>Ga0308175_100003152_pt1 | contig 11398 bp, 10 predicted proteins | sample PhyCR1_3_FD_203893 | JGI IMG/M metagenome (GOLD analysis project Ga0308175, IMG submission 203893) | Soil microbial communities from UC Gill Tract Community Farm, Albany, California, United States - DLSLS.C.R1 | ecosystem: Environmental > Terrestrial > Soil > Agricultural land | place: USA... | reverse complement strand
CGGGTGCGCACGGCGCCACCGTGCGCCGGCCGCGGGAGCTCGACGAGGTCGACGCCCTCATCATCCCCGGTGGCGAGTCGACCACCATGGACAAGCTCGTCCGCGCCTTCGACCTCTTCGGCCCCCTTCGCGAGCGTCTGGCCGCGGGCATGCCGGCGTACGGCTCGTGCGCGGGCATGATCATGCTCGCCGACCGGATCGCCGACGCCCGCCCCGACCAGCAGACGCTCGGCGGCCTCGACATGACGGTGCGCCGCAACGCCTTCGGCCGGCAGGTCGACTCCTTCGAGGAGGACCTGCACATCCGCGCCATCGGCGGCTCGCCGATGCGGGCGGTCTTCATCAGGGCTCCCTGGGTCGAGGAGGTCGGCGAGGCGGTGGACGTCCTGGCCCACGTCGAGGAGGGTCCGGCCGCAGGTAGGATCGTCGCCGTTCGTCAGGGTTCCCTGCTGGCCACGTCCTTCCACCCGGAGGTGACGGGTGACCACCGGTTCCACCAGTTGTTCGTCGAGATCGTGAGAGGCAAGGCATGAGCGGCCACAGCAAATGGGCGACCACCAAGCACAAGAAGGCCGCCATCGATGCCAAGCGCGGCAAGCGGTGACCCCACGGGCAACCCCACGCTCTACGACGCTATCCAGAAGGCCAAGAAGTCCTCGGTCCCCAACAACAACATCGACAACGCCGTCAAGCGCGGTTCGGGTGCCACGGCCGGTGGGTCCGACTGGGAGACCATCACGTACGAGGGCTACGCGCCCGGCGGCGTGGCCGTCCTCATCGAGTGCCTCACGGACAACCGCAACCGTGCCGCGGCCGAGGTGCGCACCGCGCTCACCCGCAACGGCGGCCAGCTCGCCGACCCGGGCTCGGTCTCCTATGTCTTCGACCGCAAGGGCGTGGTCGTCGTGCCGAAGGGCGACAAGACCGAGGACGACATCCTCGAGGTCGTCCTCGAGGCGGGCGCCGACGAGGTCAACGACCTCGGCGACTCCTTCGAGATCATCTCCGAGGCCACCGACTTCGTCGCGGTCCGCAAGGCGGTCCAGGACGCCGGCATCGACTACGACTCGGCCGAGGCCTCGTGGGTCCCCAACCTCCAGGTGCCCCTCGACGCGGACGGCGCGCGCAAGATGATCCGCGTCATCGAGGCGCTCGAGGACTCCGACGACGTCCAGGACGTCTTCGCCAACGGCGACATCAGCGACGAGGTCCTCGCCGAGCTCGACGAGGACGACGAGTAGGACGGGCCAGGTCCTGCCACCAGCGGCGACGCCCGACCTCCCCGCGTGTTGCTGCGGGGGAGACGGGGCGCCGCCCGTGTAGCGTTCACCCGAACACGTGTTCGGATGACGGTGGCGCGACAGCGGCCGCCAGGACGAGGGAGCAGCGCAGTGCGCGTACTCGGGGTCGACCCCGGACTGACCCGGTGCGGGCTCGGTGTGGTCGACAGCGGCCGCGGCCGACGGCTCACCATGGTGGCGGTCGGCGTCGTCCGCACCCCCGGCGACCGCGACACGGGGGAGCGGCTCGCCTACCTGCAGGACCAGATGGACGCCTGGCTCGACCGGTTCGAGCCGGACGCGATCGCGCTCGAGCGGGTCTACGCCGCCGACCACGTCCCGACCGTCATGACCACTGCACAGGCCTCGGCCCTGGCACTGCTGGCCGCGGCCCGTCGTGGCCTGCCCCTGGTGACCCACACGCCGACCGAGGTCAAGGCCGCCGTCACCGGGTCCGGCCGCGCCGACAAGGCCCAGGTGACCGCCATGGTCACGCGGATCCTCGAGCTCGAGGTCGCGCCGAAGCCCGCCGATGCCGCCGACGCCCTGGCCCTGGCCATCTGCCACCACTGGCGCGGGGGCGGCGACCAGCGCCTCGCTCTCGCCGCGGCCTCCGAGCGTGCGCGCCTCAAGGCGGTGGGCGCCCGCGCTCCCGGCACCACAGCCGCCGCGCCCGCTGCCGTCCGGTCCCCGCGCCCGTCCGGGGTGGTGTCCCGGTGATCGCCTCCGTCCGCGGCAGCGTCCAACACATCGGCCTCGACCGCGTCGTCGTCGAGGTCGGGGGAGTCGGGATGCTCCTGCACACCACCCCGGCGACGGCCTCGGCCCAGCACCTCGGCAGGGAGGCGACCTTGGCCACGACGCTCGTCGTCCGCGAGGACTCGCTGACCCTCTACGGTTTCGCCTCCGACGAGGAGCGCGACATCTTCGAGCAGGTGCAGACCGTCTCCGGCGTGGGCCCGCGGCTCGCGCTGGCCATGTTGTCGGTGCTCGCGCCCGACCGGCTGCGCGCCGCGGTGACGGGCTCCGACCTCGCGACCCTCACCAAGGTGCCCGGTATCGGCAAGAAGGGCGCGGAGCGCATCGTGCTCGAGCTGCGCGACAAGATCGGTATGCCGTCCGCCGTCGCCGGGACGACGCCCGCGGCTCCGACCGCGGCCGGGCCGTCCTGGCGCGACCAGGTCACCGACGCCCTCACCGGCCTCGGCTACTCCGGCAAGCAGGCGGAGGACGCCGTGACGGCGGTCGCGGCCTCTGCCCCCGCCGACGCCAACGTCTCCGAGATGCTGCGCGCAGCGCTGCGAGAGCTCGGGCGGTAGCCATGTCCGGTGACGGCTTCAGCTCGGAGATGTACGAGGACTCCTCCCTCGACGCCACGGCGCGCATCGTCGACCCGGCCGGCGACACCGACGAGCGCACGGTCGAGATGGCCCTGCGGCCGCGCCGGCTCAGCGAGTTCTCTGGACAGGCCAGGGTGCGCGACCAGCTGTCCCTCGTCCTCGAGGCGGCCCGGCGGCGCGGCACCCCGCCGGACCACGTCCTGCTCTCGGGGCCGCCGGGGCTCGGGAAGACGACGCTGGCGATGCTCATCGGCACCGAGCTCGAGCGCCCCATCCGCATCACCAGCGGTCCCGCTATCCAGCACGCCGGTGACCTCGCGGCTGTGCTCTCGTCCCTGACTGAGGGGGAGGTGCTCTTCCTCGACGAGATCCACCGGATGTCCCGCTCGGCGGAGGAGATGCTCTACCTCGCCATGGAGGACTTCCGTGTCGACGTCATCGTCGGCAAGGGACCGGGGGCCACCGCGATCCCGCTCGAGCTCGCGCCGTTCACCGTCGTGGGCGCCACCACGCGCGCCGGCCTGCTCCCCGCGCCGCTGCGCGACCGGTTCGGGTTCACCGGCCACCTCGACTTCTACGCCACCGACGACCTCGTGACGATCCTGCACCGCTCGGCCCGCCTGCTCGACGTCGCCGCCGACCCCGACGGCATCACCGAGATCGCCCGTCGGTCCCGCGGCACGCCCCGCATCGCCAACCGGCTGCTGCGCCGTGTGCGTGACTGGGCGCAGGTCCACGGTCGCCACGTCGTCGACGAGGCGGCTGCCCACGCCGCCCTCGCCCTGTTCGACGTCGACGACCGCGGGCTCGACCGCCTCGACCGCGCGGTCCTCGATGCGCTCTGCCGCCGCTTCGGCGGGGGACCGGTGGGCCTGTCGACGCTCGCGGTGGCCGTGGGCGAGGAGGCCGACACGGTGGAGACGGTCGCCGAGCCGTTCCTCGTGCGCGAGGGCTTCATGGTGCGCACGCCCCGGGGCCGCGCCGCCAGTGCGCTCGCCTGGGAGCACCTCGGGCTGACCCCTCCCGCCGGCCAGGACCGCCAGCCGGCCCTGCCCCTGGACACCGGCGAGGGCCGGTTCGGCGCCTGAACGCACTGCCGTGGTCCCTCCTGAGTTCCACTCCCGAGTTCCAGTCCTGAGTCCCGCCCCGGCGTCCCACGGCCGCCCGCCCACGGGCTCGCGGAATGGTCACAATTGGAACGCGGTCGCGGTGAGGCACGTTGGTCGGTATGCCGTGTGTCACCTACACTCAGGCGGTCACCCGGCCTGTGTCGGGGACTTGTGCGTGCCCGGTGAAGCGGCTGCGCGCACCACCAGCCAATCCTGAAGGGATGCTCCATGTCGAGTGGCGGCTCACCCACAGCCAGCCTGCTGATCTTCGCCCTGCCCGTGCTGCTCATCGTGTTCATGGTGATCAGCCAGCGTCGGCGTCAGCGCGAGGCGCAGTCCCTGCAGGCGGGGCTCACGGTCGGCGACGAGGTCTGCACGACCTCCGGCCTCTTCGGCAGGGTCACCGCGATCGAGGACCGGGTCGTCATCCTCGAGGTGGCCCCGGGCATCACGCTGCGGTTCGACCGCCGCGCGATCGGCCTGAAGACCCCTCTGCCCCCTTCCACCACGACGGCGTCAGACCAGCCGTCCGGTCCCGTCAGCCCTGAGTAGAGGTCACCCCACGTGGCAATCAACCCGTACAACCGCAAGCCGCTGAAGGTCCTCGCGGCCCTCGCGGCCGTGAGCATCTGCCTCTACGGCTTGCTCTTCGCCGCCGTGACCTGGGGCGACGCCCAGTTCAAGCCGAAGCTCGGCCTCGACCTCGCCGGGGGCACGCAGCTCGTGCTGGCGCCGCGCCTCGTGGGCAACGCCAAGGTCTCCAGCGACCAGCTCAACCAGGCGCGCGACATCATCGTCCAGCGCGTCGACGCCAACGGCGTCGCCGGCGCCGAGGTCACCACGAGCGGTGGCCGCAACATCGTCGTGAGCATGCCCGGTACCCCGCCGAGGGCCACCGAGGACGCCATCCGCCGCTCCTCGCAGATGCAGTTCCGGCCGGTCCTCGCGGCCGCCCCCGGCACCAACCAGCCCGTGCCCACCGGCACGTCCACCACGGGTGGGACCGCGACCGGTACCCCGACGGGCAGCGCCACCGGCACGGCCACCAAGCCGGCCGTGCCCACCGCCACCGGCGCGGCCACCACGACCAAGGCCGGGAGCGCACTGCCCGGTGCCTTCGTGCGGGCGACGACGACCCCGGCCACCGGTGCGAGCACGACGCCCGCGCCGACGGCCACCACCGGCGCAGCCACGCCCACGACGCCGGCCACGGGCAGCACCGCGACCCCCAAGGACGCGAGCGACCTCGCCCAGATCACGCCGCAGCTCAGCAGCGCGTTCCAGCAGCTCGACTGCTCGAAGAACGGCGTGCTCGACGGCATCGTCGACGACCCGGCCAAGCCGCTCGTGACCTGCTCCGACACCGGTGCGGAGAAGTACATCCTCGGCCCGGTCGAGGTCCGCGGTGACCAGATCAAGGACGCGGTCGCCGGCTACCAGCCGCTGTCCAACGGCCAGCCGTCCAACATCGTCGAGATCCGCCTGTCCTTCAACAGCAGCGGCACGACGGCGTTCGGCAACGTCACCAAGCGCCTGGTCAACCTCGAGGACCCGCGCAACCGGTTCGCCGTGACCCTGGACTCCCAGGTGCTCACCGCGCCGACCGCGCAGGCAGCCATCCTCGACGGCCAGGCCAGCATCACCGGCAGCTTCACCATCCAGAGTGCGCGCGACCTGGCCAACCAGCTCAAGTTCGGCGCCCTCCCGCTGTCGTTCGACCTGCAGACGCGTGACGAGATCAGCCCGACCCTCGGCAGCGAGCAGCTCCGCATGGGGCTGGTCGCCGGTGTCATCGGCTTCGCCCTGGTGTTCCTCTACTCCCTCGGGCAGTACCGCGCGCTGGGTCTGGTGACCGTCGCCTCGATCATCATCGCCGCGCTGCTGACCTACGTCTCCATCGCGTTGCTGGGCTGGTCGCAGAACTTCCGCCTCGACATGGCTGGGGTGACCGGCCTGATCGTGGCCATCGGTGTCACCGCCGACTCCTTCATCGTCTACTTCGAACGCATCCGTGACGAGGTCCGTGAGGGCCGTCCGCTGAGGGCAGCGGTCGACACCGGCTGGCGCCGCGCCAGGCGCACGATCCTGGCGGCCGACGGCGTCAACTTCCTCGCCGCGTTCATCCTCTACCTGCTGGCGTCCTCCAACGTCCGGGGCTTCGCGTTCACGCTGGGCCTGACCACGCTCATCGACCTCCTGGTCGTCGTGCTGTTCACCCACCCGGTCGTGGCCATGCTGTCGAGCACCAAGTTCTTCGGCGGCGGCCACCGCTGGTCCGGCCTGGACCCCCAGCGCCTGGGGGCGAAGGCGAACAGGGCCCGGTATGCCGGGCGCGGACGGGTCGCGATGCCTGCGCCCGCCTCCGCCACGAGCGACGGGAGCGCGCTGTGATGAACTTCGCCGCACTGGGCAACGACCTCTACACGGGCAAGCGCTCGATCGACTTCGTCGGCCGCTACAAGCGCTGGTACGTGCTGTCGGGCATCTTCGTCCTGCTCGCGACCCTGGGCCTGATCTTCCAAGGACTCAACCTGAGCCTGGAGTTCTCCGGCGGCTCGGAGTTCCGGGTGTCCAAGGTGACGATCGGTGACACCTACGAGCAGAAGGCCAAGGACGCGGTGACCTCGGTCGCCCCCGCGGCTGCCCCCGAGGTGACCACCGTCGGCTCGAACACGGTGCGCGTGCAGACCGAGAAGCTGAGCGACGCCCAGATCCGCGACGTGCAGTCGTCGCTGGCCAAGTCGTTCGACACCACCGCCGGTGACGTCTCCGCGTCGTTCGTCGGTCCGTCATGGGGTGCGTCGGTCAGCCAGAAGGCGCTGCAGGCCCTGGCCGTCTTCCTCGCGCTGGTCGCGGCCGTCATGGCGATCTACTTCCGCACCTGGAAGATGGCCGTCGCCGGCCTCGCGGCCCTGATCCACGACCTGTTCATCACGGTCGGCATCTACGCCCTCGCCGGATTCGAGGTGTCGCCCGCCACGATGATCGGCTTCCTGACGATCCTCGGCTACTCGCTCTACGACACCGTCGTGGTGTTCGACAAGGTGCGCGAGAACACGCACGAGGCTCGGGGCAACGGACGCATGTCCTACGCCCAGGCAGCCAACCTCGCCGTCAACCAGACCCTGGTGCGGTCCATCAACACCACGATCGTGGCGCTGCTGCCGATCGCGTCGATCCTCGTGATCGGGTTCCTCTTCCTGGGCCCCGGCACCCTGCTCGACCTGGCGCTGGCGCTGTTCGTCGGCATCGCGGTCGGCGCCTACTCCTCGATCTTCATCGCCACGCCGCTGCTCGTGCACATGCGCGAGAGGGAGCCGGAGATGGTCGAGCTGTCCAAGAAGGCTCACCGCTACCAGTCCCGCCACGGCGGCAAGGTGCTCGCCTCCGACGCCGCCCCTGTCGAGCACGGCGCGGACGACGAGCAACCGTCGGACACCGGTTCCCTGGAGTCCGCCGGGGTCGGTGCGGCCGCGCCGGGCATCGTCCGGGGCACGCACAAGTACGCCACATCGGGACCGCGCAACCAGCCGCGCCGACCCCCGAAGTCGCGGCGCTGACGTGACGCAGGCGCTGCCCGGCACGCTCGTCGAGCTCCTCGAGAGCCGGCTGCGGGACATCCCGGACTTCCCGAGCCCGGGTGTGGTGTTCAAGGACGTCACGCCTTTGCTCGCCGACGGTGAGGCCTTCGGCGCGGTCGTCGCCGACATGGCCGACCGCCGCCGGGGGAGCATCGACCTGGTGGTCGGGATCGAGGCCCGTGGCTTCATCTTCGGTGCAGCCCTTGCCCAGCAGCTGGGGATCGGCTTCGTACCGGTCCGCAAGGCGGGCAAGCTCCCGGGGCGCACCCGTGGCGTCTCCTACGACCTCGAGTACGGCAGCGCGACGATCGAGATCCACGAGGACTCCTTCGTCGGCGGTGAGCGCGTCCTGGTGGTCGACGACGTCCTCGCCACCGGCGGGACGGCCGAGGCCGCCTGCCGGCTGCTCGAGGACGGGGGCGCGGAGGTCGTCGCCTTCGAGGCCCCGATCGAGCTCGAGTTCCTCCACGGCCGGGACCGCCTGCAGGGCCGGGACGTGCACACCACCCTGGTCGTCCGAGGCGGCTGATCCGGGCCCCCGGGATCACGTAGGCTCAGCCCATGAGTGAGGACGTCGTCACCGGCACGGTGGGGACGAGCGCGTCCTCCTCCAGCCGGGTCCGCGCGCGGCTCGCCCGGTTCGGCAGCCGTGGTGCGCCGACCAACCCGGTGCTCGAGCCGCTGCTGCAGACCGTCCGCGCGACCCACCCCAAGGCCGACCTCACGGTCATCGAGCGCGCCTACGTGGTCGCCGAGGAGGCCCACCGGGGCCAGAAGCGCAAGTCCGGCGACGCCTACATCACCCACCCCCTGGCCGTCACGACGATCCTTGCCGAGCTCGGCATGACACCGGCGACGCTGGCTGCGGCGCTGCTGCACGACACGGTCGAGGACACCGCCTACAGCCTGACCCAGCTCGAGAAGGACTTCGGCCGCGAGGTCGCGATGCTCGTCGACGGCGTCACCAAGCTCGACAAGGTGACCTACGGCGACGCGGCCCAGGCCGAGACCGTGCGCAAGATGGTCGTGGCCATGGCCCGCGACATCCGGGTCCTCGTCATCAAGCTCGCCGACCGGCTGCACAACGCGCGCACCTGGCGTTACGTGTCCGTCGAGTCGGCCCAGCGCAAGGCCCGCGAGACGCTCGAGATCTACGCGCCCCTGGCCCACCGGCTCGGCATGAACACCATCAAGTGGGAGCTCGAGGACCTGTCCTTCGCCACCCTCTACCCCAAGGTGTACGACGAGATCGTCCGGCTGGTGGCCGAGCGGGCACCGGCGCGCGAGGAGTTCCTCTCCGGGGTGCGCGAGCAGGTGAGCGAGGACCTCAAGGCCGCCAAGATCAAGGCCACGGTCACCGGCCGACCGAAGCACTACTACTCCGTCTACCAGAAGATGATCGTGCGCGGCCGCGACTTCGAGGACATCTACGACCTCGTCGCGGTGCGGGTGCTCGTCGACTCGGTGCGTGACTGCTACGCGGCGCTCGGGGCGTTGCACGCGCGGTGGAACCCCCTGCCGGGGCGGTTCAAGGACTACATCGCGATGCCCAAGTTCAACATGTACCAGTCGCTGCACACGACGGTCATCGGGCCGGAGGGCAAGGCCGTCGAGATCCAGATCCGCACGCACACCATGCACCGCAGGGCGGAGTACGGCGTGGCTGCGCACTGGAAGTACAAGGAGGACGGCACCGCGCCGGCCGCCGGCGCCAAGGACGGCGAGACCGGGCCCATCAACGACATGGCCTGGCTGCGCCAGCTGCTCGACTGGCAGAAGGAGACGGCCGACCCCGGCGAGTTCCTCGACTCCCTGCGTTTCGAGATCAACGCCCGCGAGGTCTACGTCTTCACGCCCAAGGGCGAGGTCGTGGCGCTGCCCGCCGGTGCGACGCCGGTGGACTTCGCATATGCCGTGCACACCGAGGTCGGCCACCACTGCATCGGCGGCCGGGTCAACGGCCGGCTCGTGCCGCTGGAGTCGACGCTCGAGAACGGTGACGTCGTCGAGGTGCTCACCTCCAAGGCCGACGGCGCCGGGCCGTCGCGCGACTGGCTGACGTTCGTCAAGTCACCGCGGGCGCGCAACAAGATCAAGCAGTGGTTCTCCAAGGAACGCCGCGAGGAGGCCATCGAGACCGGCAAGGACGCCATCGCCAAGGCGATGCGCAAGGAGGGCCTCCCGCTGCAGCGCCTGCTCACGGTCGAGACCCTCACCGGGCTCGCCTCCGAGCTGCGCTACCAGGACATCGACGCCCTGTACGCCGCCGTCGGCGAGGGCCACGTGTCCGCCCAGCACGTGGTCGGCCGGCTCGTCGTCTCCCTCGGTGGCGAGGAGGGCGCGTCCGAGGACCTCGCAGAGGCCACGACGCCGACCCGCTCGATGCGCCGCCGCTCCGGTGACCCCGGCGTCGTCGTGGTCGGCACGGCCGACGTCTGGGTCAAGCTCGCCCGGTGCTGCACGCCCGTCCCCGGTGACCCGATCATGGGCTTCATCACCCGCGGCAACGGGGTCTCGGTGCACCGCACCGACTGCACCAACGCGGAGTCCCTCCTCTCGCAACCCGACCGGATGATCGAGGTCGAGTGGGCGCCGTCGTCGGCTTCGGTCTTCCTCGTCCAGCTCCAGGTCGAGGCGCTGGACCGCAACCGGCTGCTGTCGGACGTCACGAGGGTGCTGTCCGACCAGCACGTCAACATCCTCTCCGCCTCGGTGCAGACGTCCCGCGACCGGGTGGCGATCAGCAAGTTCACGTTCGAGATGGGGGACCCGAGCCACCTCGAGCACGTCATGAAGGCCGTCCGCAAGATCGACGGGGTCTTCGACGTCTACCGGATCACCGGCACCAAGGCGACGGCCGCCAAGGCGTAGGCGACTGCGGGCCACGCCACCCACCTCCTTCGCCACGAGTACTGGCCTCCCGCCGGCAGTCGGAGGCGGTTGCGGGATCCTGGCCACGAGTGGTGGCTGCGCGCCGCCAGTCGTGGCGCTCAGGTGGTCAGCGCGAGTGCCGCGCCCACGGCAGCCAGGACGGCTCCGGCTGCTCTGACCCTGTCGGCGAGCAGGAGGCGGTGGATCGCGCTGTCGGTCCTGCCCTCCCGCCCCAGGCGGGTGTGGGTCGGGGCGGCGACGAAGGCTGTCGTCGCGAAGGTGGTGGTCGTCGCGAGTGCGGCGAGCAGGAGGCCGGCGCTGAGCGGGGTGGTCAGCAGGGCCCACACGCCGGCGGTGAGGAGCGCTGCATACGTGAGCACCACCAGCGGGACGATCGAGCGGCTGTGGGCGTCGTGCGCCCGGGACCAGTCCTCGGCGTCCACGCGCGCGAGGGCGGGGTAGACCAGCACGGTCACGGTGAGCTGGAACCCCAGGTGCAGCGCGGTCGCGGCCGCGAGGGCGACCAGTGTGGGGGAGTTGTTCACGGGTGGGCGGCGTACCGGTCCGGCACGGTGGGTGCGCCGGTCACCACGGGCGGGGTGGTGACCGGCGCCACCGGTGTCAGCCGCTGAACTCGTCGAGGTTGCCGCGGGCCTGGCTGAGCCACTGCTCCTGCGCCTCGAGCTTGGAGCGGGCGTCCTTGAGCTTCTTGTCGTTGCCGGAGGCCTCGGCCTTCTCCACGTCGGCGCGCAGCGCCGCGACGGAGGACTCGAGCTGGTCGACCATGCTCTGGGCGCGGGCAGCCACCTCTGGGTTGGTCTTGTGCCAGCGCTTGTCGTCGGCGTCGCGGACGGCCTGCTCGATGCGCCGCATCGCCTTCTCCATGCGGTCGACGTCGCCGCGCGGGACCTTCCCTGCGGCGTCCCAGCGGTCCTGGATGCCGCGCAGGGCCGCCTTGGCCGCGTCGAGGTCGGTGACGGGCAGGATCGCCTCGGCCTCCTTGAGGATCTCCTCCTTGACGGCGAGGTTGCCGCGGAACTCCTCGTCCTCCTTGGCCGCCTCGGCGTCCTTGGCGGTGAAGAAGGCGTCCTGGGCCGCCTTGAACCGCTCCCACAGTGCGTCGTCGTCCGAGCGCGAGGCCCGGCCGGCCTGGCGCCAGCGGTCCATGAGCCGCTTGAAGGCGCCCGCGGTGGCGCCCCAGTCGGTGCTCGTGGCCA
>Ga0308175_100003151_pt1 | contig 11399 bp, 11 predicted proteins | sample PhyCR1_3_FD_203893 | JGI IMG/M metagenome (GOLD analysis project Ga0308175, IMG submission 203893) | Soil microbial communities from UC Gill Tract Community Farm, Albany, California, United States - DLSLS.C.R1 | ecosystem: Environmental > Terrestrial > Soil > Agricultural land | place: USA... | reverse complement strand
GACATCCCGTCCCGCCTCGTCCAGGTGAGCGCCCTGACCCGGGCCAAGATCAAGGACACCGTCATCGCCGACGGGATCTACTCGGCCGGTGACATCTGCACGGCCAAGTACAAGGCGGCCTGCGCGTCGATCGGCCTGAAGTAGCCCGCGTCCCACCCCCCCAGCTTGTTGCGGTGCGGCGGGCGGAAGACCGTACGCAACGGCGCATACCGGCCGCTTTCCCCGCCCGGAGCGCCCCGAGCCGTGTTGCGGACCCGGTCCCGGCCGCGCATAGTTGCGCTGCGGAAGTGGCAGCAACCGGGGGTGGAATGGGCGATGGCCGGGCACGGGACGGAGGAGCATCCTCACGGTGCCGACCGGCTGTGCGAGGCCGGGGATCGCGTGTATTCCCGGGCCGTACGCCGGGGGCGGGTGCCGCGCACGGACGCCGAGAAGGTGCCCTGCCTGCTGGAACTGGCCCTGCTGCACCCCGATCCGGACGACATGGACTGGCTGGTGCCGACCTCACCGCAGGAGGTCATGACCCGGCTGCTGCGCGGGGTCCACGACGAGGTCAGGGAGAGCCAGCGGCGGGTGGGCTCGGCGGTGGCCGCCTTCGAGTGGTACGCGGGCCTGGGACAGCGGCTCCAGGCGCTCTCGGCGTCCGGTGAGGGCACGGCCATCCGGGTGCTGGACGGGCTCTCCCGCATCCAGGCCGCGATGGACGAGGCGACGGCGGCGTGCACCGCGGAGGTGCTCACCGTGCAGCCCGGTGGCATCCGGCGCGAGGCCGAGCTGACCGAGGGGCTGCACCGGGCGCTGGCGCTGCGCGGCCGGGGCGTGCGCATGCGCGACCTGTACACGCACGTGGCCCGGCACGGGCAGGGGCTGCTCAACTACCTGGAGCTGATGGGCGGGGCGGTCGAGGCCCGCACCCTGGACGAGGTCATCGACCGGCTGATCCTCTTCGACCGCACGGTCGCGTTCATCCCCGCCAACTCCGAGCGCACGATGGCCCTCGAACTGCGTCACCCGGCCCTGGTCGAGTACCTGGTGACCGTCTTCGAGCGGCTCTGGCGCCTGGCGCTGCCGCTGACGGCCCCGCTGCCCGACACCGGCATCGAGGGCATCTCGCACCGCGAGCGGTCCATCGCCGCGCTGCTCGCCGAGGGCCATCAGGACGCGGTGATCGCCGAACGGCTCGGCATCAGCGTCCGTACCTGCCGTGCGCACATCGCCCGGCTGTCGGACACGCTCGGTGCGGCGAGCCGTACCCAACTGGGCGTGCGCATCGCCCAGGTGGGCCTGGACCGCCCTCCGCACAGCGGCCCGCCGGCCACGCCCGCCGCGCTGGGGATGCCCGGCCAGGGGTCCCCGAGCGTGCGCTGAGGCGGCCGGGCCGGGCGCGGTTCCCGCGCCCGCCCTCGTCAGTCGTGCTGCCCCGGGGCCGGCATCCCGGGCTCCTGGTCCAGCAGCCCGGAGCGGGCGATGAGATACCCGAGCTGGGCGCGGCTGCCGCTGCCCAGGGCGGCGGCCAGCTTGGCGATGTGGGCCCGGCAGGTCCGTACGTTCATGCCGAGACGGCGGGCGATCGCCTCGTCCACATGGCCCTCGACCAGAAGCTTGGCGATGGAACGCTGCACCCCCGTGACGCCGTCGATCGGGGGAGCGTAGGCGGGCTCCTCGAGGAGGGGGACCGCGCGCCGCCAGAGCTGTTCGAAGACCTTGACCAGATAGTCGACCAGGCCCGGGTGTCGCAGTTCCAGCGCCACCTGGCGGTCGTCGCGGGCGGGGATGAAGGCGACCTCGCGGTCGAAGATCATCAGGCGCTCGATCAGCTCCTCGAGCGTGCGGATCTCCACCTTTCCCTTGGCCATGATCTCGGCGTACGCGAGCGTCCCCTGGCTGTGCCGCACCGTGTGCTGGTACAGCGTGCGCATCGAGATCCCGCGATCGATGACGGCCTGACCACGTTTCAGGGCGATGCCGAGCACGTTCTCGCTGCGTCCGCCGCCGGGCTGCACGGTGAGCACCTCGTGCCGGCAGTCGGCCGTGGCCCGTTCGATGGCCGCGTTGATCCGCTCGATGCCCTCGTGCACCGTGACCGCGTTGGTCTCCCCCGTACTCTGGGCGCTGATGGCCATGAATGGCTCGAAGGAATCGGTGAGTTCGATCGCGACGTGCCTGCGCTCCTGAATCTCTCGTTCGATCGGATGCAGGCGCTGGGCGAGCGCGGCGGCGGGCGGTACGGGGCGCAGCCACTTCGGATCGTCCGGATCGGGGTGCAGCAGCGCGAGTTCCAGCAGGCAGGGGGCGACTTCCACCTCCGCGCGGGCGACGCGTCCCAGCCGCAGCGCGTCGGCGTACAGGCGCTTGCCGTTTTCACAGAGATCCGTCATCCCGTGAGGATGATGTGTCTCGTTTGTGTGAGTATTAGGCAAATCTCCACCCCCCAGGGTCCTGTACATGCAGGAACATGATGCACCGCTTCTGTGGCTTTGACGTGGCTTGATGAGCCATCGTCTTGAGGGCGGGGGAGAGACACAGGGGAAGTGAGGACGAAGCCCATCATGTGCAAGAGAATGCTTCGCTCAGTACTTGCCGTGGCCTTCTCCACAGGACTGGTCTTCGGCACGGTGAGCACGCTGGACCTCGGCTGGGACATCGTACGGCCGGCCGGTCACGCGGACTCCGCGCTGGATCTCGGCTGGGACATCACGCCCCGCACGAGCCAGACCGCGTCCGGGCAGGATCTCGGCTGGGACATCGTGCGGGCGGGTGCGAGGGCATGACCACCCCACCCGACGACCGGTCCTTCCGGCGAGAGATGGCCACCGCCTACCGCTCCGGCTGGCACTTCATCGACCTGGTCACCGCCATCCCCCACAGCGGTGACTCGCTGATGGTGACCGTGTTCGGAGAGCCGGTCGTCGTCACCCGGGACGAGGACGAGGACGTACGGGCCTACCGGTGCCTGCGCAAGCCGCGCGGGGCGCCGCAGCCGGTGCGGTGCGCCATCCGCTACGGCATGATCTTTGTGAACCTGGACCAAAGGGACCACCGTCTCGCCGAGCCGGAGGACCCGGAACTCACGACCATCTCAGCCACCCCCCGCAGTGCCTGACGCGATTCCCCCGTCGTAACAGATCGCTCAGGTGCTTCCCCCCGCAGCGGCGTCACCGTGACCTGAACACGGTGACGCCGCTGCAGTTTCCGCCGACATTTCGGGGTATGGGCGCGTTCCCACACTGTCTGAAAACCGATGGCCGGTGGGTGCGAGGCGGCCGGTGTCAGTCGTGTCCCAGTGCTCGCTCGATCTCGATCTCGATCACCACCCGCCGCGGGTTCTCCGCCGGCACCCGGTGGTAGCGCTCGGCGTACCGCCGCTCCGCCTCCGCGACCCGCTCCCGGTCGGTGCGCACCCGCGCCCGGCCCTCCAGCGTGGCCCAGCGGCGGCCGTCCACCTGGCACACCGCGACCCGTGCGCCCTCGGCACCGGCCGCGCGGACGTGGGCCGCCTTGGCGCTGCCGCCGTTCGTGATCACCCTGGCCAGCCGCGCCTCGGGGTCGTACGTCACCCCGACCGGCACCACATGCGGGCTGCCGTCGGGGCGCAGGGTCGTCAGGGTGCACAGATGCCGTTCCCGCCAGAAGGCGAGGTAGGGCTCGTCCGGGGCAGCCGGGTCTACGGAGTGCTTGGCCATGGCCGAAACCTAGCCGCAATTTCCCGCATGCCGCGGCATGCCGCGCCTTGAGTGGAATAGACTCAACTTTGTGTACGCTGGTCAAGTCAGCACTGGGAAGGACCTGGCCGCCGAGCCGACGCCGAGGAGGAGAACCGACACGTGGACGCCGAGCTGACCAACAGGAGCCGGGACGCGATCAACGCGGCCGGCAACCGCGCAGTGACCGGGGGACACCCGGACCTCACCCCCGCTCACCTGCTGCTGGCTCTGCTCCAGGGCCAGGACAACGAGAACATCACCGACCTGCTCGCCGCCGTCGAGGCCGACCAGGCCGCCGTACGCTCCGGCGCCGAGCGCGTGCTGGCCGGACTGCCCAGCGTGACCGGCTCCACCGTCGCGCCCCCGCAGCCCAACCGCGAGCTGCTCGCGGTCATCGCCGACGCCACCGAGCGGGCGAAGGCGCTCGGCGACGAGTACCTGTCCACCGAGCACCTGCTGCTCGGCATCGCCGCGAAGGGCGGCGCGGCCGGTGAGGTGCTCCAGAAGCAGGGTGCCGACGCCAAGAAGCTCGAAGAGGCCTTCACCAGGGCCAGGGGAGGACGCCGCGTGACCACCGCCGATCCCGAGGGTCAGTACAAGGCCCTGGAGAAGTTCGGCACCGACTTCACCGCCGCCGCCCGCGAGGGCCGGCTCGACCCGGTCATCGGGCGGGACCAGGAGATCCGGCGGGTCGTGCAGGTGCTGAGCCGCCGTACCAAGAACAACCCCGTCCTCATCGGTGAGCCCGGCGTCGGCAAGACCGCCGTCGTGGAGGGGCTCGCCCAGCGGATCGTGAAGGGCGACGTGCCCGAGTCGCTGAAGGACAAGCGGCTGGTGGCGCTCGACCTGGGCGCGATGGTGGCCGGCGCCAAGTACCGCGGCGAGTTCGAGGAGCGGCTGAAGTCCGTGCTCGCCGAGATCAAGGGCTCCGACGGGCAGATCATCACCTTCATCGACGAGCTGCACACCGTCGTCGGCACCGGTGCCGGCGGCGACTCCGCCATGGACGCGGGCAACATGCTCAAGCCGATGCTGGCCCGCGGCGAGCTGCGCATGGTCGGCGCCACGACCCTGGACGAGTACCGGGAGCGGATCGAGAAGGACCCCGCCCTGGAGCGCCGCTTCCAGCAGGTGCTGGTCGCCGAGCCGACCGTCGAGGACACCATCGCCATCCTGCGCGGGCTGAAGGGCCGGTACGAGGCCCACCACAAGGTGCAGATCGCGGACAGCGCCCTGGTGGCCGCCGCCACCCTGTCCGACCGGTACATCACCTCCCGCTTCCTGCCCGACAAGGCCATCGACCTGGTCGACGAGGCGGCCTCCCGGCTGCGCATGGAGATCGACTCCTCCCCCGTGGAGATCGACGAACTCCAGCGCGCCGTGGACCGGCTGAAGATGGAGGAGCTGGCGATCGCCAAGGAGACCGACCCGGCCTCCCGGGAGCGTCTGGAGAAGCTCCGCCGCGACCTCGCCGACAAGGAGGAGGAGCTGCGGGGCCTGACCGCCCGCTGGGAGAAGGAGAAGCAGTCCCTCAACCGGGTCGGTGAGCTGAAGGAGCGGCTGGACGACCTGCGCGGCCAGGCCGAACGCGCCCAGCGCGACGGCGACTTCGACACCGCGGCCAAGCTGCTCTACGGCCGGATCCCGGAGCTGGAGAAGGAACTGGAGGCCGCCTCCGAGGCCGAGGAGGTCGCCAAGGACACCATGGTCAAGGAGGAGGTCGGCTCCGACGACATCGCCGACGTCGTCGGCGCCTGGACCGGCATCCCCGCCGGGCGCCTGCTGGAGGGCGAGACGCAGAAGCTGCTGCGCATGGAGGACGAGCTGGGCCGGCGCCTCATCGGCCAGACCGAGGCCGTGCGCGCGGTGAGCGACGCCGTACGGCGCGCCCGGGCCGGGATCGCCGACCCCGACCGCCCCACCGGCTCCTTCCTCTTCCTGGGCCCGACCGGTGTCGGCAAGACCGAACTGGCCAAGGCGCTCGCCGACTTCCTCTTCGACGACGAGCGGGCCATGGTCCGCATCGACATGTCGGAGTACGGCGAGAAGCACAGCGTGGCCCGGCTGGTCGGCGCGCCTCCCGGCTACATCGGCTACGAGGAGGGCGGCCAGCTCACCGAGGCGGTGCGGCGGCGCCCGTACAGCGTGGTGCTGCTGGACGAGGTGGAGAAGGCCCACCCCGAGGTCTTCGACATCCTGCTGCAGGTGCTGGACGACGGCCGCCTGACGGACGGTCAGGGGCGCACGGTCGACTTCCGCAACACCATCCTGGTGCTCACCTCCAACCTGGGCAGCCAGTTCCTGGTCGACCCGGTGAGCAGCGAGGCGGAGAAGCGGGAGCAGGTGCTGGAGGTCGTACGGGTCTCCTTCAAGCCCGAGTTCCTCAACCGGCTCGACGACCTGGTGGTCTTCACGGCGCTCACCAAGCCCGAGCTGGAGCGGATCGCCAAGCTCCAGATCGACCGGCTGGCCAGGCGGCTGGCCGAGCGCCGGCTCACGCTGGAGATCACGCCCGAGGCGCTGGCCTGGCTCGCCGAGGAGGGCCTGGACCCGGCCTACGGCGCCCGCCCGCTGCGCCGGCTCGTGCAGACCACGATCGGCGACCGCCTCGCCAGGGAGATCCTCTCCGGCGAGGTCAAGGACGGCGACATGGTCCGCGTGGACCGCTTCGAGGAGGGCCTGATCGTGGGCCCGGTGACGGGCAAGACGCTCTGACGCGAACGGCCGATCGGCCCGGGGGCGGGCCGTGCCCCCGGGCCGCACGGCGCGTGCCGAGCGGCCCGTCCGGACGGATCATGTCAGCCCTGGGCTGACAGGCCGGGTCGGGGCTTGCCACCCCCCTCCCCGCATGGGGGAGGATGGCAGGATCCGTACGAAGGGAAAATCACGGTGAGCATCGACCCGTCCTCGATTCCGAACTTCGGGGGCCAGCCCGAACCGCAGCCCCAGGGACCGGTGGGCCCCGTCGTCCCGGATCAGGACCTCGTGAAGCAGCTCCTCGACCAGATGGAGCTGAAGTACGTCGTCGACGAGGAGGGAGACCTCGCGGCGCCCTGGGAGCAGTTCCGCACGTACTTCATGTTCCGCGGGGAGGACGAGCAGGCGGTCTTCTCGGTGCGGACCTTCTACGACCGCCCCCACCAGATCGACGAGAAGTCGCAGCTGCTGGAGTCCATCGACGACTGGAACCGCCGCACGCTGTGGCCCAAGGTGTACACCCACACCCACGACGACGGCACCGTCCGCCTCATCGGCGAGGCGCAGATGCTGGTCGGCACCGGTGTCGACCTCAACCACTTCGTCTCCTCCACGGTCAGCTGGGTGCGGGCCGCGATCGAGTTCGACAAGTGGCTGGTGGAGCAGCTGGGCCTGGAAGAGGAAGTGAACGAAGCGGAGAAGCCCGAGGACGACGGGGAGTAGTACCGCCCCGGCCGGTCCGGGGGCCACGGCCCTCGGACCCGCCCTCACATGCGCCGCAACCGCTCCGCCGCCTCCCGCAGCACCTCCTCGCGCTTGCAGAACGCGAACCGCACGAACGGCGCCCCCGCCTCGCGGTCGTCGTAGAACACCGCGTTGGGAATGGCCACCACACCCGCCCGCTCCGGCAGCGCACGGCAGAACGCGAAGCCGTCCTTCTCGCCGAGGGGCCTGATGTCGGTGGTGATGAAGTAGGTGCCGGCGGGCCTGAAGACCTCGAAACCGGCCTGGGCGAGCCCCTCCGCGAGGATGTCCCGGCGGACGCGCATGTCCCGGCGGAAGTCCTCGTAGTACGAGTCGGGCAGGGCCAGTGCCTGTGCCACCGCGTACTGGAACGGGCCCGCGGAGACGTAGGTCAGGAACTGCTTCGCCGAGCGCACGGCGGTCACCAGGGCCGGCGCGGCCGTCACCCAGCCGACCTTCCAGCCGGTGAACGAGTACGTCTTGCCGGCCGAGCCGATCGTCACCGTCCGCTCGCGCATCCCGGGGAACGCGGCCAGCGGCGTGTGCTCGGCGTCGTCGAAGACCAGGTGCTCGTAGACCTCGTCCGTCACCACCAGCAGGTCCCGCTCCACCGCCAGCTCGGCGACCGCCGCCAGTTCCGCCCGGGTGAGGACCGTGCCGGTCGGGTTGTGCGGGGTGTTGATCAGCAGCAGGCGGGTGCGGTCCGTGACGGCCGCGCGCAGCTCGTCGAGGTCCAGGCGGAAGGCACCGTCGTGCGGCCGGAGCGTCACCGGCACCCGGCGGCCGCCCGCCATCGCGATGCTCGCCGCGTAGGAGTCGTAGTACGGCTCCAGGGCCACCACCTCGTCGCCGGGCTCCAGCAGCGCCAGCAGGGAGGCCGCGATCGCCTCCGTGGCGCCGGCCGTCACCAGCACCTCGGTGTCGGGGTCGTACGACAGCCCGTAGCGCCGGAGCTGGTGCGCGGCGATCGCGGCGCGCAGTTCGGGGACGCCCGGGCCCGGCGGGTACTGGTTGCCGCGCCCGTCGCGCAGCGCGCGTACGGCCGCCTCCCGGATCTCCTCGGGGCCGTCGGTGTCGGGGAAGCCCTGTCCCAGGTTGATCGCCCCGGTCGACACGGCGAGGGCGGACATCTCGGCGAAGATCGTCGTGCCGAACTCCGCCAGGCGGCGGTTGAGGTGGGGGCGCGCGCTGGAGGTCATGCCGGCCATCCTGCGCCCAGGCTCCGGGGTTCCTCAACTCCGCTGCGCCGGACCGGCGGCCTCGCGGTGGGCGGGGCCCCTGGCTCAGATCCGGTCGGCGTTCCGGTCGAGGACGGCCCGCAACCGGTCGGCGTCCGCCGGCTCCGCGGCGCCACGCTTGGGGAGGACGAGCATGCCGACGCCGTGTTTGTCAGGTGTCAGCAGCACGAAGAGCGTGGCGGTCTCCACGTACCGGGTGATCATCGGCCATCGGTACGTCGCCTCGCTGTCCCGTGAGGTGAGCCGTACCCCGGCGTCGCTCACCACGGCCCGGAACTCCCCCTGCCCGGCGACCATCCGGTGTATCCGCCGCCCCCGCAGGACGGGTCCGAACGCGTACAGACCGATGAACAGGGCCAGCGCCGCGAGGCAGATCACGGTCGACCCGAGGTGGGGCCCCTTCGCTGCCGTGGACGCCAGGACAAGATCGCCCAGCACGATGATTGCGCAGGCGAGGATGATCCCGCTCTGCCGTCGCCCCGCCGATGTGGCCCGCCTCCGGGCGCGCACGGCCCCCGTCGTGTCCGCGGTGGTCGGCACGTAGGCCAGCTCCACTGTGGTCGTTTTCTGCACGGCCCCTCCCCGAAACGTCGCGCTGCCGAGCCGCGAGCGTAGCCGAGTGCCGGCAGCCGGGCCCCGGTGAGTTCCCCGAAGGCCCCTGATCGGCCTTTCTGTGCAGGTCAGGCGCCTTTTGCGGGCATTGACCCTCAGAAGTTCCTCAACTCTGCTTTGGCGCGCTCGGCGGACGGGCATCCCCCGGTCACCGCACGAGTGGCGGTGACAGCGAGGCGCCCACGGGGGGCCGCTTCGGGGGAGAGGAAGGAGGGCGGCGCCATGGAGATCGGTTTCAGCGTGGCTCTGCTCGCGCTGCTGATCATCGCGGGGGCGGCGGACCGGGCGCGCAGGAAGCGGGCCAGGAGCAGGGGCCCGAACCTCGGGAAGGGCAGGACCCGCTCGGCCGGCCGGGCCCGCTCGTCCCGCCCGAGGTCCTCGTCGTCCTCGTCGTCGTACGACAGAGGCAGCAGTTGGTGGGTCGCGGGCGCGGCGGACGCCGGATCGTCGTCCGGTGGCCATCACGGCGGAGGCCACTCCGGTGGTCACCACTCCTGCGGAGGAGGGCACTCGTCGTGCGGCGGCGGTTCCTCCTGCGGTGGCGGCTCGTCCTGCGGCGGGGGTTCCTCGTGCGGCGGCGGTGGCTGCGGGGGCGGCGGCTGACGGAACGCGAGCGGGGGAGGCGGCTGACGGCAGCCGGCTTCCCGGGGCCCGGGCGCCCGCCGGAGGAACGGATCCGGCGGGCGCCCGGGTGTTTCCCGGCCGTGCGCCCGGCGCACGCCGTAGTTGAACAGTTGAGCTGTGGGGCCCTCTGAGGGATGGAAACCGCACGAACTTGGGTAAAAACGCTGTGGTGGCGCCACTGTTCATGATTCCCTCTAATTCACCAATACGGCCGTCCTGCTCACCGACACAGCCCTCGGACTCCCGCAGTCGCCCCCACCGGCCGGGCTGACTGGGCTGACAAGGCCGAACTCCCCCCTCCTTGTTCGTTAGCGGAGCCGACCCATGCTCACGACCCTGAACACCTCCTACACCGACACCCGTGCCGCCGACCTCGCCTGGGCCCTCGGCCGCGAGCCGCTGCCCGCCCTGGCCACGCTCGACCTCGAACTGGGCGGCCTCAGCCTGCAGTTGCGGCTCCTCGGCGCGTCCCACCAGGTGCTGCTCGAGGAGGAGCGGGGGCGATGTTCGGAGACGGTCGCATGCATCCCCGGGTCCAGCACCCCGCTTCCGCTGGGCGTGGCCAAGCGCGTCGACGACTGGGAGTACGAGTTCGCGGCGCGCGTCGAGGTGCTCACGCCGGACTCGTTCGAGGGCCGCGCCCAGGAGTTGCTGGCCCTCGTCTCCGACCACCCGCACGGCCTCGCCGGTGTCTTCCCCGGCAGCCCGCACGCCTTCACCGCGCTGCTGGCCCAGTGGCACGAGGGCCAGGTCCACTGGCGCACCTGGCACGCCTACCCGCAGGACGGGCAGTTGGTGGCGACCCGGACACGGGTCGGGGCTCGGGTCCCGGCCGGCCGGACGGGGCCGCACGCGTTCCGCGCGGCATAAACCAGTAATGCGTCAACTGCCCGGAGTTCCACACGTGTGGGTGACGAAGCGTACCGAGTGCGTGACGTAACGTCGCAGCGTGATCGATCCGCACGCTCCCGCTCCGCCGGGGACCCCGCCCTGGACGGCCCCCGTGCGGCTGCCCGTCCGGCCCGGCACCGGGCGGTTCCTGGTCCTCGTGTGCGTCTTCGTCTGCGCGGCCTGCGGGCTGGTGTACGAACTCGAACTCGTCGCCTTCGCCTCGTACCTGATCGGCGACTCGGTCACCCAGGCCTCCGTCGTGCTGTCCGTGATGGTGTTCGCGATGGGCATCGGCTCCCTCGCGGCCAAGCGGCTGCGCTGGCACGCGGCCGCCGGGTTCGGCGCGATCGAGATCGCGCTTGCCCTGGTCGGCGGCTGCAGCGCGATGGCGCTGTACGCGGTCTTCGCCTGGACCGGCGGCTGGGGCGGGATCTGGGCCGACGGCCCGCGCTGCCTGCTGGTCGCCTTCTCACTCGCCATCGGGCTGCTCGTGGGCGCGGAGGTGCCGCTGCTGATGGAGCTGATCCAGCGCATCCGCCGCCAGGACGCGGGGGGCGCGGTCGCCGACCTGTTCGCCGCCGACTACGTGGGCGCGCTGGTCGGCGGTCTCGCCTTCCCGTTCCTGCTGCTGCCGTTCCTCGGCCAGTTGACGGGAGCGCTGCTCACCGGCGCGGTCAACGTGACCGCCGGGGGCGCCCTGGTGCTCGGCCTGTTCCGCCGCGACCTGACCCGCCGCGCGCGCTGGATCCTGCTGCTGGTCGGGCTCACCGTGCTCGGCGTCCTCGCCGCCGCGGCCGCCCTCGCCGACGACTTCGAACGCGCCGCCCGGCACGCGGTGTACGGCAAGGACGTCCGGGTCGCCGAGCAGACCGGCGTGCAGGAGGTCGTC
>Ga0308175_100003150_pt1 | contig 11404 bp, 7 predicted proteins | sample PhyCR1_3_FD_203893 | JGI IMG/M metagenome (GOLD analysis project Ga0308175, IMG submission 203893) | Soil microbial communities from UC Gill Tract Community Farm, Albany, California, United States - DLSLS.C.R1 | ecosystem: Environmental > Terrestrial > Soil > Agricultural land | place: USA... | reverse complement strand
CGTGGTCCTGCGTCGAGGAAACGGCCGACCCGTGCTGGGCCTGCCGCCCCTGCCGCACGCGCGAGGCGGCGTTTCAGCAGGCGGGAAGACCCGACCCGTTGCGGGCGGTGAAGAAGACATAGCCCCCACCGGACGCTCACATCTGCTCCGGGTGCTCAATCCCCAACAGATCCAGCCCCAGCCCCAGCGTTTTGGCCACCAGCGAGCAGATCGCCAGCCGGCTTGATCGCGTCGGTTCTTCGCTCTGGAGCACCGGGCAGTTCTCAAAGAACGCGTGGTATTTCGTCGCCAATTCGAACAAGTACGTGCACAGGTGGTGCGGCTTGAGCTCCCGCGCCACCAGCGCAACCGTATCCCCCAGCCGCATCACGTGCTTGGCCAGCGCGAGCTCGAACGGCGATTCCAGCCGGATCTTTGAGTAGTCCGGGCTTACCTCGATGCCGGCGGATTTGGCTTTGCGGAAGATGCCGTGCACGCGGACGTAGGCGTTCTGCAGGTAAGGCGCAGTGTTTCCGTCGAACGACAGCATCTTGTCCCACGAGAAGACGTAGTCGGTGGTGCGGTCCTTGCTCAAATCGGCGTACTTTACGGCGCCAACGCCGACGGCGTGCGCGATTTGGCGCCGGCGGTCTTCCGGCAGGTCGGGGCTTTTTTCGGTCACGATCGCGTACGCCCGTTCCTCGGCCTCGTCGAGCAGTTCCTTGAGCTTCACCGTCCCGCCGCTGCGGGTCTTGAACATCTTGCCGTCCTCGCCGAGCACGCTGCCGAACCCGGCGTGCTCCAGCGACACGCCCTGCGCCCAGCCCGCCTGCCGGGCGACGGCGAACACCTGTGTGAAGTGCTGGCCCTGAGGCGCGCCGGTGACGTAAATGATCCGCTGCGCCCGCAGGATGCCGACGCGGTAGCGGATGGCGGCGAGGTCCGTCGTAGCGTACAGGTACCCGCCGCCGGTCTTTTCGATGATCAAGGGGTTTTCGAAGCCCTCGACAAAACAGACGATCGCGCCCTCGCTCTTGACGGCGACCCCCTGAGCCGTCAGTTCCTGCACGACTTCCCCGAGCATCGAGTTGTAAAACGACTCGCCGCGCTCGTTCTCTCGGGTGAGCTTCACGTCCAGCCGCTGATAGACCGGCTGATTGTGCCGCCGCGTTTCCTCGACGATCCGTTCCCAAAGCCCCTTTTCCTCCGCCTCGCCGCCCTGAAGCCGCACGACCGTGCGCCGCGCCTCCTCGGCAAATCCGGCGTCGTCGTCGAAGTGCTTCTTGGCCGCCCGGTAGAAACCTTCCAGGTCCTGGATGTGCGACTCGCCTGCCGCCCCGGAGCGCTTCAGGAACGCGATCAGCATCCCGAACTGCGTTCCCCAGTCGCCGATGTGGTTCTGCCGGATGACCTCGTCCCCCCGAAACTCGATCACCCGCGCGATCGCGTCCCCGATGATCGTGCTCCGCAGGTGCCCGACGTGCATTTCCTTGGCGATGTTCGGTCCCGAATAATCCACCACCGTCCGCACCGGCGTCTCGACCCGCCCCACGCCCAGCCGCTCGTCCCGCCCCGCCTCCGCCAACTGCCCCGCCAGCCAGGCCGGCGACAGCCGCACGTTGATAAACCCCGGCCCGGCCACGCTCAGCTCCGCCGCCATCTCCCCGAGCAGGGGGGTCACGGCCGATTTGATCTGCTCCGCCACCGCCCGCGGATTGGCCTTCTGCCCCGTCCGCTCGGCCAGCCCCTTGGCCAGTCCCATGGCCGCGTTCGACTGATAGTCCCCGAACTTCTCATTCTGCGCGACGGTGATCAGCGGGTCGGCGTCCAGCCCGACCGCCTGCCGGATCGCCTCCCGGAACGAACTCTCCAACTGGCTCGCAATCGTCCGCATCGTCCTCACTGAAACCGAACCGCTGCCGAAACCTCCGCGCGTCGGGCGCGTGCTCAGCGGCGCATGCTACAGAGGAAGCGCCGCGATCTCCACCGCGCGGGTCGCACGGCTCGCGGCGAACCACTCGCTCCGGCATACGTCTAACTGGTGCGCGACGAGGCGGCCGGGTTTTGATGGCCGGCGACTGCGCCGTCCGATAATGCAATGCCCGGTCCTTGTCTCATCACGGCGATTGACAAGAGATTACGACCCGGATTCCCCGCCGGCGCGGTCGTCAACCGTCGTTTGACCCACCCCGCGGGCAGGGGTATTGTTCAGTGCCGTCCAACCGCACCCGGCACGGATTCCACATTGAAGGCCCGCCCGGCACTCGCAACGCCCGGCGTGCCTTCTGGTATTGACGTAGATCGTCCGCAGCGCGACCCCACCGATGAAGGCTAAACCCATGATGCGTTCCACCCGCCCCGCCGCCAGCGCCCCGAAGAAGACGTCCAGCCGCTGGCTCCTGATCGGCGCCGCCGCTCTGGCCGGCCTCGGCATCGCTGCCACCGCACTCACCCCCCCGCACTCCCTCGCCGCCGACCGCGGCCATACCGCCGTCGCCCAGGCGCAAAGCACCAATCGCACCCAGCCCGCCGCCGCCCCCCGCGCCGACCGCACGGAAACGGCCTCGGTCGCCAACACCTCCGCCGCCCAGCCCGCGCTCGATCGCGAGCAGGTCGCCTCCGTCGAGGACCTCAAGTCCCAGGCCTTCCGCGCCCTCAAGGAAGGGCACTTCGACCAGACCAACGCCTTGCTCGCCCGCGCCGCCGCCATCTCCCACGACCCCACGATCACGCAGATGGCCGCCTGGACCAACCAGTTCGAGTCGCAGCGCCAGACCTTCGTCGCCGAGCGCAAGAAGCAGTACGACAAGGCGGTCGAGGACGTGCACAAGCTCCTCGCCGCCGGCAAGGACGACTACGCGATCGACGCCGCCGCCCGCGCCTACCTCCTCTCCGCCGACCACAAGCTCTTCCGGCAGGAGAAGTGGGTGGACGACCTGATCAAGCAGACGTCCGCGAAGGCGGATGAATACGAGAATTCCGAGCAGTGGCTCAAGGCCCTGCGGCTCTATTCCGACCTCGGCTCTGTCGAGCCCGCCAACCCGGAGTGGAAGGAGAAGCTGAAACTCGCCACCCGCCGCATCCGCCTGCTCGCGCTGTACACGCCCGACGAGCTCAAGAAGCTCCAGGAATCGGAAACCAAGGTCCGCGAAGAGGTGGACGCGATCCTCCACCCCACGACCCAGCCGGCCACCAAGCCCGCGGCCGACAAAGCCGACCTCGAAAAGCCCGACAACTTCCGCGTCGATTGGCACGAAACCCTCCGCGGCATCAAGGGCGACATGCTCACCGAGGCCCTCACCGACGCGCAGAAAAACTACTTCCGCGACACCAACTTCAAGACGCTCGTCACCGGCGGCCTCAACGGCCTCCGCACCCTCGTGACCACTCACGGCCTGGAAAAGGCCTTCCCCAAGCTCGCCGACGAGGGCAAGCGGGCGCAGTTCCTCGAGGCGCTGGACGCCTCCCTCCAGGCCGCCCAGGCCGCAACGCCCGACAACGAGCGGATGCTCACCTTCAACGTCATCCTCAAGATCAAGACCGTCAACCGCAACACGATCGAGTTGCCCGAGGAAGTGTGGGTCTCGGAGTTCGCCGACGGCGCCTTCGCCGAGCTCGACCCGTTCACCTCGATGATCTGGCCGAACGACCTCGAGGAATTCAACAAGACCACCCAGGGCGAATTCTCCGGCGTCGGCATCCAGATCCAGTCCGACGACGACGGCTCGCTTCGCGTCGTGTCGCCACTGGAAGATTCCCCCGCCTACAAGGCCGGCATCAAGGCCGGCGACGTGATCACCCACATCAACGGCAAGAACGCCAAGGGCATCACGCTGAACCAGGCCGTCAAGACCATCACCGGCCTCGCCGGCACCAACGTCACCCTCACCGTCCGCTCCTCCGACGCCAAGGTCCGCGAGTACACGATCAAGCGCGAGACCATCAAGGTCGCCTCGATCAAGGGCTGGTCGCACAAGCCCGGCGGCGGGTGGGATTGGCTGGTCGATCCGGCCCAGAAGATCGCCTACATCCGCCTCACCAACTTCACCAAGACCACCAGCGAGGACCTGGACCGCGCCGCCGACGAGATCAAGAAGGCCGGTGGCAAAGCCCTCATCCTTGACCTCCGCTACAACCCCGGCGGCCTGCTCACCGCCGCCACCGAAGTCTGCGACAAGTTCCTCCACGACGGCGTGATCGTCTCGACCCGCGCCGATCGCGTCCCGCCGCCCAACGCCCCCACCGTCGCCACTGCCAAGGCGGATGACGATGAAGTGGACCTGCCGACCATCGTCCTGGTCAACCAGTACTCGGCGTCGGCGTCCGAGATCGTCTCAGGCGCCCTCAAGGACCAGCACCGCGCGATGGTGGTCGGCGAGCGCACCTTCGGCAAGGGCTCGGTCCAGATGCTCTTCCCCCTCTCCAACCGCCAGTCGTTCCTCAAGCTCACGACCAGCCACTACTACCTGCCCTCCGGCCGCTGCATCCACCGCGAGGAAAATAGCCAGGAATGGGGAGTGGACCCCGACGTGACGGTGGAGATGACCCCCGAGCAGATGCGGGCCGCGATCGACGCCCGCCAGGAGCTCGACGTCCTCCGCGAAGCCGGCGCCACCCCCGCCCAGGGCAAGCAGGAGAAGCTCAACGCCGCCGCCCCCAAGGTCGAGGAAAAAGTCCAGAACGCCACCGGCGACAACGCCAAGGGCGGCAAAAGCGGCCCCACGGCCACCAAGCCCGCCGCCCGGGACCCCCTGAGCACCGACCCCCAGCTCAGCGCCGCCGTGCTGCTGCTGCGGCTGCAGCTCGCCGGGGCGCAGCTCTAGCAGAAGTGGCGCGGGCGGCTTGCCCGTGGAAGTGTCTCAAACCGAGAGCCCAGGGAACAAATGCCCTGGGCTTTTATTCGTTATTGCCCCCGCATTCGCACGCCCGAGCCTTCTCCTCCGACTCTAAGCCGCCCCGTTATCTCGCCGATATGGGTACTGAGGGCCTGAAATCAGTCCCCACCAGAATTTACGCGAAGGAGGCCGCCTTGGCCGGAATTCAGATCGGACAATTGCTGGTCGAGCAGGGCGTGCTGACCGGGGAGCAGGTCAAGCACATCCTCACCGTGCAGAAGGCCTCCCACCGCCCCTTCGGCGACTTGGCCGAGCGGCTCTACGGCATCAGCCCGCAGGCGGTCGAGGACGCGTGGGTGGAGCAGTACATCCGCATCGCCGGCATCGTGGATTTGGACGACGTGAAGGTCGAAACCGAGTGCCTGCGGATGCTCAGCCGCCGCCAGGCCTGGCAGTTCCACGTGCTGCCGCTCAACCGCGAGCAGGACACCGTCGCCGCCGCGACGACGGCCGACAACCTGGTTCGCGCGGTGAACTTCGCCACGCGCAAGCTCGACGAGCCCGTGCACTTCCTCATTGCCGAGCGCAAGCAGCTCCGCGAGTTCCTGATGAAGCACTACCCGGTGCCGGATTACATCGCGCAGTACGCGGCCGGGATGAAGTAGCGCGACGAACAGGGGGGTGGTTTTACCCACGTCGCCGCGGCACCTAAAATTGCCGCGATGGCCCAGACCGCCGCCGACGCGGCCAATCCACCAACCATTGAAAGCGCCGCCGGGATTTTCCGCCGGCTCCTGCGCACGCTGCGCCCGTACTGGACCATGATCGGGCTGGGGTTGCTGCTGCTCCTGCTGTCGATGCCGTGCGAGCTGTTCCCCGCGCTGACCTGGAAGTACGTCACCGACGACCTGATCCTCGCCGGCCATCACGCGCCGACGCCGGTGCTGTCCACCCTGTTTTCCCTCGGCGGCCGCATCGCCAACAAATACCACCTCCTTCTTTCGGCCATGGTCTGGCTGTTCTGCGTGTACGCCGCCGGCGAAGCCCTGGGCACCCTCAGCAGCCTGGTGATGAACTACGTCGCGCAGAAGTACATCCTCCACCTGCGCAACCGGGTGTACCACAAGCTCCAGTGCCAGAGCCTCGGCTACCTCCAGCGCCAGCGCACCGGCGACCTCATGAGCCGCGCCATGGGCGACGTGGACGAGCTTCAATCGTTCATCGTCGGCAGCATCGACGTCATCATCGGCGAAGGCCTGCTGTGGATCGCCACCGTCGTGCTCGTGATGCTGATGAGCTGGAAGGTGGCGTCGATCTCCCTCGCCCCGCTGCTGGTCGTGTATTTCATGCTGCGCGTGTTTAACGCCAGGGTCCGGCCCATTTACCAGGCCGCCCGCGAACGCCTCGGCGACGTCTCGACGCGCCTCCAGGAAAACCTCTCCGGCGTCATCGTCATCAAGATCTTCGGCCGCGAGAAGGAAGAAGCCGCGCGTTTCCGCTCCGCCACCGATGCGCAATACGATCAGCAGATCCGCGCGATCAACGCGCGGCACCTGTTCTTCCCCTTCAGCCGCGGCGTCGGATTCTTCTCCAACATCTTCATGATCGGCGTCGGCGGCTACTCGATCCTCAGCGGCGGCAACTTCACCGTCGGCGAGCTGCTCGCCTTCCGCGCCTACTGGTGGCGGCTCTTCGGCCCGATCCAGACCCTGGCGCGCGTGAACGACATGATCCAGCGCGCCTCGGCCGCCGCCCGCCGGGTATTCGAGGTCCTCGACGCGCCCGACGAGCTCCCCGACAACGCCGACGCGCAGGACATCCACCACCCGCGCGGCGCGATGGAGCTTCGAAACGTGACCTTCGCGTATCCGGGGGAGCCCGTGGAGCGGGCCAGGGGTTTCGAGCCGGTCGTCAAGGGCCCGGAATCCGGCAACGGCCAACACGGGTTGCAGGCCCGTGCTTCGGGACATGGCCCGCCGGTGCTGCACGACGTCTGCATCAAGATTGAACCCGGCAAGACGGTAGCCCTCTGCGGCCCCAGCGGCTCCGGGAAGTCAACGGTGCTCAACCTGCTCCTGCGCTTTTACGACCCCGTCGAAGGCTCGGTGACGCTCGACGGCCGAGACCTCCGCTCCATCCGCCGCGATTCCCTCCGCCGCCACTTCGCGCTGGTGCAGCAGGAGACCTTCCTCTTCAACGACTCGATCCTCGACAACATCCGTTACGGCCACCCCGAGGCGACCATGGACCAGGTCATCGCCGCCGCTAAGGCCGCCAACGCCCACGCCTTCATCTCCTCGTTGCCCAACGGCTACGACACCCGCGTCGGCGAGCGCGGCGTGCGCCTCTCCGGCGGCCAGAAGCAGCGCATCAGCATCGCCCGGGCCTTCCTCGCCAACCCCACCATCCTCCTGCTCGACGAGCCGACCAGCAGCGTCGAGCCCGATTCCGAGGCCGCCATCATCGCCGCCCTGGATCGCCTGATGGTCGGCCGCACCTGCGTCCTGACCAGCCACCGCCCCAGCCTGATCAACCAGGCCGCCGTCGTGTACGTCATCGAGAACGGCCGCGTCACCCAACAGGGCCCGCCGGACGAGCTGCGCCGGCAGGGGGGCTGGTTCGAGCGGTTCATTCGAAGTGCGGAGGATCCCGCCCTGGCAACGGTGGACGAGGAAGAACGGCTGTAATCATGTTTGAATCGGTGTACGGCGTCGATTTCAGCGGCGCGAAGCTGGCGGGGCGCAACATCTGGATCGCCAAGGCCGAGCCTCGGGCGCGCGGCAAACTGCGGCTGATCGAGCTGGTTTCCCTGGAGGAGCTCTGCGGCACCGCCGAGCGCGCCCCGGCGCTCCACCACCTTGTTCGACTGATCTCCGACTCCGACGCCTCGCTATGGGGCATGGACTTTCCCTTCGGCCTGCCCGTCGAGGTCGTGCACGAAGGCCCCCGTTGGCGCTGTCAGTTTGAGCTGATCCACCGGTGGTCGCACGACCCGTACGCCCTCGGACTGGAATGCCTCAAACGCGCCAAGGCGATCGGCCGCGAAATGCACATCCGCCGCCTGACCGATTCGGAAACCAAGGCCCCGTTCGACTGCTACCACTACCGGATCATCTATCAGTTCTACTTCGGCATGGCCGACGTGATCGCCCCGCTGGCGCGCAACCGCCGGACCGCCATCGTCCCGTTCCATTACCGTCGGCTGCCCGCGGCCCGGCGCGTCGTGGCCGAATCCTGCCCGTCCTCAACCCTCAAGCGCCTCCGGCTGCCCTACCAGAACTACAAGCAACCCGCCGGCGGACCCCTCACGCCCAAACGCCGCCGCACGCGCCACCTCATCCTCGAATCCCTTCACAGGGTCATCCACATCCCCGACCACCACCGCCGCCGGATCATGCGAAACCCCGGCGGCGACGCCCTCGACGCCGTCATCGCCGCGGTTGGCGTCCACCAGGCGTGGCACGCTTCGGATCACGGCGCGATCGCCCGCCACCCGCGTTACCCGCGCGAAGGATTTATCTACGCCTGAGTACAATAGCGGCGTGGATCAACCGAGCGACGAGAACCCCCCGGCCCTGCGCCCAATCCTCCGCTGGAACTTCGGGCAACCTGCCCCCGCCCACGACCGCGACGAGCTATCCGTCGAGGAGCCCCTGGAAATCCGGGTGCGCGGCCGGCCCGTCTCGGTCACCATGCGCACGCCCGGCCACGACGAGGAACTCGCCGCCGGTTTCCTCCTCAGCGAAGCCATCATCTGCCGCGCGCAAGACGTCCTGCGCATCGAGCCGTGCGTGCGAAACGAGGCCGGCAACCTGATCGACGTCATCCTGGCGCCCGAAGTGTTCGTCGATTTCGACCACCTCACCCGCCACGTCTTCGCTTCCTCGAGCTGCGGCCTCTGCGGCGCGGCGACCGTCGAGTCGGTTCAAAAGCAGTTCCCGCCAGTAACATCCGGGCCGGGCATCGACGCGACGACGATCCTCTCGCTGCCGCCCAAGATGCGCCAGACCCAGGAGACCTTCGCCCGCACCGGCGGGCTCCACGCCGCCGGCCTTTTTGACGCCGCCGGCGAGCTGATCGCCCTCCGCGAGGACGTCGGCCGCCACAACGCCGTGGACAAGCTGCTAGGTTATGCGCTGCTGCGGGGACTCCTGCCGCTCGACAGGCACGTGCTGCTGGTGTCCGGCCGGACGTCCTTTGAAATCGTGCAGAAGGCGCTGGCCGGGGGGATCCCCGTCGTGGCGTCGATCTCGGCGCCCTCGTCGCTGGCCGCGGACTTTGCCGAGAAGAGCAATCAGACGCTGATCGGATTCCTGCGCGACCAGCGGATGAACCTGTACACGCACCCGGGCCGGATACGTTTTCAGGCGTCGTGAAGGGCGCGGGAAGGAGACGATCCATGTCGGGCAACCGGTTCGCCGCCAAACCGAAAGTCAGGCCGTCGCAGGTCATCGTGGCACTGGCCGGCGTCGCGCTGACGGCGTACTGGGGGTGGACGTACGGCGGCCCTTACCAGTGGCTGGCCGAGATCCAGCTCCACTGGGCCAACAAGTACGACCCCGAGGTTACGTTCGTGCTCACGCTGGCGGCCGTCGTGATCCCGCTGCTCCTGCTGCAGTCCGCGGCGGCAAAGCTGATCGCGCTCACGTCGCCGGACGTACCGCCAGAATCGGGAGGGACCTCTGCCCCGGCGATTGAGACCATGAAACCGCCGGCCAAGCCGGTCGGCGCCAACGGCCTGGCGTTGATCCTGGTCCTGATCATCGGCGGGATCGGCGTCGCGTTGGCGGCCGTCGGCGATTACGAGTACCGCCGCGGCCGCTCCGCCGGGGCGCGCGTGGACGTGGACGCCGCCGATTGCGAGGCCGGCAAGCTCCCCGCCGCGACCTGGCTCGCCGTCCGCGGCAAGGCGCTGCAGGACTCGGCCATCGGCGTCAAGGAAGGGCACACCTCGCCGAGGTACTACATCCCGGTGATCTCGCCACAGTGGAAGCCCGGCGGCGGCGTGGGCCTGTACCTCGAGTCCTCGCAGACCAACATCGCCCCGTCCAACTTTTCCGAGCGAATGGCGGGCCGGTTCGGCCCCCCGGGGCCGCAGGTGCCGGAAATCTGGGAGGGCATGACCACTGGCGAAAACCTCCCCGGCCTGGTCCGCACCCGCTTCGAGCAGACGACGCTCAAGCCGGCATCCCGGTACCTGATCGTCGAGTGGGGGAAGACCCCCTCGATGCTGATCACCGACGGCCGCGACATGATGATCGCCGGCGGGATCGTCGCGGCGTTCGGCCTGCTCGTCGGAGGCGCCGTCGCCCTCATCGCCCGGCTGCGCCGCAGCCCCCGTCCCGAGCAGTTCACGGGCTCCGGCCCGGTCATTGATCGCTAACCGCCGCTGTGCTAGCTTCCGACCTCCCGGGCCGGCATCCCGGGATCGCACTTCGCCGATACGAAAAACTCGTCGCCCCGAAGGAGCCCACCATGACCCAGGTGAAACGCGCTCTCGCGCTGTGTCTCGTCGCGTCCGTCGCGCCGTTCTTATCGGCCGCCCCCGCGGACCTTCAGCCCGACAGCGCCGCCGTCCGCATCCGCTTCGGCATGCGCGACACGCAATCCACCGACTGGTCCGGAAAGATCACGCCCTCCCAGGGCCGCGTCACCGACATCCGCGGCTGGCGCTGGGGCGCCGGCGACGCCGCCAACGTCCCCGCCGGCACCTGGACCGTCCACACCAACCGCGTCCCCGCCCAGGGCGAGGCCGCAAAGAAAGCCGTCAAGGCCGGCCGCCAGATGCCCATGGCCGACAACGGCGTGGTCGTCACCCTCGCCGGCGCCGGCGACGGCACCAAGTTCGACGTCGAAACCCAGCAGGGCAAGGCCGATTTCACCCTCGGCGACATCCCCTACGGCAAGCGCCTGGTCTTCCTCGACGGGCAGATGGAGATCGAGCGCACGCCCGCCGTGGCGCCGCTGGCCCAAACCACCTCCGACGAGGACTACCCCGCCGCCGCCGCCGCCAGGGACGGCGCGATCTACGTGGCGTACCTGGCGTTCACCCGCGGTGCCGACTTCCAGGGTTACCGGGAGCGCCTGGCGACGCCGGAGGTTTCGCCGGAGAGCACCGTGCTTTCGGTCGGTCGGATCAAGATGATCACCAAGCCCCAGGACATGGACTACCTCACCGAACCCACCGGCGGCGAGCGGCTGTACCTCCGGGCTTTTAAGAATGGCGCCTGGGGCGAGCCGATGGTCGTCGCCGGCGGCCCCGAAGAGTATTACCGCCCCGCCGTCGCCGTGGACGGCTCCGGCAAGGCCTGGGTGTTTTACCCCGCCCACACCAACGCCGACGCCCACTTCGACAACGGCAACTGGGAGGTCATGGCCCGCGCCTTCGACCCCGCCGCCAACAAATTCGCCGACCCCGTGAACGTCAGCCACGCCCCCGGCTCCGACTTCATGTGCGCCGCCGCGGCCGACTCCCAGGGCCAGGTCCACCTCGTGTGGATGGGCGCCAAGGAAGGCAAGTTCCACGTGTACACGGCCAGGCAGGACGGCGCGAAATTCACCGAGCCGGCCCGCGTGAGCAACTCATCCGC
>Ga0308175_100003149_pt1 | contig 11405 bp, 13 predicted proteins | sample PhyCR1_3_FD_203893 | JGI IMG/M metagenome (GOLD analysis project Ga0308175, IMG submission 203893) | Soil microbial communities from UC Gill Tract Community Farm, Albany, California, United States - DLSLS.C.R1 | ecosystem: Environmental > Terrestrial > Soil > Agricultural land | place: USA... | reverse complement strand
CCAGCATCAGCATCGACATCAGCATGGTGACGGCGATCAGCCCCATCATCAGCAGCGTCGTGGCGGCGTTGCGGCTCTTGGGCTTCTGGAAGGCCGGCACGCCGTTGGAGATCGCCTCGACACCCGTGAGCGCCGCGCAGCCGGAGGAGAACGCGCGCAGCAGCAGGAACATCATCGCGAGGCCGCCCAAGGTGCCGAACCCGCTCTCGGGACGGATGGTGAGCGAGGCGCTCTCCGCCTGCGGCAAGGTGCCGGACACCTGGCGGACCAGGCCCACCAGGCCCATGCCGAGCACGCTGGCCATGAAGGCGTAGACCGGCACCGCGAACGCCTTGCCGGACTCGCGAACCCCCCGCAGGTTCATCGCCGTGAGCAGCACCACGAGCCCGACGGCGACGACGGCCTCGTGACCGCGGATGAACGGCAGGGCGGCCGCGGCGTTCTGCACGCCGGAGGAGATCGACACGGCCACGGTGAGGACGTAGTCGACCAGCAGCGCGGAGGCAACGGTCAGACCGGCCCTGGACCCCAGGTTGGTGGTGGCGACCTCGTAGTCACCACCGCCGGAGGGGTAGGCGTGAACGTTCTGGCGGTAGGAGGCGACGACGACGAGCATGACGAACACGACACAGAGGCCGATCTGCCACGAGTGGGTCAGCGCCAGGCTGCCGCCGGCGAGACCGAGGGTCAGGAAGATCTCGTCCGGCGCGTAGGCCACCGATGACAGTGCGTCGCTGGCGAAGATGGGCAGGGCGAGACGCTTCGAAAGGAGGGTCTCGCCAAGGCGGTCGCTTCGCATGGCACGGCCAAGGACCACCCGCTTCAGGACGCGTCCGGACGTGGGCACGGCAGACACTCTAGGCGGCCTACCCGGGCCCTGCGCGCCAGCGTGTAGCGTCGCCCACGTGCACTTCGTGATCATGGGCTGCGGGCGTGTCGGGTCGTTGCTCGCACTCAGTCTGGAGAAGCTCGGCCACGACGTCGCCGTGGTCGACCAGGACGAGACCGCCTTCCGCCGGCTCGGCTCGGCGTTCGAGGGTCGACGGGTCACCGGGATCGGCTTCGACCGCGACACCCTCAACGAGGCCGGCATCGACAAGGCGTACGCGTTCGCGGCCGTCTCCAGCGGCGACAACTCCAACATCCTCGCGGCGCGGGTGGCCCGCGAGACCTTCGGCGTCGAGCACGTGGTCGCCCGCATCTACGACCCCGGCCGCGCCGAGGTCTACCAGCGGCTCGGCATCCCCACGGTCGCCACGGTGAAGTGGACCTCGGACCAGATGCTGCGCAGGCTGCTCCCCCAGGGTCACGTCCCCGAGCTCGCGGACCCCTCCGGCCACGTCGTCATCGCCGAGGTCGCCGTCAACCCCGCGTGGGTGGGTCGGCGGGTCACCGCCCTCGAGGAGGCGAGCGGCGCACGCGCCGCCTACCTGACTCGGCTCGGCGCCGGGATACTGCCGGGCGCCGACACCGTCTACCAGGAGGGCGACCTCGTCCACCTCGCTGCGCTCGCCTCCGACCTGCCGCACGTGGAGCGCATCCTCGACGCCCCGCCACCCACCACCGAGTCCTGACCAGCCACCGGAGGACACCAACACATGCGAGTCGTCATCGCCGGGGCCGGCAGCGTCGGGCGCTCGATCGCCCGCGAGCTGCTGCACAACGGCCACCAGGTGCTCCTGATGGACAAGGAGCGCAAGGACCTGCACACCAGGATCCCCGAGGCCAACTGGCTGCTCGCGGACGCGTGTGAGATCAGCGCGCTGCACGAGGCGGGCCTGGCCGACTGCGACGTCGTGGTGGCCGCGACCGGCGACGACAAGGTCAACCTCGTGGTCTCGCTCCTCGCCAAGACCGAGTTCGGCGTGCCGCGCACCGTTGCCCGCGTCAACAACCCCAAGAACGAGTGGATGTTCGACGAGGCCTGGGGTGTGGACGTCGCGGTGTCGACGCCGCGGCTCATGACGGCCCTGGTGGAGGAGGCCGTCAGCGTGGGAGACCTCGTGCGGATCTTCCAGTTCCAGCAGGGGCAGACCACCATGGTCGAGCTCACCCTCCCCGCCGACAGCCCCTTTGCCGGCAAGCGGGCGGGCGACGTGACCTTCCCCGGCGAGACCGTGCTGGTCGGCATCATCCGCGAGGACCACCCCATCGCGCCGAGCCGCGACGACTCGCTCGAGCCCCACGACGAGCTGCTCTTCATCACCACGCCCGACAACGAGGACGAGCTCGAGTCGATGCTCAGTCCCGGGCAGCGCCCGCCGCGCGAGGAGGAGTAGCCCCGGCCGCGACTCGCGTCCGCGCTAGCGTGCGGCCTGGTCGGGCGCGACGTCCACCGGGTCTGGGGCGGGCACCTGCTGCGGGGTCTGCCCGCGCACCAGCATCGCGCCCATCACGGCCACCGCGGCCAGCCACAGCGGCCAGCCGAGCACGACCTTGGCGACGCCGAGCATGGCGACCTCGCCGGCGAGGTACATCGGCAGCATCAGGGCGACGCGCACGGCATACAACGCCACCAGCACCAGGGTGAGGCGCTGGCACACCCGCACCAGCCCCGCGTCACGGCGCCACCCGAACGGGTCCTCGGCCAGTCGCGGGTCCCCCGCCCCGACCATGAAGCCCACGAGCGGCCACCTGGCGATCACGGACAGCAGCGCGCCGACGCCCCAGGCCGCACTGGTGAGGATGCCGGGCAGGAACGCGTCCTGTGCCCGGCCGCTGCGCAGGGCGAAGAAGGCCGCGATGGCGGTCGCGATCGCCGCCGACCCGACGAACCGCAGGCTCTGGCGCTGCACGAGGCACAACAGGGCCAGGACGACGACGACCCCGGCCGCCGCGACCAGCGCGGTGCGCACGTCGTGCCGCCACGTCCAGACCACCACGAACGCGATGGTCGGCAACGCCGTCTCGACCGAGCCGCGCCACCCGCCGAGGGCAGTGGACAAGCGGTGCCGGATCACCGCCTCGACGGTGGGTGTCACCGCGTCGGCGGCGGGATCAGTGACCACGCTGCGGGACGATCTCGTATGCCGGGTTGAAGACGGTGGGCGTGCCCCGGTAGTAGGTGACGCGTCCCGTCGCGCGAAGGTACGTGCCGGGCACGATGCCAGCGATCGTGCGCCTGCCGAGCCACACCAGGTTGATGGTGCGGCTGCCGTCGTAGAGGTCCACGACCAGCGCGGGGACGTTCACCCGCGGGCGCAGGGTGACCGCCCGCACGGTGCCGGCGACGGTCGCCTCCTGCCGGTCGTGCAGCTCGCTCATGGGGGTGCACCCCATGCGCTCGGCGTCCTGCTTGAGCTCGTCGGCCTCGATCTGGGACACCGACTTGGTCAGCCGCTCCCCCAACCGGGCCAGCGGGCCCGGGTGGTGCTCGACGTCGTGCCCGACGTGCTGCTGCTTGAGTGACATGGTGGGTGCTACCTGACTTCGGTGATCTCGGGACCGCGCTCGAAAGGCTTGAGGTCGTCGGCGCTCTTCCCCGGCTCGGCCGCGGCCTGGTCCGTGTCGGGGGCAAGCTGCTCGGGTAGCTGCAACGGCAACAGCTCTCGGGGCGCCATGGCCGCGTCGCCGCGCACGACGACCGCATTGCGGACGACCTGGACCAGCGGCTCGGCCGCCTCGTCGTCGATGGCGGCGCGGCCCGAGAACACGGCACGCAGGAACCAGCGCGGCCCGTCGACCCCGGTGAACCTGGCCGGCGCGAACACGGTGCGCCCGTCGGGGCCGGCGGACGGCATCCGCGTGCGCAGCTCGGTGCCGAGCACGCCCCGCTGCTCGTCGGCGGTGCCGCCCTGGGCGACGACCGACTCGGCGATCTCGGCACGGATGTCGTCCCAGATGCCCATCGTCCTGGGGGCCGCGAACGCCTGGAGCTGCACAGCGGAGTCGCCGATCACAGCCGTGGCGCCGACGACCTGCCCGGCCTCCTCGTCGACCTCGAGGCGCAGCTCCATGCCGGCGACCCCCATGATCCGCAGGCCACCCAGGTCGAGGCGACCGTCCTCGCCCTCGACCTCGGCCGCGTCGAACGGGCCGGCAGCAGCCGCCTCGTCGTCGGCAGCGCCGTCCTCGCTCGCGTCGCTGGTGCCGGCGCTGTCGCCAGCGTCGACATCGCCAGCGTCGACCTCGTCGTCCCCGAGCTCGAGCTCGGCTTCCGGGCTCTCGGTGTCCGGCGACACCTCGGTCTCCTGCGACGACGCACTCTCCTGCGACGCCTCGGGCTTGTTGCCCCGGCGGAAGATGCTCACTGGTCGTCAGTCCTTCACTGTCTCGGTGCGGGCGCCAAAGCCACCGCTGGACCCGTGTCCAGTGTCCCCCCGCGGGGTGTCGTCGAGCGAATCGACCTCGAGGAACTCGCACGCCGCGACCTGCTGGACGACCAGCTGGGCGATCCGGTCGCCGCGGCGAACGGTGAACGCCTCCCTCGGGTCGAGGTTGACGAGGTTGACGAGGACCTCGCCGCGATAGCCGGCGTCGATGGTGCCCGGCGCGTTGACCATGCTGATCCCATGACGTGCGGCCAGCCCGGAGCGGGGGTGGACCAGGCCGACGTGGCCCTCGGGGATCGCCAGCGCGACGCCGGTCGCCACCAGGGCGCGCTCACCCGGCTCGAGGGTCACGTCGTGCGCGGCGTGCAGGTCCGCACCTGCGTCACCGGGGTGCGCGTAGCCCGGCAACGGCAGCCCGGGGTCGAGCCTCACGATCGGGACGGGGACGCGCGAAGGGCCAGTCACGTGGACTGACCCTATCTCGCGCTCCGGCCCCTGCCCGCCGTGGTGCACCGCCCTCAGGCGGCACACTCCCGGCACACCATCTGCCCGTTGACCTCCTTGGCCAGCTGGCTGCGGTGGTGCACCAGGAAGCATCGCGAGCAGGTGAACTCGTCGGCCTGCCGGGGCAGCACGCGCACCGACAGCTCCTCGCCGGACAGGTCGGCGCCGGGCAGCTCGAAGCCCTCGGCCTGCTCGGTCTCGTCGACGTCTACGCTCGATGCGCTCTTGTCGACGCGTCGTGACTTCAGCTCCTCGATGGAGTCCTCGGAAAGCTCGTCGTCCGTCTTCCGCGGAGCGTCATAGTCAGTCGCCATGGTCGCCTTCGCACTCCTGATCTCTTGGTTCCCAAGCTCTTCGGTCCCTGCCGGTGAGCCCCAGACGCCGGTGTAACGCGGCAGTCCCGCGTTTTGTGCCCGTGCAGGCGGGGATCATGCCCTATCCGCGGCCCGGCGTCACCATCGGGTCCACGAACGGGTCAGGGAACGGTCTGGGTTCACCCAGATTTCACCCAGTCCCGGCAACCGAGTTCGGATTTCGGGCGTCGGTACAAGTACAGTCCTGACCCCAGCCCGACCGAATTCCCACGACCCGACGTTCCATCACCGAAGTGAGGGGTTGCGCGATGACCGAGTTCCACCACGAGATCACCCATCGCGCCGCGCGCGCGGTGCAGTCCCTGCGTGCGGCCCAGGAGTCCGGTGACGACTACCTCGTCTCGGTCCAGGAGGCCGAGCTCGAGAACCTCGCCCGGCTCGCGGACGAGCACGGCCTGCGGGTGCCCGAGCTGTCCGACTACTCCGCGGCCTGACCCAGCGGCGGCTCGTCGCCGGCCTCCTCCGCAGCGGACCGCACCAGAGACGCAAGCTCCGGGTGCAGCCCGCGCGGCGCGGCGAGCACCATCGAGCTGTCGGGCGGCCCGCCCGTCAGACCGGTCACCAGGCCACCAGCCTCAGCCACCACGACCCACGCGGCCGCCATGTCCCAGGGGTTGAGCCCGCGCTCGAAGTAGCAGTCGAGCGTCCCAGCGGCCACGGCGCACAGGTCGAGCGCCGCGCTGCCGATCCGGCGGATGTCCCGCAGCTGCGGGACGACGTGGAGCAGCACCCTGGCCTGCCACTCGCGCCGGACGGCGTCGTAGCCGAAGCCGGTCCCGGCGAGCGCCTGCGCCAGCGGCGGCGCGCCGTGCAGCTCGAGGCGGCGCGGTGCTGCGTCCGGCATTTCCAGCCACGCACCCCCGGCGACATGGGCGTGGAAGACCTCGCCGTTGGTGGGGTTCACCACGGCGCCCGCCACGGGCGCCCAGCTGCCCGGCACTGCCGGGTCGCCGACGACGGCCGCCACCGACACGGCATACGCGGCAATGCCGTAGAGGTAGTTGACCGTCCCGTCGATGGGGTCGACCACCCAGGTGATGCCCGAGCCGCCGGTGGCACCGCCCTCCTCCTCCCCGAGGAAGCCGTCCTGCGGGCGGGCGCGCCCCAGCCGGTCGCGGAGCAGGTCCTGCGCGCGTTGGTCCATCTCGGTCACGATGTCGGTGGCCGTGGACTTGGTCCGCGCCACCCTGAGGTGCTCCGGCCGCTCCTCGACGACGAGCCGCGCGGCCTCCCGCGCGACGTCGACCGCGATCCGCTCGAGCTCGCGCCGCTCGTGGACCTCGGGCAGGGCCGGGCCCATCAGTCGCTCCCGCACAACGCGGGTCGGGCGACGCGCAGGTTGGGGCAGCAGCCGGGCGGGCAGTCCGCCGGCAGGGGCCCGTCGACGGTGGGCCACGCGGGACAGGTCGGGCTCTCGGCCCGGGACTGCGCGGCACGCTCCTCCAGCAGGTCGACCAGCCCGGAGACGAACTCGTTGTCGGTGCCGACGGTCGGCACGCGCACGAGCCGCAGGCCGAGCCGGTCGGCGGTCGCCGCAGCCTCGGTGTCGAGGTCGTAGACGACCTCCATGTGGTCGGACACGAAGCCGACCGGGGCCAGCACCACGGTCCGCACCCCCTCCTCGGCAAGCTCGGCGAGCCGGTCGTTGACGTCGGGCTCGAGCCACGGCTGGCTGGGCGGCCCGGACCGGGAGCAGTAGACCAGCTCGCCGGTGAGCTCGCAGTCCAGGGTGGCATTCACCTCGGCCGTGACGGCCTCGGCGAGCGCGACGTGCTGGCGCTGGTAGGCGCTCCCCTCGCCGTCGCCCGGCCCCGACGTGTCGTCCATGGCGGTCGGGATGGAGTGGGTGACGAACAGCAGCCGTATGCCGCCTGTGCCGCCTTCGTCGTCCCTCACCGCCCGCACGGCGTCCGTGACCAGGCGGGCGTTCGCCCGGGCGAACCCGGGGTGGTTGAAGTAGGGCCGGATCTTGTCGACCTCGAGGTCGAGACCCTCGTCGCGCGCCTCCTGCAGCGCGCCGGCCAGGTCCTCGCGGTACTGCCGGCACGAGGAGTACGAGGAGTAGGCGCTGGTGACGATGGTGACGAGCCGGCGAAGCCCCCGCTCGTGGGCCTCGCGAAGCGCATCCACGGTGAACGGCGTGAAGTTGCGGTTGCCCCACAGGAGCGGGGTCGTGATCTCGCGTCGGTCCAGCTCGGTGCGCAGCGCGTGGATGAGCGCGCGGTTCTGGTCGTTGATCGGGCTGCGGCCGCCGAAGGCGTGGTAGTGCTCCGCAACCTGTTCGAGCCGCTCGTCGGGGATGCCCCTGCCGGCGGTGACGCGGCGCAGGAACGGCAGCACGTCCTGGGGCTTCTCCGGGCCCCCGAAGGACAGCAGCAGGATGCCGTCGTAGGGGCGCAGTGGCTGGGCGTCGTCGGTCACGCGGGATCTCCGGTTCGCAGGGGCTTGGGGGCGTTGATGTGCAGGACCACGGCTGCCATGCGCAGTCCGAACACGAGCAGGACACAACCCCAGATGACGAGTGGGCTGATGACGTCGAAGTGGTGGGCGGTGACGACCAGCGTCGAGCCGAGCAGGGCGGGCAGCGCGTACATCTCGCGGCGCAGCACCTCGGGGACCTGGCCGGCCAGCACGTCGCGAACCATGCCGCCGCCCGCGGCGGTGATGACCCCGACGATGACCGAGGGGATCGCGTCGGCGCCGGCGCCCAGCGCGGTGAGGGACCCACCGACCGCGAACACTGCCAGCCCCGCGGCGTCGAGGAGACGGACGAACCGCGAGATCCGCTCCACGCCCGGGTGGTAGAGGAAGGTCACCAGGCCGGCGACGACGGCTGCCGTGAGCAGCCGCCAGTCGGAGATCCCCGTGGGCGGGATGCGACCGATCAGCACGTCGCGCATGATGCCGCCCCCGAGGGCGGCTGCCACCGAGAGCACGAGCACGCCGAACAGGTCCAGCCGCTTCTTCACCGCGACCAGCCCTCCCGAGAGGGCGAACGCGAAGACCCCCACGAGGTCGAGGACCAGCTGCAGGTTGGTGTCGTGGGTGAGCATCGCGAGTCCAAAAGTACCCTCGCGGCGTGGTCGCTTTCGCCTGGAGGTCGGCAATGGCAGAGTCGGCGGCGACGAGTACACCACCAGACCGCCCCGCACGGGGCACTGCGGAGAAGGCGATGCGCGACCTGCGGCTGATCGGCGTCCACGAGGACGGCCAGCACCTGTTGCTGTCCGACTCCGACGGGGAGCGCTACCGCGTGGGCCTCGACGAGCAGCTGCGCGTGGCCGCGCGACGTGACCGTGCCCGGTTCGGACAGCTGCAGATCGAGCTCGACGGTGGCATGCGGCCGCGCGAGGTGCAGGCGCTGATCCGCGCCGGCCTGTCGGCCGAGGAGGTCGCCGACCGCGCCAGCTGGCCGGTGGAGAAGGTGCGCCGCTACGAGGGCCCGATCCTCGCCGAGCGCGAACACGTGGCCGGACTCGCACAGGCGGTGCGGCTGCGCGGCAGCGCCGGCAGCTCCGGTGGCGCGACCACCCTCGCGGCGCGGGTCAGCCAGCGGTTGTCCGGTCGCGGCGTCGACCCCGCGACCGCCGAGTGGGACTCCGCCCGCGGTGAGCGTGGCGACTGGACCGTCCTGGTGACCTTCCCCGCGGGCGGGCGCGAGCGCCAAGCACGATGGAGCTTCGACGTGCATGCCCGGACGGTGGTGGCGGCCGACGACGAGGCCAGGTGGCTCAGCGAGGAGGACTCCGGCAGCACGCTCCCGGCGCCGCACCTGGTCACGGCGCCGGCCGGGCCCAACACCGTCTACGACGTGGAGGCCGAGGGCGGGCTCTCCTCGCCCGGTCACTCGCGACCGGGGCAGGTCGGCGCGGACGAGCCACTCGACCTCATGTCGGCGATGCGCGAGCGGGCCGCCCACCGGGGCCGCGCCCGGCGTCGCAAGAGTGCTCCCGGGCAGACCCCACTCGACGAGGCGCCCCGCGAGGACGCCCTGCCGCTGGAGGACATCGCCTTCGACCCCGACAGCATGCCCCCGCCACCGCCGGCGCAGGGCACCCACCCCAAGGACGAGCCCACGGCGCCGGAGCCGGCGCACGAGGTGGGCGACGACGTGCTGCCGAAGGCCAAGGACGCCTCCGGCAAGGACGCGCCGGGCAACGACGCTTCGAGCAGTGAGGAGCCGGGGGCGCCCGAGCCCGCTGACGCCCGACCCGCCCGCTCCCCACGCCCGACCCGCAAGGGCGGACGCACCAGCGTGCCCAGCTGGGACGACGTGATGTTCGGGGCGAAGCCACAGGACTGACCCTGCGGCCGGCGGGCCTGCCGGGCGGCTACTGCTGCGGCACCGGGCAGACGTCGAGGTCGAACGGCAGCACGTCCGGTGAGGAGGCGGCCGCGCGGGCCGCCGCTGAGTTCATCCGCCGCATGAAGTGGCGCCGGCACAGCACCTCGTACTCCACGAGCTTCTCGTTGCCGACCGTGGTGTCCCCCACCACGACCTGCTCGCCCTCGACGACCATCACGCCGTCGACGATGCGGGCGTTGTGGGTGGCCCGGCGGCCACACCAGCACAGTGCCTCGACCTGCAGCACCTGCACCTTGTCGGCCAGCTCGATGAGCCGACGCGAGCCGGGGAACAGCTCCGTGCGGAAGTCGGCGGTGATGCCGAAGGCGAACACGTCGACACCCATCTCGTCGACGATCCGGGCGAGCTGCTCGACCTGGGCGGGCGTGTAGAACTGGGCCTCGTCACAGATGAGGTAGTCGACCGGCTGTCCGCTGGTGGCGTGCTCGACCACCGTCTCCCAGAAGTCGAGGTCGTCGTGGACCTCGTGGGCCGGTGTGGACAGGCCGAGCCGTGAGGACAGGACGTCGGTGCCGGCCCGGTCGAGCTTGCTGAAGATCAGGCCGCGCCGACCCCTGGCCCGGTGGTTGTGGTCCATCTGGAGCGCCAGGGTGGACTTGCCGGAGTCCATGGTCCCGGAGAAGAAGACGAGCTCGGCCACGAGTCGACAGCCTAAGGGTCGACACCTGCCCCGCCATGACGCAGGCCCGCGCCGTCCCCATCGAACCCCGCTGCTGCTGCAGCGTGGTTCGACGGGAGCAGCGCGGGTGTCCCAGCTATGCGCTGTCGCGGGCGGGGAGGTGGAAGAGCGGGACGGCCGACTCGTCGGGTGTCAGCGACCCGTGCAGCCCGAGGAGGGCGAGCAGCTTGGGGCGGGCCCTGCGGGAGTCGACGATCGCGAAGTTCTCGCGCATCGCGACCACGAGGTCACCGATCCGCGGCAGGTTGGGCTCGCTCACCGGGCCGAACCACCCCTGCGCCACGGCCTGCTCGCGGGTGCGGATCCAGGCCCGCTCCCCCACGCGCGAGGTCCAGGTCGCGAACACGTCGTCCGCCGCACCGTCCTCGCAGTACAGCTGGAGCGCGCGCGGCTCCCCGCCGACGTGGCGCACGCCGGCTGCCAGCTCGGGGTCGTGGGCGAGGTCGATGCGCAGCGCGTGTGGTGCGTCGACCATGCCGTGGTCTGCGGTGACGTAGACCGCGGTGTCGCCCGGGACGGCGCGGACCAGCCGAGCCAGCTCGCGGTCGATCCCCTCGAGCTCCTCGCCCCACTCCCAGGACGCACAGCCGTGGACGTGCCCGACCTTGTCGAGGTCGCCCCAGTAGAGGTACACCAGCGCGCGCCGGCTCGCCCGGACCGCAGCCAGAGCGGCATCGACCCGGTCGGCCATGGTGTCGGCGGCGCGGAACCGGCCGCCGCGGACCGCCGCCCGGGTCAGGCCGGAGCCGTCGAAGAACCCGGGGCCGATGCGGGTGACGTCGACGCCGTCGCGCTGGGCCACCTCGAAGACGGTGGGCTCGGGCTGCCACGTCAGCGGGTCGGGACCGTCCTCCCAGGACAGCTCGTTGACCAGCCGGTCCTCGCCGGGGACCAGCACCTCGTAGCCGAGCAGCCCGTGGGCTCCCGGCGGGAGCCCGGTGCCGAAGGTCCCCATCGACGTCGCGGTCGTGGAGGGGAAGCCTGCGGTGATCCGGTATGCCGCGGGCAACAGGGAGCGCAGGAACGGCGCGTGTCCGCCGCGCCGTCGGACCAGCTCGTACCCGAGGCCGTCGACGAGGACCACCACTGCCCTGCGGGCCGGTCGCATCGCGACGCTGTCGCACGAGGCGTAGTGGCCGACGCCGAGGCTGGCCGCGACCCCGGGCAGCACTCCCGCCAGCCCGGTGCGGTCGTAGTGGGGCTCCTGCAGG
>Ga0308175_100003148_pt1 | contig 11406 bp, 8 predicted proteins | sample PhyCR1_3_FD_203893 | JGI IMG/M metagenome (GOLD analysis project Ga0308175, IMG submission 203893) | Soil microbial communities from UC Gill Tract Community Farm, Albany, California, United States - DLSLS.C.R1 | ecosystem: Environmental > Terrestrial > Soil > Agricultural land | place: USA... | reverse complement strand
CGCGGCAGGCCGCGCAGCACACCGTGCTTGCGAATCGCGAGCACGGCGTACTCCGAGCAGCTCGGGTGGTACTTGCACGTGTTCGCCGGCAGCCACGGCGAGACGACGAGCTGGTAGAGACGGATCGGGGCGACCGCCACGGCTCTCACGGGCGCGGTCCTCACGCGGCCGCCTTCCCGAGCACCTCGCCGACGCGCTCCTGGAGCCAGTCGTGCCCGTTCGCCTCGGCGGCTTCCGGCAGGCCCTGGCGCACGACCAGCACGTAGTCGTTCGAGGCAGGCACCTGCTCGAGCCGGCCGCGCACGATCTCCCGCAGCTGGCGCTTGATCCGGTTGCGGACAACGGCGTTCCCGACCGCCTTCGGCACGGCGAAGCCAAGCCGCGGCGCACCGACGGCCTCGTCGCGCTCGAACCAGTACAGCGTCAGGAAGCGCGTCGAGACGGAACGGCCGTGGCGGTAGACGGCGTCGAAGTCGCGCGAGCGCGAGAGGCGATTTCTCCGCTGCAACACCGGCCCTACGCCGACAGGCGTGCGCGGCCCTTGGAGCGGCGCCGCTTCAGGATCAGGCGACCGGCGCGTGTGGACATGCGGTTACGGAAGCCGTGCTTCCGCTTCCGCCTGCGCACATTCGGCTGATAGGTCCGTTTCATCGCGTCGAAAGAAAGAGAAGGGCCGACGGCAGCCGGCCGAGGAGGCGAGTATAGCCGGACCGTTTCCGTGCTCGGTTGTCCACAGGCCCACGCGATGGGAAAAGGCGTGGAAAGGGGCACCGGCGAGTCCCGGCGGCGGAGGTTTTCCACACCTGTGGAGACCGGTGTGGAGGCGGACGAAGTCCCTGCAAATCGTGCTAATTGCCCGCTTCGGACGGGTCGGGAAATCCTCATTGAGCGCGCCGGAAGACGCTGCTATGCTCGCCACCCCCAGGGGTCGAGAAGAAGGAGTCACGAACGCGTGGAGCGGCAAATCGAGCTGGCGGCGGAGGAGCTCTGGAACGACGTCTCCGCCCGGCTCCGGGAGGCGCTCAACGATACGACCTACACGACCTGGTTCGGCGAGGTCGGGGGCGCGGAGCTCGACGATGACGCCTTCACCGTCGCGGTCCCGAACGACTTCACACGCGAGTGGATCGAGGGGCATTTCCTCGACCTGATCCGCGCCGCGGTGAAGGACGCCGGCGGGATCGAGCGGCGCGTGCAACTTCGGGTCGTCGAGCAGCAAGTGGTGCAGGCAGCTGCGAGTGCTCCGAGCGCGATTCCGAGCGCCGTCCAGCCCTTGCCGGCCGAGATCCTCACCCGCAGTGACGTCGCAGGGATCAACCCGAAGTACACATTCGACTCGTTCGTGATCGGCTCGTCCAACCGCTTCGCGCACGCGGCCGCGCTCGCCGTCGCCGAAGCGCCGGCGCAGGCCTACAACCCACTCTTCATCTACGGGCACACGGGCCTCGGCAAGACGCACCTCCTGCACGCGGTCGCGAACTTCGTCACGGACCACGGCGGCGGGCTCACCTGCCGCTACGTGACCTCGGAGACGTTCATGAACGACTTCATCAACAGCCTCCGCGACAAGCGGATCGAGGGCTTCAAGCAGCGCTACCGCACCTACGACGTGCTGCTGATCGACGACGTCCAGTTCTTCGAGCACAAGGAGCGGATCCAGGAGGAGTTCTTCCACACCTTCAACTCGCTCTACGAGGCGGGCCGGCAGATCGTCATGTCGAGCGACCGCCCGCCGCGCGACATCTCGACGCTCGAGGAGCGCCTGCGCTCTCGTTTCGAGTGGGGGCTGATCACCGACATCCAGCCGCCCGACCTCGAGACCCGGATCGCGATCCTCCGCAAGAAGGTGAAGAACGACCAGATCGAGGTTCGCGACCCGGAGCTCCTCACGTTCATCGCGTCGCGTGTCTCCACGAACATCCGTGAGCTCGAGGGCGCGCTCACCCGTGTCGTGGCATTCTCGTCGCTCACCGGGCGGCCGCTCTCCGTCGACCTCGCCCAGGACGTCCTCAAGGACGTCTTTCCGCAGGGTGAGAGCGCGCAGATCTCGATCGAGCGGATCCAGGAGCTGATCTGCGAGCGTTTCGGCGTCACGATGGCCGAGCTCACGGGTGAGCGCCGCTCGCAGAACATCGTCTACCCGAGGCAGGTCGCGATGTACCTCTCGCGCGAGCTGACGGACTCGTCGCTGCCGAAGATCGGCAAGCAATTCGGCGGCCGCGACCACACGACGGTCATCCACGCGACGTCCAAGATCGCCCGCCTGATCCGTGAGGACAGGTCTGTGTACAACCTCGTCCAGGAGCTCACAGCCCGCGTCCGCCAGGCGCGCTGACCGGCAAGCCTGTGCACGAGCGCCCCTTGTCCCCCGTCCGGCCCCACAGCGAGAATGGCTCTATCACAGACCGCCGGCGTCCTTTCCCCGGTCCTCACAGCTCTATTACTACAACGAGGTTTCTTTTAAATGATTGACTCAGAAACAGTGACCGGCACAGGACTGAGGATTACCGTCTCGCGTGACGACTTCGCCGCTCGGCTCGCGGTCGTCGCACGAGGAGTCTCGACCCGGACGACCGTTCTCGTCCTCGGCGGCATTCAGCTGCGCGCCGAGGCGGGACAGCTTCATCTTGCCGCGACCGACATGGAGGTCTCTCTCCGCTCGTCCGTCGACGCGCAGGTCGGGAGTGAGGGCGTCGTTGTCGTCCCGGGTCGCCTCCTGCTCGACATCGCCCGCGGTCTGCCGGAGAGCGAGGTCACGATCGAGCACCATCCTGACGAGGCTGTCGTCGTCGTCACCGCCGGCAGCGCGAACTACCGCCTGCACACGTACTCGAGCGAGGACTTCCCGCGGCTGCCGGAGCTCGATCCCGACACGCTCCACACGGTCGACCGGGACGCACTCGTCGAGACCGTCGCGCGCGTCGGCCGGAGCGCTTCGCGTGACGAGAGCCGCCCGGTCCTCACCGGCATCCTCGTTCGCTTCGAGCCGGGCAAGATCGTCATGGCCGCCACCGACTCGTACCGCCTCGCGGTGAAGGAGACGCTCGTCGAGGGCGCGCTGCCGGAGCTCGAGGCGATCATCCCCGCCCGCGCGTTGCAGGAGCTCGCGCGGATCGCGGCGGGCGCCGACGAGCTGCAGCTCGGTCTGCAGGAGAACCACGTCGTGTTCGGCGCCGACGGCACCTGGCTGACCACTCGGCGCATCGACGGGCAGTTTCCGAACTACCGCCAGCTCCTGCCCGAGCAGTTCGAGCACGTCCTCGCGATGCCGCGCGAAGAGACGCTCGAGGTCGTTCGCCGCGTGTCGCTCATGGCGCAGCGCAACTCGCCGCTCCGGCTGCGCTTCGCGGACGGCGAGCTGACGGTCTCGGCGGTCACGCAGGACGTCGGCGAGGCACGCGAGTCGCTGCCGGCGCCGTACAACGGCGACGCGATGGAGATCGGGTTCAACGCCGAGTTCCTGCGCGACGGGCTCGACTCGGTCGACTCCGACACGGTCAAGTTCAAGCTGATCAGCCCGTTGCGCCCGGCCGTGCTCGAGGGCGAGGCCGACGACTACGTGTACCTGATCATGCCGATCCGCCTCGCCGGCTGATCGTCCGCCGCGTAGCCCTTCGCCACTACCGCTCGTATGCGTCGCTCGAGCTCGCGCTCGAGCCGGGGCTCGTGCTCGTCGTCGGGCGAAACGGCGTCGGCAAGACGAACCTGCTCGAGTCCCTCCACGTGGCGACGCAGGGCTTCTCGCCGCGCACACGCCAGGACGCGCAACTGATCCGTTTCGGCGAGACGGCAGGGCGTGTCGTCGTCGAGGGCCGCCGCGCGTCGTCGCCGGTCGAGTTGTCGGTGACGCTCCGCGAGGGCCAGGCGAAGGAGGCCCGCCTGAACGGCGCTCGCCTTCCGTCGGCGGAGTCGCTGCGGCGCGAGGTCTCGACACTCGTCTTCACGCCTGACCGGCTGACCGTCGTGAAGGGCGGGCCGGCTGCGCGCCGCGCCTACTTCGACCGCGTGCTCGGCCGGCTCTCGCCCGCGCGCGCCGCGCTGCCGCAGGACTACCTCGCCGCGCTCGCACAGCGCAACGCAGCGCTCCGCCGCGTTCAGCTCGGCCTGTCGGAGCGCGCCGCTCTCGCGCCGTGGACGGAACAGGTCGCGACGCTCGGAGCCGAGCTCGTGAGACAGCGTCGTGCAACGCTCGACGTGCTTGCACGCGGATTCGAGGAACGCGCGGCCGAGCTGCAGCTGCCGGCGGCCCGGCTCTCCTACGACGGGACCGAGCCGACACGGGACGACCTGGAGGCGCGCCTGCAGCGCGACATCGACCGTGGAGCAACAGGGGCCGGCCCGCATCTCGACGACGTGACGATCGCGAGCGAGGACCGCGACCTGCGCCGCTTCGGCTCGCAGGGCGAACAGCGCCTGGCGGTGCTCTCGCTGCTGCTCGCGGAGGCGGAGCTGCTGCCCGCCCCGCTGCTCCTGCTCGACGACGTGCTCTCCGAGCTCGACCCGGGCCGACGCGAGGTGCTCGCGGCGCGGCTCGCGGGCATGGGGCAGGCGATGATCACCGCGACGCACCGGTCGTCGCTCCCGGCCGCCCCGGCGCAGGTCGTGGAGGTGGAAGTTGGATCCGCTCGCTAGCGAGATCAAGCGCGAGCTCGCGCGACACGGGCCGCAGGCGGGGATGGCGGAGCTCGTCGAGCGCTGGCCCGAGGCGGTGGGCGCCGCGATCGCCCGCAACGCGTGGCCCGCGCGGATCGCGCGCGACGGGACCGTGCACGTCAACACGGCCGATTCGGTCTGGGCGTTCGAGCTCGGGCAGCGTGCCGGCGAGATCGCCGCGAAGCTCCGGGTGGCGAGCGTCAGGTTCGCGCCGGGACCGCTGCCGGAGCCCGACGAGGAGCCTGTGGAGAACCCGGTCGAGGTGACGCCGCAGGACGCGGAGCGCGCGCGGGCAATCGCCACCGGAATCAGCGACGAAAAGCTGCGCGAAAGTGTGCAAAAAGCGGTCAGTTTGAGCCTCGCCCGGGGGCGCAGCGACCGTCCGATCTGATACACTTTTCGGGCCTCGCAAAACGTGCGTTTTGCAGGCATTTCTTCGATATGGCAAAGACCCAGGCGAAGGCCGGTTATTCGGCCAAGGACATCACCGTGCTCGAGGGCCTCGAGCCGGTGCGTCTCCGTCCCGGGATGTACATCGGCTCGACCGGCTTCCGGGGCCTCCATCACCTGGTCTACGAGATCGTCGACAACGCCGTCGACGAGGCGCTCGCCGGCTACAACGACTCGGTCGCGATCTCGATCCACCCCGACAACTCGATCACGGTTGTCGACCGCGGCCGGGGCATCCCGGTCGACGAGATCGAGGGCACGGGCACCTCGGCCCTCGAGGTCGTGCTGACGAAGCTGCACGCCGGCGGTAAGTTCGGCGGCGACGGCTACAAGGTCTCCGGCGGACTGCACGGGGTCGGCCTCTCGGTCGTGAACGCACTCTCGGAGTGGCTCGTCGCGACGGTCGACGCGCCGGACGGCAAGAGCTACCGCCAGTCGTTCGCGCGCGGCGTCCCGCAGGGGCCGATGGAGGTGGTCGGCGACGCCGACGGGACCGGCACCACGATCTCCTTCCTGCCCGATGCCGAGATCTTCGACGAAAGCGTCTTCGACGCGACGACGCTCCTGTCGCGCTTCCGCGAGACGGCGTTCCTGACGCGCGGGTTGCGCGTCACCTTCACCGACGAGCGCGCCGACGGCGGCGCGCCGGTCGAGTTCCACTACGAGGGGGGCATCAGGGACTTCGTCTCCTACATCAACGAGTCGAAGGACGCCGTGCACCGGCACGTCGTGTACTTCTCGAGCGCGAACGACAAGGGCGAGGTCGAGGTTGCGATGCAGTGGAACTCCTCGTACCAGGAAGCCGTCTTCTCGTTCGCCAACAACGTCAACACGCACGAGGGCGGCTCGCACCTCTCGGGCTTCCGCTCCGCGCTCACCTCGACCCTGAACAAGTACGCACGCGACAAGGGGCTCCTGAAGGAGAAGGAGGACAACCTGGAGGGGGAGGACGTGCGCGAAGGGCTCGCGGCCGTCATCTCGGTGAAGCTGCAGGACCCGCAGTTCGAGGGGCAGACGAAGACCAAGCTCGGGAACCCGTGGGTGACGGGGCTCGTCTCGACGGCGGTCAACCAGAAGCTCGCGGAGTTCTTCGAGGAGAACCCGACGGATGCGCGTCAGATCGTCACCAAGGCGATCGCCGCGCAACGCGCTCGCCAGGCCGCGCGGAAGGCGCGCGAGCTCACGCGGCGCAAGTCTGCGCTCGAGTCGATGTCGCTGCCGGGGAAGCTCGCCGACTGCTCGATCAAGGATCCGTCGGCGGCCGAGCTCTTCATCGTCGAAGGCGACTCCGCAGGCGGCTCCGCGAAGATGGGCCGCGACCGCACCTACCAGGCGATCCTGCCGCTGCGCGGGAAAATCATCAACAGCGAGAAGAACCGCATCAACAAGGTTCTCTCGAACAACGAGATCCAGGCGATGATCACCGCGATCGGCACGTCGATCGGCGACGAGTTCGACCTCGAGAAGCTTCGCTACCACCGCGTGATCGTGATGACCGACGCCGACGTGGACGGCTCGCACATCCGCACGCTGATCCTGACGTTCCTGTACCGGCAGATGCCGGAGCTGATCGAGCAGGGCCACATCTACATCGCCGTGCCGCCGCTCTACAAGGTGAAGCTCGGGAGCCAGGAGTTCTACTTCGAGAAGGATGCGCAGCTCGAGGAGCTGCTCGCCCGCGAGCGCGTCCCGGGCGTGACGGTGACCGCGCGCGACGGCGAGCCCGTGAAGCTGACGGAGGCGCGCTGGAACCGCTTCACGAAGGACCTGCAGCAGTACGAGGGCTACTACGCGCGCCTGCGCTCCGACTTTGGCGCGCCGGCGACGGAGCTGATGATCCAGCACCGTCTCGTCGAGCACGCGATCGAAGGCCCGGGCGACCTGCAGGCCGCGATCGACGCGATGGCCGCCAACGGCTACGCGCTGTCGGTGCTCGAGCACGGTGAGGACGATTTCGCCGTGCGGGTCGTCGAGACGGAGACGTCGGCCGGCCGCAACATCACGGTTCCGCTCGAGCTCCTCGCCTCGCCGATGTACACCGGCCTGCGCAGTGCCTACACGAAGCTCGTCGACCAGCTCGGCGCGCCGCCGTTCACGGTTCTCGTCGGAAAGGAGGCGGAGGTCGCCGAGACGTTCGACGTCCTGCGTGACCGCGTGCTCGACGCGGCGAAGCAGGGGATCCAGGTCTCGCGCTTCAAGGGCCTCGGCGAGATGAACGCGGAACAGCTCTGGGAGACAACGATGGATCCTGCGAAGCGACTGCTGATGCGCGTCGACGTCGAGGACGCCTCGGCCGCGGACCGCGCGTTCTCGATGCTCATGGGCGACGCGGTCGAGCCGCGCCGCGAGTTCATCGAGCAGAACGCTAAGGACGTGAAGTTCCTTGACGTCTAGGAGGAGCGCTCGTGTCTGAGCTCGAGACGGGCGCGCTCGGCCCCGGCCGCATCGAGTCGCGCGAGCTCGAGCAGGAGATGCGCTCGAGCTTCCTCGGCTACGCGATGCACGTCATCGTCTCGCGCGCCCTGCCCGACGTGCGCGACGGGTTGAAGCCGGTGCACCGCCGCGTGCTGTACTCGATGTGGACGAACGGCAACCGGCCGGGCCGGCCGTACGTGAAGAGCGCGAACATCGTCGGCTACGTGATGGGCAACCATCACCCGCACGGCGACCAGTCGATCTACGACACGCTCGTGCGCCTCGCGCAGCCGTTCTCGCTGCGCTATCCGCTCGTCGACGGCCAGGGCAACTTCGGCTCGATCGACGACGATCCACCAGCGGCCATGAGGTATACCGAAGCGCGCCTCGCCAAGCTTGCCGAGGAGATGCTGCGCGAGCTCGATTCGGACACCGTCGACTTCGGGCCGAACTACGACGAGTCGAAGCGCGAGCCGCTCGTCCTGCCGGCTCGCTTCCCGAATCTGCTCGTGAACGGCAGCGCGGGCATCGCCGTCGGCATGGCGACGAACATCCCGCCGCACAACCTCGGCGAGGTCGTCGACGCGATCGTGACGCTGATCGACAACCCCGCGGCGAACGTCGAGGATCTGATGAAGCACGTCAAGGGTCCCGACTTCCCGACCGGCGCGATCATCGTCGGGCGCTCCGGCATTCGCGATGCATATCGATCGGGCCGCGGCCGGGTCGTCATGCGGGCGCGGGCGCACATCGAGGAGCTGCGCGGCGGCAAGAGCGCGATCATCATCACCGAGCTGCCGTACGGCGTGAAGAAGGGCGGCGACGGTGGCGTGATCGCGAAGATCGCCGAGCTCGTGAACGACAAGGTGCTGACCGAGATCTCCGACCTGCAGGACCACTCCGACCGCACCGGCATGCGCATCCAGGTCGAGCTGAAGCGCGACGCCGTCCCGCAGGTCGCGCTCAACAAGCTCTTCAAGCACACACCGCTCCAGTCGACCTTCGGCGTCAACACCGTCGCCCTCGTCAACGGCGTCCCGAAGACCCTGTCGCTGCTCGAGCTGCTCAGGCATTACCTCGACTTCCAGCGCGAGATCGTCACTCGCCGCTCGAAGCACGAGCTGCGCCAGAAGGAGAAGCGCGCACACATCCTGCAGGGGTACCTGATCGCGCTCGACAACCTCGATGCGGTGATCGCGCTGATTCGCGCCGCGGCGGACACGGAGGCGGCGAAGAACGGGTTGATGGAGCAGTTCGATCTCTCCGAGCTGCAGGCCGTGGCGATACTCGAGCTCCGGCTGCGTGCGCTGACGGCGCTCGAGCGGAAGGGCGTCGAGCAGGAGTACAAGGACATCCAGGAGCGGATCGGCGAGCTGCGCGCGCTTCTCTCGAACGAGGCGCTGATCGACGCTCTCATCAAGGACGAGCTGCTCGAGCTGCGCGGCATCTACGGCCGCACCGACGACCGCCGCACCGAGATCGTCGCCGCGGAAGAGGAGCTCGAGCTCGAGGATCTGATCGCGGAAGAGGACATGGTGATCGCGATCACGCGCTCCGGCTACATCAAGCGGCTGCCGGTGACCGCCTACCGCGAGCAGCGCCGCGGCGGCGTCGGCGTGATGGGCATGGACCTGAAGGACGAGGACTACATCGAGCATCTCTTCGTCGCCTCGACACACGACTACATCCTGTTCTTCACGAGCGTCGGCAAGGTCTACCGGCTCAAGGTGCACGAACTGCCACTCGGCTCCCGCCAGTCGAAGGGCCGGGCGATCGTCAACCTCCTGCCCTTCCGGCAGGGCGAGGCGGTGCGCGCCGTGATCCAGACGCGGAGCTTCGAGGAGGCGAAGTACCTCCTCTTCGCGACGAAGAACGGCGTCGTCAAGAAGACGGAGCTGAAGGCGTACAACACACCGCTGAAGTCGGACGGGATCATCGCCATCAAGATGCGCGAGGGCGACGAGCTCGTCGGCGTGCGTCACAGCTCCGGCGGCGACGACGTCCTCATGGTGTCGCGCCTCGGCCAGGCGATCCGTTTCGCCGAGACGGACGTGCGCGCGATGGGCCGCGACGCGTCCGGCGTTCAGGGAATGCGCCTGCGAGGCGACGACGAGGTGATCTCGGTCGCGATCGCCTCCGACGACTCCGACCTGCTCGTCGTGACCGAGAACGGCTACGGCAAGCGCACGCGCGTCTCCGAGTACCCGCGCAAGGGGCGCGGCGGCATGGGCGTGAAGACGGTCCAGCTCACGGCTGCGCGCGGCCATCTCGCCGGCGCCCGCGTCGTGCGGGACGGCTATCAGGTGATGCTCATCTCGACCGGCGGCACCGTGATCAAGATGCCGGTGGAAGACGTGAAGAGGCTCGGCCGCTCCACGCAGGGCGTGATCGTGATGCGGCTTCGCGAGGGCGAGCAGGTCTCGTCGCTCGCGCCCGTCGTCGAGTCCGGCGAGGACGAGACCGAGGCCGGGCACGAGCTGCAGGCACCGCCCGCAGACGACTGAACGCGGACCAATCCCCCGTCCGCGGCTTCCGTTTTGCAACCAGGGGTGGTAGAAGTGTCAACCGAGGGGTCGGGAGACATCGAACAAAGGAAGCCCCGGATGGCCTATAGCAAGCAGGTCGACCTGCTCGAGCCGATCGACATGGCGGAACACCTCGACAAGATCGAGCTCTATCTGGGGCAGGTGTGCGCAATCGCCGGCATCTCGAAGATGCAGCTCGACTACTGGACGAACAAGGCACAGATCCCGACCAAGGGCAAGAAACAGCGCATCTACGACATGTCTGCGGTGCAGACCGTGATGCTGATCAAGCAGGCGAAGGACAAGGGCCTGAACCTCGGCGCGGCGATCGACGCGGCACGCCGCTTCCGGGAACGCGCCGCGGCGGAATAGCCACTCCGCGTGGACGCACGGTCTTTCCGGCGTGCGTGAGCGCGCCCTGCGGCTCGGCCCGCTGGTCCTCGTCGCGCTCGCCTTCGCGATCCCCGTGCAGTTCCCCGGGTGCGGCCAGACCTCGCACGTCGTCCTGACGCGTTCCCTTGCGGACGGGACGCCGCGCATCGACCGTCTGCACTGGCAGACGTGCGACAAGAGCTGGTACCACGAGCACTTCTTCGCGGCCAAGGCGCCCGGCGTCGCGTTCGTCTCCCTGCCGCTGTGGCTCGCGCTCGACCACGCGGGACTCGTGTGGAACAGCGACGAGGGGTCCGTGATCCCGCCGTCGACGGTGTGGCCGCTCGCGTTCCTGACGGCGGTGCTTCCCGCGTTCGCGCTGCTCCTCCTGCTGCGGGCCTTCGGAGAGCGAATCCAGCCGGGCACCGGCACGATCACGGCCGTCGCGGGCGGGCTCGGGACGCTCTTGCTGCCGTACGCGACGCTCTACGGCGCACAGATCCCGTCCACGCTGCTCGGCGCGGCGGCCTTCGCGTGCCTGACTCTGCGGCGATCTCCGCTGCTCGCGGGCCTCTTCGCCGGGCTTGCGGTCACGTTCGACTACCCGCTTGCGCTTCTCGCCGTCCTCCTGGCCGGCTTCGTCGCTTTCACCGCAGCCGATCACCTCCGCGAGCTCGTCATGTATGCCGCCGGGGGCCTCGCCGGGCTCCTGCCGCTGCTCGCGTTCAATGCCTGGGCGTTCGGCAACCCGCTGCATCAGACCTACGAGGACGCCGTCCTCAGCCAGGGCTCTTCGGGTCATGACGTCGTCGGGGCGAACTCCGGCGGCTTCTACGGCATCGACGTACCGAAGCCCCATGCGTTTCTCGACCTGCTCTTCTCCAACCGCGGCCTCTTCGTCGAGACGCCGGTCGTCGCGCTCGGCGTCGCGATGTGCCTGCTCCCGCGCGCCGGGCGGACCGCGCGCTTCGGCGCACTCGTCTTTCTTGCG
>Ga0308175_100003147_pt1 | contig 11407 bp, 9 predicted proteins | sample PhyCR1_3_FD_203893 | JGI IMG/M metagenome (GOLD analysis project Ga0308175, IMG submission 203893) | Soil microbial communities from UC Gill Tract Community Farm, Albany, California, United States - DLSLS.C.R1 | ecosystem: Environmental > Terrestrial > Soil > Agricultural land | place: USA... | reverse complement strand
GCCGCGCAGGGCCCAGAGCAGGTCGACGTGCTGCGACTCGTCGGCGACCACGAACGACCCGTCGGCGAGCACGACGTCCGCGGAGACCAGGTTGTCGACGGTGAGCCCGTAGCGGCGGGTCAGGTAGCCGATCCCGCCGCCCAGCGTGAGGCCGCCGACGCCCGTGGAGGCCAGGAACCCCGACGGGGTGGCCAGGCCGAAGGCCACGGTGGCGTGGTCGACGTCGGCCCACACGCAGCCGCCGTCGACGCGTACGGTGCCCTGCTCGGGGCTCACCGTGACGCTGCGCATGGCGCCGAGGTCGACCACGAGGGCGTCGTCCGCGACGCCGAGCCCGCCGGCGTTGTGGCCACCGCCGCGGACGGCGACCTCGACGCCGTGGCGGGTCGCGAAGCGCACGCACGCCACCACGTCGGCGGCGTCCCGGCACCGGACGATGACGGCGGGACGCCGGTCGACCATCGCGTTGTAGACGGCGCGGGCCGCGTCGTAGCCCGGGTCGTCGGGGGTGACGACGTCGCCGCGCAGCAGCGGACGCAGCTCGTCGAGGGGAAGCTCGGGACGTCCGGACCCGGTGGTGGGGGTCGCGGTGGTGACGGTGCTCATGGGTCCTCCGGCAGTGGCAGTGGCGCGTCCGTGTGGGCGCGCGAGCGACGCTAGGGAGCCGGCGTTCCCCCAGCGTTCGCGACGGCGTTCGCGACGGCGTTCGCACCGGCACCGCGGGCCAGGTCGGCGCGGGCCAGGTCGGCGCGGGCCCGGTCCGCGAGGGCCACGCTGCCCTGACGCCCGGCGAGGTCGAGAGCCCCCGAGAGGAGCCGCTGCCGCAACGGCCCCCCGGTGTGCGCCGCGCGCATCCGGTCGATCTCCGGCAGCCACCAGGCGTCGCCACGCAGCCCCGCCCCGGCCCGTGCGGCGTCGAGCAGCGCCACCGCCTCCTCCGACCGCCCGGCGCGGGCGGTGGCGTCGGCCTGCAGCGCCAGCCAGTACGGCATCCGCGCCAGCGAGCCCCGCGCCCGGAGCCGGGCGACCCCGGACCGGATGGTCGCCACGCCGCGCTCGCCGCCGGAGAGCCAGCCCTGCAGGACCAGCACCCACTCCGCGTAGTAGGCGAAGTCGTAGGTGGCGCAGAGACCGCCGAGCTCCACGACCGCCGCCTCGAGGGCCTCCCGGTCGTCGAGCAGCTGGTAGCTGATTCCCGCGTAGGCGAGCGCGACGGCCAGGCTGTAGGGGTGGTGGTACGCCCGCGCCCGGTCGACCGCCTCGGCGGCGCGCCCCGCGGTGGCGTCCGGCTGCCCGAGCAGCCAGTGCGCGTGCGCGGCCCACGCGAGGGCGTGCACGTCGGGGCGGGAGCCCACCGCCAGCGACTCGGCGCCACGGCACCGGTCGTGCGCCTCGTCGAAGTGCTCGACCGCGACCGCGGGCCGGCCGAGCGCCATCGAGGACCCGGCGAAGGCGAAGTGCGCCTCGCCGACGAGCACGCCGTCCGCCTCGGAGGCGTCGAGGGCCCGCGAGGACAGCCGCAGCGAGTCCACGACGTCGCCCTGCACGAAGCGGGAGGCCCACAGCGCGACCAGGCTCGGCACCAGCATCCGGCTCGAGCCGGTGCCCTCCGCCAGCGCGACGGCGCGCTCCAGGACCGCGCACAGCTCCGGGGAGGAGTAGCCCATCGAGGCGTTCAGCGGCGAGGCCATGGCCAGCAGGCAGTCGAGCTCGAGCTGGTCGCGCTGCCGCCCCGTCGGGCCCGCCCGGATGATCGCGAGGGCGGTACGACGCAGCCCGATCGCCTCGGCCGTCGCGAACCGGGCCGCCGCCACGTCGGCCGCCTGCTCGTAGTAGGCCCGGGCCCGGTCCGGCCGGCCGCCCCGGGCGTACTGCTCGGCCAGCAGGGCCGCGACGTCGTCCTCGCGCCCGGCCGAGGTCAGCTCCAGGGCCTGCGCCAGCCGACGGTGCAGCAGCCAGCGCCGGGGCGGGCTGACGGACTCGTAGGCCGCGTCCCGCAGGAGGTCGTGGGAGAAGTCGTAGCCGGCGCCGACCTCGCGGACGATGTGGCGCCGCCACAGCTCGTCGACGGCCCCGGTCACCGCGTCGGCGTCGAGGTCGCTGGCCTCGGCGAGCAGGTCCAGCGTGACGTCGCGGCCCATCGCCGCGGCGAGGCCCGCGACCTCCTGGGCCTGCGGCGAGGTCTGCGCGACCCGGCGGCGCAGCACCGCGCCCAGGCGGCCGCTCGGTCCGGCGCCGACGCCCTCCTCCGCCGCTGCCCGGGCGGCCTCGACGACGTACAGCGGGAAGCCGCCCGTCGTCGCGTGCAGGAGGACCGACTCGGCCTCGGTGACCGGGGCGCCGGTGACCGCCGCCGACAGCGTGGCGGTGTCGCGGCGGTCGAGCGGTGCGAGCGCCAGCTCGTCGACGGGCAGCGACGTCCGCAGCCCCGACAGCCAGGCCGCGAGCCGCGGGTCCTCGGCGCCCTCCTCGTGACGCTGGACCAGCACCAGCAGGAGCCCCTGCGGTGCCTCGAGGGTGAGCAGGAACGACAGCCAGGAGCGGGTCTCCTCGTCGCTCCACTGGAGGTTGTCCAGGACCAGCAGCAGCGGCCGGTCCACGGCCAGGACGGCCCGCGCGAGGCCCTCGAAGAAGCGGTGCCGCTGCCAGGCGTCCACCTTGGACCGGCCGCCGGCCGCCTGGCCCCCGGGCCGGGAATCGGTTCCGGCCGGGACCAGCCGCTCCACCTCGCGCCGCCACACCGGGTCCAGAACGCGGACCCCCGCACGCACGTCCGGGCTGCGCAGCCAGTCCGCGACCGGTCCCAGGGCCAGACGTCCGGCGATGTCGAAGCACTGCGTCGCCGCCACGCCACCGCGCCGTTGGCGGACGTGGCCGGCCAGCTCGGCGACCAGCCGGCTCTTGCCGACGCCCGCCATCCCCCGCACGAGCGCGACCCGGGTGCGTCCCTCCACGTCGGCGCTGCGCCAGAGCTCCCGCAGGGCCGCGAACGGGGCATCGCGGCCGACCAGGGGCACGGCCGACGAGCCGGTGCGCCGGACGGCGTCGCGGACCCGCGCGGGGGACCCGTCCGCCGGGGAGCCGATCAGCCCTCCGCGGATCCGGCGGGTCTCCTCGGCCGGCGCCACCCCCAGCTCGCGCTCGAGGACGGATGCGCAGTGGTGGTAGGTGCTGATCGCGCCGCCCCTGTCGCCGAGCTCCACCTGCAGCCGCATGAGGGCGCGGTAGCCGACCTCCTCCAGCGGCTCCAGCACGATCCGCCGCCGCGCGGCCTCGAGCGCGACCTCCAGGTCCTGCCCGGGCCGGGGGGTGCTGAGCACGTCGCACAGCTCCACGCAGTGGCGTCGCAGCCGGTCCCGGGCCTCGACCACCCAGTCGTCGTACAGCGCCGGCAGGAAGTCGCCGCCGTAGGCGGCCAAGCCGCGCGCCGCGGCCTCGGCCGGACCGGTCCCCGGTCCACCCTCCCGGACCGCGGCGTAGGCGGCCTCCAGGACGCGGACGTCGACCAGGCAGGTCCGGCTGTCGCGCCACCGCAGGTCACCGGGGGCCGCCTCCAGGGACCCGTCCGCGCCGAGGACCCGGCGCAGGTGGTGCAGCTCGCGCCGCAGGTTGGTCAGCGCCTGGGCGTCGCCGGAGTCCGGCCAGAACAGGCCGGCGATCCGCTGCCGCGGCTGGGGCCCGGGGTGGGTGAGCAGGTAGCCCACGAGCGCGAGCGACCGCGACGACCGGCCCCGGACCGCTCCGGTGGCGTCGTCCTCGACGCTCTGCTGTCCCAGCAAGGAGATTCTCAGCGTGTGACCTCACCCCCGGCGGCACGAGCCTAGACCCGACCCGCTGGTAACTTCGCGGCATGGAGGAGAGGCCGGCGCGGTCCGCGCGGGCGGCCGTCGTGCTGCTGCTCCTCGCGCTCCTGGGGTCCGGCTGCTGGTCGTCGGCGGGGGCCCCCGAGGCCGCCCGGAGCGGGCGGCCCGGCACGGCCACGCCGACGCCGGGCCGCTACGAGAGGTACGTCGCGCTGGGCGACTCCTACAGCGCGGGGCCGTTCGTGCCCACGACCGACCTGGCCGGCGGATGCCTCCGCTCGGACCACGACTACCCGCACCTGCTCGCGCAGCGGCTCCGCGTCCGGCGGCTGGTCGACGTGACCTGCAGCGGGGCCCGCACCGCGGACCTGAGCCGGCCGCAGCGGCCGTTCCCGGGATCGCGGGTGCCACCGCAGCTGCGCCCCGTCACGAGCGGCACCGACCTCGTGACGGTGGGCATCGGCGGCAACGACCTGGACCTGTTCGGGACCGTGGTGCGCACCTGCACCGGGCTGCGGGGCCGGCAGCCCGCCGGCGCTCCCTGCACCGAGGAGCTGCGCCGGCGGGGGTTCGACGTCGCCCGGGCCGGCGCGACGATCACCCGGCGGGTCGCCGCGGGCCTCCGTGCGGTGCGGCGGCGGGCCCCCGCCGCCCGGGTGCTGCTCGTCGGCTACCTGCGGGTGGTCCCCGCGCGAGGCGGCTGCCGGGCGCTGCCGCTCGCCACGGGCGACTACCCGCTGGGCCGCCGGGTCGCGGCCACCCTCGACGCGGCCCTGCGCCGTGCCGCTCGGCGGGCCGGGGTGTCGTACGTCGACATGGACGCCGCGTCCCGCGGGCACGACGTCTGCGCCGCGCGGCCGTGGGTCAACGGCTCGGTCACCGACCGGAGCCGGGCCCTGGCCTACCACCCGCTCCTGGCCGGGATGCGGGCCGACGCCCGCCAGGTGCTGCGGGTGCTCGCCCAGGACGACGGGGGCTGACGGGCCTGACGGGGCCTCCCTAGGCTGGCCGCATGGGCGCACTCGCGGGGCTGGTCGAGCGCGGACTGATGGCCGCGGACTGGGCCGGGGCACTGGCACCGGTGGAGGACCGGATCGCCGCCATGGGCCGGTTCCTCCGCTCGGAGCTGCGGGCGGGGCGCGCGTACCTGCCGCACGGCGACGACGTGTTCCGGGCCTTCCGCCGCCCCCTCGCCGAGGTCCGCGTGCTCGTGGTCGGGCAGGACCCCTACCCCACGCCGGGACACCCGGTCGGACTCTCGTTCTCCGTGGCGCCGCAGGTGCGTCCGCTCCCGAGGAGCCTGGTCAACATCTACCGCGAGCTCACCGAGGACGTCGGCTGCCCGATGCCCTCCACCGGCGACCTCACGCCGTGGGCCGAGCGCGGCGTGATGCTGCTCAACCGGTCGCTGACGGTCTGCCCCGGCGCGCCCGCCTCGCACCGCGGGCGCGGCTGGGAGCCGGTCACCGAGCGCGCCATCGAGACGCTGGCGGCGCGCGGCGGCCCGCTGGTCGCCGTGCTGTGGGGCCGCGACGCCCAGGGCCTCAAGCCGCTGCTCGGCGGCGTGCCGTGGGTCGAGTCGGTGCACCCCAGCCCGCTGTCGGCCTCCCGCGGCTTCTTCGGGTCGCGGCCGTTCTCGCGGGTCAACGAGCTGCTGGAGCGGCAGGGCGGCCTGCCGGTCGACTGGCGGCTGCCCTGACGCGCCGCCTCAGCCGGACAGGGTGTCGCGGCCGGTCGTGCGCAGCCGGGAGCCCTCGATCCGGTCGACGATGTGCCCGGCGATCCGCTCCAGCGCGGCGACGTCCTCGCCGGCCAGTCCCTCGAACACCAGGGACCGCACCGTCTCCACGTGGCCCGGCGCCGCGGCGACCAGCAGCCGCCAGCCGTCCTCGGTGAGGCTCACCAGCGTCACCCGACGGCTGCGCGGGGAGGGCGCCCGCCGCACGCACCCGCGGCGCTCGAGCTTGCTCACCACGTGGGAGAGCCGCGACAGGCTGGCGTTGGTGCGCGCAGCCAGGTCGCTCATCGCCAGGGTGCGGTCCTCGCTCTCGGAGAGCATCGCCAGGCACAGGTAGTCGAAGTGCGTGAGGTCGTGGTCGCGCTGGAGCTGGGAGTCCAGCGCCGGGGACAGCTTGAGCATGACCCCGGCCAGCCGAAGCCAGGCCCGCTGCTCCTCCTCGTCGAGCCACCGGGTCATGGCGTCACCCTAGGGCTAGCGCAAACACTTGATACTTCAACTGTTGCCGCGTAGGCTGGGGCCCGACACCCCAGGAGGTCCTTATGACGATGCCCGCCCTCTACATCGGCCACGGCGCCCCGCCGCTGCTCGACGACCCGGTCTGGCGGGGCGAGCTGGCGACCTGGTCGGCGTCGCTGCCACGCCCGCGGGCGATCCTGATCGTCTCCGCGCACTGGGAGTCGGCGCCGGTGACGCTGTCGGCGTCCGGACCGGGCACGGGGCTGGTCTACGACTTCGGCGGCTTCCCGCAGCGCTACTACGAGATGACCTACGAGACCCCCGACGCGAGTGCCCTGGCGGCGCGGGTGGCCGCGATGCTCCCGGACACCGGCGGCTGGGGACCCGTGCACCAGCACGCCAGCCGTGGGCTCGACCACGGCGCCTGGGTGCCCCTGAAGATCATGTACCCGGCCGGCGACATCCCCGTGCTGCAGATGTCGCTGCCGACGGACGACCCGCACCGGCTGCTCGACCTGGGCCGGCGGCTGCGACCGCTGCGCGACGAGGGCGTGCTGGTCATCGGCTCCGGCTTCCTCACCCACGGCCTGCCGTTCCTGCGCGAGTTCCGCATCGACGCGTCGGCACCGGGCTGGTCCCGCGAGTTCGACGCCTGGGCGGCCGACGCCCTGGCCCGCGGTGACGTCGAGGAGCTCGCGTCGTACCGCTCCAGGGCGCCGGGCATGCCCTACGCCCACCCGACGGTGGAGCACTTCACGCCGCTGTTCGTGACGCTCGGCGCCGCCGCCGACCCCGAGCAGCCCGGCGAGCAGGTCGTGGACGGCTACTGGATGGGGCTCTCCAAACGCTCGCTGCAGGTCGCCTGAGCGCTGCCCGCGGGGCCGGCCCCGGCACAATGAGCGCCGTGAACGTCCTGTCGGTCCAGTCCCACGTCGCCTACGGCCACGCCGGCAACAGCGCGGCGGTGTTCCCGCTGCAGCGGCTCGGCCACGAGGTCTGGCCGGTGCCGACCGTCGCGTTCTCCAACCACACCGGGTACGGCGCCTGGCGCGGCCCGGTGCTGCCGGCCGAGGAGGTCGCCGAGGTGGTGCGCGGCGTCGAGGACCGCGGCGCCTTCGCGGTCTGCGACGCGGTGCTGTCGGGCTACCAGGGCGCCGAGGACGTCGGCGCCGTCGTGCTGGACGCCGTGGCGCGGGTGAAGGCGGCGCGGCCGGCGGCTCTCTACTGCTGCGACCCGGTGATGGGCGACGTCGGCCGCGGGATGTTCGTGCGGCCCGGGATCCCCGAGCTGATGCGGGACCGCGTGGTGCCCGCCGCGGACGTGCTGACGCCCAACCACTTCGAGCTGGACTTCCTGGCCGGCACGGCGACGCGGACGCTGCCGGCCCTGCTCGGCGCCGTCGACGACGTACGGCGCCGGGGACCCTCGGTGGTCCTGGTCACCAGCGTCGTCACCGACGACACCCCTGCGGACGGGCTGGACCTGGTCGCCGTCTCGGCCGCGGGGGCCTGGCGCACCCGCACCCCGCGCCTGCCGATCAGCCCCAACGGCACCGGCGACCTCACCACGGCCGTGCTGCTCGCGCACCTGCTCGACGGCCGCGACCTCGCCGACGCGCTTGCCCGGACCACGTCGTCGGTCTTCGCGGTCGTGGCGGCCACGGCCGCCGCGGGCGAGCGCGAGCTGCGGATCGTGGCCACCCAGGACCGGCTCGCCGACCCGCGGCGGGAGTTCGCGGCGGAGCGGCTGCGCTGAGGCGCGGGCACGGGCCGGGCACGGGCGCACGCGGTGGAGCCGCTTGTCAGGTTCGAACTGACGACCTTTCGCTTACAAGGCGAGTGCTCTACCAGCTGAGCTAAAGCGGCGCGGCGGCCATATTAATCCCGGTGCCCCCCTTGCAGGAATCTGCACCATGACGCATCCTTTGTGAACCGCCGGGGTACCCGGGACCAACGACGGAGGAGGTCCAGATGGGTAACGACGACAAGGTCGCCAACAAGGGCGAGGGCATGCTGGGCAAGGCCAAGGAGTCGCTCGGCGACGCCACCGACAACGAGAGCCTTCAGGCCGAGGGCAAGTCCGACCAGAGCAAGGCCGACCTGAAGCAGGCAGGCGAGAAGGTCAAGGACGCCTTCAAGAACTGACCCCCAGTCCGACGCAGGGCCGGTCCGACACGGTTTGCGACTCACGCAGCGCGACTCGTGCCACCGGCCCTTCGTCATGTCCGGAGCGCCGCGCGACCGGGCGACCGCGGTTCCGGGGACCGTCAGCCGAAGGGGAGGGAGCGCATGGCGCTGCGGATGACCGCGACCAAGCCCAACCCGGCCCTGGTCACGCTGCCCTGGCAGCTGTCCCTCGAGGAGTGGGGGGACGACGTCGTCGTCCCGCTGCCGCGCGGCATCTCCCGGCACATCGTCCGGATCGTCCGCCTGGGCGAGGACGTCTACGCCGTCAAGCAGACCCGCGAGCAGTGGGCGCACCGGGAGTACCGGCTGCTGCGCGACCTGCGGAGGCTGAGCCTGCCGACGGTGGAGCCGGTCGGCGTGGTCAGCGGCCGGCGCACGGAGGACGACCGCGAGATCGAGCCCGCCCTGGTCACCCGGCACCTGCAGTACTCGCTGCCCTACCGCTCGCTGTTCAGCCACGGCCTGCCGCAGGACAGCCTGCCGAAGATCGTCGACGCGCTGGTCGTGCTGCTGGTGCGGCTGCATCTCGCGGGCTTCTGGTGGGGTGACGTGTCGCTGTCGAACGTGCTGTTCCGGCGCAGCGCCGGGGAGTTCGCCGCCTACCTCGTGGACGCCGAGACCGGCGAGCTGCACGAGACACTGTCCGACGGCCAGCGGATGCACGACCTCGACGTGGCGCTGACCAACATCTACGGCGAGCTGCTCGACCTCCAGGCCGGCGGCTTCCTCAGCGAGAGCTTCGACCCCGACACGATCGTCGACCGGCTGCAGGAGCGGTACGACGGGCTGTGGAGCGAGCTCACCGGGACCGAGGAGTTCACCACCCACGAGATCTGGCGCATCGAGCAGCGGATGGAGCGGCTCAACGAGCTCGGCTTCGACGTCGACGAGCTCGACATCGTCACCGACTGGGACGGCGCCACGGTCCGCGTCCAGCCCAAGGTCGTGGAGGCGGACCACCACGCCCGGGAGCTGCAGACCCTGACCGGCCTCGACGTGGAGGAGAACCAGGCGCGGCGGCTGCTCAACGACATCGCGGCGTTCACCGCCCACCACGACCTCGGCGGAGAGTCCCGCTCGATCGTCGCGCACCGCTGGCTGACGACCGTCTACGAGCCGATCACCGCCATGGTCCCGCCGACCCTGCGCGGCCGGCTGGAGCCGGCGGAGGTGTTCCACGAGATCCTCGAGCACCGCTGGTTCCTGTCCGAGCGCAGCGGCAGCCCGGTGCACACGGTGGACGCGGCCCGCTCCTACATCGAGACGGTCCTCAGCGCCCGGCCCGAGGAGGCGATCGCGGGCCCCGACCCCGCGGAGCCCGACGCGACCACGGAGCTGTCGGCCTCGGAGCTGGCGACCGCCGCGGAGCTGGCCGCGGTGGAGGAGCTCGAGCCGGAGGGGCTCAGCGCCGACGCGCCCGGTCCACCGCGTAGAGGGTGATCCCCGCCGCGACCCCGGCGTTCAGCGACTCCAGGCCGCCGGCCATCGGGATGCTGACCAGCTGGTCGCAGGTCTCCGCGACCAGCCGGGACAGGCCACCGCCCTCGGAGCCGACGACCAGGACGAGGGGACCGTCCGCGAGGTCCAGGTCGGGCAGCGACACGTCGCCGTCCGCGGCGAGCCCGACCACCATGCAGCCGGCCTCCTGGTAGGCCTTGAGCTGACGGGTCAGGTTGGTCGCCTGCGCCACGGGCACCCGGGCGGCGGCACCGGCCGAGGTCTTCCAGGCCGCGGCGGTCATCCCCGCCGAGCGGCGCTCGGGCACCAGGACCCCGTGCGCGCCGAAGCCGGCGGCCGAGCGGACCACCGCGCCCAGGTTGCGCGGGTCGGTGACCGAGTCCAGCGCCACGATCAGCGGCGGCTCCCCGGCCTCCGCCGCCCGGTCCAGCAGGTCGTCGGGGTGGGCGTACTCGTAGGCGGGGACCTTGGCGGCCAGTCCCTGGTGCACCGCGCCGTCGGTGAGCCGGTCCAGCTCGGGGCGACCGACCTCGAGCAGCGCGATGCCGCGGTCGGCGGCGACCCGGAACACCTCCCGCAGCCGGCCGTCGCGCTCGGCTCCCTCGGCGACGTACACGACGCTGACCGGCAGCCGGGCGCGCAGCGCCTCGACGACCGAGTTGCGGCCGGCCACCCACTCGGACTCGCCGCCGGTCGAGCGGCGCTGCGGGCGCCGGGAGGTCGGCGCACCGGGCTTCTGGCGGCGCTGGTGGGCGACGTGCCCCTCGCGGTCCTGGGCCTTGGGCGTCGGCCCGCGGCCCTCCAGGCCGCGCCGGACCCGGCCGCCGGAGCCCGCGGGCGGGTTGCCCTTGGCGGTCTTCCTGGTCGCGCCGCGGCGCCTCGAGTTGCCGGTCATCTAGGGTCCTTCGGTCGCGTGCACGGGGTCGGTCCTGGGGGTCGCGTCGGTCACGGTCCACCGGGGACCCTGCGGGGTGTCCTCGAGCTCGATCCCGGCCGCCTTGAGCCGGTCGCGGATCGCGTCGGCCGCGGCGAAGTCCCTGGCGGCGCGGGCAGCGGCACGCTGCTCGACGAGGGCCGCGACCAGCGCGTCGACCGCTTCTGCGAGCCGCTCCTCGGCGGCACCGCCCGACCTCGCCCAGTGCGGGTCGAAGGGGTCGAGACCGAGCACGGCCAGCATCGCGCGGACCTGGGCGGCCACGCGGAGCAGCTCCGCGCCGCTCCCCCCCGGGAGCAGCCGGTTGCCCTCGCGGACGGTGTCGTAGAGGACCGCGACGGCAGCCGGGGTCCCGAGGTCGTCGTCCATCGCCGCGGCGAAGTCGGCGGGGAGCGCGTCGAGCAGCAGCGGGCCCTCACCGACGGCGGGGACGCTGCCGAGCACGCCGACCGCCCGGTCCAGGAAGTGCTCGACCCGCGCGAAGCCGGCCGCTGCCTCGTCGAGGGCCTCGAAGGAGAACTCGACGTGCGAGCGGTAGTGCGCGGCGACGATGTAGAAGCGCAGGTCGATCGCGCGCACCCGCTCGAGCACCGCGGGGACGGCCAGGGAGTTCCCGAGCGACTTGCTCATCTTCTCCCCCGACGTGGTGATCCACGCGTTGTGCAGCCAGTACGACGCGAACCCGAAGCCCGCCGCGCGGGACTGTGCCTGCTCGTTCTCGTGGTGGGGGAACCGCAGGTCCACCCCCCCGCCGTGGATGTCGAAGGAGCCGCCGAGGTACTTCAGCGCCATCGCGGAGCACTCGATGTGCCAGCCGGGGCGGCCCCG
>Ga0308175_100003146_pt1 | contig 11410 bp, 10 predicted proteins | sample PhyCR1_3_FD_203893 | JGI IMG/M metagenome (GOLD analysis project Ga0308175, IMG submission 203893) | Soil microbial communities from UC Gill Tract Community Farm, Albany, California, United States - DLSLS.C.R1 | ecosystem: Environmental > Terrestrial > Soil > Agricultural land | place: USA... | reverse complement strand
CGGGGAGTACAGCGCCGCCACCCCGGTCACGTGGGGCTCGATCTCCCGGAGCTCGGCCGAGGTGAGCCGGCGTACCTCGGGAACGCCGTTCACGCGTGCGCGCTGCTCCAGGTCCGCGAGTCGTTCGAGCTCGCCGACGTCGCGGGCGACGATCACCTTGCCGATCTCGCGGTACGTCAGCGAGTGTTCGCCGCAGTAGTCCTTCAGCAGCTCGACGCCGCGTCGGGAGAGCGTCGCCTTGAGCGAGCCGGGGGCGTAGTAGATACCGGTGTGGACGACCCCGGAGTTGTGGCCGGACTGGTGTGCGGCGACGGTCGCCTCCTTGTCGAGCACGACGACGTCACGACCCGCCTGCGCCAGGGAGCGTGCCACGGCCAGGCCCACCAGGCCCGCGCCGACGACGACGACGCGGTCGTCTGCGTGGCTCACCGCTCGCCCCCGTTCGCGCCTCGCCGCCCGACTCGCGGCTGTCGCGGTGATCCTAGGCGGGAGGTGACACCACGGCCTAGGGACGAACCAGCGTGAGCAGCTGGGTGGCCCGGGTCAGGACGACGTAGAGGGTGGCCCGCCCGGTGGGTGACTCCGCCTCGATCGCATCCGGGTCGACGACCACGATGCCGTCGAACTCCAGGCCCTTGGTGTCGATGCCGGTCAGCACCACGATCCGGTCGTCGCCCGCGGCGGCCGGTGTCGTGGCGTGGGGGGCGTCGACGGCGAGCTCCGGCCAGGACGCCAGCCACTCGGCGACCTGCGAGCGACGCGAGACCGGGACGACGACCCCGACCGTGCCGGCCACCCGACCTGCCGTCTCGGCCAGCTCGGCGCGCACGGTGGTCGCGAGGTCGTCGCCGGCGGGCACCTCGCGGGGGGACACCCCGGTCGACCGGACCGCTGTCGGCAGGTCGGCGTGGAGCCCCACGCGCTCGGCGTACGCCGCGGCGTACTCGTAGATCTCGGCGGAGTTCCGGTAGTTGGTCGAGAGGTGGAACTCGTGCAGGTCCTTGCCCTCGATCGCCGCCGCGCGGGCGGCGGCCGACTCCTCGGGAACCGGCCACGACGACTGGGCGGCGTCACCCACGATGGTCCAGGTGGCGCTCCGACCCCGGCGGCCGATCATGCGCCACTGCATCGGCGTGAGGTCCTGCGCCTCGTCGACCAGCACGTGGGCGTACCGGTCGTCCTCGATCCGGTGGGTCGGCGGCTGCCAGGGCCCGGCGCCGGACCCGAACTCCCGCTCGGCGGCCGTGGTGAGCTCCTGCAGGTCGCCGCCGAGGAAGTCGTCGATCTCGTGGTCCTCCTCGCGGGCCCGGTCGGGGACGTCGCCGAGCGCGTAGCGGAGGTCGTCGACGAGCGGGACGTCCTCCACGGAGAGGTCCGCGGCCTGCCACGACTCCACCAGAAGCCGCTGCTCGTCCGCGGTGACCACCCCCTCGCCCACCCGGGCCAGGAACTCGGGGTCGCGCAGCCAGGCGAGCACCTCGGGCGCGGCGAGCGGCGGCCACCAGGAGAGGGCGAAGTCGACGAACGTCTGGGACGACAGCATGTCGTCGTCGAAGGCCTCCCGGCCCCGCTCGCGGCCGCGCTCGCCTCGCACCTGGCGCCACATCACGTCGAGCAGCGCCGTGGCGACCCTGGGGAGCTGCCGGTTCCGCTGGCCCTGCCCCATCAGCTGGCGGCGCAGCTTGCCGAGGGTGGAGCGGTCGAGATGGATCACGTCGTCGCGCCAGAACACCCGGAACTCCTTGGGTGACCCGGGGGCCTGCTGTCGCGCCGTACGCCGCATCAGCTCGGCCATCCGGCCCGAGCCCTTGACCGCGGCCACGGCGGGGCCGTCGTGCCGGGTCGCGCGGACTCCGTCGACGACCTCGCCGAGCGAGCGAAGGGCAACCGCCGTCTCGCCCAGCGACGGCAGCACCCGCTCGATGTAGCGCATGAAGACCCCTGAGGGGCCGACGACGAGGACGCCGCCGGTCTCGTAGTGGCGGCGGTCGGTGTAGAGCAGGTACGCCGCGCGGTGGAGCGCGACGACCGTCTTGCCGGTGCCCGGCCCGCCGCTGATCGCGACCACGCCCTTCGCCGGTGCCCGGATCGCGCGATCCTGCTCGGCCTGGATGGTCGCCACGATCGAGTGCATGGACCGGTCGCGAGCGCGGGACAGCTGCGCCATCAGCGCACCCTCGCCGACGATCGGCAGGTCGGTCTCCGCCTCGGAGTCGAGCAGCTCGTCCTCGATCCCGACGACCTGGGGTCCCGAACAGCGGAGCACCCGCCGCCGGATCACGTCGTGCGGCTCGGCCGGCGTGGCCTGGTAGAAGACCGCGGCAGCCGGAGCCCGCCAGTCGATCAGGAGGGAGTCGCGCTGGTCGTCGCGCAGACCGATCCGGCCGATGTAGCGCGGCTCTTGGTCGACCCGGTCCTGCAGGTCGAGCCGGCCGAACACCAGCCCCTCGTGCGCGGCGTCGAGCTGGGCGATCCGACGCGCGGCCTGGAAGACCATGGCGTCCCGCTCCACCAGGCCACCCTCGTGCCCGAGCGCCCCGCGCCCGTACCCCTCGCGCGCGAGCGCCTGCGCGTTGCGCGCGGACCTCTCCAGCTGGACGTAGACCCGGTCGACGAAGGTCTGTTCAGCGGCGAGCTCAGCGGCCAGCAACTCGTCAGCCACGTGGACGTTCTCCTCGGAATCCCCGACCGTCCCCGGGAGCGGTGACGGAAATCAGCAAGTCTCCCATCGTATCGGCTGGCTCCCCGCATCGCCGTCAGGATCGGGCAACGGGCGGGTGGGGTGTGACAGGCTCGGACGCGTGAAGGTCTACATCTCGGTGGACGCCGAAGGCGTGGCGGGGATCTCGGACTGGGAGCAGTGCGTCGCCGGAGGCGACGACTACCCGATGGGCCGCGAGCTGATGCTCGGCGAGGTGAACGCGGCCATCGACGGAGCGGTGGAGGCCGGCGCCGAGCAGATCCTGGTCAACGACAGCCACTCGCTCATGCGCAACCTCCCACCCGGTGAGCTCGCCGGCCACGCGTCGTACCTCTCGGGGCGGTTCAAGCCGCTCTACATGATGGAGGGCCTGGACCCGTCGTACGACGTGGCGCTGTTCCTCGGCTACCACGCCGCGATGCCGACGCCGGGGATCCTCTCGCACACCTACAACCCGCGTGCGATCGCCAACGTCGTCCTCAACGGGACCGTCGCCGGCGAGGGCGGCATCAACGCGCTGGTCGCGATGCACCACGGCGTGCCGGTGGCCGTGATCACCGGGGACCAGTACGTCGGACCGGAGGCCGCGCCGTACTGCCCGGGCATCCACGCCATCGAGGTGAAGACCTCCATCAGCCGGTACGCCGCCGAGCACCTGCACCCGCACATCGCCCAGCAACGGATCCGCGAGGGGGTCTTCCAGGCGCTGTCCGAGCCCGCCGCCGGCCCGCCGGCACTCCATCTCCCCGCCACCCTCGAGGTGCAGCTGGTCTCACCGGACATGGCCGAACAGGCGACGTGGGTGCGAGGGGTCGTGCGGGTGAGCTCCACGACCGTGCGGTTCGAGGACGACGACCCGCTGCGGCTCTACCGCACCTTCATGACGCTCGTCTTCCTGACCCGGAGCCTGGTCGAGACCCGCTGAGGCGGGGTCAGTCGTCGGGGGTACAGGCCACGATGCCGATCCGGCCGGTGCCGCGCACGAGCTGCGCGACAGGCGTCGAACCCGCCGGAGCCCAGAGACCGCCCATGTGACCGGATCCGGGGCCGGAGGATCCGCCGTCCGAGGTTCCTGGAGCCCGGTACCTCACCTGGGTGGCTCCCTCGGCCGTGCAGGCGACCGCCACGACCCGGCCATTGGAAGCAGGAAACAGCCTGGCCTGCGCGTGCGGCTCCGGGTCGCTCGACATCCCCGCCTCCTGGGTCCAGGTGTGGCCCGGCTCCTCGACGTACTCGGGCACGCGCTGTCCGCCGACCCACTCGCTCGGCGGAGGACCGTAGACGCCGAAGGCCGGCTGCAGCCCCGGCACGGATGCCGGAGACAGCTGTTCGGGGTCTCGGACACCCGACGTCGCCCAGACCCGCAGGTGAACGGTCGAGCCGCGACGGGGCAGCGGAGCAGACCCGTACGCCGTGCCGGTGCCGGCGTCCCAGAACGAGCTGCGATCCTCGCAGGGACCGTTCGTGCTGAAGCCCTCGTGACCGTCGAAGGAGAAGTGGACGGAGTCACCTGACGGCAGACCCGAGCAGGCAGTGGGACACCAGGAGGTCGGACACCAGGAGGTCGCCTACCTCCTACGATCGAGGAACGCTTGCATCGCCGCTTGCGCCTCGTCAGAGGCGAAGAGCCGAGCGCTGAGGGCCGCCATGTCCTCGCCCAGCGCGTCGATCCGGCGTACCAGGTCGGCGTTGAGGATCCTCTTGGACTCCCGCAGACCCTGAGGCGTTCCGGTCGCGAGCTGGGCGCAGACCTCCGCGACCGCCGGATCCAGGTCGTCGCCGCGCACAGCCCGTGTCACCAGCCCGTACGCCGCGGCCTGCTCGCCGGTGAACACCTCGCCGCCGAGCGTGGTGAGCGCCGCCGCCCGCGGGTTCATCCGGGCGTGGACGGTGAGGGAGATGATCGCGGCGGCCAGGCCGAGCTTCACCTCGGTCAGCGCGTACGTCGCGTCCTCGGCGCTGACCGCGACGTCACTGGCGGCCACGATCCCGATGCCCCCGGCCCGGACCGCGCCCGCGACCCGGGTGACGACCGGCGTGTCCATCGTGGCGATCAGGCGCTGGAGAGCGACGATCCGCCGCGCTCCCTCCTCCATCCCGACCGTCGTCGCCTCGGAGAGGTCGGCCCCCGAGCAGAACACCTTCCCCTCCTGGCGGATCAGGGCGACCCTGACCTCGCCGTCGGCGTCCGCCCGCTCGAGGCGCGCGCCGAGCTCGCTCACCAGCTGCTGGGACAGCGCGTTGCGGTTGTGCTGGGAGTCGAGGGTGATCGTCGCGACGGCCTCGGAGACGGCGTAGTGGACCAGCTCATCCGGCATGCCCGGCATCCTGCCAGGCAGGGCGGCGGGGGGCCTTGGGTGGACGGTTCATCACGCTGGGTGGTCGAACCCGCACCTGGCCAGCGGAGTTCACCTGGTCCGGTGGCGGGTCACCTACCCGACGTGATGAACCGTCCTCGGGGCGGTCGGCTGTCCGGTGGCGGGTCAGCTACCCGACGTGATGAACCGTCCTCGGGGCGGCCGGAGCCCAGCCGGATGACCCCGGGACCCCGTCGGTCTAGCGTGGGGTGATGGGCGGGAGCGACCGGGTCGCCGAGGCGTTCGCGGCGATGCCGCGGGAGAGCTTCCTGCCGCCGGAACAGCGACGGAGCGCGGCGTACGACGGTCCGCTGCCGATCGGGGGTGGCCAGACGAACTCGCAGCCGAGCACGGTCGCGGCGATGCTCCGGCTCCTGGACGTCGGGACGGGCCAGAAGGTGCTCGACGTGGGCTCCGGCTCGGGCTGGACCACCGCTCTCCTCGCACATCTCACGGGCCCGACGGGGCGGGTGCTCGCCGTCGAGCTGGACCCGGACCTGGTCGAGCTCGGTACCCGGCATCTCGACGGGGTCGGCGTCTCCTGGGCGAGCATCCACGAGGCGACGCCTGGGGTGCTGGGCCTCCCCGACGCCGCGCCGTACCACCGGATCCTGGTCTCCGCGATGGCCAGCCGGGTCCCCGACGACCTGGTGGCCCAGCTGCACACCGGAGGAGTGATGGTGATCCCGGTCGACGGCACCATGCTGCGCATCTCGCGCTCGATGCACGGGGTCGGCATCACCCGGCACGGGTCGTACCGGTTCGTCCCGCTCAGGTGAGGGCCACGCCCCACAGGGCCGCGACGTGCCGCACGTCGGTGCCGCAGCAGCCGCCGACGACCTCGAGGTCGGGCAGCTGCTGCTCGAGAGCCCGGTGTGACGGGACGAGGACGTCGAGGTCCCCCTCGTCGAGGGTCTCGGCCTCGTCGAGCTCCACATGGGTCTTCGTCGAGGCGTTGCACCGGACCCCGCGGATCCGCTCGACCCAGGGCCCCACCGTCTCGAACGCCGGCAGCACGTGCTGCGGGTGGGCGCAGTTGACCATGAAGGACGCCGGCCGCGCCGCCGTGTCGACCTGCTCCACGGCCTCGCCGAGCGGTGTCCCGTCCGGCAGGCGGCCGTCCGTCTCGACCGTGAAGGCCACCGTCACGGGCAGCCCCACCGCGTCGGCCGCGCGCACCACACCGATCGCCTCCGACGGGTTGGTCAAGGTGAGCACGGTCGCCTGGTGCGCGCCCGCCGCGGCGAAGGCCTCGAGCTGGGGAGTGTGGTACTCCGCCGCCTCGTCCGGGTCGGGGACGTCACCGGCGACGTAACCGTCGCCGCGCGGCCCGATGTTGCCGCTCACGATGATGTCGGGGACGCGTGCGGACCACTTCTCGGCCACCTCGTGCACGAGCTCGACCGCCGCGCGGTTGGCGCCGGCCACCGCGCTCCGGTCATCACCGACCCGCTCACCCCAGTCGGGGTTGGCCCGCCAGGTCGGCGTCTCGAGCCGCAGGCCGCGGCCTGCGCGCTCCGCGATCTCTGCATACCCGTCGTAGTAGGACCGGAGCAGCGCCCGGCCGTCCTCGCTGCGCACCAACGGGTACGCCGCGAACTCGGGCAGGTCCACCCCGCGATGGAAGATCAGGTCCGTCTCCAGACCACCGTCGGTGACGTAACGCCACGGTGCTGACATGTCGTGCTCTCCTCACCCGAGAGCCGGCGCGGGACAACGGTGCCAGCGGCGGCGTCCGCCGGACAAGCACGGTTGCGAACGACAACCTGGCCCGTCGTCAACCACTGACCCGGATGACCCACCTCCCGTCGCGCAAATGATCGATCCGCCCGACGCGGAGGCTGCACCAGCGTTTGTACTGTGCGGGCATGTGGAGCTCGATACCGACACTGGCGGGGTCTCTCGCCACGATGGTGTTCGCGCTCTCCACGTTGCCGATGCTGAGCAAGGCACTCCGCAGCCGCGACCTGACGTCCTACAGCACGGGGAACCTGGTGCTGGCGAACGTGGGCAACGCGTTCTACTCGGTGTACCTCTTCCATCTCCCGATGGGTCCCATCTGGTTCCTGCACGGGTTCTACCTGCTGTCGTCGGGACTGATGCTCGTCTGGAGCCGCCGCTTCGCTCCGGGCCATGTCCCGACCTACCCACGCCGCTCGGTGGAATGGGCAGGTCGCCCGATGCGGTCGCCCGGACGCGCTCCCTAACGTCGTCGGCCATCCACCAGCCGAGGAACGGAGCGGGCCATGAGCCACGCGGACGTCGAGACCTTGATCATCGGAGCCGGCCAGGCCGGGCTCGCCACCGCCTACCACCTCACACGTGGGGGTCATGAGGTGCTGGTCGTCGACTGCGCGGATCGGGTGGGCGACGGCTGGCGGCAGCAGTGGGACACGCTGCGGCTCTACAGCCCGGCCCGGTACGACGGACTGCCGGGCATGGCGTTTCCCGCACCGGCGTGGTCGTTCCCGGCCAAGGAAGAGGTCGCCGACTACTTCGAGTCCTACGTTGAGCGCTTCGGCCTCCCGGTGCGCCTCGGTGTGCGCGTAGATCGGCTCGAGGCGGACGGCGACCGCTACTTGGCCACCATGGGAGACCGCACGATCGGCGCGGACAACGTGGTCGTCGCCACCGGCACGTTCGGCCGGACGCCCCTAGTCCCCGACTTCGCCGACCGGCTCGACCCCTTGATCATGCAGCTCCACTCGAGTGAGTACCGGCGTCCGTCCCAGCTGCGCGACGGTCCGACGCTGGTGGTCGGTGGGTCACACTCCGGCGGCGACATCGCCTACGAGGTCGCCGAGACCCGCCAGACGACCCTGTGCGGTCGTGACCCCGGCCAGGTCCCGGTCCGACTGGGCGCGCCGATGTTCCGGGTCGTCTTCCCGATCGTGGTGTTCGTCTTCAGCCACGTCCTGACCCGGCGTACGCCGATGGGTCGCAAGGAGATGAACGAGTTCCGTTTCCACGGCGGTCCCGCGCTGCGGGTCAAGCGCGCCGACCTCCTCGCCCGCGGGGTAGAGCGGACCCACGAGCGCGTGGTCGGCGTCGAGGACGGGCGACCGCTCCTCGCCGACGGCCGGGTCGTTGACGTTGCCAACGTCGTCTGGTGCACCGGTTTCCAGCAGGCCTTCGACTGGATCGACATCGCGATCTTCGACGAGCACGGCTGGCCGAGGGAGCTCCGCGGTGTGGTCGACGAGGCGCCCGGCCTGTTCTTCTGCGGCCTCGGGTTCCAGTACGCCGCGAGCTCGATGCTCATCCACGGCGCCGCGCGCGACGCGGCGTACGTCGCCAAGCGGATCCAGGAGCGTGTGCGCAGCCACCGCCTGCGTTCGGCGCGGGCCGCCTGAGCGGCCGGGCGGATCGTCGCGGTACGCGAGCTCCGCGGCTAGCCTGTTGGGTGGGAGTTGCCATGGGCATCGTCGACGATCTGGTCGCGGGCCGAGAGGCGTACGAGCGACGGGACTGGGCCGTCGCACGCGACCGCCTGTCCGCCGCGTCCGACCCTGGGGCGGACGACCTGGACGCCCTCGCCGTCGCGGCGTACCTCGCCGGAGATCGTGACACGTGCATCGACGCGTGGCAGCGCGCATTCCGGATGCACAGCCGCTCCGGTGCGACGCGGCCGGCCATCCGGCTCGCCTTCTGGATCGCGCTGGTCATGTTCCTGTCCGGCAACGAGTCGGTGGGGGGCGGGTGGGTGGCGAGGGCGGCTCGGATGCTCGAGTCGGAGCCGGAGGGCACGGTCGAGCACGCCTACATCGACGTCCACACGACGTTCCGCCACATCATGGCCGGGGAGCTCCCCGCCGCGCTCGACCTGGCCACCCGGGTCAGCGAGGCGGGTCGTCGGTTCGACGAGGACGACCTGCTCGCGAACGGGCTCATGTGCCAGGGCCGGATCCTGCTCTACCTCGGCCGGGTTCGAGAGGGTCTGTCGCTGCTCGACGAGGCCATGGTGTGCCTCGCCGGTGGTGGCATGTCGCCGATCATGGCGGGCAACGTTTTCTGCGCGATGATCGAGGCCTGCCAGGAGCTCGGTGACTTCCGGCGGATGACGGAGTGGACCTCGGCGCTCACCCGATGGTGCGAGGATCAGCCGGCGCTGGTTCCGTTCACGGGCCAGTGCGCTGTACATCGGGCCCAGATCATGCGGTTCCAAGGCGCCTACGAGCCGGCGCTGACCGAGCTCCGGCTCGCCCTCGACCGCTACCGGGCGAACAGCATGGACCCGGCCTGTGGCCTCGCGATCTACGAACGGGGCGAGGTGTTGCGGCTCCGCGGTGACCACGAGGCGGCTGCCGCTGCCTACGACGAGGCGGCCGCGTACGGTCACGACCCGCAGCCGGGGCTGGCGCTGCTGTGGCTGGCATCGGGCCGCATCAGCGCGGCGGTGGGGGCGGTACGCCGTCTGCTCGGCGAGTTCGTCGACCCGGTGCATCGGAGTCGGGTCCTCCCCGCCGCCGTCGAGGCGTTCCTGGCCGACTCGGACCAGGGGGGCGCGAGTGCCGCCGCCGACGAGCTCGACTCGATCGCGGAGTCGTTCGAGTGCACCTCGCTCACCGCCGTCGCCGCCTGTACCCGCGGTGCCGTCTCCCTCGCGGCCGGTGAAGCCGCCGGTGCCCTCCCCTCATTGCGCCGCGGGTGGCAGCTGTGGCAACAGCTCGGCGCCCGCTACGACGCGGCCCGCGCGCGCACCCTGATCGGACTGGCCTTCCGGGCCTTGGGCGACGAGGACTCCGCGACCGCCGAGCTCCGGGTGGCACGGCGTACCTTCGCAGATCTCGAGTCGGCCGATGACGTGCGGCGCGTAGACACGCTGCTGAGCCCCTCGTTCCCCGACCGGCTCACCGCCCGGGAGGTGGAGGTACTAAGCCTGGTCGCCGCCGGCCACACCAACCCGCAGATCGCGACCACGCTGTTCCTGAGCGAGAAGACCGTCGCCCGGCACCTGAGCAACATTTTCGTCAAGATCGAGGTCTCGTCGCGCACGGCAGCCGCGGCGTACGCGATCGAGCACCGGCTCGTGTAGTCGTCAGTAGCTCTTGGGCAGTCCGAGCGAGTGCATCGCGACGTAGTTGAGGATCATCTCGCGGCTCACCGGCGCGATCCGGCCGGCCCGGGTGGCCACCAGGAGCCCGGCCATGCCGTACTCCTGGGTGATCCCGTTCCCGCCGTGGGTCTGCACCGCGCGGTCCGCCGCGTCGCAGGCGGCCTCGGCGGCGGCGTACTTGGCCATGTTCGCGGCTTCGCCGGCCCCGGCGTCGTCGCCGGCGTCGTAGAGAGCGGCGGCCTTCTGGGTCATCAACCGGGCGAGCTCCACCTCGATCTTCGACTGGGCCAGCGGGTGGGCGATCGCCTGGTGGGTCCCGATCGGAGCCTGGAACACGGTGCGTTCCTTGGCGTACGCCGCCGCTCGGTCGAGTGCGCACCGGGCCAACCCGGTGGAGAAGGACGCCGCCATGATCCGCTCGGGGTTGAGCCCGGCGAACAGCTGGACCAGGCCGCCGTCGGGCGTGTCGGGATCGCCGACCAGGGCATCGGCCGGCAGCCGCACGTCGTCGAGAAAGACCTGGAACTGGAGCTCGGGGCTGACGATCTCCATCGGGATCGGCCGGTACTCGAAGCCCTCGGCGTCGGTCGGCACGACGAACAGGACCGGCCTGACCCGGCCCGTCCCTGCGTCCTCCGTGCGCGCGACCACGAGCACGTTCTCGGCCTCGTCGACACCCGAGATGTAGATCTTGCGACCGTTCAGCACCCACCCGTGGCCATCCCGGTGGGCGTGGGTGGAGATGTTGTGGGTGTTGGTGCCGGCATCGGGCTCGGTGATCGCGAAGGCCATGGTCCCGGTGCCGTCGCAGATCCCCGGCAGCCACCGGCGCTTCTGCTCCTCGGTGCCGTAACGGGCGATGATCGTGCCGCAGATCGCCGGGCTGACGACCATCAGCAGCAGGGGGCATCCCTGCGCGGCCAGCTCCTCACACACCGCGGCGATGTCACCGATGCCACCGCCGCCCCCGCCGTACTCCTCCGGGATGTTGATGCCGAGGTAGCCGTTCCGCGCGACCTCCATCCAGAGGTCGGTGCTCTTCTCACCCGCGCGCGCCTTCTCGGTGAACCACTCGCGGCCGTACGTGGCGGCCAGCTTCGCGACCTCGCGGCGCAGCGCCTGGCGCTCCTCGGACTCGCTGTAGCCGGTCACTGCGTCTCCTCGTCTGTCGAGACCACGGCGAGCACCTCACCCGCCGCCACCTGGTCGCCGGAGCCGACGTCGACCCGGGCCACCCGGCCGGCTGCCGGCGCACTGACGGTGTGCTGCATCTTCATCGCCTCGAGCACCAGGATC
>Ga0308175_100003145_pt1 | contig 11411 bp, 10 predicted proteins | sample PhyCR1_3_FD_203893 | JGI IMG/M metagenome (GOLD analysis project Ga0308175, IMG submission 203893) | Soil microbial communities from UC Gill Tract Community Farm, Albany, California, United States - DLSLS.C.R1 | ecosystem: Environmental > Terrestrial > Soil > Agricultural land | place: USA... | reverse complement strand
CGGAGTGGGTCACCCCTCGTCCGCCCGCGCGGAGCGCCGGTTGTAGGCGCGCGGGGCCCGCCAGTGGAAGCGCAGCGCGAGAAGCCGCAGAACGAACGCGGTGATCACGGCCGCGCCGCTGGTCAGGGCGTTCAGCGTGTCGAAGCGGATGCAGAGCACGATCATGGTGGCCCCGACGATGGCGGGCACCGCGTACAGGTCGCGGTCCCAGCGCAGCAGCGACGGCACCTCGTTGGCCAGGACGTCCCGCAGCACACCGCCGCCGACCGCCGTCGCGAGGCCGAGCGCCGCCGACGAGGTGAGGCCGAGGCCGTAGTCGTACGCCTTCACCGTGCCGGTGACACAGAAGAGGCCGAGCCCGGCGGCGTCGAAGACGTTGACCCCGACCTGGATGCGCTCCACGTGCGGGTGCAGGAAGAAGACCAGGGCGGCGGCGAGCAGCGGGGTCGTGAAATACCCCAGATCCGTGAAGGCCGCCGGCGGCACCGCGCCGATGATCAGATCACGGAACAGCCCTCCGCCCAGCGCGGTCACCTCGGCGAGCACCGCGATGCCGAAGACATCGAAGTTCTTGCGTACGGCGAGCAGGGCGCCCGAGATCGCGAAGACGAAGATCCCGACGATGTCGAGCGCATGCTGGACGGAGGGCGTGAACAGTTCGTTGAGCACCGGGCAATTGTGCCCGTACTACTCCTTGGGGCTGTCCGGGACCGCACCCGAGGCGTCGGCCGCCTCACCGGACGCGGGCGCCTCCGCCGGCTCCGAAGCCTCGACGGGCTCGGTGCGCTCGGCGGGCTCGGTGCCATCGGCTGCCTCGGCGGGCTCCGGCGCCTCCGGATCCGCCTTCGCCGCCGTCACCAGCTCGACCGCTTCCCGCACCCCCGGAAGGACCTGCTCCCCCGGCGCCTGGTCCGGCGCGTTCTCCGGGTGGTGGCAGGCCACCTGGTGGCCGGTCTTCAGCTGGAGCAGCGGCGGCTCGGTCGTCCCGCAGATCTCCGTCGCCTTCCAGCACCGGGTGTGGAACCGGCAGCCGGCCGGCGGCGAGATCGGCGACGGCACATCGCCCTTGAGCAGGATGCGGTCGCTCTTGGCACCGCGCCGGCGCGGGTCCGGTACGGGCACCGCGGACATCAGCGCCTTGGTGTACGGGTGCATCGGCGCCTCGTACAGCGACTTGCGGTCCGCGAGCTCGACGATCTTGCCGAGGTACATGACCGCGATCCGGTCCGAGACGTGGCGGATCACCGACAGGTCGTGCGCGATGATCATGTAGGTGAGCCCGAGCTCGTCCTGGAGGTCGTCCAGCAGGTTCACCACCTGGGCCTGGATCGACACGTCCAGCGCCGAGACCGGCTCGTCCGCGACGACCAGCTTCGGCTTCAGGGCGAGGGCCCGGGCGATACCGATGCGCTGGCGCTGACCGCCGGAGAACTCGTGCGGGTAGCGGTTGTAGTGCTCCGGGTTGAGGCCCACCAGCTCCAGCAGCCGCTGGACCTCCGCCTTCACGCCGCCTTCGGGCTTGACGCCCTGGAGCCGGAAGGGGGTGGAGACGATCCCGCCGACCGTGTGGCGCGGGTTCAGCGAGCCGTACGGGTCCTGGAAGATCATCTGGATGTCGCGGCGCATCGGCCGCAGCCGCCCGGCGGACATATGGGTGATGTCGCGCCCCTGGAACTCGACCGTGCCGCCGGTCGGCTCCAGCAGCCTGGTCACCAGCCGGCCCATGGTCGACTTGCCGCAGCCCGACTCGCCGACGACGCCCAGGGTCTCCCCGGGGCGCACGTCGAAGGTGAGCCCGTCCACGGCCTGGACCGCGCCGACCTTGCGCTTCAGCACGCCCTTGGTGATCGGGAAGTGCTTGACCAGGCCGTCGACCTTGAGGAGCGGCTCGGGACCGGACCCGTCCGACCCGGCCGCGGCGGGCGCGGGAGTCTTCTTGTTCAGCTCAGTCACAGCTTCGGCGCAATCTCTTCGGTCCAGATCCGGTCGCGCTGCTCGGGCGACATGTGGCACGCGGAGAAGTGCCCGTCGCCGACCTGCTGGAGCTCCGGACGCTCGGTGCGGGTGATGTGGTCGGGCGGGACGTCGGCGTACGGGCAGCGCGGGTGGAAGGCGCAGCCCGAGGGGACGTTGATGAGGCTGGGGGGTGAGCCCTTGACGGGGACGAGCCGCTCGGTCTGCTCCCGGTCGATGCGCGGCATCGAGCCGAGCAGTCCCCAGGTGTAGGGGTGCTGGGGCTCGTAGAACACCTGCTCGGCGCTGCCGCGCTCGATGCAGCGCCCCGCGTACATCACGAGCAGGCTGTCCGCGATCTCGGCGACGACGCCGAGGTCGTGGGTGATCATGACGACCGCGGAGCCGAACTCCTTCTGCAGATCGCGGATCAGGTCGAGGATCTGCGCCTGGACGGTGACGTCGAGGGCGGTCGTCGGCTCGTCGGCGATGAGCAGCTGCGGGTTGTTGACCAGGGCCATCGCGATCATCGCGCGCTGGCGCATGCCGCCGGAGAACTGGTGCGGGTAGTCGTCGTACCGGCGGTGCGGCTCCGGGATGCCGACCCGGTCGAGCATCTCGATGGCGCGCTTCTTCGCGGCCTTCTTGTCGACCTTGTTGTGGACCCGGTGGGCCTCCACGATCTGCGCGCCGATCGTGTAGTACGGGTGCAGCGCGGAGAGCGGGTCCTGGAAGATCATGGCCATCTTCTGGCCGCGCAGCTTCCGTACGCGCTCGGCGCCCGAGCCGATGAGCTCCTCGCCGTCGAGCCAGATCTCGCCGCCGATCCGGGCCCGCTCCGAGGTGTGCAGGCCCATGATCCCGAGCGAGGTCACGGACTTGCCGGAGCCGGACTCGCCGACGATGCCGAGGGTCTTGCCCGCCTCCAGGTCGAAGCTGACGCCGTCCACGGACCTGACGAGGCCGTCGTCGGTGTCGAAGTGGACGGTGAGGTCGCGTACGGAGAGGAACGGGCGGCCGTCGCCGGACCGGGGCGCCGGGACGGTGTCCGCCGCCGGGGAAGCCTTGCTGATTGCGTCGCTCATGAGAGCCTCACCCGGGGGTCGATCGCGGCGTACACGAGGTCCACCAGCAGGTTGCAGATGACGATGAAGAAGGCGGCGACCAGGGTCACGCCCATCACCTTGGGCAGGTCGGCGGTGGTCACGCCCTGGATGGCGAAGGCGCCCAGGCCCTGGAAGGAGAAGACCCGTTCGGTGATGACCGCGCCGCCGAGCAGCAGCGCGAAGTCCATGCCGAAGATGGTGACGAGCGGGGTGAGCGCGGAGCGCAGACCGTGCTTGACGACGACCTTGCGTTCCTGGAGTCCCTTGGCCCGCGCGGTCCTGATGTAGTCCTCGCCCATGGTCTCCAGCATTCCGGCCCGGGTGAGCCGGGCGTAGAGCGCGGAGTACAGCAGCGCGAGGGTGCACCAGGGCAGGACCAGGCTGCCGGCCCAGGCGACCGGGTCCTCGGTGAAGGGGACGTACTCGCCGTTCCCGAAGAGCGCCAGGACCACGAGGCCGGTGAAGAACATCGGCAGCGAGACACCGGCGAGGGCGACGCCCATGGAGAGGCGGTCGAAGAAGGAGCCCCGCTTCAGGGCGGAGACGACGCCGATCGCGACACCGGAGACGACCCAGATGACGGCGGCACCGACGGCAAGCGACAGCGTGACCGGGACGCGGTCGACGAGCTGGGGCCAGATCTCGGTGTGGGTCTTGAACGAGTAGCCGAAGCAGGGGGCGTTGCAGGTGACCGGGTCGGGGCCGAACTGGTACTGGGCGCCGACGACGAGGCCCTTGATGAAGTGCCAGTACTGGAGGTACAGGGGCTGGTCGAGCCCCAGGTTCTTCTTGACCGCGGCGATGACGTCGGGGTCGGGGCTCTTCCCGACGTACTGGGCGGCCATGGAGTCGAGGGTCTGCCCGCCGAGGCGGGGCACCAGGAAGAAGATCGCGAACGTGACTGCGCTGACCACCAGCAGCAGCAACACCGCGGCGAATACGCGTCGGATGATGTACGCAGCCACAGCCGTGCGGCGCCGGGCGAGCGGGCGGGGTACGCCCGCCGGCCCGGCGCCTTCACCTGCCTTTCAGGGGATGCTTTTGATGAACAGGTGCTACTTGGTGGACGTCATGAGCACGTAGTCGTACATGCCGAGGTACGCGTCGGTGACGGTGACGTTCGCCGCGGAGTCCGGGCGGTAGAGCAGGTTCTTGCGGTAGAAGAGGGGAACGACCGAGGCGTTCTCCATGACCTTCTGGTCGACCTCGCCCCACGTGGCGTTGCGCTCCGCGGTGTCGACGGTGCCGATGCCCTTGACGAGGAGGTCGTTGATCCCCTTGTCGTTGAGCTCCATCAGGTTCGTGCCGCCGGAGGGCTTGATGGCCGAGCCGTTGACGATCTGGTCGAGGAAGCCGAAGCCGGTCGGCCAGTCGGCACCCCAGGCCATCATCATCATGCCCGCGTTGTTCTTGTGGACCCAGGCCGGGACGCCCGCGAAGTCGGTGAAGTACTTGTCCGCCGGGAACTGCTTGATCTCGGCGGTGACACCGATGGCCTTCAGGCTGTTCTGGAGCTGCGTGGCGGCGGTGACCTCGTCAGGACGGTCGGAACGCGCCGTCAGCGTGGTCTTGAAGCCGTCCGGGTGACCGCACTTGGCCAGGTGCTCCTTGGCCTTGGCCGCGTCGCCCTTGCTGCCCTCGGTCGGGTACAGGTCGAACTTCTTGTAGCCGGCGACGGTCGGGGGGATGACCGTGCTCGCCGGGTCGCCCTTGACCGAGCCGCCGATCGAGTCGACCATGCTCTGCTTGTCGACGGCGTACTGGACGGCCTTGCGGCACTCGACGTTGTCGAACGGCTTCACGTTGACGTTCAGCGCGAGGTACTGCAGGGCGCCGGCGTACGGGTTGTCCGTCTTCGCCTTCTCGGCCGCCTTGCGCAGGACCTTGGGCTGGGTCTTGGACTGCAGACCCGTGCCCGCGATGTCCGCGGTGGTCTCGTCGTTGAGCAGGTGCTCGTCGACCGTGGTGGGGTTGACGTTGAACTTGAGCTCGATCTTGTTCGGCAGCGCCTTGCGGATCGGGTCCGTCTTGGGGTCCCACTCCGGGTTGCGGACCAGGGTCGCGCCCTTGCTCTCGTCGTACGCCGAGAACTTGTACGGACCCGAGGAGACCATCTTCTGCACGTAGCTGGCGCCCGTGTCGGCCTTCTGCTGGATCGGCGCGGTCTGCGAGAACGCGGCCAGGTAGTCCATGTCCGCGAACGGCTTGCTGAGGTGGAAGACGATCGTGTACTTGTCCGGGGTCTCGATGGACTTCAGACCCTCGGGGGACTTGTCCTTGTACGGGCCCTTGTACTTGTCGCCGCCTTCGAGGTACGCCTTGAAGTACGTCGGGCCGTTGGACAGGGCCTCCGGCGCGAAGTTGGAGCGCTCGACGGCGTACTTGACGTCCTGCGAGGTGATCTCCGAGCCGTCCTCGAACTTCACGCCCTTGCGGAGCGTGTACGTCCAGGTCTTCGCGTCCGCGCTCGCCTTGCCGAGGCCGGTGGCGAGGTCGGGGACGACCTCCAGGCTCTCCTTGCCGGCGGCCGGCTTGAAGGTCACCAGCGAACGGGCGTACAGGCGGGAGAAGTTCTGCACCCAGCCGTAGTACGTGTTGCCGGGGTCCAGGGAGTCCGGGCCACTGGTGTGCTCGTAGGTGACCGTCCCGCCCTTCTTGTCCGACGCGTTGACGATGCTCGTCAGGCCGGCGTCCGCCTTGGCGTTGCCGGCGCCCTTGCCGCTGCCGCCGTCCGAGTCCTTGCTGCACGCCGTGGCGCCGAGCGACACTGCGATCGCGACGGCGACGAGCGCCGCTGTCTTTCTGTTCTGCATGCTGAGGAAAGCCCCCTCGCTAGTCCTGTGCGGCACTGCCGCGTTTACTTGCCACGAGGGTCGAGTGCGTCACGCAGCCCGTCCCCCAGCAGGTTGAAGGCCAGCACGGTGATGAAGATCGCCATGCCGGGGATGACCATGAACATCGGGTCCACCTCGTAGAGGTCGACCGCCTGCGTGAGCATGCCGCCCCAGGAAGCCTGCGGCGGGGCGATGCCGACGCCCAGGAAGGACAGCGCCGCCTCGAAGAGGATGTTCGTGGGGATCAGCAGCGTCGCGTACACGAGGATCGGCGCGACCAGGTTGGGCAGCAGCTCGCGGAAGAGGATGAACGGACCGCGGGCGCCCAGCGACCTGGCGGCCTCCACGAACTCGCGCTCGCGGAGCGACAGGGTCTGCGCGCGGACGATGCGGCCGATGTAGGGCCAGCTGAAGAAGCCGATCACGAAGATCAGGACCGCGATCCGCAGCGTGAGCCCTTCCATCCCGAAGGCGTTGCCCTGGAGGGAGGCGGAGATGGAGATCGCGAAGAGCAGCAGCGGGAAGGCGAGGAAGGTGTCCATCAGCCGGCTGATGAGGCTGTCCACCCAGCCTCCGTAGAACCCGGCCACGACGCCCATGACGACGCCGATGACGACGGACAGCAGGGTCGAGCCGACGGCGACCACGAGCGAGACCCAGGAGCCCTCGAGGATGCGCGCGAAGATGTCGCGGCCGGTCTGCGGTTCGACGCCGAACGGGTGGTCCCAGCTCATCCCGCCGAAGTCGCCCTTGGGCGCCAGCATGACGGGGTCGACCAGGCTCTGGTTGAACGCGTTGGGGTCGAGCCCCAGGAGCGACTGGAGCGGCTTGGACAGCACGGCGGTCAGAATCAGCAGCACGACAACGATGCCACCGGCCATCGCCGCCTTGTCCCGCTTGAAGCGGGTCCAGGCGATGCGGCCGAGCGAACGGCCCTCGATCTCCTTGCGGCCCGCGCCTTCCAGCACCGCTTCGGGCCGTGTATCCGCCCTGGTGGTCTCGATAGGTGCCGTCATTGCGCTGGAGACCCCTCTCGACCGGCGGTGGCCGGCCCGTGACCGCCGCTGCAGCGGCTCCTTCGTACCCTGATGCGCGCGGTGACACCGGCCGTACGTGCCCTGTTCGGGGACGGGACACGGGGGGCATGGCGCACCTGCTGCGTGGAGTCTTCAGTCAGTGCGCGACCCCCCGCCAGACCTCACGGGGAATGTTTGCTCAAACGTGATGACGTCAGAATGCTTCCGGTATCCGGACAGCCGTGCTCAGCGAGCGGACCTCTCGGTCACTTATCAGCGATAACGGACGTACCGCACAAGAGCGTGGAGCAGGTGACGAATGCGCCGAGAACGCACGGCCGCTGACGTGTCGTCAGTACGCGTGCGGGGCGGGGCCCGCCTGGGGGTAGCCGTAACCGGGCGCGGCGTGCGCCTCGCGGTCGTAGAAGGGCCGGGAGTTGGCGCGCAGCCACATCGCGACCGGGTCGTACTCGTCGGACATCGCGACGGTGGAGACCGGCAGCCCCTCGGGGACGGCGCCGACGGACTGGCGCATCATGGCCCGCACCGCGTCGACGGACGGCCCGCTGGTGTCGTACAGGTCGAGGCCGACGGCGAGGTACGGGGCGCCGAGCGCGGGCTGTACCCAGGCGCGGCGCAGCGAGCGGATCGCGGGGGTGTGGTGGGCGTTCTGCGTGAGCTGGGCGTAGAACTGCGGGATCTCGACGGCGGGTTCGCTGATGCGCAGCGGCCCGGCGGGCATCCGGTCGAGGCCGGTCGCGACGCGGCGCAGGTCCAGCCAGGGGATGCCGACCCCGCCGCCCCGGGCGTGCGGGTTCAGCCAGAGGCCCCAGCGGTCGGGGTAGAGGGCGCGGGCGATGTCCAGGCCCGCGACGACCTCGTGGTCCCGGCTCCAGCCGCTGGCGGTGAGTTCCTGGGGGGAGGAGACGCACGGGGCGTAGCCGAGGCCGTCGACCTCCATGTTGCCGTACTGGGCGTCGGGGGCGCCGGGGCGGCCGTGCCACAGGAGCATCCAGACCCGGCCGGACGCCAGGGCCTGGAGCAGCGCCTCGTACGCGTCGTAGCGCCCGGGCGCGACCTGGCGCAGCATGTGCTCGACCTGACCGGCCGCCGCGGTGCCTGACGCACTCACCCTGGGTCCCGCCCCTCTTAGATCCTCTGTTTCGGCCACCGGGCAACGGCCTTCAGCCATCAAACCAGCTTATGCGGCCGTGCTGTCACCGGCTTGACGGCACGGCCGGGCCCGTCATGCGGGGAAGGCCCCGGCGCGGGTGTAGAAGGGCCGCACCCGCTCGCGCATCCAGTCGGCGACGGGGTCCTGTGCCACGTCGAGCAGTACCAGGTTGACCGGCCAGGGCACCTGGACGCGGCCCAGCGCCCGGCCCAGGGCGTCCATGGGGGCGCTCTGCCCGGCGCCCTCCCAGGTGGAGAACTCGACGCCGACGAAGAGGACGGGGTCGCCGCCCTCGATGCTGGCGAGGACCCTGCGGGCGGTGAGGACGACGCCGCTCTCCTCGAACTCGCCGGCGGCGGCGGCCAGGAAGTCGACGGGCTCCTCCTTCCAGTCCGGCTCGTACAGCCGGACGCGGCCCCCGGTGGCCGGGCCGTCGAGCGGGGTGCGCCCGGCCCGGCACAGTTCGGCGACGGCGGGCGGGGGCAGCGGCATGCCGACGGCGCCGCCCGGGTTCACGGCGATGCCGAGCTGCGGGGGGAGGCCGCGGGCGAACTCGCGGGCCGGGGCGACCGTGAAGGACATATGGGCGCCGACGCAGGTGAGGAACTGGTGCTCGGAGCTGAAGACGGGGACGTACGCGGCGCCGTCGATCTCCAGCGTGGGCAGGTCGAGGTCCGGTGAGTCGGGTCCGCCGCCGCCCGGCAGGGGCACCCAGACGTGGCTGCGGCCGAGCACCTCCAGCAGGCGGCCGCCCGCCTCCGGGACGCCGAGCGAGGCGCCCAGCACCTCTTCGAGTTCGTTGGCCGGCCATCCGCCGTGCGGCTGGCTCCCGGCCTGTGCCGGAATGTCCACTGCTTCCCTCTCGCCCCGTTGCCGTGCAGCAAGAGATTAAGGCCTGCACCGGCCGTCGTGCGCCCTCGGGGGCGTCCCGCCGCCGGGGCTCCGGCTACTGTCCGGACTTTGGACGGTCCGCGCTCAGCCCTCGGTCTGTGCGTCTGCGAACGTGATCCGCGCGAGGGAGCCGGCCGCCTCGCGGTCCAGCAGCACCGCCGAGGCGCAGCCGCGCGGCAGCAGACCCGCCTCGGTGTCCTTCAGCAGCCGCCCCACGGCTCTGCGGTGCCGGGCGAAGGCGTACGCGGAGACGCCCCGGCCCCGTTCGCGCTGGCCCTCGCGCGCGGTCTCGGCGGAGACGTCGAGCAGGACGAGGTGCAGGTCGCGGCCGCGGCGCCGGGCATGGCGGGCGAGCCGGGCGCGGACCCAGCTCTGCGTGCCGCAGTCGTGGACCACCACCGGGGCGCCGGAGCGCAGCACCCGGCGCAGCCCCCAGTAGTGGGCGAGGCGGACGAGCGGCCGGTAGAGGGGGTAGGGGAGTAAGCGGGGCAGCCGGCGGGCCCAGCGGTCCCGGGTGTCCTGGGAGTCGACCGCGCACTCCGGGGCGACGCGGGCGATCAGGGTGGACTTCCCGCTCCCGGGCAGTCCGGAGACCACCACGATGTCCCCGGCGGCGAACCGCAGCGCGCGCGGTCCCCGCCCGGCCCGGCCGCGCAGGTCCCGGACGACGGGTGGGCGGGTGCCCGCCGCCTGCCGGGGCGGTGGTCCCGGCTGCGCGGGCAGCGCGCCGTGCGCGGGCCCCGCGGTCGTCGCGTAGTGCAACGTCATCGCCTCCCCCTGGCCGTACGGCCGACGCGTGCCGACTGGTATCTACCCCCGAAGTGTAAAGAAAAGGTAATGCGGCACAAGCGTCCGACCCGCCGGAATCCCGCACGGACCGGTTGCGGTCCCGGCGCCCCACTCCCCCGTGATGCGTGCGATGATGACCCCGCCAACTGCATACAGGCCGCTTGAATCCGCGCGGGAGAGTTCCGGTCACCGTGCCGGGCGCCGAAGGAGCAAGATCCTCCCTTGAATCTCTCAGGCCCCGTACCGCGTGGATGAGGCAGATCTGAAAAGCGAGTCGCCCCGCGGCTCCACCCAAGGTGCAAGCCGAACCCCACCGGGGTCTCTCGGCGAACCTCTCAGGTTCCGATGACAGATGGGGAGGATCGTCCTCGTCGTCATGCCCTGGGAGCCCCGTTCATGAGCACCATGCCCCGTCTCACCGCCCTCGATGCCCTGCATCGCTCGCTGGGCGCCACGATGACCGACTTCGCGGGCTGGGACATGCCGCTGCGCTACGCCAGCGAGCGCGACGAGCACAACGCCGTCCGCACCAGGGCCGGCCTCTTCGACCTCTCGCACATGGGTGAGATCACGGTGACCGGCCCGCAGGCCGTGGACGTGCTGAACCACGCGCTGGTCGGCAACATCGGCACCGTCTCCACGGGCCGGGCCCGCTACACGATGATCTGCGCCGAGGACGGCGGCATCCTGGACGACCTGATCGTCTACCGCCTCCAGGACACGGAGTACATGGTCGTCGCCAACGCCGGCAACGCCCAGCTCGTCCTGGACACGATCACCGAGCGCGCCGCCGGCTTCGACGCCGAGGTGCGCGACGACCGCGACGCGTACGCGCTGCTCGCCGTGCAGGGCCCCGAGTCCCCGGCGATCCTCGCCGCCGTGACCGACGCCGACCTGGACGGCCTGAAGTACTACGCCGGGCTGCCCGGCGTCGTCGCCGGGGTGCCCGCGCTCATCGCCCGCACCGGCTACACCGGCGAGGACGGCTTCGAGCTGTTCGTCGCGCCCGGCCACGCCGAGCAGCTGTGGAAGGCGCTCACCGAGGCGGGCGCCGCGCACGGCCTGATCCCGTGCGGCCTGTCCTGCCGCGACACGCTGCGCCTGGAGGCGGGCATGCCGCTGTACGGGCACGAGCTGACCACCTCGCTGACCCCGTTCGACGCCGGGCTCGGCCGGGTCGTGAAGTTCGAGAAGGACGGCGACTTCGTCGGCCGCAAGGCACTGGAGGCCGCCGCGGAGCGCGCCGCGACCGCCCCGCCCCGCAAGCTCGTCGGCCTCGTCGCCGAGGGCCGCCGGGTGCCGCGCGCCGGGTTCCCGGTCGTGGCGAACGGCCAGGTCATCGGCGAGGTCACCTCCGGCGCGCCCTCCCCGACGCTGGGGAAGCCGATCGCCATGGCGTACGTCGACGCGGCGCACGCCGAGCCGGGCACCGCGGGTGTCGGCGTCGACATCCGGGGCACCCACGAGCCGTACGAGGTTGTGGCGCTCCCCTTCTACAAGCGTCAGAAGTAGCACCGTGGGGCGCAGGGCCCCCGCGCGACGTGACGCAGTCCCGTCTCACCCCGTAAGACCACCGTTCATCAGCACTCCCCCGCGTACAGGAGAATTCAGGTCATGAGCAACCCCCAGCAGCTGCGGTACAGCAAGG
>Ga0308175_100003144_pt1 | contig 11414 bp, 11 predicted proteins | sample PhyCR1_3_FD_203893 | JGI IMG/M metagenome (GOLD analysis project Ga0308175, IMG submission 203893) | Soil microbial communities from UC Gill Tract Community Farm, Albany, California, United States - DLSLS.C.R1 | ecosystem: Environmental > Terrestrial > Soil > Agricultural land | place: USA... | reverse complement strand
CTCTACGAGATGGACTACCTGCGCGAGGGCATCGGGCTGCGCGCGTACTCCCAGCGTGACCCGCTCGTGGAGTACCAGCGCGAGGGCTTCGACATGTTCCACGCGATGATGGACGGCATCAAGGAGGAGGCCGTCGGCTTCCTGTTCAACCTCGAGGTGCAGGTCGAGGACGACCAGCCCGAGGCACCCGCCGACATGGCCGAGCTCGACGGCGTGGAGATGGGGCCGGCGCTCGCCCAGGCCGCCGCCGCCAACAGCGCCCACCCGTCGCTGCGGGCGAAGGGTCTCGACGCGCCGCAGGCCCCGCAGCAGCTGTCCTACTCGGCTCCGTCCGAGGATGGCGACGTGGAGCTCAGCGGGTCCCCCCAGCAGGCGCAGGCGCTGGCAGGCGAGGCGTACGCCGGAACCTCCCGCAACGCCGAGTGTCCCTGCGGGTCGGGCAAGAAGTACAAGAAGTGCCACGGTGCGCCGGGGGGACCGACGGGGCTGACCACCCGGGTCAACGGCTGAGCACCGGCTGGTCGCCGGGTCAGCCCAGCTGCAGCGCCACGCAGCGCCACCGGCCGTCGCACACCTCGAGACGCGCCGCCAGCGCTCGGGAGCGCTGGCCGTGCCGCACGTGGACACTGACCTCGGCACTGGTGTCCCCGGGCCGGAAGACGTGCACGCTGCGGACCTGCGGGCGCACGGTGCGCAGCCGCTGCGGAGCAGGCGCGGTGCGACCCAGGATCCGTACCCGCCGCTCGAGGTCGGCGTAGACCCGACCTGAGGTCCAGCGCAGCAGCTGGGTCAGCGGCCGGTCACCACCGAGCACCTCGACGGTGGCCTGCGCGAACCGGGCGGCCCAGGCCCGCAGGTCGCCGTCGCGGCCGGGGTCGTCCCCGGGCACGACCCGCAGCTCCGGTGTCCGCGGCTCCGCGCGGGCCGGTGCCAGGTCGAGGGCCAGCATGCCCTGCACGGTCGCGGCCGACCCCGGCTCCTCCGCCGGGACGAGCTGGGTGACGGTGGCCAGCCGTCCGGCCGGCGTGGGCGGTCGGCGCGCCCGGAGCGGCACCGCTGGGTCGACGGCGCTCTCGCGGGTCGTCGACGGCTGCGTCGGGTGGCGGCTCGGTGTCACTGAGGTTCCTTCCGGTCTGGGCTGAGGCGGTCCGGGACGGTCAGCCGGGTCCCGGGGCGGATCAGGTCGGGGTCGGCGCCGACCACGGCCCGGTTGGCGTCGTAGAGGGCGTGCCAGGCGGCGGTCACCGCGGCGTCACCGGCTCCGTCCGGGAGCAGCCCGGCGGCCAGCCTCCACAGGGAGTCGTCCACCTGGACGACCACCGCGCCGGCGGGGGGCGTCGAGCGACGGGCGTTCAGGGTCGCGGGCGCGGCCACGGCCCACGAGGTCCCGGTGGCGCGGTCCGGCAGGCCCAGCCCGCTGAGCCGTCCGATGCCGGAGGGCTCGGCGAGCGCCGGCGCGGCGCCGGCGGCCACGGCGACGCCCAGCGCGGCCGTGACGGCCCGGCGGACCAGAGCCGGGCACGGCCCGTTTGCCCCGGAGGCGACCCGCGCCGCGAGGACCGCTTCGGGGTGCCCGGGACGCAGCGACCCGGCGAGGACGGCCAGCGTCGCCAGCGCCGTGGTCGCCACCAGCCAGCAGACGGCTCCGAGCAGGACCGCGGCCATCAGCCCCGCGACCAGGTCGGGCAGCAGGCCGGGCATCGGCTGCGGCAGCGAGCCCGCCCCGGCCCCGGACTGCAGCCCGGCGACCGCCTTCACCAGCGGGCCCCGGGCCAGCAGCCAGCCGGCGAGCGCGAGAGCCGCGCAGCCGGTGAGCACGGCCGCGGCCCGGACCAGGATCGCTGCCGGCCGCGGTGCGGCCGTCCGCTCCGTCATGATGCCAACCCCTACGTTTGCTTCCGTTTGCTCTACGTAGACGTATTCAGCCGCGGTTGGACCCCGGAGTCAACCGTTCGTCCACAGGCGTTGACAGATCGGCCCTCGAGCGGTCACCGTGCGCAGATGCGATGGGACGACCGGCTGGCGGCCCTCGCCGCCGACCTCCAGCAGCAGGCGGAGGGACTCGGGTTCGCCGAGCGTGACCTCGAGGTCGCCGAGCAGGCCCGGGCCGAGTACGCCGGCGTGGACCTCTGCGGCCGGCTGCTGGGCTCGCTGGGACGGCGGCTCGAGCTCTCGGTGACCGGGGTGGGCCGGCTCGAGGGGGTGCTGAGCCGGGTCGGCGACGGCTGGTTCCTGGTCGTGGGAGCGCCGGGCGAGTGGGCGGTGCGTCTGGCCGCGGTCGGCTCGGTGCGAGGGCTGGCGGCCGGGGCCGTGCCGGCACCGGCCCGCCCCGTGACGGCGCGCCTGGGCTGGGGGTCCGCGCTTCGGGGCCTGCAGGAGCTCGCGCACGGCGTGGTCCTGCACCGGCTCGAGGGCACGACCGTGCGCGGGAGCGCCGCGCGGGTGGGCGCGGACTTCGTGGAGGTCGTGGAGGAGTCCGGCACGGCGACCGTCGTCCCGTTCACGGCTCTGGCCGCGGCCGGGCCGGCCTCGTGAGGCCGGTCAGGAGGGGGTGTCGTGCGGGCGCCGCTCGGCCGGCGCCTCGGTGCGCGCGTACATCCGCTGGATGTAGCTCTCGAGCTCCACGTCCTCGACGCGGTACTGCAGCCGGCCGCCGATCTGGATGTAGCGGAGCTCCCCGGCGTGCACGAGGGCGCGCACCTGGGCCACCGAGGTGTTCAGGACCTCCGCGACGTCCGCCAGGGTGAGGAACCGGCGGCCGGGGCCTCCGGTGCCGGTCTCGGTCGGGCTGGGCATGGCTTTACTATGCCAGCGTTGGGGCACGTTTGGCGCCGGGAGTGTGCGTTGGGTGTGGATCTTCGCCTGCCGTTCCCTCCCGGATCGATCATCATGGCTGCATGGGCAGACGGGGGACGGCCATGGTGGACCGAGCGGTGCCGGCGGAGGGACCGCCCACGACCGCGGTCGTGGGCTCCCCTCCCGCGAGCCGGGTCACCACCTCACGGTGGCGCGACCCCCGGCTCGCCGTCGGGCTCGCCGTGGTCGCCGCCTGCACGCTGCTCGGCTCCCGGCTGCTCGCCTCGGCGGACGACACGGTCGGGGTCTGGGCGGCGCGCGGGCCGGTGGTCGAGGGCCAGCGGCTGGGCGCCGACGACCTGATCCGACATCAGGTGCGCTTCGAGGAGCAGCGCGACGCGGACCGCTACCTGTCCGCCGCGGACCCGCTTCCGCCGGACGCGGTCGCCCGTCACGACGTCGGCGCGGGGGAGCTGGTGCCCCGGGCCGCCGTGGCCGGAGCCGGTGCCTCGCTGACGGAGGTGCCGCTCTCGCTCGACTCCGACGCCGTGCCGACGACCCTGCGGGTCGGGTCGTCCGTGGACGTCTGGGTGACGCCCACCGGCCGCCTCGCGGGGCCGCGGGCTCCCGGTGCCCGGGCCCGGCGCGTGCTCGACGACGTCGCGGTCCTGGCGGCACCGCAGGCCGGGTCCTCGCTCGGCCCGACCGCCACCCGGCAGGTGATCGTCGGGGTGCCGGAGTCCGGCGTCGGGCAGCTGCCCGCCGACCTGGCGGCCCTGGGGAGCGGTGACGTCCTGCTCACCGTCCGTCGATGACCACGGGTCCCGGAGGCGCCGCCGCGGACGGGGCCGCGCGCGTCGCCGTGCTGCTGGCCGCCGCCGGTGCCTCGTGGGAGCCGGAGGCGCTGGACCGGCTGTCCCGCTCCGGCCCCGCGGTCGTGGTCACCCGGCGCTGCGTCGACCTCACCGACCTCCTGGCGACGGCGGGGACCGGGGCGGCCTCGGTCGCGGTGGTCTCGCCGGCCCTGCCGGGGCTGGACGCGGACAGCGTCGCCTCCCTGCGGAGGTCGCGGGTCGCCGTGGTCGTGGTCGCCGCTCCGGAGGAGCTGCTCGACGGCGACACCGAGCGGATCCGGCGCATCGGCGTGGAGCACCTGCTGGTCGGCTCCGAGCTGGGCGCGCTGGCCGACTCCGTGCGGCGGGCGGCCGTGGACGCGTCCGGCGGCGTGGCCGGCGACGGCGCCGGGGCCCGTGGGCGCCTCCCGGACGGGCTGCACGCCGGGGAGGCGACCGGACCCGGACCGGGTGCCGTCGCGGGCACGGGTCGCGTGGTCGCGGTGTGGGGACCGGCCGGTGCGCCGGGCCGCACCACGGTCGCCGTCGCGGTCGCCGGCGAGGCGGCGGCGGCCGGCACCGAGGTGCTGCTCGTCGACGCCGACGCGTACGGGGGTGCCGTCGCCCAGCACCTCGGCGTCCTCGAGGAGGTCTCGGGCCTGCTGGTCGCTGCGCGGGCGGCCAACGCCGGTCGGCTCGACGCCGCCACCCTGGCCGGGGCCGCGCGTGAGGTGGCGCCCGGGCTCAGGGTCCTCACGGGGCTACCCCGGCCGGACCGTTGGCAGGAGGTCCGACCGGCCGCCTTCGAGGCGCTGCTGGACCGGGCGGCCGAGCTCGTGCCGCTCGTCGTGCTCGACCTCGGGTTCAGCCTCGAGGGCGAGCCGCTCGATCCCTTCGGCGGCGCGGGCCCGCGCCGCAACCTCATGACGCTCAGCTCCCTCGAGCGTGCCGACGAGGTGGTCGTGGTCGGCGCGGCCGACCCGGTGGGCCTGGCGCGGTTGGCCCACGGGCTGGTCGAGCTGCACGAGGTGGTCCCCGGGCTGCGCCCCCGCGTGGTGGTGAACCGGACCCGGCCCTCGCTGGGATGGAGCGACCGTGAGGTCCGCGGGATGGTCGAGGGGTTCGTACGACCGCTCGACGTGCACTTCCTGCCCGAGGACCGCGCCGCCGCCGACCGGGCGCTGATGGCGGGCCGGAGCCTGGGTGAGACCGGCGACTCCCGGCTCCACGCCGCCGTGCGCGCGCTCGCCGCCGCGGTGCTCGGGACCGCGAGCCCGCGCGCCAGGGCCCGCCGGCGGGGGATCAGGCGCCGAAGAGCAGCGACAGCCCGGTGACGGTGTAGAGCACCATGAGCGCCAGCAGGGGCAGCTGGCCGGTGACCCGGTGCCGCCGGGGCAGCAGCGCGACCGCCCGGTCGTGGGACGCCACGACCCCGAGCACGTGCCCGGCGACGACGGCCGCCACCTTGGTGACGGCGAGGAAGGTCGGGTGGGACGAGAGCCAGTAGCTCACCGTCCAGCCGCCCGTGCCCAGCAGGTCCGCCCCGGTGCCGACCGGGTCGCTGAGCCGCACCACCGTCTGCTGGCCCACCTCCACGAAGTAGCTGAGGTAGTGGGCGGTGACGTAGCCGACGACGATCGGCACCACCGCGTGCGCGAACCGGTCCGGCAGCGTACGACGGGCCACGTCCGGTCCCACCCCGGTCGCCATCGTCGCGGCGGCGAGGCTCAGCCCGACCACGGCGCAGAACACCAGCAGTGCCGCGAGGTCGAGCCAGGTCTTGGAGGCCGAGGAGGACTGCGTGAAGGTGAGCCAGGTCGTGGAGTCCTTGAAGCTGTCGAAGGCCGTGCTGCCGAGGAGGACGGCCACCACGGCGACCAGCCCGGGCACGGGCGGGACCCCGTCGAGGTTGCCCAGCGGGGTCCGGAGGACGAGCGGACCCGTTCCGTCCGGGCCCGTGCGGCCGAACACCGACAGCCGGCCGACCAGCGTGGAGTAGGCCTCGAACGGGTCGGCCCGCTCGAACCACTCCTGCCCGAAGACCGCCGCCCCGACGAGCACCACGGCGCCGTACCCGGCGAACCAGAGCCGCACGGGGGCCAGGTACGTCGCGTGCGGGTAGGCCAGCTCGAGCCACACGAAGGCGAGCAGCCCGAGGGCCGCGGGCCAGCAGCCCACCCACCGGGGCAGCCGCGCGATGCCGTCCTCGGGGCGCCCGCCGGCTGCCCGGCAGACCAGCAGGTGCAGCGTCCTCAGCGGGCTCACGGCCCGGTAGAACGGGCCGAGGACGAGCGAGGCCGGCACGATCCCGACCCACAGCAGCACGTACACCACCCCGAACGTGGGGTTGGTGAGCAGGTCCTTGCCGGCCACGGCGGCCCAGCCCACGTACCCCGCGGCGAGCAGGCCGAGCACCCGCAGGCTCCACGCCAGCGCCGCGCTCTCGGCCACCGCGTCCAGGACGGGCGGCAGCCGCCGGCCGTGGTGGGCGGCGTCGAAGCGGGGCGTCCGCCACGCCAGCGTCAGCACGGCGAACGAGACGGCGAGCGCCACGGCGGCACCGGTGAGGGCGTAGCCCGCGGAGATGGGCAGGTCCTTGGCGCCCCCGATGCCATGGGCGACGACCACGCGCTCTCCTCGTTGGGCGGCTCTGCAAGGCTTCGGGCACAATCCCATGTCCTGCCCGGGACGACCTGAAGGGGGTGGGCGCGGTGGTGGAGCGTCTGGGACCCGACGACCTTGCCTTCCTGGTGGGCGAGTCGGCCAGCACGCCGATGCACAACGCGACCCTCGAGATCTTCGAGCCCGGCGAGCTCGACCACGAGCGGCTGCTCGCCCTGGTCGCCGACCGGATCGCGTTCGTCCCCCGCTACCGGCAGCGCGTCCGGTCGGTCCCCGGCCGGTTGGCGAACCCGGTGTGGGTCGACGACGAGGACTTCGACCTCACCTACCACGTGCGCCGTTCCGCGCTGCCGCGGCCCGGCTCGACCGAGCAGCTGCTCGACCTGACGGCGCGGATCGTGTCCCGGCGCCTGGACCGGCACCGTCCGCTGTGGGAGGCGTACCTGATCGAGGGCCTGGAGGCGGACCGGTCCGCCCTCCTCGTGAAGTCCCACCAGATCCTGGTCGACGGGGTCTCCACGGTGGACCTGGGGCAGGTGGTCCTCGACGACGGGCCGGTGCCGCGCGAGACCGTGCCCGTCGCGTGGCGCCCGCACCAGGAGCCGCGACCGTCCGTCCTGGTCGCCGGCGCGGTCCGCGACGCGGTCCGCGACCCCCGGGCGGCGGCCTCGACCCTCGTCGACAACGCCGGCAGCGCCGCGCGCACGCTCGGAGCGGTCGGCAGCCGGGTGGGCGAGCTGGCTGCCCTGCTGGCCAACCGCGGCGGCACGTCGGAGTCGCCGTTCCACACGAGGCTGTCCGAGCAGCGCCGCGTCGTGACCGTGTCGACACCGCTGGCGGCGTACCGGGCCGTGCGCCGCTTCCACGGCGGCACCGTCAACGACGTGGTGCTCGCGACGGTCACCGGAGGTCTGCGCACGTGGCTGCTGACCCGCGCGGAGTCCGTGCACGGGAGCCGGTCCGTGCGGGCGCTGGTGCCGTTGAGCGTGCTCGACTCGGAGCTCGAGGCGACCTCCCTCGGCAGCCAGGTGGTGGGCACGATGCTGAACCTGCCGGTGGGTGAGGCCAGCCCGGTGGTGCGGCTGCACCAGGTCTCCTACGCGCTCAAGGCGCACCGCGAGACCGGCCGAGCCGTGTCCGCGGACCGGCTGGCCGGCGTGTCGGGGTTCGCCCCCACGACGTTCCACGCCCTCGGCGCCCGGGTGGCCCTGGCGCAGGCCCGTCGCGGCTTCGACCTCGTGGTGACGAACGTGCCCGGCCCCCAGGTGCCGCTCTACGCCGCCGGCGCACGGATGACCGAGTCCTACCCCGTGCCGTCGCTGGTCGCCGGCCACGCGCTCGCCATCGGCGTGACGTCGTACGACGGAGGGGTGTACTTCGGCCTCACCGGAGACCGCGACGCGATGCCCGACCTCGACGTGCTCGGGCAGTGCCTCACCGAGGCGCTCGAGGAGCTGGTCGAGTCGACCTCGCCGAGCCGCCCCCGCGCGCCGCGAGGACGCCGTACGAGCCCGGGAGCAGGCGCGTGACGACCCGGGTCTACGTCCCGACGACGCTGGGGGGACTGCGGGAGATGGCCGGCACGGGGACGGTCGGCCCGGCGCGCGCGGTCGCGCACGCCGTCACCGAGGCGGTACGACGCGAGCTCCCCGACGCGGGCGCGGAGGAGTGGGAGCACGTCGCCTCGTCCGCCGCCGGCCTCGCCTGCATCGCGCTGCTCGCCGCCGCCGCTCCCGGGGAGGCCGGACCGGCACGCCGGGTCGTGCTCGCCGTGGACGTCCCCGCCGCGCGGCCCACCGGCGGCGACGACCCGACCCGGGTCGAGGTCACCGACGCCGTGCCGTTCTCGCACGTCGCCGCGGTGCTGGCGGATGCCGCGGACGCCGAGGCGGTGGTGGCGGCGGCCCGCGACGCGGTGGCCGCGGGCGCGCCCGGGACCGACCGTCTGCTCGAGCGCTGCCTGGACCACGAGCTCGGCTGGTGGGCCACGCAGGAGACCGCCGAGCTGCTCGCGTCCGCGGGCGGAGGCTGAGCCTCCGGCCGAGGTGGCCACGGGATTGGGCGTCGCGGCTGACGTCTGACACGATCGTGGTCATGGACGCCATCACCACGCCTCCCACTCCGGTCAACGAGCCCAACCTGACCTACGCGCCCGGCAGCCCCGAGCGCGCCGAGCTGGAGGTGGAGCTGGCCCGGCAGGAGGGTCTCAAGGTCGAGCTGACCGCGACGATCGGCGGCCGGAAGAAGATGGGAGGTGGCGCCGAGATCCAGGTCGTGCAGCCGCACGACCACGGCCACGTGCTGGGCATCCTGCGCAACAGCACGCAGGCCGACACCCGCGCGGCCATCGCGGCGGCGCAGGCGGCCGCCCCCGGCTGGCGCGCGATGGCCCACCAGGACCGCGCCGCGGTGCTGCTCAAGGCCGCCGACCTGCTGTCCGGGCCCTGGCGGCAGCGGCTCAACGCCGCCACGATGCTGGGCCAGTCCAAGACCGCCATGCAGGCGGAGATCGACTCGGCGTGCGAGCTGATCGACTTCTGGCGGTTCAACGTCCACTACGCCAACGAGATCCTCGCCGACCAGCCGATCGCGAACTCCCCGGGTGTGTGGAACCGCACCGACCACCGGCCGCTCGAGGGCTTCGTCTACGCGATCACGCCGTTCAACTTCACGGCGATCGCCGGCAACCTCCCGACCGCTCCCGCGCTGATGGGCAACACGGTCCTGTGGAAGCCGTCGCCGACCCAGCAGCTGGCCGCGCACCTGACGATGGAGCTGCTGGAGGAGGCCGGGATGCCGCCCGGCGTCATCAACCTGCTGCCCGGTGACGGCCTGGACGTGTCCGCGGTGGCGCTGCGGCACCCGGACCTCGCCGGCATCCACTTCACGGGCTCGACGCCGACGTTCCAGCACCTGTGGTCGACGGTCGGGGAGAACATCACGCGGTACCGGTCCTACCCGCGGATCGTCGGGGAGACCGGCGGCAAGGACTTCATCGTCGCGCACCCCTCGGCCGACCCCGACGTCGTACGCGTGGCGATGCTGCGCGGCGCCTTCGAGTTCCAGGGCCAGAAGTGCTCCGCCGCCTCGCGCGCGTACGTCGCGAGGTCGGTGTGGGACACGATCAGGGACGAGCTCGTCGCGGAGGTCGACGGCATCTCGGTCGGGGACGTCACCGACTTCTCGCACTTCATGGGGGCGGTGATCGACGAGCGTGCGTTCGCCAAGCACAAGAAGGCGATCACCCGCGCGAAGCGGTCGCGCACCCTGAGGGTGCTCGCCGGTGGCCAGGTCGACGACTCGGTCGGCTGGTTCGTGCGGCCGACCGTCGTGGAGGGCGCGGACCCCACGGACCAGATGTTCAACACCGAGTACTTCGGGCCGATCCTGGCCGTGCACGTCTTCGACGACGACGACTTCGAGCAGGTCGTCGAGCAGATGGAGAGCTTCGCGCCGTACGCCCTGACCGGGTCGATCCTCGCCCAGGACCGGCGAGTCGTGGCGTGGGCGCAGGAGACGCTGCGCTTCGCGGCCGGCAACTTCTACATCAACGACAAGCCGACCGGAGCGGTGGTCGGCCAGCAGCCGTTCGGCGGCGCGCGCGCCTCGGGGACGAACGACAAGGCCGGGTCCCCGGCGAACCTCCTGCGGTGGACCTCGCCGCGGTCGATCAAGGAGACGTTCGTGCCCCCGACGGACTACCGCTACCCCTACATGGACCTCGGCTGAGGAGCCCGACGCTGGTCGAGGTGTCCGAGCGGCGGGGTGCGCAGCGGTACGGCGCGGCTCAGCGCTCGCCGCGGAGCCAGCCCTGGCCGACGTGCTCCTCGACGCGCAGGGCGGCGTGCATGAGGTCGGCGACCAGCCCCTCGAGCCGTCCACCCACCAGCGGGACCTTGACCCGGATCTCGCCGACGACGCTCTGCACCGTCGAGCCGGCGTCGCCGGCCAGGGACACGGTGCCGTCCAGCGTCCCCGGCTTGCCGGGGATCGTCACCGACAGGGCCGCGCGGCCGGAGCCGTCCCAGGTCTCGCGCCGGAGGATCCGGATCTCGTCGCCGACGACCGCGCGCGCGAACGACGGCACGCCGTCGGCCCGCTGCGTCTGGTCCACGGTGACCCGCATGCCGGCGCCGTGGCCCTGGACGGTGACGTCCTTGCGGACCACGTGGACGGACTCGCAGACCTTCTCGCGGAAGGCGGGGTCGGCGAGCATGTCGAGGACCTGCTCGGGGGAGGCGTCGTACGTCAGGTCGTGGGAGAACGTCATCACGGTCCTTCTCGCGGTGGGTGCGGGGTCCGGCGCCGGGCGGGCGGCCGGCTCATCATGGCAAACCGGTGGCCGCCGCCCGCACGGGCTTACAGTGCGACGGTGACGGCTGGTGGTACGACGGGCGCCGTGAGCGGCGAGTGGGACGGCGAGCAGGTCCGCTTCGGCGAGGAGGGCGGGCTGCTCACCTACGGCGGCTACCTGCGCCTGGACCGGCTGCTGTCGGCGCAACGGCTCGAGTCCGACCCGCCGGCCCACGACGAGCTGCTGTTCATCACGATCCACCAGGTCTACGAGCTGTGGTTCCAGCAGCTGCTGCACGAGGCCGAGGCGGCCCGCGACGTGATGCTCGCCGCCGGCCCCGGGGCGGGGCCCGGCGGGGCCGAGCGGCTCTGGTGGGCCCAGCACCTGCTGGCCCGGATGCATGTGGTCGAGCGGCTGCTCGTCCAGCAGGTCGACGTGCTCGAGACGATGACCCCGCAGGACTTCCTGCAGTTCCGGCAGAGCCTCGCCCCGGCGAGCGGCTTCCAGTCCGTGCAGTTCCGCGAGCTGGAGTTCCTGTCCGGCGCCAAGGACCCCTCGTTCGTCCGGAGGTTCCGCGGCCTCACCGACGCGGAGCGGGACCGGCTGGCGCGCCGGCTCGCGGAGCCCAGCCTCTGGGAGGCGTTCCTGCGGGTGCTGGCGGGCCGCGGCCTGCCGGTGGGTGACGACGACGAGGTGACCGCCTCGCTGCGCCGGGTCGCGCACGACCGGTCGTCGTACCCCGAGGTGTGGGCGCTCGCGGAGGCGCTGCTCCAGCACGACGAGCTGGCCGCGGCCTGGCGGGCCCGTCACGTGGTGATGGTCGAGCGCATGATCGGCTCCCGCACCGGCACCGGAGGCTCGTCCGGCGC
>Ga0308175_100003143_pt1 | contig 11416 bp, 8 predicted proteins | sample PhyCR1_3_FD_203893 | JGI IMG/M metagenome (GOLD analysis project Ga0308175, IMG submission 203893) | Soil microbial communities from UC Gill Tract Community Farm, Albany, California, United States - DLSLS.C.R1 | ecosystem: Environmental > Terrestrial > Soil > Agricultural land | place: USA... | reverse complement strand
TGGCTGCGGAAGACGACACCATCCTCGCCGATGGTCCGCAGCTTCGCCAGCGAGAATACCTGGAAGCCCCCGGAATCGGTCAGCATCGGGCCGTCCCAGCGGGCGAACGCATGCAGGCCGCCGAGGGCGCGGACCATCATGTCGCCCGGACGCAGGTACAGGTGATAGGCGTTGGACAGCACCATCCGCCCGCCCGCACCTGCCACCTCGTCCATCGACAGTCCCTTGATCGTCCCCTGCGTCGCCACCGGCATGAACGCGGGCGTCTCGACGACACCGTGCGGCGTCGTGAACGCACCCAGTCGCGCTGCGCCCTGCTCGTGGGAGATGCGAAAGGAGAAATCCGGGGAGGCGGGCACGTCGATTGGTAACGACCGTGTGCACGCTTGCTCAAGCCCTGACTGATTCCGGGTTGACAGCCGTCCCCGATCAGGCTCACGTTCACCGACGGCTGGCCCCGCTCCTACCCCCCGGAGGATGTGATGACGAGTCTCAGCGCGCTCTGGCTTCCGATCCTGCTCTCGGCCGTGTTCGTCTTCATCGCCAGCTCGGTGATCCACATGGCCACCCCCTGGCACAAGAACGACTACCAGAGCGTTCCGCAGGAAGACCAGGTGGCCGGCGCCCTCCGCGCCGTGCCGCCCGGCGACTACCTGCTGCCGAGACCGAGAAACATGGAGCAGATGCGCTCCCCCGAGTTCGCCGAGCGGATGAAGCAGGGGCCGGTGCTGATGATGACCGTCATGCCTAACGGCGTTACGGCGATGGGCGGGACGATGGCGAAGTGGTTCCTCTACCTGCTCGTCGTCTCCTTCATCGCCGGCGGGGTCGCCTCGCACGTCCTCCCGCCAAACGCCGACAGACACGTCATCCTCCACACCACCGGGATGACGGCGTTCCTCGGCTTCGCCCTCGCCCTCTGGCAGATGGCGATCTGGTACCGGCGGTCGCTCGGCACGACGGTTCGCTCGACGATCGACGGCTTGATCTACGGACTGATCACCGGGGCGACCTTCGCCTGGCTCTGGCCGCGTTAGGCAGGCGGCGCGCTCCTCCGTTCCCGAGCCACGAGGCTCGACACAGATGTCCCTGCAGCTGACGGTTCCCGACATCCAGCAGCTCCTCGAGCCCAACTATCGGGTTCAGCGCGAGATCGGCCGTGGCGGAATGGCGACGGTCTATCTCGCCGAGGAGGTGAAGCACGGCCGCGCCGTCGCGATCAAGGTGCTCCATCGCGACTTCGCGCCCGCGTTCAGCGCGGAACGCTTCCACCGCGAGATCGGGATCGCGGCGCGGCTGTCGCATCCGCACCTCGTGCCGCTCATCGATTCGGGAGAGGCCGGTGGCATGCTCTACTACGTCTCGGCCTACGTCACTGGCGGCTCGCTCCGCGACCGGTTGCGCCGCGAGCATCGGCTGTCGATCAACGATACGGCACGCATCGCCAGGCAGGTCGGTGCGGGACTCGACTTCGCGCATCGCGCGGGCTTCGTCCACCGCGACGTGAAGCCGGAGAACATTCTTTTCGCTGACGGCCTCGCCCTCATCGCCGACTTCGGCCTCGCCCGCGCCGCATGCAGCGAGCCGGTCGAGCGCGTCACCGGCTCCGGCTTCGCGGTCGGGACCCCCGACTACATGAGCCCGGAGCAGGCGGCGAGCGAGCCGGACCTCGACGCGCGGAGCGACATCTACAGCCTCGGCTGCGTCGTCTACGAGATGCTCACCGGCACCGCACCCTTCAGTGGACTGTCGGTGCGGGCGACGATCGCGAAGCAGGTCGCCGAGATCCCGCGGCGCGTGCGCACCCTGCGCCCCGAGGTGCCGCCGGCGATCGACGACGCGATCGCCCGCGCGCTGGCGAAGGATCCGGCACAGCGCTTTTCGGCTGTCACCGAGTTCACCGCGGCGCTCGCCGCGAACGCGCCGTCGCGCGGGCACGTCGTCCCGCTGACGACGCGCGGCATCGCGGTGCTCCCCTTCGTCAACGTCAGCTCCGAGCCGGAGAACGAATACCTGAGCGACGGGATCACCGACGAGCTGATCGACCAGCTGGCCAAGGTCGACGGGATTCGCGTCGCCTCGCGGACGTCGGTGTTCGCGCTGAAGGGAAAGTCGCAGGACGTCCGCGCGATCGGCGCGCTGCTCGGGTGCACTTCCGTCCTCGAGGGAACGGTGCGGCGCTCGGGCCAGCAGCTGCGGATCACCGCGCAGCTGACCTCCACCGAGGATGGATCGCTCGTCTGGTCGCAGCGTTATGACCGGCATCTCGCGGACGTCTTCGCGATCCAGGACGAGATCGCGCGGACGATCGTCAACACCCTCCGCGCGACCTCGTTCGCCGACCTCTCCACGCCGCAGCATCCGCGGCGCCAGACGACCAACGTCAACGCCTACCGGCTCTACCTGAAGGGGCGGTACGAGTGGAACCGGCGCACCCAGGATGGAGTCGCGGCCGGCATCTCGTACTTCCAGCAGGCGATCGCCGAGGACCCATCGTACGCGCTGGCCTACACCGGGCTCGCCGACTGCTACGCGCTCCAGGTGGACTATCGCAGCATGCGCGTCGTCGACGGATTTGTCGCGGCGAAGGAGTACGCGCGGCGCGCGATCGCCCTCGACGACACTCTCGCCGAGGCGCACGCGTCGCTCGCCTGGAGTCTCTTCATCTACGACTGGGACTGGGGGGCCGCCGAGCAGGAGTTCCGCCGGGCGATCGACCTCGACCCTCGCTATGCGAGCGCGCATCAATGGTACGCGTTCATGCTCGCCTCGCGCGCCGCGTTCGGCGACTCGCTCGTCGAGGCGCATACGGCGGTCGAGCTCGACCCGGGGTCGATCTCGGCGCGGCGCTCGCTCGCCTGGAACTACTACTACGCGCGCCGTTATGACCAGACCCGCTATCACCTCGAGCGTGCGATCGAGATGAACCCGAACGCCGAGGAGAACTACCGCGTGCTCGGACTGACGCTGGCGATCGAGGGCGAGCTCGATGAGTCGATTCGCGTCCTTCGCGAAGCGGTGACGATGGAAGGCTCGGGCAGCTACACGAAGGCGACGCTCGGCTTCGCGCTCGCCAAGGCCGGCCGGACCAACGACGCGATGGCCGTGTTGGGCGAGCTCGAGGCCCGCGCTGAATGCGACTATGTTTCTCCGGCGGCGTTCGCGACGACGCTGATCGGGCTCGGCCAGGTCGAGCGGGCCCTCGACTGGGCAGAGCATTCGCTCGAGGACCGGCGCGGCTGGCTGGCGTACCTGCGGGTGAATCCACTGCTCGATCCGCTGCGCGGGCATCCACGGTTCGAGGCGCTCGTCCAGCGGATGCGACTGGTGCCCGCGGGCGACGCGGCATAGTCGCGCGTCGCGGCTGCCTGACGCCCTACCTGCACACTCGAGGAATGCATTGATGAGACTTCGTGTCGATGTCGTCGTCGCGGCTGCGCTCGTCGCAATCGTTGCGCGGCCCGCCCGCGCGCAGAACGTCCATGACTTCGCCGCATGGCTGGCGATGATGTCGACGCCGTACGGGAGCCTGCCCCCCCTCGTCACGCGGAGGATGGCTGGCCAGTCGACCGGCATCGCCGCGCCGAGCTCGTTCGAGCTGCGCTACGGGCATTTCGCCTTCGACAATTCGAGCGACGCAGCGCACGTCGGCGGCGTCGGCGCTCGCTTCGGCGCGCTGGGGCTCGTCGTCGGCTACGAAGGATGCAGCGGGTGCAGTGGGAGCCTGATGGCGGGCGCAGATTACGAAGGCATCGTCGTCCAGCAGCTGCTGACGGGGAATGGCGCTCGCTCGCTGTTCACCCTCGGGCTGCGCCCATCTGTCGGCTTCGGACGATCGCTCGGTGACGGGCCGGACGTCAGCTCGATCAGCGCTGCGGTGGACGTGCCGATCTCGGTGGCCGTCCCGGTCGGGAGGACGGCGCGGATGGTCCCGTTCGTTGCGCCCGGCTTCGGGGTCGGCGCGCTCCGCGGGGGCGGGGAGAGCGAATCGGGAACGAGAGGATCGATCGGCTTCGGTGCCGCCCTCGTCGATCTCGCCCCGGGGCTCGGACTCAACCTCAGCTGGCGCAAGGTATTCCTCGAGCAGGCGCCGACGACGATCGGGATCGCCCTCACCTTCGACCGTTAGGCAGCGGCCGGGGATCTCGCGAATCGGGCCGCGGCGCGTGAATCCCTGCCGAGCTCCAGTCGTACGGTGACCATCGTATCACCGTCACCATCTTCGACAGGCTGCCGATGCTTTCTCCCACCCTTCGCCGCGTACGTGGTGCCCTCGGCCTCGCCCTCACCTGGGCGGTGACCTGGGCGGTCGCCGCCGGAATCACCGGGGGGATTCTTTCCTCGGTGATGCTGCTCCTGCGCGGAAGGATCCCCCCGGTCGGGTTGCTCGTCGGGGCCTTCGCCCTGGCGGGCGCGATCTCCGGCTTCGTCAGCGGCGCAGGCTTCGCGCTCCTCCTCACGACCTCCGCGCGACGCCGCACCCTCGACGACCTCAATCCGGTCCAGTTCGGGATGCTCGGCGCGATCCCGGCAGCAGTGTTCGGGTGGGTGCTCTTTCACGAGGCCGCGCTCGTGTTCATCGCCACCGGGTTCGGATTCGTCGCTGCGACCGGCTCGCTCATCCTCGCGCGGCGCGCGAACGACCGGGAGATCGAGGGCCCCGGTGCATGGAAGCGTCTGCAGCACGGCGAGGAGTGAGGGGGCTCCTCGAAAACTCGCTATTGACAAATCAGGAGTTGTGTTGAAATATCAACACGGTTGATTTTTCAGCATGACCGCTCCCCCTGCCCGGACCGCTGTGCCGATGACCAGGAAGACCCCGGAAGTTCCCGCGCTCTCTCGCCGCGAGCGGCAGGTGATGGACATCCTGCACCGCCACAACGGGGCGACCGTGGCCGAGATCATGGCCGAGCTCCCAGATCCGCCGACCTACTCGGCGGTACGCTCGGTGCTGCGAATTCTCGGCGAGAAGGAGTTGATCAAGCACAAGGAAGACGGGCCGCGCTACGTCTACTATCCCGCCGAGGCGACGGAGCGGGCCAGGGACGACGTGCTGGCACATGTCGTCCGGACGTACTTCGCCGGATCGCCGGAACAGGCGGTGACCGCGCTTCTTCGCATGTCCGATGTCGAGTTGCCGGACGCCGAGGTCGAACGGCTCCGCGAGACCATCCGCCGCGCGCGGCAGAACGGGAGATAACATGATCCCTCGCTTCCTCATCGGAATCGGCGACATGCCGGTGCGCGACCTCGCGATGCTGGTGCTGCTGATCAAGGCGACGATCATCCTCGTCACCGCATTCGCGATCACCGTCGCGATGCAGCGGTTCTCGGCCGGCGCGCGGCACCTCGTCTGGCTCGTCGCGTTAGGCACGCTGCTCGTGGTGCCCGCGCTCACGGCGTGGGCGCCGATCCGGCTCGAGATCCTCCCCGCCGCGGCGACGCCGAACCGGGAGGTCAGCCCATCGGGAGCGCCGGCTGTCGACGCGAAGGCAACCGGAGTCGCGACGATGCGCTCGTTCCTCCCCGACGGCTCGACGCTCGCCGATGGGACGCCGGCGGAGATCACGCCAGCCGCCACACCAGCGGCGGAAGACGCGTCCTACTGGACGCGGATCACGGCGATGGGGCCGCTCTCGATCGCCCTCGCGCTCTGGGCGTTCGTCGCGCTGGCGATCCTCGTTTCGCTCGGTTGGTCGGCGCTCGTCGTCCGCCGGATCGTGCGGCAGGCGCGCCCGCTCGACAGTGATGACTGGACCGTGCCGCTCTACGAGATCGCCGACCGGTTCGAGCTCGACGAAGCGCCACGGTTGCTGCGGAGCGACGAGGCGAAGATGCCATTCGCCTGCGGGCTGCTCCGGCCGACGATCGTGCTCCCCGCGGAAAGCGCGTCATGGAGCCTCGACCGTCGCCGGGCGGTGCTCCTTCATGAGCTGGCGCACGTCCGCCGCCGCGACCTCGCGGGGCACACGTTAGGCAGGCTCGCCTGCGCCTTCTACTGGTTCCACCCGCTGGTGTGGACCGCTGCCCGCGAGCTGCGCTCGGAGAGCGAGCGCGCCTGCGACGATCTCGCGCTGTCGTGCGGCACCCGTGCCGCGGACTACGCCGAACACCTGCTGGACATCGTCACGTCGATCCGGCGCGACGCCACCCCGTCGGTTGCGCTCGCGATGGCGCGCCGCAAGGAATTCGAGGGACGCATGCTCGCCATCCTGGACCCACATCTTCGCCGCTCCAACCCGACCCGCGCGCAATCGACGGCGCTGATCGCGTCGCTGGCGGTGATCGCCCTCGTCGTCGGCGCGGCCGCGCCTGCGCGCCGCGTGCAGGGCCAGGCGGATACCGCGCAGGCACCGGCGCCGTCGCAGCACCAGGCAGCGCGGAGTGATACGAGCGCGGAGCATCCCTTCGAGCAACACTCGGCGCCGGGCGGCTACGACTATCAGCGGGTCACGCAGAAGGTGACGAGCAAGGTCACCAGCAAGGTGACGAGCAAGGCCGTCAGCCGCGCGCTCGCCACGAACGGAGCCGGCCGCGCGGCGGCTGTCGAGGTCGGGGATATCGACGTCGGCGCGATCGCGACGGCCGCGGTGGGGGGGAGCATGTCGGCGCTCGAACGCCTGATCGCGAAGGAGCGGCGTCCCGGGGCGAAGGACTCCGACGATCGCCCGGTGCTGCTCGCCAAGGTGCTGCGCAGCGACACGAGCGCCGAGCTGCGGCGGGTGGCGGCGTGGGGGCTGTCGGAGTACACCAGCAGCGAGGTGGCCGTCAGCGCGCTCAACGACGCCGTCCTCCACGACAAGGACGCCGACGTCCGCGAGATGGCCGCCTGGGCGTTAGGCGACGGCGACACGCGCGGGACGACGGCGACCGCGCTGGCAACGGCGCTGAAGAGCGATGCCAGCCCGCGGGTGCGTGCGACCGCGGCCTGGGCGTTAGGCAACATCGGCGACCGCTCGGCAGTGGACGCGCTCGTCGCCGCGCTCGGCGACGACAGTCCCGCCGTCCGCAAGCGCGCGGTCTGGGCGATCGGCAACGTCGAACCGCACCAGGCGCCGGCGCAGCTCGTCGCGCTGCTCAAGGACAAGGATCCGGACATCCGTGAGCTCACCGCCTGGGCGCTCTACTCGATCGAGGATCCGCAGACGGCACCGGCGCTCCAGGCCGCGCTGAACACCGAGACGAGCAAGGACCTGCAGGTCGCCTACATCCGGGCGATCGCGGTGATGGGCGAGCGGTCGGTGGATGCGATCAGGGGATTGCTCGAGTCGCCCGATCCGCGCATCAAGTCGATGGCCGTCCGCGCCCTCGCCGGCGGCGACGCAGCGGGTCCGTGGCCCTGGCCGTGGCCGGAGCCGCGCCCCGAGCCGAATCGCTAGCGCACGTTAGGCAGTGGAGAACGGGCGCCGCTCGGCGCCCGTTCTCTCGACGGTCGATGCTGAAATTTCAACGCACACCGCGGCCCGCACCTGGCCGCCAACACCGGAGTCGTCATGCAACGCACCTACGCATTCGCGCTCGCCGCCGCGGTCATCTCGCTCACCGGCAGCGGGCCAGCCTTCGACAGCGACGAGGCCATGATCGTCGAACGCGGCACGCGCGCATTCGACGGGATCATCGAGCGTCCCGAGGCCTTAGTCCAGCCGGCTGACGGCTTCGACATCGGCGCCCTGCTCGCGGCGGCGCACGGAGCGCCGCCGGTGATCTGCGCGCTCGCCGCGCAGGCGGTGCGGAACTATGGCTGGAACGACTGGAGCGATGCGCCATCGACACCGCTCCCGCGCACCATCCTTCCCGATGCGCACTCACGCCGCCGCAACCGCTTCGACGACAATGACGAGAAGACGCTGTCCGCCGCCGACGTGCAGCGACTCTTCGAAGGGCTCGCCTCCGACGACGCCTGCGTTCGCGAGCTCTCGGTTCGCCTCGTGGCCCGCGCCGAAGATTCGGTCGTCGCACCGGGGCTGATCACTCGCCTGAAGACAGGAAATCCCGCGCTCCGCGAAGTCGCCGCGCTCGGCCTCGGTCTCGTCGGCGCGGAAGACGCGAGCGACGCGCTGATGGCGGGGCTTCGCGACAGTGAAGCGGCGGTCCGCGCCAACTCGGCGTGGGCGCTCGGGCGGATCGAGAGCGGCCGCGCGTTAGGCGCGCTGACGGGCCTCTTCCGCGACCCGGTCGAGATGGTCCGCGCGGCGGCGGTGGTCGCCGTCGGCCACATGGATTCGACGAGCGCGGTCGCGACACTGACTCGCGTGGTCAGGCAGGACGAGGCACCCTCGGTCCGGCGCGTGGCCGCCTGGGCGCTCGGGCAGCTCGAAGCGCACGAAGCGGTCAGCGCGTTGACCGGCGCGCTCGCAGAGGACCACGACGCAGATGTCCGCGAGATGGCGGCCTGGGCGCTCGGCGAGATCGAGGATCATTCGGCGACGAGCGCGCTCACCGCTGCGGCGAAAGGAGACGCTGACGACGACGTCCGCGAGACGGCAGTGTGGGCGCTCGCCGAGATCGGCGACCGATCAGCCACCGATGTGCTGGGGCAGATCGTGGCGAACGACAAGAGCTCGCGCGTCCGCGGCACCGCCGCGTGGGGAATCGGCCAGATCGAGGACGACGACGGCCGCGCTCCCGCGGGACTGATGCAGGCGCTGAAGGACGCGAGCTCTGACACGCGCATGAAGGCCGCGTGGGCACTCGGACAGATCGGCGACTCGGCAGCACTCCCCGCGATTCGTGACGCGCTCAAGCAGGAGCGGAGCGCGGAAGTGAGCCGCGCCCTCATCCGCGCACTGCTGAAGTCCGGCGAACGCTCGGAAAGCGCGCTGAACGAGCTGCTCAACTCGAAGGACCCCCGCGTCCGCGAGGTCGCGGTCCGCGGCCTCGCCGGGAACGACCACTTCAACCCCTGGCCCTGGCCCTGGCCGCGGCCGCGGCCGTTCCCGTGAGAGTCCATGCTGTCGGCCGCTGTCGGCCGCAGTCCGCAATACGCGGTAAGCGATAAGCGGTAAGCAGGCAGCGGACGGCGGCACTGCAAACGCAGTCGCAACGCCGTGCGCTTACTGCTTACCGCTTACTGCCTAACGCCTAACGCCTAACGCCTACTGACCAACGCCCAAGGCGGCGGTCACCAGGCGATCTGCGGCGACCGGTACCAGTTGATGCCGAGCTGGTTCCATCGCGTGGCGTGCGCGGCGAGTCGGGCGCGGAAGTCGTCCCAGCTCCGCTTTGCCTGCGGGCTCCAGGCGACTTCGGCCACGGCAGGGAGGCGTGGCATGATCAGGTACTCGGCGGCCGTGATGTTCTGCAGCGTCTCGCTCCACAGCGGGGCTTCGACGCCGAGGATCTCGCTCTCGGGGACGCCCTTCATGTAGGTCGCGGGGTCCCAGTCGTACGAGTCGCGCACCTCGACGTTGGCGGCCCAGTTGAGTCCGAGCTCGGTGCTGTCGTCGTATTTCATGTCGAGATAGACCTTCGTCGACGGCGACATCACGAGCTTGGAGCCGTATTGCAGCGCGGCGGTCGCCGAGTCGCTCTTCCATTGCTGCGCGACAGTGGTCGGCAGGAGATGCGCCTTGGTGATCTCCTCCCAGCCGATCATGCGCTTGCCGTGGCTGGTGACGATCTGCTGGACGTGCTCGACGAACTTGATGTACTGCGCCGGCGTCAGCGTCTGCACTTCATCGCCGCCGATGTGGATGTAGTCGCCGGGTGTCATCGCCGCGAGGTCGCGGATGATGTCGTCGAGCAGCGCATAGGTTGCGGCGCTGTCGACGCAGAAGGTGCTCCAGCCCACGTCGGTGCCGGTGTAGCTGCTGCCGGCTGGCCGGTTGGCGCAGGCGACCGTGGGATACGAGGACATCGCCGCGTAGCTGTGCCCCGGCATCTCGACTTCGGGAACGATCGTGACGTAGCGGTCCTGCGCGTAGCGCACGATCTCCTTCCAGTCGTCGCCGGTGTAGAAGCCGCCCTTGCCGCCGCCAACCTGCGACAGCGAGCCGACGCTCGTCAGCAGCGGACGTGACGGGATCGCGATGCGCCAGCCCTGGTCGTCGGAGAGGTGCAGGTGCACGACGTTGAGCTTGTAGAGCGCAGCGATGTCGATGAACTGCTCGACTTCCTTCACGGTGAAGAAGTGTCGTGCGACATCGAGCATCGCACCGCGCCAGGCGAAGCGAGGATGGTCGCTGATGGTCAGCGCCGGGACGTACCACGCCGGCCGGTCGATGCCGATCTCCGACTCGATCTTCGGGGGCAGCAGCTGCCGCAGCGTCTGCACCCCGTGAAAGAGCCCGGCCGGCCGGTAGGCGACCAGCCGCACCGACTCCGCGGTGACGGTGAGCTCGTAACCCTCGTCGCCGAGTGAGGCGCGGTCGGAGGCGAGGGCGAGATGGATCGCGTTTCCCGATCCGGCGGCGACGTCGGGCGCACCGACGGCGACGAGCGAGGCGGGGAGGGGATAGTCGGTCGAGGCCCGGAGCATGGCGCCTAACGCTTCGGCGACCTGCAGCGCTTCGGCGCTCCCGTTGTCGACGCTGATCACGGTCGTCTTCGTGATGGCGAAGGGCGCGCCGGTGCCGATGGTCATCGACTCGGGTGCGGGGATGATGCGCGGCGGCTGGACCAGCGGCGCGGCTGGGGCGGGCGCCGGCGTGACAGGCGTGACTGGAGCGGCTGGTGCGGCGGTGCGACAGCCGGCAACGAGCAGGGCGCCCGTGGCGGCGAACAGCAGGTGGTGTCGAATCATTGAATTCCCCGGCGGAAGTATCGCGGTCCCCGGCGCGAATCTAACGGCCGACGATCAGCGCGCTACCACCCGCCAGACGGTGTTTCCGACGTCGTCGGCGACGAGGAGCGCGCCGTGCGCGTCGAGCGCGACACCGACCGGGCGTCCCATCGCGTTGCCGTCGCGGTCGAGGAAGCCGGAGAGGACCTCGACCGGCGCGCCCGCCGGGAGACCGTGGGCAAAGGGGACGAAGACGACCGTGTAGCCGCTGCGCGGCTTCCGGTTCCACGAGCCATGCTGGCCGACGAACATCCCGTTGGCGAAGGGGGCGGGGAGCGCCGTCGCCGCGGCGTAGAAGAGGCCGAGCGACGCGGTGTGCGCGCCTAACGCGTAGTCGGGGACGAGCGCGCTGGCGACGAGGTCCGGCCGCTGCGGCTTCACCCGCTTGTCGACGTGCTGGCCATAATAGCTGTACGGAAAGCCGTAGAACGCTCCGTCGTGCACCGCCGTCATGAAGTCGGGTACGAGGTCGCTCCCCAGCTCATCGCGCTCGTTGACGGCGACCCAGAGCGCGCCGGTCTCCGGCACCCAGGCCATCCCGACCGGATTGCGCAGCCCGGACGCGTAGACGCGATGGCTCCCGGTCGCGGGATCTACTTCCCAGATCGCGGCACGACCTTCCTCGGCGCCGATCCC
>Ga0308175_100003141_pt1 | contig 11417 bp, 7 predicted proteins | sample PhyCR1_3_FD_203893 | JGI IMG/M metagenome (GOLD analysis project Ga0308175, IMG submission 203893) | Soil microbial communities from UC Gill Tract Community Farm, Albany, California, United States - DLSLS.C.R1 | ecosystem: Environmental > Terrestrial > Soil > Agricultural land | place: USA... | reverse complement strand
CCTGGAACCCACCCTGGTCGTCGGGGACGAGGAGGCCCTGTACCGGGCCGTCGTCAACCTGCTCGACAACGCGGTGGCCTGGACTCCTGCCGAGGGCGACATCGCCGTCACGCTGCGGGACGGTCAGTTGTGCGTGAGCGACACAGGCCCCGGCATCCCCGCCGAGGACCTGCCCCACGTCTTCGAGCGCTTCTACCGGTCCTCCTCCGCACGATCACGACCGGGGTCGGGTCTCGGCCTGGCCATCGTGAAGCAGGTCGCCAACCAGCACGGCGCCGCGCTGACCGTGCGGTCCGGCCCGGCCGGCACGAGCTTCACCCTGGCGCTGGTCCCGCACCCGATCGATCCGGGCGGCGAGCCGGCCGCGACCGGGGCCCGCTGAACCGGGCCGGCCGAACGGCCGTCTCCCGTAGGCTTGCTGGCTATGTGCGGCATCGTGGGCTACGTCGGCTCCCGGCAGGCGCTGGACGTGGTGCTGGAAGGTCTGCGCCGGCTCGAATACCGCGGCTACGACTCGTCCGGTGTTGCCGTGCTCGATGGTGAGCTGGTGGTCGAGAAGCGCGCCGGCCGGATCGAGAACCTGGACAAGGCGATCGCGGCCGACCACCCCGGCGGCATCACCGGCAGCACCGGCATCGGCCACACCCGCTGGGCCACCCACGGGCCGCCGACCGACCGCAACGCCCACCCGCACCTGGACGCCGCCAACGCGGTCGCGGTCATCCACAACGGGATCATCGAAAACTTCGCGGCGCTGCGGGCCGAGCTGGAGGCGGCCGGCGTCGAGCTGCGCAGCGAGACCGACACCGAGGTGGTCGCGCACCTGATGGCCGCGGAACTCTCGGCTCTGTCATCGTCCGGTTCCGCCGGGGTAGGCGGAGACCTGGCCGAGGCGATGCGGCGGGTGTGCCGGCGGCTGGACGGGGCGTTCACGCTGGTCGTGGCGCACCGGGATTATCCGGGCCGGCTGGTCGCCGCCCGTCGCAACTCGCCGCTCGTGCTCGGCGTGGGTGCCGGCGAGACGTTCCTGGCCAGCGACGTGGCCGCGTTCGTCGAGCACACCAGGGACGCGGTCGAGCTCGGCCAGGACCAGGTCGTCGAGATCACCCCGGACGGCTACGCCGTGACCGACTTCGCCGGCAACCCGGTCGAGGTCTCGCCGTTCCGGGTCGACTGGGACCTGGCCGCCGCCGAGAAGGGCGGCTTCGACTACTTCATGCTCAAGGAGATCCAGGAGCAGCCGGCGGCGGTCGCGGACACGCTGCTCGGCCGGCTCGTGGACGGCCGCATCGTGCTGGACGAGCAGCGGATGGACGCGCAGGAGCTGCGCGACGTGGACAAGGTGTTCGTCGTCGCCTGCGGCACCGCATACCACTCCGGGCTGATCGCGAAGTACGCGATCGAGCACTGGACGCGGATCCCGGTCGAGGTCGAGATGGCCTCGGAGTTCCGCTACCGCGACCCGGTGCTCGACCGCGACACACTGGTCGTCGCGATCTCGCAGAGCGGGGAGACCGCGGACACGCTGGAGGCGGTCCGGCACGCCCGGGAGCAGAAGGCGCGGGTGCTCGCGGTCTGCAACGCCAACGGCGCGCAGATCCCCCGGGAGTCCGACGCGGTGCTCTACACCAGGGCCGGGCCGGAGATCGGGGTGGCGGCGACCAAGACGTTCCTGGCCCAGATCGCGGCGACGCAGCTGGTCGGGCTGGCGCTGGCCGGCGCCAAGGGCACCAAGTACAGCGACGAGGTGGCCCGGGAGTTCGACGCGCTGGAGTCGATGCCGCCGCTGATCGAGCGGGTGCTGGACGTGGTCGAGCCGGTGCGCTCGCTGGCCCGCGACATCGCCGGTTCGAAGGCCGTGCTGTTCCTCGGCCGGCACGTCGGCTACCCGGTCGCGCTGGAGGGTGCGCTCAAGCTCAAGGAGCTGGCGTACATGCACGCCGAGGGGTTCCCGGCCGGCGAGCTCAAGCACGGGCCGATCGCGCTGATAGAGGACGGCCTGCCGGTCGTCGTGGTGATGCCCTCGCCGCGCGGGCGCCAGGTGCTGCACGCGAAGCTGCTGTCCAACATCCAGGAGATCCGGGCCCGCGGCGCTCGCACGATCGTCATCGCCGAGGAGGGCGACACCGCGGTCCGGCCGTACGCGCACCATCTGATCGAGGTGCCGCCCACGCCGACGCTGCTGTCCCCGCTGGTCACGACCGTGCCCCTGCAGGTGCTGGCGGCCGAGATCGCCCAGGCCCGCGGCTACGACGTCGACAAGCCCCGCAACCTGGCCAAGTCCGTCACCGTCGAGTAGTCGGCGGGTCAGAAGCGTTCGATCTGCCAACTGCCGGGGTTGAGGCGGTCGATGACCGCGACGACCATGTCGGCCAGGTCGCCGGCGCGGGGCGGGGCCAGCAGCCAGCTCGACTCGCCGCGGTCGTCGTCCATCGACCGGCTGGCCACGCCGCCGACCGCGACGAGGACCGCGTCGACGCCCGCGTGCAGCTGGTCAACCAGGTCCTTGACCGGCGGCGCGTCCACCGGGCCGTGGCTGACCGTGACGACCCGGTAGGCGTACGGGTCGTCCGGCGGCCGGTCCTGGGCCCAGAAGGCCTGGTCAGGGGCCATCCGTCAACGCGGCGCGAGCGCGTCGATGGCGGCTCGGAGCCGGTCGAGCCCGTCGGCGAGCTGGTCGGCGGCGTCCTCGGCGGCCGGCTCGGTGACCCTCGCCCTGAGCTTGGCGAAGCACTCCTCGACGGCCGTGAGCCGGTCGGCCAGCTCGGCGACGAGGTCGGCCCGGCCGTCCGCGCCCGCCCCCTCGGTCAGCGCCGCCTCCTTCAGCCGCCCGCGCAGCAGCGCCGCCTGCTCCTGCAGCTGGCGGCGCTTCTGGTACAGCTCGACGAACACGGCGACCTTGGCCCGCAGCACCCACGGGTCGAACGGCTTGGAGACGTAGTCGACCGCGCCCGCCGAGTAGCCGCGGAAGGCGTGCTCGGCGTCCGGGTGCACCGCGGTCAGGAAGATGATCGGCACGTCCCTGGTCCGCTCCCGGCGCTTGATGTGCGCCGCGGTCTCCAGGCCGTCCATCCCGGGCATCGCGACGTCCAGCAGGATCACCGCGAAGTCGCCGGTGAGCAGCGCCTTGAGCGCCTCCTCGCCGGAGCTGGCGCGGACCAGCTCATGGTCGAAGACGCCGAGGATCGCCTCCAGCGCGAGGAGGTTCTCCGGACGGTCGTCGACCATCAGGATGCGTGCCATCCGACCAACTTAGTGGGACAGGTTCCGCTGGGCCATGCGGCCGCGGTCGACTAGGTCACCTAGCCGCCATCCGCTTGGCGGGCGGGATCGGGTGGAGACTGCCGCTGTGCAGGATCCGTAGCGCTGCCGCCGTACGGGGGTGCACTGGTGAGGATCACCTGGTTGGGCCACTCGTCGGTGCTTCTCGACCTTGACGGCGTCCGCCTGCTCGCCGATCCGCTCCTGCGCGACCGGGTGGGCATCTTGCGGCGAACCGAACCGGTTCCGGCGTCCGCCGCGCTCGGTCCGGCCGGCGTCGAGGCGGTCCTGCTGTCGCACCTGCACGACGATCACTGTGACCTGCGGTCGATCCGCCGTCTCGGCGCTTCCGTGGTCATCGCGCCGCCCGGTGCGGGACGGTGGTTGAGGGCGCGGGGAATCCGCGGTGTCGCTGAACTGCATCCCGGGACATCCCTGGCTATCGGCCCGGTCCTGGTGCACGCCGTCCGGGCCGAGCACAGCGGTCGCCGGCGGCCGTGGGGTCCGCCGGCGCGGGCTGTGGGTCATGTGGTGACCGGTACGGCCTCCGCCTACCTCGCCGGCGACACGGCGCTGCACGAGGGAATGCCGTCGGTGCCGGAGATCGCCGGGCCCCCGGGGCCGGATGTCGCGGTGCTGCCGGTGTGGGGGTGGGGTCCTCGACTCGGGCCCGGGCATCTGAACCCGCGGCAGGCCGCCGAGGCGGCGTTGCTGGTGCGGGCGCGGTACGCGGTTCCGGTGCACTGGGGCACGCTCTATCCGGTCGGGATGCGCCGGGTGATGCGCAGGCGGCTGGTCGATCCGGGGCCGGAGTTCGCGGCTGCGGTGGCCGCTCTCGACGGGCGCCGCGACGGGGACCCGGCCGTCCTTCCCCGGGTCTCGGTGCTACCGGTCGGCGGTTCCCTCGAGGTCGCCGGCCGCTGACTCCCCATGGCCGCCTGCCCCGGTGCCAGCGAACCTGGCGTCGGCGATCGGCCGGTAACCGTCGTAGAGAAGCGTGATCAAGCTGAGCAGGCCCACGAAGAACAGCGCGTCGCGCACGTTCAGGCTGCCGCCGCCGCGCCGGAGCAACCACCCGGCCACCAGGACGAGCGCGACGTTGACGACGACCCGGACTCCGAATTCGAGGACCGCGGAGTCGACGCTCCGCGAGCGCCGGGAGACTGCCAGGCTGAGGACCGCGTTGACCACCACGAAGGCGCCGACCCCGAGGAACAGTGCCGTGCCGCTGCTGCGGACGTTGGGAAGCACCTCTCCGTAGAGCACGCACACCAGGCCGACGAGCACGACCTTCTCCAGCGTGGCGAGCGACCACAGCCGCCCGTGGGCGGCCACCCAGGCGGCCCGCTTCGCCTCCGTGTCGACCTGGGCGGGCAGCGGATCGGCGGCCAGGCGCAGGCCCCGGTGGTCCGGTGCGGGCAGGCGCGGCCGCAGGTAATGCGCCACCACCGGGGCGGTGGCGAGCAGGACGACGGCCACGAACGCCCACCACCCCGGATGCGCGCTCACCGAGTCGGTGAAGTCGAGCTGGGCGACGTGGATCCAGTACTCCTGGGGCAGCTTCAGGAAGATCCAGATCGCGGCCGCGGTGAGGATCCAGAACCGCCGGCTGCGCCTGGTCGGGTCCCACCGGCACCGCACGATCTCGTACGCGATGAAGAAGTACTCGAACATGTTCGGGAAGATCAGCAGCATCGGCGACCACTGTGTCGCCTCGAACGCGACGACGCCGACCAGGCGGTAGAAGAACAGCACGCGGGCCACTGCCAGCGCGTTGACGTCGGCCCAGTTCCGCAGCGTCGACAAGTACGCGATGGACAGGTAGTAGATGTCCATCGCCTTGTCGTATCCCTGGTAGCCGGGCGGGTCGTACCCCAGCGCCTGGAAGATGGTCTGGTCGACGCCGTCGAGCAGCAGGGCCGCGAGGACCGCAGGCAGCGGGAAGCGCGGGATGAGCAGTGGTACGAGGAAGCGGGCGCCGACCACGACGAGGAAGACGACGGTCGTCCCTGTGCCCATCGTGCCCCTCGTCGGTCGTCATCGTGCGGACTGGTGGACCTCGGGGTCGTACGCAGTGGGTGCTTCGGCTAGGCGAGGTGGTCGCGGAGCAGGCCGAGCAGATGCTCGGTGTCGACGGGCTTGGTGACGTAGTCCGAGGCCCCCGCGTGCAGGCTGCGCTCCCGGTCGCCGTTCATCGCCTTCGCCGTCACGGCGATGATCGGCAGGTCGGCGTGCCCGGGCCTGGCCCTGATCGCAGCCATCGCCTCGTTGCCGTCCATCCCCGGCATCATCACGTCCATCAGCACCGCGTCGATCGGCGGCGGACCGTCCAGCGCCTCCAGGGCCGATTCGCCGTTGTCGGCGTAGCAGACCTCGAGGCCGTTCAGTTCCAGCGCGCTGGCCAGGGCGAAGACGTTGCGGACGTCGTCGTCCACGATGAGCACGCGCTTGCCCAGCAGCGCCTCGTCCGGCCCGCCGACCACCCCGGCAGCGGGTTCGCCGGGCACCTGCCGGTACGGGGCGGGTTCCCGCGGCGGCACCGGCGCGCCGCGGCGCATCGGCAGGTGCAGCGTGAACGTCGAGCCCCGGCCGACCGCCGACTCGGCCTCGAGCTCGCCGCCGAGCAGGTGGGCGATCTCCCGGCTGATCGACAGCCCGAGCCCGGTGCCCCCGTACCGCCGCGAGGTGGTGCCGTCGGCCTGCTGGAACGCCTCGAAGATGATCTTCAGCTTGTCCGCGGCGATGCCGATGCCGGTGTCGACGACCTGGAACGCGACCACGCCCGGCGCCCGGCGCAGGCTCGGGTTCTGGAACCGGGTCCGGTCCACCGCCTTGACCACCAGCCTGACCTGGCCCGCCTCGGTGAACTTCACCGCGTTCGAGAGCAGGTTGCGCAGGATCTGCTGCAGCCGCCGCTCGTCCGTGTGCAGCGTGTCCGGCAGGTCGGGGGCGATCGAGACGGTGAAGCCGAGGCCCTTGTCCGCGGTCAGCGGCCGGCACATGCTCTCGACGTAGTCGATCAGGCTGCTGAAGCTCACGTCCGCCGGCGTGGACTCCATCTTCCCGGCCTCGACCTTCGACAGGTCGAGGATGTCGTCGATCAGCTGGAGCAGGTCGCTGCCGGCGCCGTGGATCACGTTGGCGTATTTCACCTGCTCGGCGGTCAGGTTGCCGGTCGGGTTGTCGGCCAGCAGCCGGGCCAGGATGAGCAGGCTGTTCAGCGGCGTACGCAGCTCGTGCGACATGTTCGCGAGGAACTCCGACTTGTACCGGGACGAGAGCGCGAGCTGCTCGGCCCGGTCGGCCAGCGCCCGGCCGGCGTCCTCGATCTCGGCGTTCTTCACCTCGAGCTCGGTGTTGGTCCGGCGCAGCTGCTCCTGCTGGCCCTGCAGCTCCTCGGAACGGACCTGCAGCTCCTCGGTCAGCCGGCGGGACTGGTTGAGCAGCTCCTCGGTCCGGGAGTTCGCGATGATCGTGTTCACCGTGACCCCGATGGTCTCGGTGATCTGATCCAGGAACGCCAGGTGCACCGGGCTGAACGGGGTGAACGTGGCCAGCTCGATGACGGCCAGCACCCGACCCTCGAACAGCACCGGCAGCACGACCAGCTCGGCCGGCGGGGCGCTGCCCAGCGCGGAGGAGATCCGCACGTACCCGGCCGGGACGTCGGTGAGGTGGATCCGGCTGCCCTCGACCGCGGCCTGGCCGACCAACGTCTCGCCGAACGCGAACGCCTCGCCGTCCCTGGTCCCGCCGGGGTGGCCGTACCCGGCGATCATCCGCAGCCGGGCCCGGCCGTCCGGGTAGGCGTTCGCGGCCGAGGTCACCTCCGCGGCCTCGGCCAGGAAGAACGCGCCGCACTGCGCGGTCACCACCGGGGTCAGCTCGGACATGATCAGCCGGGCGACCGCCTTGAGGTCGCGCTGGCCCTGCATGAGACCGGAGATCCGGGCCAGGTTGGTCTTCAGCCAGTCCTGCTCCTGGTTTGCCCTGGTCGTCTCGCGCAGGGTGGCGATCATCTGGTTGATCGTGTCCTTCAGCGCCGCGACCTCGCCGGCGGCGTCGACGGTGATCTTGCGGGTCAGGTCGCCGCGGGTGACGCCGGTGGACACGTCCGCGATCGCGCGCAGCTGGATGGTCAGCGTGCTCGCCAGCTGGTTGACGCTCTCGGTGAGCCGCTTCCAGGTCCCGGACACGCCCTCGACCTCGGCCTGGACGCCGAGCTTGCCCTCGGTGCCGACCTCCCGGGCCACCCTGGTCACCTCGTCGGCGAACGCGGAGAGCTGGTCGACCATCGTGTTGATCGTCGTCTTCAGCTCCAGGATCTCGCCCCGGGCGTCGACGTCGATCTTGCGGCGCAGGTCGCCGCCGGCCACCGCGGTGGTCACCTCGGCGATGTTGCGGACCTGGCTGGTGAGGTTGCCGGCCATCGAGTTGACGTTGTCGGTGAGGTCCTTCCACACCCCGGCCACCCCGGGCACCCGCGCCTGGCCGCCGAGGATGCCCTCCGTACCGACCTCGCGGGCGACGCGGGTGACCTCGTCGGCGAACGCGCGCAGCGTGTCGACCATCGTGTTGATCGTCTGCGCCAGCGCGGCCGTCTCGCCCTGCGCCTCGATCATGATCTTCTGGGACAGGTCGCCGCGGCCGACCGCCGTCGACACGGTGGCGATCGACCGCACCTGGCTGGTGAGGTTGCCGGCCATCGAGTTCACGTTGTCGGTCAGGTCCTTCCAGGTGCCGGACGCGCCCCTGACCCTGGCCTGGCCGCCGAGCTTGCCCTCCGTACCGACCTCGCGGGCGACCCGGGTGACCTCGTCGGCGAACGCCGACAGCAGGTCGACCATGATGTTGATGGTCGTCTTCAGCTCGAGGATCTCGCCGCGGGCGTCGACGTCGATCTTCTTGGTCAGGTTGCCGCGGGCCACGGCGGTGGTCACCTCGGCGATGTTGCGGACCTGGGCGGTCAGCGTGCCGGCCATGAAGTTCACCGAGTCGGTGAGGTCGCGCCAGGTCCCGGACGCGCCGCGGACCTCGGCCTGGCCGCCGAGCCGGCCCTCCGAGCCGACCTCGCGCGCCACGCGGGTCACCTCGTCGGCGAACCCGGACAGCTGGTCGACCATCGTGTTCACGGTCGTCTTCAGCCCCAGCAGCTCGCCGGAGACGTCGACGGTGATCTTGCGGGACAGGTCGCCGCGGGCGACGGCCGTGGTCACCTGGGCGATATCGCGCAGCTGCGCGGTCAGGTTGCCGGCCATCGAGTTGACGTTGTCGGTGAGGTCCTTCCAGGTGCCGGCCACACCCGGGACCGTCGCCTTGCCGCCCAGCACGCCGTCCGTACCGACCTCGCGGGCCACCCGGGTCACCTCGTCGGCGAAGGCGCGCAGCTGGTCGACCATCGTGTTCACGGTCGTCTTCAGCTCGAGCATCTCGCCGGCCACGTCGACGGTGACCGTGCGGGACAGGTCGCCGTTGGCGACCGCGGTGGTGACCAGCGCGATGTCGCGGACCTGGTTGGTCAGCCGGCTGGCCATCGTGTTCACCGAGTCGGTGAGGTCGCGCCAGGTGCCGGAGACGCCGCGGACCCTGGCCTGGCCGCCGAGCTTGCCGTCGGTGCCGACCTCGCGGGCCACCCTGGTCACCTCGTCGGCGAAGTCGCGCAGCTGGGCGACCATGCCGTTGACGGTCCGGGCCATCCGCAGGAACTCGCCGCGCAGCCGCTGGTCGCCCGAGCGCAGGTCGATCATCTGGGTCAGGTCGCCGGCGGCCACCGCGCCGAGCACCCGGCCGACCTCGACCGTCGGCCGGACCAGCTCGTCGAGCAGGTCGTTCGCCGCGGTGACGGCGGCGGCCCAGGCGCCCTCGGCGTTGCCCGGGCGCAGCCGCTCGTCCAGCCGGCCGTCCCGGCCGACCACCCGGCGGACCCGGTCGAGCTCGCCGGTCAGCTGCCGGTTGCGGTCGACCACCTCGTTGACCACCGTGGCGAGCCGGGCCATCGGCGAGTCGGCGTCGCCCGGCACCCGCAGCCTGACCCGGAAATCGCCGTCCCGCACGGCGGTGAGCGCGGCCAGCAGCCGCTCGACCTCGGCCTCGTCCAGCCCGCGGGACGGTTCCGGCTCGGCCCGCCGCCCGGTCAGCCGGCGCGCCCGGCGCGGCCTCTCTGCTGGCTGCTGTCCTGCTCCGAGTGCCGGCGCGGCCACTGCGACCTCCTCGAAACCGGGCCGGGTGGCCCTGGCCGTTCGCCAGTCTGGCACGCCTGCCCGCTCGTACGATCGGGCCCGTGCCGCTCCTGGAGCGCGACGACCAGCTGCGCGCGGCGGCCGGCTACCTCGCCGACGCGGCGGACGGACGCGGCCGGGTGCTGTTCATCGCCGGCGAGGCCGGGGTGGGCAAGACCACGTTCGCCGGCGAGGTCGTCGCGGCCGCCCGGGGAGCGGCCAGGGTCGCGGTCGGGCGGTGCGACGGGTCGGCCACCCCGGCCGCGCTGGGCCCGCTGGCCGAGATGCTGCCGGCGCTGCCGGACGGGGTCTGGCCGCCGGACGCCTCCCGGTACGAGGTGTTCACCGCGGTCACCGCCGCGCTGGCCGGGTCCCCGCCCCACCTGCTGGTGGTCGAGGACGCGCACTGGGCCGACGAGGCCACCCTCGACCTGATCCGGCACCTGGCCCGGCGGGTGCACGACCGGCGCGCGCTGGTGCTGGTGACCTACCGGCCGGAGGACGCGCCGGCCGGTCACCCGCTGCGGCTGCTGCTCGGCGACGCGGCGACCGCGGCCGGCACCCGGCGGATGGTGCTGGCGCCGCTGTCGCTGGCCGCCGTACGGGCGCTGGCCGGCGCCGCCGGCCCGGACGCGGCCCGGCTGCACGAGGTGACCGGCGGCAACCCGTTCTTCGTCACCGAGGTGCTCGCGGCCGGCGGCAGCGACGTGCCGGCGACCGTCCGCGACGCGGTGGTGGCCCGGGTCGCCCGGTTGTCGGCCGGGGCCAGGCACGCGCTCGACGTGGTCGCCCTGGCCGGCGCCCGGGCCGAGCTGGCCCTGCTCGAGCCGGTGCTCGGCGACGGCTTCGCGGCCCTGGACGAGCCGCTGGAGCACGGGGTGCTGGCCGCCACCGACGGCGGCGTCCAGTTCCGGCACGAGCTGGCCCGGCTCGCCGTGGTCGAGCAGGTGCCGCCGGCCCGCCGGCTGGCCGTGCACCGCCGGCTGCTGGAGGCCGGGGTGCCGCCGTCCAGCGTCCCGGTCGCCGACCTGCCCGGCCCGTACGCGCTGGAGGCGGCCGGCCGGTGGGCCGAGGCGGCCGAGGCGTGGCGGCGGCTCGGCAGCCCGTACGAGCGGGCGCTGGCGCTGGCCCGCTCCGGTGACCGGGCGGCGCTGACCTCGGCGGTCGCGGTGCTGGACGGTCTGGGCGCGGCCGTCACCGCGGCCCGGGTGCGCGCGATGCTGCGCGCGCGGGGCTGGTCGGCGCCGCGGCGGCCGCGGGCCAGCACGGCCGAGCACCCGAGCGGGCTGACCGTACGGGAGGCCGAGGTGCTGGCGTTGGTGTCCGAGGGGTTGACCGACGCGGCCATCGCGACCCGGCTGGTGCTGTCCCGGCGCACGGTCGAGCACCACGTCGCGTCGATCCTGGCCAAGCTCGGGGTGGCGTCCCGGCAGGAGGCGGCCGCGACCCGCCGCGGTTAGCCGGCGGAGCGGGCAGGATGGGCACGTGCGAGCTGCCTTCCCGGTCGAGGTCGTCCGTGCCGCCGAGCGGGCGGCGATGCAGGCGGTGCCCGACGGGGCGCTGATGCAGCGGGCCGCCGCCGGACTCGCCGCCGAATGCGCGCGGATCCTGCGCCGGGGCGTGTACGGAACCACGGTCGCGGTCCTCGCCGGCGCCGGCGACAACGGCGGCGACGCGCTCTACGCCGGGGCGCGGCTGGCCGGCCGTGGTGCCGCGGTCACCGCGGTGCTGCTCTCCCCGGACCGCGCCCACCCCGGTGGCCTCGCCGCCCTGCGCGCCGCCGGCGGGCGCGCGCTCCCGGCCGGCTCGCCGGCCGCGACCGACGTGGTCGCCGCGGCCCGGCTGGTGCTGGACGGGATCGTCGGGATCGGCGGCTCCGGCGGGCTGCGGCCTGCGGCGGCCGGGCTGGTCGCGGCGGTCACCGGCACGGTGGTCGCG
>Ga0308175_100003139_pt1 | contig 11418 bp, 7 predicted proteins | sample PhyCR1_3_FD_203893 | JGI IMG/M metagenome (GOLD analysis project Ga0308175, IMG submission 203893) | Soil microbial communities from UC Gill Tract Community Farm, Albany, California, United States - DLSLS.C.R1 | ecosystem: Environmental > Terrestrial > Soil > Agricultural land | place: USA... | reverse complement strand
AAGGAGGCGGCGCCGTCGGTGCCGTCGACGGGGCCCGCCGCCCGGCGCCGTATCTGCGGCAGCGCGAGGGCGAGCGGGAAGACGACCAGGGCGGGGATGCCGAGGAAGACCCAGCGCCAGCCGAGGTGCTCGGTCACGGCGCCCGAGGCGAGCGGGCCGACGATGGACGGTACGACCCACCCGGCGGCGAAGGCCGCCATGATCGCGGGCCGCAGCCGCTCGGGGTAGGCGCGCCCGACGACGACGTACAGCGCCACGATGACCAGCCCGCCGCCGAGGCCCTGTACGGCCCGCCCGAGGATGAACACCCACATGACCCCGGCGGTCCCGGCGACGACGAGCCCGGCGGCGAAGGCGGCGATCCCCGTGGTCAGCGCGCCGAGCGGCCCGCGCCGGTCGGACCACTGGCCGGCGAACACCATGCCGAACAGGCTGGTCGTGAAGTATCCGGAGAACGCGAACGCGTACAGCGCCAGCCCGTCCAGCTCGCGCGCGGCCACGGGCATCGCGGTGCCGACGGCGGTCGCCTCGAAGGCGATGAGCAGCACGACGGAGACGATCCCGACGCTGAGCGCCCGGTGTTCCCGGCTCAGCACACCGCCGCCGTACTTCTCGACGGCATCACTCACCACACCGGTGTCACGGGACTCGAGGGCACTCATGGTCGTCAGAGTAAGGTCCACGGCCGGGTTTGACCCCTGTCGGTGGTCCCGCCCGGACTCCGACCTTGGTCGTAGACCCCCGACTCGCGCTTCATGAACGGCGTATGGCAGTCCCGTTGCGGGGCCGCGCGTTCCCTTGAGGGGCCGTCCTGGCCCGCCCTACGTTCTTCTCAGCAAGACACGACCGTGTGCCCGAGTGGTTCAGGGAGTCGCCTGCAAAGCGACTTACGCGGGTTCGATTCCCGCCACGGTCTCCAGCTAGAGCACCCCGCCCGCCTCGTCCTGGAACAGTTGTGTCCAGTAGTGCCAGGCGGTGTCCGGCAGGGTGGCCGTGGGGTCCACCGCGGTGAGGGTGTGGATCATCGTCGCGGCCAGGTGGTCGTAGGCCTCTGTGCTCAGCTCGTTCGACAGGTGTTCGTCGATGGTGCGCTCGTGGTGCAGGAGCCAGAGGGTGAAGGCCAGGGTGGAGACGTCGGTGTTCAGCGGGTGGAGCGTCGCCTCGGGCTCGCTGAAGGTGAGCACCGCGCCCGTTCTGCCGTCGACCACCAGGCTGTTGTCATCGATCAGGTGGCCGAGGCGGATCAGGTGGCCGGCGTGGGCGGGGAGGGCGTCCAGGGGGTAGTCGTCGCAGCGCTCGGTGGTGAAGTACTCGGTGAGCGTCGGCAGCGGGACGTCGGTGTCGGCGTGGAAGACGACCGTCTCCTCCGGCAGGCCCGTCTCGCGCAGGAAGCGGCGGGTCGGCTCATGGGTGAGCGTGGCGGGGAAGTCGACCTCCTCGAACCGGGCCACCCGGCCGTGGCCGAACTCCTGCTCCAGCAGGCGGGCCGGGACGTCCAGGGTGAGGCCGGACATGGTGCCCGGCCCCGCGACGAGCGCCAGCGGGCGGATCAGGGCCGCGGCCTTCCAGTAGGGCGGGACCCGGCCGTCGGTGCCCTCCGCGAAGAGGGCGAGCAGGCGGCGCGATGCCTCGCTCACCGTCCTCGGACCGAACTTGCCCGCCAGGGACGCGAAACGGCCGCGCAGACCCGCCAGTTCCTCCGTGACCGCGGCGAAGCGCAGCAGGGTGGCCAGCGAGGGCGCGAAGGGGCGCGGGTCGGAGGGGCCGACGAGGTAGGCCGTCGTCAGCTCGCCGGTGTCGCCGTCGAGCAGGATCGACTCGCGCTCCATGCCGGCCGGGTTCAGCAGTTCGCCGATCACCAGGCGGTCGCGGAGTTCCTCCGCCAGGTGGAAGGGGCCGTCGGTGGCGTCGCCGAGGGTGCGCAGGCCGTGCGCGCGCAGCGGGGAGAAGGTCAACAGGGCGGTGTCCGCGGGCAGTCCGGGGCCCGTGAGCAGTCCGCGGGTCGGGGCGTGGGTGATGTGACGGCCCAGTTCCGCCTCGGTCAGTGTGATCGCCGGGATCCCGGCATCGGTCGTGCTCATCGCTCCCCCGCGATCGTCCCCGTGCGTGTCTGTGTGCGTGCGTCGTCGTGCGCGGTGCCCGGGGAGGTGCCCCCCGACTGCTCAGCACACTACGCCGCACCACTGACAACGGCCCTCACCAGGAAGGACGTCAGACGGGCCGGGTCCGTTGCCCGCCCTGCCCGTGCACGGCCGTCGCCGTGCACGCGGGCGTGGTCACTGGGACGTCACCACGGCCGCCTGCGGGCGGATCGGGAGGCGGTTGACCGGGCGGCCCGTCGCCGCGCGGACGGCGGAGGCGATCGCCGCCGGAGACGTCACCACCGGGACCGCGCTGACCGACTTGGCGCCGAAGGGCGCCACCACGTCGCGTTCCTCGACCAGCTTCACGATCCGGATGTCCGGCGCGTCCAGGGTGGTCGGCAGCGCGTATCCGGTCAGGTCGGGGTGGCGGATCAGGCCGCGCGGGGTGCGCAGGTTCTCGGTGAGGGCGATGCCCACGCCCTGGGTGACGCCCGCCTCGATACGGGCCGCGAGCTGGGCGGGGTTGAGGACCCGGCCGACGTCCTGGGCGACCGCCAGCTCCACCACCCGGACCGAGCCGATCTCGATGTCGACGTCCACCACCGCGCGGATCGCGCAGAAGGCGAGGCCCACGAAGGCGTCGCCCTGACCGGCGGCGTCCAGCGGCTCGGTGGGGTGCGGACGGCACTGGGCGGTGGCCCACAGTTCCTTGCCGTCCAGCGCCTCGGTGACGGTGGTCGACAGCACGCCGTCGTAGGAGGTGATCTTGCCGTCCGTGATCTGCAGCAGCTCGGTGGACATGCCGAACTTGTGGGCCAGGGGCTGCAGGAGCTGGGTGCGGACCATCTTCGCCGCCCGCTCCACCGCTCCGCCCGACACCCAGGTGTGGCGGCCGCGGCAGCCCGCGCCGGCCGGGGGCTGGTCGGTGTCGACGGGTGCCACGTGCACCTCGTCGATGCCGAGCGTCTCCTGGACGATCTGGCGGGCGAGGGTGGTGAAGCCCTGGCCCGTCTCCACGGCCCCGCAGAGCACGGTGGCCACGCCGTCGTGCACCTTCACCGTCGCCGTGGAGACCTCGTCGGCGCCCTCGCCACCGAGCATGTGCACCATGCCCAGGCCGTAGCCGACGCCCCGGCGCACCGCGCCCGGCTCACCCGCGCCCTCGGGGCCGCCGGGCAGCAGCCACTCCTCCTCCGGAGTGTCCATGGGCAGCTCTGGCAGCGGGAAGTCACGGACCGCCTGCAGGAGTTCGGCCACCGGGGCCGGGCAGGTCACGGTCTGGCCGATGGGCAGGACGTCGCCGGTCGCGAGCGCGTTGCGCAGGCGCAGCTCGGCCGGGTCCAGGCCCAGTCTCTTCGCCAGCTTGTCCATCTGCGCCTCGTAGGCGGCGCACACCTGCATCGCGCCCTCGCCGCGCACATGGCCGGAGGGCGGGTTGTTGGTGCGTACGGCCCAGCCCTCGATGAAGGCGTTCGGGACGACGTACGGGCCGCACGCGAAGGAGACGGCGGCGGCGAGGGCTTCGGCGGAGGTGTCCGCGTAGGCGCCCGCGTCGAGCAGGATCTGCGCCTCGACCTTCACCAGCCTGCCGTCGGCGTCCGCGTGGTGGCGGTAGCGCAGCAGGGTGGGGTGGCGGTGGGCGTGGCCGAGGAAGGACTCCTCGCGGGTGGCCGTGAGCTTCACCGGGCAGCCGGTCTTCAGGGCGAGCAGGCCGAGCGGGAGCTGGAAGCCCTGGTCCTCGCGGTCGGCGGTGGCGCCGGGCACCCCGGTGACGACGATCTTCACCCGATCCGGGGACAGGCCGTAGCAGGCCGCGGCCGTGTCGCGGTCGGTGTGCGGGTCGGTGGAGGCGAGGTACAGCTCCACACCGCCGTCGGGCCGCGGCACCGCGAGGCCGGCCTCGGCGCCGATGGGGGCCGGGTCCGCGCGGCCGATGCGGTACTGGCCCTCGACGACGATCTCGCCGGCCGCCTCCGGGTCGCCGTGGTGCAGCGGGATGTGCCGGATCAGGTTGCCGTCCGGGTGCAGCGGTTCGGCCTCGAAGGCGTGCTCGGGGTCGGTGACCGGGTCGAGCACCTCGTACTCGACGATGACGGCCGCGGCGGCCATCCGCGCGGTGTCGGGGTGGTCGGCGGCGACGGCGGCGATGGGCTCGCCGTGGTGCCGTACGACCTCGGAGGCGAACACCGGGCGGTCCGGCGTGCCCCGGCCGTGGCGGGGGGTGCCGGGGATGTCCTCGTGGGTGACGACGGCGCGTACGCCGGCCATCTCGCGCGCGTGGGTGGTGTCGATGGAGAGGATGCGCGCGTGCGCGTGCGGGGAGCGCAGCACTGCGGCCCACAGCAGCCCCTCGGCCCACAGGTCGGCCGCGTAGGGGAAGGTGCCCTCGGTCTTGGCGCGGGCGTCGGCGTGCGGCAGCGAGGCGCCGAGGCCGTGCGGCAGCGGCTCGGGGTCGGTGGCGGGTGCCGCCGCGGTGGTGGTCGCGGTGGCGGCTTCGTTGCTCATGCCTGGCCTCCGTCCTGGCCGTACTGCTGGTCGTGCGGACCCGGTGTGCCGAAGGTGCCGGGGCTGTCGAAGAGCCCCGGTGACTCGAAGGCCGCCGGGTTGACGCCGCCGGCGCCCGGGCCCGCCTGGTGCGGGATGCGCGCCTCGTCGGTGTCCGGCCCCTGGCCGGCGGTGGTGTGGGCCTCGCGCTCGGCGACGACCTCCTTGACGGCGTCCAGGACGCCCCGGTAGCCGGAGCAGCGGCAGAGGTTGCCGCACAGGGCCTGCCGGGTCTCCAGCTCGGACGGCGCGGGGTTGCCCTCGAGGAGGTCGTGCAGGGTCATCGCCATGCCCGGGACGCAGAAGCCGCACTGCACGGCGCCGCACCGGGCGAGCGCCCGCTGCACGTCGGAGGGCTGCCCGTCGGCGGCCAGGCCCTCGACGGTGCGCACCTCGCTGCCGGCCGCGGTGACGGCCGGGACCAGGCAGGAGGCCACCAGGCGGCCGTCGACCTGCAGGTTGCAGGCGCCGCACTCGCCTTGCGAGCAGCCGTCCTTGGCCCCGGCGAGGCCGAGCCGCTCGCGCAGGACGTACAGCAGGGACTCGCCGATCCAGGCATCGGTGACGGGCCGGTCGGTGCCGTTGACCCGCAGGACGTAGGAGGCGAGGGGGTGGTCGTCGTGGGGCGGGAGGACGGCGGCGTCGTCCCCGGGCGCGTCGTCCTGGTCCGGGGTCCGGGCCGACGGGTCCTCGTCGGCCGCCGCGTCCTCGGGCGCCGGTGCGGGTGCCCCGTCCTGCGGCGCGTCCGCGGCGGATCCGGTGCCGGTGTCCTCGGGCGCGCCGGCCTCGTCCGCCGGTGCCGCGGGGGTGTCCGGCACGCCGGACGGGATCGCGGGGTCCGGCGCCGCGGCCGTGTCCGGCGTTTCCAGGGCCTCGGGGGCCGCCCGGTGACCGGCAGGCCCGTCGTGCCGCTGCGGGCCGTCGGCGGGGCCCTCAGGGGCCTGTGCGGCCGGGGCCGGGTCGTAGGGCGACGCGGGCGCGAACTCCGGTGCCGTGGAGGCTTCGGCGGTGTGGGGCGCGAACTCCGTCGCCGGGGCCGCGTCGGCGGTGTGGGGCGCGGCGTCCTGCTCCGGCTCTCCCCACGGCTGTCCGGCGGTCTCCGTCGCCCAGGGCGCGGACGCGCCGCCGGGAAGGGTGGCCGGCGGGGTGCCGCCCCACTGCTCGACCAGCGAGGACGTCGTGAACTCGCCCGACTCGTCCGGGAGATCGCCGCCGACGACCGGGATGGACCACTGTCCGGTGACATCGTGTCCGGGGGCGGGCCGGGCCGCGGGCTCCTCGAAGGTCCACTGCTGGGTCGCGGCGGGCTGGTACGTGAACCGGTCACCCGTGCCCGGTTCCTGGGGCACGGCGTTCGGGTCGGGCCACCGGCCGCCGCCGTCGGGCGCGGGCCACTGGTCCGCGGGACCGTCGGGGGGCGCCGCCGTTATCCGCGGCGGGACGTAGCCGTGTCCGGGGGCGGCCAGGGGGCTGTCGCCGGACAGCAGGGCCTCGATGCCGCCCTCGGGAAGCTTGACGAAGGCGGTGGCGCCGTCGTCGTAGTCGCCCTGGGGCAGCGGGTCCCAGCGGCCGCCGCCCTGGGGGGTGCCCTCTCCGTGCTGGTCGTCGGTCACGACAGCGCCCTCCCCAGTGCTCGTCGGGCCAGCGCGGCGACGGTGCGCCGCAGGTGCAGTACGGCGGGCGGCAGCGGGACCACGGAGCCGTCCGGCTCGGGGGCCGGGTCGGGGATGCAGGCCGCGGAGACGTACTCCCCGAAGGCGTGCAGGGCCTCCGGTACGAGCGCGCGGTCGTTGTCCCAGTCGATGAGCTGGGCGACCCACTGCTCGGCGTCCAGGGGGCGCAGCGGCATCGGCGCTATGGCACCGACGGCACAGCGCACCCCGCGCCGGGCCGGGTCGAGCACCACCGCCACCGAGGCCAGCGCGCGGCCGGGGCCGGTGCGCCCGGTCGCCTTCAGGAAGACCTGGGGGGCGTGCAGCAGCGGCACGCGCACGTAGCCGATGAGTTCGCCGCCGCGCAGCATCTCCACGCCGGCCAGCAGGTGCGAGACCGGGATCTCCCGGCGGGCTCTGTTCGGGCCCGCGATGATCAGCGTCGCCTCGAGGGCGGCCAGCACCGGCAGCGCGTCGCCGGTGGGGGCGGCCGAGGCGATGTTGCCGCCCAGGGTGCCCGCGTTGCGGATGTGCGGGGGGCCGGCGGCACGCGCGGCGGCGGCGAGCGCCGGGATCAGGGCCGCGAAGTCGGGGCGGCCCATGCGCGCGTGCGTGAGGCCCGCGCCGAGCAGCGCGTGGCCGTCCAGGTACTGCCAGCCGCGGATCTCGCTGATCCGTCCGAGGCCCACCAGGGCGGCGGGCCTGAGCTGGCCGGAGTTGACGGCGGCCATGAGGTCGGTGCCGCCCGCCACGGGGACGGCGGCGGGCATGGCGGTGAGGGCCGCCACGGCCTCGTCCAGTGTCGTGGGCAGCGTGACGGCCTGCGCCGCCTGCGGTGCGTGCGTGGTCAAACCGGCTGCCCCTTCCCGCTGCCCCACCTGGTCCCACCTGTGTGGCCGTACGGTACGTGCTCACAGGGCGGACGTGGCAACTCTGGCACATCTTCGCAAGGGCCGGACGCGGGGGGCCGCCAGGAGGCATTCGCCCACCTCATCGGCGACATGTTCCGTTTTCGCACGGCATCACCGGTACGCGCCGATCGCCACTCTTCGGTGACTTCACGGCGTTTTCCGTCATTCGTTCTACGGGCACCCGTTCCGCCGGGCGGCCACAGGTACCGGGCGTCTCCTAGCGGTTCGGGGGCGCGCCGTCGATCGGGCGGCCGAGGACGCCGGGGCGTCGCTGCCAGGGGCGCGGCCCGCTGGGCGGCCGGTAGCCGACACCGAGGGCGTCAAGTCGCCGGTAATGGACGGCCATACGGTGTTCGAAGTCCGCGAAGTCCCGCTCCGCCGGGGCGGGCAGCCGGCTCCAGGCGACCTCGGCGAGGGCGGCGAGCCGGGGAAAGGCCTGGTAGTCGACGCGCGCGGCGTCCTCCATCACCTCCGTCCACACGTTGGCCTGGGTGCCCAGCACGTGCCGGGCCTCCTCTGCGGTGAGTTCGGCCGGTACCGGCTCAAACCGGTAGACGTCCTCCAGGGTGCGCACGAAGCCGATCGGCACGGGTTCGTCGTCCCCGGGCGCCTGCCGGTGGTCCAGATAGACGTATTGCTCCGGGCACATGACGACGTCGTGCCCGGCCCGCGCGGCGGCGACGCCGCCCCCGTATCCGCGCCATGAGGACACCGCGGCGCCCGGCGCGAGCCCGCCCTCCAGGATCTCGTCCCAGCCGATGAGGCGGCGCCCGCGCGCGGCGAGCCAGGTGTCGAAGTGGCCGATGAACCAGGACTGCAACTCGTCCTCGCCGGCGAGCCCGAGGTCCGCGATCCGGCTCTTCGCGGCCGGCGACCGGCGCCACTGGTCCTTGCGGCATTCGTCGCCGCCGATGTGCACGAATTCCGAGGGGAACAGCGCCAGCACTTCCTCGAACACCCCCTCGTAGAAACGGAGGGTGGTGTCGGTGGGGGCCAACACGTTGGCGGAGATTCCCCAGTTGTCCCAGACGGTGAGGGCGGAGGTGTCGACGACGTCGGTGTTGCCGAGTTCCGGATACGCGGCGATGGCGGCCTGCGAATGGCCCGGTACGTCGATTTCCGGGACGACGGTGATATGCCGCTCGGCGGCGTAGGCCACGATCTCCCGGATGTCGTCCTGGGTGTAGTGACCCCCGTGCGGCTTCTCCTCCCACAACGGTGAGGCACGGTGGCCGAATTTCGTCCGCGCCCGCCAGGAGGCGACCTCGGTCAGCCTTGGGTACCGCCCTATCTCGATCCGCCAGCCCTGGTCGTCCGTCAGATGGAAGTGGAAGACGTTGAGTTTGTGCGCGGCCATCAGGTCCAGGTACCGCAGCACGCCTTCCTTGGGCATGAAATGCCGGGCGACGTCCAGCATGAGGCCGCGCCAGCCGAACCGGGGGGCGTCCTCGACGGTGACCCGGGGCAGGTCCCAGTCCCGGTCCGGCCGCAGCGGCGCGCGGCGGAACGCGTCGGGTCCGAGCAGTTGCCGGAAGGTCTGCGCTCCCCAGAAGACGCCGGCGGCGCTGCCGCCCTCGATGCGCGCCGGACGGCCGTCGGTGACGAGGCGGTAGCCCTCGGGGGGCAGGTCGGGCTCGATGCCCAGTACGACGCGGTCGTCCCCGCCGTCCGCCTCCGGCAGCGGCAGGCCGGTCGCCGCGCCGACGGTGGCCCGCAGCCACCGTGCGACGCCCTCGGTGCCGGGCCGCGCCTCCAGCGCCGTAGCGGCGCCGATGCTCGTGTGCCCGGCGGTGTTCCGCGAACAGCGCGCCGGAGCCGGGATCAGATCCGCCTTGTCAGTCACATCAGTCCTTGATGAAGGAAAGCGTTCCTACGGGGGAACTGCGTCGCGGCGCGGCGCGTTCTTCGCCGTGCGCGACCTCGAGGAGGCTATTGCCGACGTGAGCATGCCGACAAGAGGTCTGGACCAGTTGGCGGCCGAAAAGCACAAAGGCCCCCGGGTCCGCGTCTGTGGCGCGTCCCGGGGGCCCGAGGGTCTTCAGGCGGACAACGGGCGGGCGCCTACTTGTCGCCGCCCTTGTCGTCGCCGCCGCTGCCCATGGACTCGTAGATCTCCTTGCACATGGGACACACGGGGTACTTCTTCGGGTCGCGGCCGGGCACCCACACCTTGCCGCACAGCGCCACGACGGGGGTGCCGTCGAGGGCGCTCGCCATGATCTTGTCCTTCTGGACGTAGTGGGCGAAGCGCTCGTGGTCGCCGTCGCCGTGGGACACCTGTGGCGTCGGCTCTACGAGGGTCCCCGTACCAGTCCCGCGCTCGGGCTCGAGAGTGCTCATGTCGCCAAGGGTACTGAAGCGCACAGGCATCAGTTGAGCGACGGGTCGTCGGGATACGTGGCGACCATCGCCAGCTCGTTGCGCTGGCGGCGCAGCACCTCGCGCCAGAGGGTCTCCGGCTCCGGGCAGGACACGTCACCCGGCTCGGACTCCACGACGTACCAGGCGCCCTCCACCAGCTCGTCCTCCAGCTGGCCGGGGCCCCAGCCGGCGTAACCGGCGAAGATCCGCAGCGAGCCGACGGCCGAGGCGAGCAGCTCCGGCGGGGCCTCCAGGTCGACAAGACCGATCGCGCCGTGCACCCGCCGCCAGCCGAGCGGGGCGCTGTCCCCGTTCGCTCCGCCCGGTATGACCGCGACACCGAGCGCCGAGTCCAGCGAGACCGGACCGCCCTGGAAGACCACTCCGGGCTCACCGGCCAGATCGGCCCAGCCCTCCAGGATGTCGCCCACGCCCACCGGGGTGGGGCGGTTGAGGACGACACCGAGGGAGCCCTCCTCGTCGTGGTCGAGAAGAAGCACGACCGCACGGTCGAAGTTCGGGTCCGCCAGGGCGGGGGTTGCCACGAGCAGCCGCCCTGTGAGCGAGGACACCTCGGTCATGCCAGACATGATCCCGCATCTTCGCCCACCGTGGGGAGCCAATCGGGGTGCGCGAGTGAACGCAGCTCAGAGCGCACAGGGGGCGCGCCCGCGCCGGTGACCCCATGTGCCCGGCGGTGAACGGTTCGTGTTGTGACACAGCCATGACGCGACTGGGTGGTACTTGGGCTTACAGGACAGGGGTAATAGGCGATTACCCTGTCTCTCCGGCCCCTGCGCAAAGTGATCGGCCGGCCCCTGCCCGACTCATCGGAACGCGAGATTCATGACCGTCAACGACGATGTCCTGCTTGTCCACGGCGGAACCCCGCTGGAGGGCGAGATCCGTGTCCGCGGTGCGAAGAACCTCGTACCGAAGGCCATGGTCGCCGCCCTGCTGGGCAGTGCGCCGAGTCGACTGCGCAACGTTCCGGACATCCGTGACGTGCGTGTCGTGCGCGGCCTGCTGCAGCTGCACGGGGTCACCGTCCGTCCGGGTGAGGAACCCGGTGAGCTGGTGCTCGACCCGTCGCACGTGGAGAGCGCCAACGTCGCTGACATCGATGCCCACGCGGGTTCCAGCCGTATCCCGATCCTGTTCTGCGGCCCGCTCCTGCACCGTCTGGGGCACGCGTTCATCCCGGGCCTCGGCGGCTGCGACATCGGCGGCCGGCCGATCGACTTCCACTTCGAGGTGCTGCGGCAGTTCGGCGCGACCATCGAGAAGCGGGCCGACGGGCAGTACCTGGAGGCGCCGCAGCGGCTGCGCGGCACGAAGATCCGGCTGCCGTACCCGTCCGTCGGCGCGACCGAGCAGGTGCTGCTGACCGCGGTGCTGGCCGAGGGCGTCACGGAGCTGTCCAACGCGGCCGTGGAGCCGGAGATCGAGGACCTCATCTGCGTACTGCAGAAGATGGGCGCGATCATCGCGATGGACACCGACCGCACGATCCGCATCACCGGTGTGGACAAGCTGGGCGGCTACACCCACCGCGCCCTGTCGGACCGTCTGGAGGCCGCCTCGTGGGCTTCGGCGGCGCTGGCGACCAACGGCAACATCTACGTCCGCGGCGCCCAGCAGCGCTCGATGATGACGTTCCTGAACACCTACCGGAAGGTGGGCGGTGCCTTCGAGATCGACGACGAGGGCATCCGCTTCTGGCACCCCGGCGGGCATCTCAAGTCCATCGCGCTGGAGACGGACGTGCACCCGGGCTTCCAGACCGACTGGCAGCAGCCGCTGGTGGTCGCCCTGACCCAGGCGACGGGCCTGTCCATCATCCACGAGACGGTGTACGAGTCCCGG
>Ga0308175_100003138_pt1 | contig 11418 bp, 8 predicted proteins | sample PhyCR1_3_FD_203893 | JGI IMG/M metagenome (GOLD analysis project Ga0308175, IMG submission 203893) | Soil microbial communities from UC Gill Tract Community Farm, Albany, California, United States - DLSLS.C.R1 | ecosystem: Environmental > Terrestrial > Soil > Agricultural land | place: USA... | reverse complement strand
GCCTGCAGGACATCGAGATCGTGACGTTGCCGTGCCCGGACGGTGCGCTGGACGCATCCACGCTGGCCTCGCTGGAAGGCGAGTTCACCGCGCTGGTCGTGCCGCAGCCGAACTTCTTCGGCGTGCTGGAGGATGTCGACGCGCTGACCAATGCAGCCCACGCGCGCGGCATGCTTGTCATCGCCGTGGTCAACCCGATGTCGCTGGCGATGCTCAAGGCACCGGGCAGCTGGGGCCAGACCGGCGCCGACATCACCTGTGGCGACGGCCAGCCGCTGGGCGTGCCGCTGTCGTCGGGCGGGCCGTACTTCGGCTTCCTCGCATGCAAGAAGGAACTGGTGCGCAACCTGCCGGGCCGCATCGTCGGCCGCACCACCGACCTCGACGGCAAGGGCGGTTTCACCCTGACCCTGCAGGCGCGCGAGCAGCACATCCGCCGCGCCAAGGCGACCTCGAACATCTGCACCAACCAGGGGTTGCTGGTCACCGCGGCGACGATCTACATGTCGCTGCTCGGGCCCGACGGCCTGGCGAAAGTGGCTTCGGCGTCGGCCGGCAACCTGCGCGCGCTGCGTGAGCGGCTGTTGAAGATCCCGGGCGTCGAGCCATTGTTCGGCGACCGCGCGCATTTCCACGAGCTCGCGCTGAAGCTGCCGAAGCCGGCCGCGGACGTGGTCGAGGCACTCGCCGCGCGGCGCATCGTCGCCGGCGTTTCGCTGGGCGAGGAGTACCCGCAGCACGGCGACGCACTGCTGGTGTGCACGACCGAAACCAAGCGCGCCGGCGACCTCGACGCGTTCGCCGAAGCGCTCGCGGCGGTCCTCGCCTAAGCCGCGCGCCTGCTCCACGAACGAAACCCGCGCCGGCGACGACGCGGGTTTTTTGTTGCTCGCGCGACCCGCATCGCAGCCATCGCGTTGCGTGGCGACGCGCCGGATGTTTGCGCAAATCGGCGCAAATCGGTTTGTGCGATGCCGAAATCCGAGCCTTCGCGCAAATTATTTTCAGGCCCCTGCGGGCGTCGCTTCGGACGTGCGTTCCCAACCCGGATGTTTTTCCGGGCGCTGCGCGATATGCGTTGCTGCAACGACGCGCTGAAAAAAAGCGCTGTAAAAAAGCAGTTTCGTGCAACGACGTTTCGCTCTGGCGGACATGCGGCGAGCGAGCGGGCGATTGCAGCAGCGTGTCGGCCGCCCATCCACGCCGCGAGCGGCACCTCCGCGACCCGAAAATATTTGCCGCAAAGTGTTGACACCTGAAAAAACCGTGATTAGGTTTCGCCCAGCAGACGCGACCTGCGGAAGAGAGTGAGTCGAAAAACCCGGACAACGCGCAGCACAACGAAGCCCTCCGCCCTGAAATTCCTGAAGGTGGAAGCGGGCACCATCTCTCCGGAGAAAGGCTTCCACGCATTCCAGAACACCGACCTGCACCGCCGCGCGATGCAGGTTTTTTATTGCCGGAGCCTCCGCATCCGGCAGCACGAATCCGTTCCGGCGCGCCTTGCGCGTCGGCGGTTGGTCGCGGGTCCGATACCCGCGGCGCTGTTTCGCACTGGGCTGCAGTACCCGAAAGTCAACTGACGAGGAGCCATTCCATGGCCATGAAGAAAGCTGCCAAGAAGTCCGCCAAGAAGGCGACGAAGAAAGCCGCCAAGAAACCGGCGGCGAAGAAGACCGCGAAGAAGACCGCACGCAAGTCCGCTGCCCGCAAGCCGGCCGCGAAGAAGACTGCGCGCAAGACCGCGAAGAAGGCCACCAAGAAGACGGCCGCCAAGCGCCGTCCGGCCAAGAAGGCCGCGAAGAAGACCGCTCGCAAGACTGCCCGCAAGGCAGCCAAGCGTCCGGCGAAGAAGACCGCTCGCAAGTCCGCAGCGAAGAAGACCGCCAAGAAGGCGACCAAGCGTCCTGCGAAAAAGGCTGCCAAGAAGACCGCGAAGAAGGCGGCCAAGAAGCCTGCTGCGAAGAAGGCCAAGCGTCCGGCGAAGCGAAAGGCTGCCCCAGTGGCAATGCCTTCGGCGCCGGCGCCGATGATGTAAGCAATCCCCGATTAGCCGTACCTCAAGCTCCCTCTCCGCACGCCCAGGCGGAGGGGGAGTTTTTTATTGGGCGACCAATGAAGTCACTTCCGCGCAGGCCAAGCGCACTGCGACCACGCCTGCAACACCAGGGTGGGTGGCAAACCGCGAGGTCGCCGACGGATAGTCCAGGCCGGATGAAAATCGCAACGCGGGAATCGCCCTGCATCGTGGGCGCCACGGAATCCCGACGAGAAGGCGCAAGCGTCGCGACGTCGCTCGTCGCTGGGGATCGATCGGTCGAGCGGGAGCGCGCTTGGTTCACGGCAGCGCAAAAACGCTGCCGTTCGATGCACCAGCCGCCTCAGTGCGGCTTCGCTTCCGCCGTGGAGGAACCGACGCCCGGCGCCGCATCCTCGCTCTCGCGGGCGTAGTAGCTGTCGCCCAGCGTGTGGTCGTCGAGCCAGTGCGGCTGCAACCCAAGTGCGGTGTCGATGATGGTCGGCATCAACGCGCTGGGTAGCGAGCTCTCGCTGTTCCACAGGATGGCGATGCCGAGATCGCGCTCGGGCAGCAGCGCGACCACGCCGCGATAGCCCTGCACGGCGCCGCCGTGGAATACCAGGCGGTGCCCTGCGTAGTCATACACGCGCCAGCCGATCGCGTAGCCGGCGGCATCCAGGCGTTCGCCGCGCCAGGACGATCCGCGCAGTTCGCTGGGCGTGTCGATCACCGGCGCATGCAGCGTCGCCAGCAGCGATTCGGGCAGCACGTCCGGACGATGCCCGCTCTGGGCGATCAGCCACTGCGCCATGTCGCTGATGCTGGCGTTGACGCCGGCGGCGGGCATGACCTCGTAGTACGCCGGCTTGGGCATCAGCGACACCCAGCCGCCGCGTCCGCGCACGTGCGGCTTGGCCCAGCGCGCGCTGTCCTCGATGCCTTCCAGGCCGGTGCTGGCATCGTTCATGCCCAACGGCTTGAACACCCGGCGCGCGAGCGCGTCGCCGTAGACCTTGCCGGTGGTGGCGCGGACGACGTCGCCGATCAGGCTGAAAGCGATGTTCTGGTACGCGTAGCACTGCCCGGGATGGCAGGTCATCGGCGCATACGCGAGTTTCTGCACCAGCGTGGGGTAATCGACGTTGGCTTCGAGGTCGCGGTCGTAGGTGTTGCGGGTCAGGCCCACGCGATGGCTGAGCACGTCGGCGACCGTGACCTGCTGCGCGGCGCCCGGCTGGGACAGCTGCAGCGTTGGGATGTAGTCGGTGAGCTTGCTGTCCCAGCGCAGCGTGCCCTGCGAGACGAGCAGGCCGGTGAGCGTGCCGGCGAAGGCCTTGGACAGCGACGCGAGCCGGAACACGGTATGCGCATCGACGGGTTCGGCGGCACGCACGTCAGTGATGCCGTAGCCGCGTGCGGTCAGGATGCGGCCATCCTTCACGATGGCAAGCGCGAGTCCGGGCACGCGCTGGTTGGCGACCAGCGCCTGCGCGATCGTCTCGAACTGATGCACGTCGAAACCGGGCGCCAGGGGCACCGAGTGCTGCGGTGGCGGCACGTAGGCGATCTGTCGCGCGCTGTCCGTCGCACCGGTAGCCGGGGTCGGAAGCTGCGACGCCGATGCCGTGGCCACCGAAGCGAGCGGAGTGCCGGGCTGCGCGCCCGAGCCGGACGTCTGTGCCGTCGAGGCCAGGGCCAGCGGAAGCAGGAGGGCAAGCGTCGCCAGTCGCACGCTGCCGAGCCGCCGGGTGTGGTGTTGCCGCGCGGTGCCGTCTTTCATCGGCGGGATCCCCTGCGTATGCTGCCGTGCAGACGGGATCATAGCGTCTGTTTTCCGCTTTGCATGAACAAGGGGAAGAATCATGGTCACGCTTTTGATCCTGCTCGTAATTCTGGTTGTGCTGGCATTGTGGATCGTCGGCATCTACAACGGCCTCGTCACTGCCCGCAATGCATTCAAGAATGCATTCGCGCAGATCGACGTGCAGCTGCAACGGCGCTTCGACCTGATCCCGAACCTCGTCGAGACCGCCAAGGGTTACATCAAGCATGAGCGCGAGACGCTCGAGGCGGTGATCGCGGCCCGCAGCGCGGCGATGTCCGGCCTGTCGGCGGCGAAGGCGAGCCCTGGCGATCCGGCGGCGATGGCCGAGCTGGCCAGTTCGCAGGGCATGCTGAATGGGGCGCTGGGACGCTTGATGGCGGTCGCCGAGGCGTATCCGGACCTCAAGGCCAACCAGAACATGATGCAGTTGTCGGAGGAGCTGACGTCGACCGAGAACAAGGTCGCCTTCGCCCGCCAGGCCTTCAACGACTCCGTGATGTCCTACAACAACCGGCGCGAAGTGTTTCCGTCGAGCGTCATCGCCGGCATGTTCCAGTTCGCGCCGGCGGCGCTGCTCGAAATCCCCGCCGCCGACCAGGCGCAGGTGCGCGCCGCACCGAAGGTGCAGTTCTGACATCGAGCCCCCCTCCCATCGGGAGAGGGGTTGGGGTGAGGGGCGCCGAAGCGATGCGAATCGGGCAACTGCCCTGCCAAGGGTGTTCGTCGAGGTCCACGCGTCCGTTGCTTCGCCGCCCTTCACCCGCCTTCGGCACCTTCTCCCGCCAGGAGAAGGGAGGAGCTAGAACGCCATGAACTTCTTCGAACACCAGGCTGCCGCCCGGCGCGCTTCGACGCGGCTGGTCGTGCTGTTCGCGCTGGCGGTGATCGGCATCGTGCTGGCGGTCGATTTCGCCTTCTGGATCGTCTTCGCCGCGGGCAGGCCGGCAGCGGGCGGAAGCGGCGCGATGCTGGTCTTCACCACCTTCGGGACGCTCGCGATCATCGGCATGGGCTCGCTCTACCGCATGGCGAGCCTACGTGGTGGCGGCGAGCCGGTCGCGCTGCAGTTCGGTGGCGTGCCAGTGCCCGAGGACACGAGCGACTTCAACCTGCGTCGCCTGCGGAACGTGGTCGAGGAAATCGCGATCGCGTCCGGCGTCCCGGTGCCGAAGATCTACGTGCTGGAGCAGGAGACCGCGATCAACGCGTTCGCGGCCGGTTACTCGCCATCGGATGCGGTGATCGCCGTGACCCGCGGTGCGCTCGACCGGCTCAACCGCGACGAACTGCAGGGCGTGATCGCGCACGAATTCAGCCACATCCTCAATGGCGACATGCGCCTGAACATCCGCCTGATGGGAATCCTGTTCGGCATCCTCATGCTCGCGATCATCGGCCGCAAGGTGCTGCAGTTCGGCGGGCGCGGGCGCGACAGCCGCGGCGCGGCGGCGATCCTGATGGCGGCGCTGGTGGCGATGATCGTCGGTTACATCGGCCTGTTCTTCGCGCGCATGATCAAGGCCGGCGTCAGCCGCACCCGCGAATCTCTGGCCGACGCATCGGCAGTGCAGTTCACGCGGCAGACGCAGGGCCTGGCCGGTGCTTTGAAGAAGATCGCCGGCATCGCCGAAGGCTCGAAGCTCAACGACCGCGCCGACGCCGAGGAAGCCAGCCACATGCTGTTCGGCGACGGCATCGGGTTCAGCGGCCTGTTCGCCACGCATCCACCGCTGCTCAAGCGGATCCAGGCGCTGGAGCCGCAGTTCCGTGCCGACGAACTCGACGCCCTGCAGCGACGCTGGATCGCGGCGCCGCCCGACGGCCTTGCCGAGGACGCGCGCATGGGACTGGATGCCGGCGGAAGCGCGCGCCTGCCCGCGGCCGGTGCGGAGTTGAACGTCACCCCGCCGATGGTGGTGGCGCAGGTCGCGCAGCCCGCCGCCGACGACTACCGGCGCGCGGACGCGATCGTGTCGACCATTCCCGACGCGCTGCGCACGCTGGCGGCGCAGCGCGACGCGGTCATGCCGCTGCTGCTCGCGCTGCTGCTCGATGACGCCGACGCGCTCGCCACGGTCCAGCGCACAGAGATCGCCGCGCGGCTCGGCCAACCGGTGGCCGATCGCGCTGGGCAGCTGCACCGGCAGCTCACCGACGAGCTTCATCCAATGCTGCGCCTGCCATTGGCCGCGCTCGCCTTCCCGGTGCTGCGCCTGCGGCCGCGGCCGGAGCTCGACACCTTCCTCGATGCCGTGCATGCGGTGGTCAACGCCGACGGCCAGGTCTCGCTGTTCGAGTACTGCCTGGGCCGGCTGCTGCAGTCGCAGGTGCGCGAATCGCTGGATCCGGCGAAGTACACGCGCTTCGGCCGCAACAGGCTGTCCGGCGTGCGCAGCGAGATCGCGACACTGCTGTGCGTCGTCGCCGAGGCCGGCAACGACAACGCGCAGGAGGCGCAACGCGCCTACCTGGCCGGCACCCAGCGCGTGGTGCCCAGCGACTACCTGCCGTACCGCCCGCGCGAGGGCGGCGTGCTGGCGCTGGACGCGGTGTGGGAACCGCTGGACGCGCTGGATCCGCTGGCCAAGCAGGCGCTGGTCGAAGGCATCACCGCGACCATCAGCCATGACAACCGCGTCACCGTCGCCGAGTCCGAACTGCTGCGCACGATCTGCGGCGTGCTGCACTGCCCGCTGCCGCCGATGCTCGAGCGCGCCAGCTGACGCGTCAGGCGCTGGTTCCGATCAGGTCCGCCGCCCGCTCCGCGATCATGATCGTCGGCGCATTGGTGTTGCCGCCGGGCAAGGTCGGCATCACCGAGGCATCGACCACGCGCAAGCCTTCGACGCCACGGACGCGCAGCTGCGGATCGACGACGGCATCCTCGCCGCCGCCCATGCGGCAGGTACCGACCGGGTGGTACACGGTCTCGGCCTTGGCGCGGATGTAGGCGATGAGCCCGTCGTCGTCGAGGTCGTCGCGGTCGGGGAAGATCGGCGTGCCGCGATAGGGATCGAACGCCGGCTGCGCGAACAGCTCGCGCGAGAGCTTCGCGCATTCCAGGGTCATGCGCAGGTCGAAGCCTTCGGCGTCGCCGAGATAGTTGGCCTCGATCCGCGGTTTGTCCGCCGCGCGATTGCTCACCAGCGTAATGCGGCCGCGACTGCGAGGACGCAGGAAACAGGCATGCATCGTGTAGCCGTCGCCCGGCAGGCGATGGCGGCCATGGTCGTCGATCATCGCCGGGATGAAATGCAGTTGGACGTCGGGCCTGTCGTCCGGTGCGAAGCGCGAGCGCACGAATGCACCGGCCTCGGCGATGTTGCTGGTGCCCGGTCCGCGACGGCCACGCAGGTAGTAGTCGAACGCGATGCGCAGGTCGCCGACGCGGTCGTAGGTGACCGGCTGCGTGCAATGACGCAGCGTGCAGATGTCGAGATGGTCCTGCAGGTTGCCGCCGACACCGGGCAGGTCGGCGACGACGTCGATCCCAAGCCGTCGCAGGGGCGCCGCCGGTCCCACGCCGGACAGCATCAGCAGTTGCGGCGAGTTGATCGCGCCGCCGCACAGCAGTACCTCGCGCGCGGCTGGCTGGTGGAACGCCTTGCCCAGCATGGAATAGACGATGCCGTTGGCGCGGCGTCCATCGAAGGTGATGCGCGAAACCATCGCGCCGCTGTGCACGGTCAGGTTCGAACGCGGCTTCGCTGGATCCAGGTAAGCGACCGCCGATGAGCAGCGCGCACCATCGCGCTGCGTGACCTGGTAGAGGCCGAAGCCTTCCTGCACGGGCCCGTTGAAATCCTCGTTGGCACGATGGCCCGCTTGGCATCCGGCTTCGACGAACGCCAGCGACAGCGGATTGACGTGGCGCAGGTCCGACACTGACAGCGGACCGTCGCCACCGTGCAGCGCATCGGCACCGCGCGCATTGCCTTCGGCGCGCCGGAAGTACGGCAGCACCGATGCCCAATCCCATCCGGTCGCTCCATCCGCGGCCCATGCGTCGTAGTCGCCGGGCACGCCGCGCACGTAGCACATGGCATTGATCGAACTCGATCCGCCCAGCACCTTGCCGCGCGGCCACCACAGCGCACGCTGGTCCAGTTGCGGTTCCGGCACGGTGCTGTAGTCCCAGTTGATGCGCTTGTTGCCGGCGAGCTTCGCCAACCCGGCGGGCATGTGGATGAAGGGGTGGCGATCCGGCGGGCCGGCTTCGAGCAGCAGCACCTTGACCGACGGGTCCACGCTGAGGCGGTTGGCGAGCACGCAGCCGGCCGAGCCGGCGCCGATGATGATGTAGTCGTACACGCGCGTCCCGGCAGGTGGAATGGACGCACTATGCCGCAGCGCCGATGGCAGCGGCGAGGCCGTGCGCCGGTTCGCAGAGGCAGCCGGTTCCTGCGGCTCTGGCAGGCGTGCATGCCATCATGACGCCGGTTTCCCGAGGATATCCCGCATGCGTCCTGCCTTCCTGCTGGCCACCGCGCTGGCCTTGTCGATCGCGTCCATCACCGGCGTCCGTGCCGCTGACGTCGCGCCCAGCGCGCCCGCGCACATCGCGGTGCACGCCGCGCGTTTGCTCGATGTCGAAAGCGGACGCATGGTTTCCGATCCGCTGGTGCTGATCGAAGGCGAGAAGATCGTCTCGGTCACGGCCGGCGGCAGCGCACCCGCTGGCGTCCGCACCGTCGAACTGGGCAACGCCACGCTGCTCCCCGGCCTGATCGACGTCCATGTGCATCTCACGGGCGATCCGACCACCAGCACCGGCAACTACTACCAGGATGCGCTGACGTGGGGACCGATGGACGCTGCGGTGATGGCACCGACGTTCGCAAAGCGCACGCTCGAGGCTGGCTTCACGACCGTGCGCAACGTCGGCGCGCCGGAGTACATCGACGTCGCGCTGCGTAACGCGATCAACCGCGGCCTGGTCGAAGGCCCGCGCATGCTGGTGGCGACGGTGCCGATCGGCTCGACCGGCGGCCATGTCGACGAGACCACCGGTTTCGCGCCGAACATCGAGTTCCACGGTGTCACCGGAGTCGCCAACGGTGTCGACGCGGTGCGCGAGCGTGTGCGCGAGAACGTCAAGTGCGGCGCCGACGTCATCAAGTTCATGGCCAGTGCCGGCGTGCTGAGCAACGAAGCTTCGGTCGGCGCGCCGCAGTACTCGCAGGCCGAGATGGACGCGATCGTCGACGAGGCGCATCGCTGGGGCCGCAAGGTCGCCGCGCACGCGCACGGCACCGAGGCGATCAAGATGGCGATCCGTGCGGGCGTGGATTCGGTCGAGCATTGCAGCTTCATCGACGAAGAAGGCCTGAAGCTGGCGAAGCAGCGCGGCACCTACCTCGACTTCGACATCTACAACGACGACTACATCCTGTCCGAGTACGCGAAGCTCGGCGTGCCGCAGGCGCAGATCGAGAAGGAAAAACTCGTCGGCCGCGTGCAACGCGAGAACTTCCGCAAGGCGGTGCAGGCCGGCGAGAAGATGGCGTTCGCGACCGACGCCGGCGTCTATCCGCACGGCTGGAATGGCAAGCAGTTCGCCAAGGAAGTGGAGTGGGGCATGACGCCGCTGCAGGCGATCCGCTCGGCCACCGTCAACGCCGCCGACCTGCTTGGCTGGAGCGACAAGGTCGGTGCCGTGAAGCCCGGCCTGTATGCCGACATGGTGGCGGTCGATGGCGATCCGCTGGCGGACGTGAGCCTGCTCGAACACGTCGCCTTCGTCATGAAGGGCGGACGCGTGGTCCGCGGCGCGCAGCAGCCGTGAAGAGTCACCGGCGCCGATGACGCGGCCGCTCGACAGCGCGCATCGCGACCTGCGACGCCGCCGCGTCATCAAGCGGCTGGCGTGGCTGGTCGCCATCGCGACATTCGTTTTCCTGGCGTGGGGATTCGTCTGGGAACCGGGCCGGCTGGTCCAGCGCGATTACACCATCGCGCTGCCGCACTGGCCGGCGCAGTGCGACGGACTGCGCGCCGATGTCGTCGCCGACATCCATACCGGTTCGCCGCGCAATGGCGTGGACAAGCTCGACCGCGTCGTCGCGCAGTTGTCCACCAGCGACAGCGATGTCGTGATCCTCGCCGGCGACTACGTGATCCTCAAGGTCTTCCTCGGCAAGTACGTGACCCCGGAAGTGGTCGCTGCGCACCTGAAGCCGCTGCTGGCGCACAAGCGGGTGTACGCGGTGCTGGGCAACCACGACTGGTGGAAGAACGGCACGCGCGTGCGCCGCGCGCTGGAGTCGATCGGCGTGACCGTGCTGGAAAACCAGGCGACCGAGATTTCGCTCGGCCGATGCCGGCTGTGGCTGGTCGGCGTCGGCGATCTTTGGGAAGGCCATCCGGATATTCGGCGTGCATTTTCCGCCGTGAGCGACGACGCGCCGGCGATCGCGATCACGCACAACCCCGACATCTTCCCGCAGATGCCGGCGCGGGCGTCGCTGGTGATCGCCGGGCACACCCACGGCGGCCAGGTGAACCTGCTGCCGGGGCAGCCGTCGATGCGCTTCGGCCATTACATCGCGGGTCCGATCTTCGACCACGGCCGGCAGCTGTTCGTCACGCCCGGCATAGGCACCAGCATCCTGCCGTTCCGCTTCCGGGTGCCGCCGGAAATCTCGCGGCTGACGCTGCGTTCCGAGGCACCTGCCCAATAGCGCGGACGGGCGCGGCGTCCTTAAACCGGCGCGGCCGGTCGCGCATCCCAATGGCTATGCTGACCGCCACCGTGACCGAATTCCCGATCGAAGCCCCGCGCGCCGCGCCGCCGGTCGACATCGACCAGGCGCTGGCACGCTCGGCGGCGCGCGGCGAGGTCGCGGCCTTCGAGACCCTGTACCGCCGGCACATCGGCCGCGTTCATGGCGTGATCGCGCGGCTGGTCGGGCACCACGGAGCCCGCGCCGAGGACCTGGCCCAGGAAACCTTCGTGCGTGCGTGGCAGGCGTTGCCCGGTTATCGCTTCGAGAGCGCCTTCGGCACCTGGCTGTACCGGCTCGCGGCCAACACCGCGCTGATGGAACTGCGTGCGCGCCGCAGCCGGCCGCAGTCGGACGGCGACGAAGGCCTGGACGATTTCGGCACGCCCGATTCCGCCGGCCATGCCACCGCGTTGTCGCTGGACCTCGAGCGCGCGGTCGCGACGCTGCCGCCGCGGGCGCGCGCGGTGCTGGTGCTGTTCGACGTGGAAGGCTGGAAACACGAGGAGATCGCCGAAGCCCTCGGCATGGCGGTCGGAAGTTCCAAGGCACAGTTGCATCGCGCGCGCGGCCTGCTCCGCGCGCGACTGGGAGGTGAGGCATGACCCACGACATCGACAAGGACGACACCGGCGACGCCGCGTTGCGCATGGCGCTGCGGCAGTTGCGCCGCGATCGCATGCCCGAACGCGACCTGTGGCCGCGCATCGCCGCCGATATCGCTGCAACGCCGCCTCGCGAAAGCGCGCCTGCACGTGCGGCCGGCGGCTCGCGCTTCGTACCCTGGGCGATCGCGGCATCGCTGCTGCTGGCGGTTGCGCTGGCATGGCAGCTCCGCCCGCTGCGGCCGC
>Ga0308175_100003137_pt1 | contig 11420 bp, 9 predicted proteins | sample PhyCR1_3_FD_203893 | JGI IMG/M metagenome (GOLD analysis project Ga0308175, IMG submission 203893) | Soil microbial communities from UC Gill Tract Community Farm, Albany, California, United States - DLSLS.C.R1 | ecosystem: Environmental > Terrestrial > Soil > Agricultural land | place: USA... | reverse complement strand
CTAAAACCATAAAGATGAACAATTGCTCCGCCTTTTGTCTGCAGTTCCATTATTTCAACCTTGCTGTCAAAGACATGAACATTTTCTGGCATGTCAAGATGAACCCAAGAACCGTTTAAATGGTCATGATTCCCATGAACAATATAAACAGGGATATTCTCTTCGTTAAGCTTAATCATTTCCTTTCGAAAACGGGCTTGTGCACGTAAACTGCGATCCTCACCGTCAAATATATCCCCTGCAATTATGACAAAATCCACTTGCAGCTGAATCGCAACGGCGGTTAGCTTTTTCAATGCAGTAAATGTACTTTCTTTAACTCTAGTGAAGATATTTTCCGGCAAATGCTTTAATCCAACCATTGGGCTATCTAAATGCAGGTCGGCTGCATGGATAAATGATATCTTTTTCATAAAATATTCCTTTCACCGTCTTTTCTCCATTGTAGCACCTTTATCCTCAGAATGCGAATGCATGTTCTAAAATAAAAGAGCCTTACCAAAATGGTAAAACTCTTTTGCTCCCTATTCCTTTTTTGTTAATTGTAATGCCTTTTTAATGTCTTTATAAGAGTTAGACTTTCCATACATTAAGACACCACCGCGGTACACGCGGGCACCAAAAATAGCAAGTATCGATATGGTTACTACTAGGATGATTATTCCTAAGATTGCCTCCCAGGCCGGGAGCGTCAGCATACCGACACGCAAGAACATAATCATCGGTGTGAAGAAAGGAATATAAGATGTTGCAGTTATAAAAGGAGCGTCAGGCTTGCCAAGGCCAAACATAGCAATCATAAATCCAGCAACAACTAATAAGGTCATCGGTGTAATCATTTGCTGTACGTCTTCAATCCGGCTGACTAGGGATCCCAAAAAGGCCGCGAGTGTGGCATAAAGAAAATAGCCGAGAATAAAGAAAATAACTGCGTAGACGATTGTCCCAGCAGGAATTCCTCCAAATCCGTACACACCGAAAAAGCCTTCCTTTATTGATTCCATATTCCTTGTAAATGAATAATAACCAACCAACAAGAAAGCGGCCAATTGTGTCAGGCTTAATAAACCGATGCCCACTATTTTAGCAAACATTTGTTTAATTGGAGAAACACTTGATATTAATATCTCCATAACGCGTGAAGATTTCTCGGTAGCAACCTCCATCGCAATCATGTTGGCATACATAATAACGGCAAAATAGATAACAAATAACAAGACATAGACTAACCCTCTTGCCTGATTTAATTCCTCTTCCGTTTTAGCATTTTTCTCAAGTGCAATTTTCTTAAAAGAAGCGGGGGCATAAAGCTTTTGGAGTTGATCTGGCGCCAAATTAATCTGTGAGGCCGCAAGCGTGGTTTTAAACTGCTGCAAACCTGTTTGAAGATCAGTATAAAGGGAAGAATCGGCGATACTCTTGGCTTTATAGATGGCTTCAGGTAACTTTTGCTCGTTTACACTCAGTTGAATAACCCCTGCATACTCACCTTTTTTGACCAGTGTTTCTGCTTGTTCTTCACTACCCTTGAAAAAAGTCAGTTGAATTTCTTTATTAACACTTTTTACTTGCTGCTTATATGGTTCGTAAAGCTGGCCGGATTGGTCGATTACGATAACCCTTTCCTTACCGCCATTTTTATCAAATAAATCTATGATATTATTAATGTTAGTTATCGCTAAAACGATGACTATGGTTAATAATGTCGTAACAAGAAACGATTTCGTTTTGAGCTTGTTTAGATAGGTATGAAATAAGATAATCCAGAAGCTATTCATAGGAATTACCTACTTTCTCAATAAAAATATCATTCAATGAGGGCTCTTCTAGAGCAAACTTGCGAATAAACCCTTTATCAACAATTTCTTTAAGGATTTTTCCTGCAACATCCTCCCCTTCAATTTGCAAGTGAATGCCCTCCATGGTCACTTTAGATTTAACTACCCCAGGGAAACTCTTTAATGAGTCTAAAGAAAAATCGGCATGTATCACTAAATTCTTTTTACCAAATTCACGTTTGATTTCCTTTAAGGAACCACTTACGACCGGACTCCCTTTATGTAAAATGCATAGATGTTCACACATCTCCTCTACATGCTCCATCCGATGACTCGAAAACACAATCGTTGCTCCATTTTCCTTCAAGGTTAAAACTGCTTCTTTTAGCATCTCCACATTAATAGGGTCAAGTCCGCTGAACGGCTCATCTAAGATTAATAATTTAGGTTTATGGACCACAGCGGCAATAAATTGGATTTTCTGCTGGTTTCCTTTCGAAAGCTCTTCAACCTTTTTATTCTCATATTCTAGGATTTTAAAACGCTCTAACCACGATTTTAGTTCAATTAATGCCTCAGTCTTTTGCATTCCTCTTAATCTGGCTAAATAGACAATTTGATCACGTACTTTTAATTTAGGATATAAGCCTCTTTCCTCAGGCAAATAGCCAACCAGATGGCTGGTGGAATAGTCAATTGGTTGATCATCCCAAGTAATACGGCCAGCCGAACTGTCCAGCAGTCCTAATATCATTCGAAATGTCGTCGTTTTACCGGCCCCGTTTGCCCCTAAGAAACCAAACATCTCTTTTTCCGGAATCGTTATCGATAAATCATTAACAGCTTTAAATGGACCAAATTTCTTGGTAACATGTTCAAGTTTGAGTACCAAATCACACACCCCTTTCCTTCTTTAATACGAATATACCAAAATTTGGTTTCATGTTATTTTTTTTGAAAAGTTCAAAGAGTTGTGTGAAAATAATGGTAGAAGTAGAAACGGTGCATTAGTTAAATGCCTGCTCCTAAAAATGAATTGATAAATATGGGGGATTTTTCGATGAAAACTTATAAATTAACAGCCTTTGAGGTAAATGGAGAAAAATTATTAGATGAAAGTCTGCTAGCCGAGAATGATGAGGCAGCAAAGAAACAAGGGGAACAGCTATTACAAGAGAAACAGTTACAAGAAAAGACACATCGATTAACCTCACCCAGCGGCAAGCTTTTACTATTTCATTCCTAGAACAAAAGCGCAAGCGCCTTGGTCAGCCCCGATATAGGGCGACTTGTCGACTGGCCGGCGAATGAGGGTCAAAGGCTAGTCGCCCTTAATGCGTACAGAGAGCGATAGCTTTCTGTAGCCAAGAATAAGACGAGCCGTCCGAAAGGTTGCTTTTTAACCTTTTGGATGGATTGTCCTAAATGTGGAGGCGACTGTCCTGGGACTCTAGGATAAGACGTACCCTGCAAGAAGGCGTTCTTTGCCTTCTTCAGGGGATGGCTTAGACTTGCGTCCCAAGGAGCCGCAACTGGATAAGCTGTAGACCATCGAGGGGCTAGGCGCTGGAGCTGGACGTTTCTAAACCTGTAAAAAAATATTCACAAGAAGTAAATCTTTAATTTCCCTGACCAGAACAAAGAAGCCTTAAGGCTTCTTTGTTTGTTTTACTTTCCGATAAAGCTCGGCTGTCTTTTTTCGATAAAAGCCTTAATACCTTCATGATGGTCACGTGTTTCACGCATTTTTTGCTGACCATATTTTTCTAGTTCGAGCACTTTAAGTAATAGCGGGCGATTCTTTTCCGCCAATATTTTTTTTGTTTTAATCATTGCTTGAACCGGACGGCTCAGCCAGTCTTGCACCCTTGCCTCGAGCGTTTCCTGAAGTCCGCCTTCAGCAACCTCTTGGATTAGTCCCAATTCATATGCATCGCCGGCACTTAACATTTTCCCATCCCAAATCACCTGCTTCGCCTTTGTCTCTCCTAATCTTTTTTCCAAAAAGAAGTGTGCGCCGCCATCAGGTATCAAGCCAATATTAATAAAATTCATCGCTAGCTTACTAGCTTTGTCTGCAATAATATAATCAGTTGCCAGTGCTAGACTAAATCCGAGCCCTGCAGCTGCACCTGACACAGCACTAATTGTTAATTTAGGGAGACTATACAAGGTTATGATTAATTCGCTAATACAATCCATCACAGGAAAGAAGTCACTTTCATGTTTATTGGTAAGCATGGTTTTAATATCACCGCCAGCTGAAAAAGCTGGCCCTTTTCCTGTCAGTACTAAAATATCAATTTCATCAGAATCACTAATTTCCTTGAGTTTGTGAACTAGCCCCTTGATGACGTCTGTATCCATGGCGTTTAATGCCTCCGGCCGATTTATTTCTATGGTGGCAACACGACCATTTACTTGTAAATTAACCTTATCTGCTTCAAAATTTACCGACATGGGATATTTCCTCCCTCTATTATTCATTCCCTTTTCATTATATATGGAAATCTGTGGAATAAAATCAAGTTTTCAAAATATATCGAATGCTTTGTTTATAAAAAAATCCCCCGCTTATGTTAAGCAGGAGAACCCTTTTCAGAGAATAGTTCATCTAAAATAGTTAGTTTATCTTGTGTATATGCTTCAAAATTATCATTATAAGATTTGGGATCTTTTGGGTTTGCAAAATGAGTAATCTTTCCAGTTTTCGGGTCAATAAATTTACTGGCAGCACCACATCCAAGTCCAATAATGGTTTGCTGTTCTTCCATAATCATTATATTATAGATGCTTTCTTGATTAGGGAATGAATACCCAACATTCTCAAGATTTCCGAGAATATTCTTTTGACGGTATAAATAATAGGGCACATACCCATGATCATTCGTCCAATTTTCTGCAAGCTCCATCATTCTTTCGACTTCCTGACGCGGAGCCACCTTATACTTATCTTTATTTTTTGTCATTTCTGAAGCACGTTTGAATGACAGCGTATGAACCGTTAATGACTCTGGCATCAATTTTTCAGTTTCTACTAAGGAATGAGTAAATTCCTCTACACCCTCGCCCGGAAGACCGATAATTAGGTCCATATTAATATTATTCATGCCCATTTCACGGGCCAAATGATACTTTTCAATTGTTTCAGTAACGGTGTGATGCCTTCCAATCGCCTTTAAAGTCTCTTGTGTATAGGATTGTGGATTAATACTAATCCGGTCAATGTTCCACTTCTTTAAGACTTCTAGTTTTTCAGGTGTAATGGTATCAGGGCGCCCAGCCTCTACTGTAATTTCACGGATGTCCTCAACATCAGGAAACGAAGTGTACATTTCTTCATAAAGCATATCCATTTCCTCTGCTGTAATACTAGTCGGGGTACCTCCACCATAATAAACTGTTGTAATCCTAACTCCTTTTTCCTTCAGCCAAGCCCCTACCTTCTGCATCTCATAATGAAGACCGCCCAAGAATGAGTTAACAGAACCTTGCCTGCCATTAATCGCATAAGCAGGAAAGGTGCAATAAGCACATTTTGTCGGACAAAACGGAATCCCGATATAAATGCTGACTTCCTTTTGCAATGAATAAAGGTCTGGGACCACAGCAAGCTGGCGATCGACTATATGCTGCATCAGTTCAATCTTCTCATCACTGATTAAGTAATCGTCTTTTAATTGCTGATGTGCTTCTTTCAGGGGTACGCCTTCCTGCACTTTCCGATGAAGTAATTTCGTAGGCCTTACCCCGGTTAAAATTCCCCATTTTTGGATCATCCCTGTCCAATCCTGAAGGACTGTTAAATAAACATGTGCCACTGCATTTTTAATTTGTTTAAACTGTTCTTTTTCGGTAACTGAGAAATTGAATTCCTTCTGATAATTTGCATCCAGGACTTTTCCATCCTGATCCTTCAATTTTGCTTGAACTGTTACCATTTCCTGAACATGTAGTGTAAACTTTATTTGAACATCTGCTTCACTCTGAGTCCCCATAAGAATCTCAGTTTCCTCAAAAAACAAATTGGCAATAAGCTGCAGCTGCCGATTAAATCTGTCATCATCTATTCCAATAATCGAAATTCTCAAAAGTAATCACCTTTCATCTTAAAAGCACGATTGCTTTGTGCTCGACTTTCCCAACTCTATTAAGTGTACAAAAACGTGAAAACAAGGTCAATAAGGTGTGACTGTTGCAAAGGGGGCAACAGAAGATCAAATCGAGGATAATTTTTTTGTTTTTTTAGTTTGTGGCGGTCAATAAAGGTGATTGAATACCGAGCTAGACCATTGTTAAGGGTTCCCAGTCGCCAATAAGCCCATTGTCTACCGGGTTGACATGGACTACATAAGTACACAAAAACAGAGATATCAAAGCGAGTGCCTTGACATCTCTGTTTAGCTAATTTTTAATAATTTTCATTTTCCTTAAGAACTCAATCGGCTGCTGCTTACGAAAGTGCTCTCTTACCATGTAGGCAACGCCATGTTCATTTTTCGACCTTGTTACCCAATCAGATGCCCTTTTTACCTCAAAGTCTGCATTCCACATAGAAACCCCTAAACCAGCAGCTTCGATTAATGGGATATCATCAAGTCCTTCACCAATATACACTATTTCACTTCGCTTTATCCCAAGTTGATTTCCTAAGTACGATAATCCAGTTAGCTTGGAAACACCAGCTGGAACTATATCAAGCCTGAGGGAGTCCAACTGAATGACATCAATCTCTGTAAACATTTTTCTTAATGCCTGGAAGGCATCGCTTAAGTCTTGCTCATCTTCAAAATATACCTCTATTTTTGGAGGTGTCACCGGCTGGTCGTGTAAATACTCACTAAGGGAAGACACAAATTGCTGGGAATAGAAAACAGGGTCTCCTGAAGTAAACACGGTTTTGGCAAGTAACTGATTATTTAGCTTTAATTTATTAGCTAATGAGAATTGCTCATGGACTAACCTGATTTGACACGGCAGTGCCTCTAGAAAACGGATCGTATCATAGGAGATTTCCTCACTAATTCTTTTTACATATACGGGCTTTTCGACAGTATTCGCAATAAATGCCCCTTGATGGGTAACCAGCGGTGCTGTTATTTTTAACGCTTTTGCTACCTTCTTGGCCGAAGGGAAGCTTCGCGATGTAACCAGTGTGACATAAATCCCCTTTTGTTGAACATATTCGATTGCTTCCCTTGTTGATTTATGAATTTTGCCATTCGATTGTAGAAGTGTCCCATCAATATTAAGCGCAAGCAAACGATAAATCATTATGTTGCCCCCTGTTCTTGGTGAAATTGCCTTTATAACACTTTTATGACTTCTCACACATATATAGAACAAAAAGAAAAGCCTTCGGTTAGGACCGAAGGCTTCGGAAGTACTGTTACAGGTTTCCGTATAGATCTTCCAATGGTTTCATAATAATTTTGTTTAACTCGCCAATCACCATGCTCATCCGCTGCTCTGCTTCCATAAGCCGAGAAATTTTTGGGTTCTGCTGGACAAGGGCAACAGTTGATTGTGCTTGTTGGACTTCCTGTTCAGTGATATTTTGGCCCATCATTTGTTTTTGCTGCAAGTTCATTTGCATTTGACGGAACTGCTCAAACATTTGTTTTGCTTGAGGGTCTGTATTTACTTCGCTGTAAGCCTGCTGTAATTGTTGATATTCATTACTTTGACGAATTGCTGTTTCTAATGCATAGGCGGAATCATGTAAATTAACTGCCATTTGAGCCACTCCTTTTTGTATAAACATCTTCACAACTATACCAAACTATTCAATTAAATGCGAGAATGTTCAAATCACCTTTCTTCTCGTATTTACATAAATTACTTATATCAACTAATGCCCATAATCCAAGAAAAATGAGGAGTGATTATGTCCTTTTCGTTAACCACAATTTTAATCATACCGGTAAAATCAACAGATAAAGTTAACCCTGTTATCCAGTTGTCTACTGCATTATTGAGGCAACTTCAATTAAATAATCATGGCGAATTAACGATCTCGATCGGCAGAAGAACTTTTCTAACAAATATACAAACGGAAGACTTACCAGATAATACGATTCATTTTCCCGAGGATTTAATGGAATTCTTTTACCTCCCCATTCAACCCCTTAAATTCCAAGCAAAGGTTCTCCCCGATCGTAAAATGTTAAAGCTCGGGCCTGTCGCAGCTTTATTAACAGATTCAATTGATATCAGAAACAATGAACCTTACTTTCGTTCCATTCATTTGTTCTGTGAGGAGCTGCAACAGGGAATTTGTGAAAATGGCGGATTCTTCTATGTCTTTTCCTATGAACAGTTTTTAAAACAAGGTTATTACTATGAAGATGAAAAATGGACGGCTGCACAACTGCCTGTCCCTGATGTCATTTATAATCGCATCCACTCGAGAGCTCTTGAGTACAAACTGGAATTTACACATTTCCGGGAAAAAGTTAACCAATTAATGATTCCTTTCTTTAACCACCGTTTTCTTTCAAAGTGGGAAGTGTATGAACACTTAAAGGATGAAAGCAATCTTGACTCCTATCTGCCGCAAACAAAATTATTTTCGAAAGACCATTTTTATCATATGGCAAGTCAGTATGACACTCTTTTTCTAAAGCCTATACATGGAAGTCAAGGAAGAAATATCATTAAAGTTAGTTGTAACCCAGATACTCGTTACTCTCTTGAAACCTCACAAAAATCTGTACCTGCCAATAATAAAGAATTTATTTCCGTGGATGAACTTTTCCAAGCAATTAAGCCTCTAATCGGTAATCGAATTTATATTATTCAACAAGGAATTGCATTGATGGCTTATCAATCATCTTCGATGGATTTTCGAGTTCTATGTCATCAAAATTTGAATAACGATTGGAGGGTAACCTCAACTGTTGCAAGGATTGCCGCAAAGCAGGAATTCGTCTCTAATTTAGCCCGAGGCGGCACTCTTACACGTCCCTTCAATGCTTTAAGGAACTGTACTAGTGAAAAAAAATCTTTAGAAATATTAGCGCAAATGAAGGAATTGGCACTTGAAATAGCCTCTTGTTTAGACAAGAGTTCACAAGGGATTATCGGGGAACTTGGTATCGATATCGGAATTGATCAACAAGGAAAACCATGGTTAATTGAGGTGAATTCAAAACCATCCAAAAATTTTGAGGATGGCTTAACAAAAATCAGACCCTCTGCCAGGGCAATTATCCAGTTCTGTACCATTCTTGCATTTGATCCAGCTGTTATAAAGGAGGATATTTAAATTGATTACTTTTGGCATTATGACATTAAACATGGAAAGTGAAAATTCATATATTAACGAGATGGCCATCCGTGCAGAGTCTTTGGGAATGGAGGTTTTCAGGTTCATCCCATCCGATATTAATCCCCATACCCTTTTTGTTTTGGGCAGGAAATTTGATTCCGCAACCCATTCATGGATCGACATTAATGCCCCTATCCCTGCCATCATTTATGATCGTTGTTTTTATGGGGAGGATGAACATTCCAAACAATGCCTGCCCATCGTAACCTGGTTAAAAAGCAGAAATGATATAACCTTTTTAGGCTATGGCCTGCCTAATAAATTGGAACTATATCATGCTTTAAAGGATACTCCACTGTCCTCTTATTTACCTGCAACGCAAGCTGTCACAGAGGTTGAAAGTGTCCTAACAGAACTTACACGAAAGAACAAAATTATCTTAAAACCGATTAATGGTTCCCAAGGGTACGGCATTTACTATTTAAAGAAAAATGAAAAAACGATACATGTTAAAACAGAAAAGCAAAAAAGAATTATTTCACGAATATTCCCGCATGAAGCTAAGCTTATTCAATGGTTAAAACATTTATTAAAGCAGCGAAATTATCTGTTGCAGCCATATTTAGAACTTTCAAATAAGGAATACAAGCCCTTTGATATTCGGGTACTCCTGCAAAAAAGCGAGCTCGGAGTCTGGGGAGAACAAGGGAGGGGAATTCGGATTGGAACAACAGGAGGAATTCTATCTAATTTAGCTGCGGGAGGAAGCGTTATTAATTTTAAAGAATGGCTCGTATCTCTGCCGCCCGCTAAAGCTGAGTATTTACGGCAGGAGCTGAAATATATTTTAACTAACCTCCCTTCTACTCTAGAGAAAACGTTTATGCCATTATTTGAAATTGGTGTTGATATTGGCATCGCCAAAGACGGTTCGATTTGGATTTTAGATATTAACTCCAAACCAGGCAGGAAAGTCCTTTTATCCACAAACCCGGAAATACAAGAGTCCCTTTATACCAAACCACTCCTTTACGGCAAATACCTTTCAGAGACGGATCAATCGGAAAGGAAGGTCTACTATGAGAAAACATTATCTCATTGAAATTGCACAAAATGATCAATTAATAGTTTTTTGCCCTTCAACATTAATGAAAGATAAACAGATTAAAAGAATCGCTTTTGGCTCAAAATCAATGGATGTTGAATTTTTTCCCCACCCTGACAAAAATGACCGAATTGTCATCAGCAGGAAAATTCAGGAGACCATCCAGTTTCCTAATTTCAAAGTCCCTTTACATGCCTTTCTAGAAGATGAGGTTCTCTATATTGGTCCATTAGTTGGCATATTTACGGCTGGATTCACCTCATATCAAGAACAACCCATTGGTGAAAGAACCCTCTTTTTTGCGAAACTTCTTAGTGTAAATCGGTCTGTTGGTGCCTTGCCATTTATTTTTGGTGAACAGCATATTAATTGGGAGCAAGGAACGGTGGAAGGATATTTTTTTCAGGAGAATGCTTGGCAAACCGTAGAAATCCCTTTCCCTAATGTGATCTATGACCGCTTGCCAAATCGAAGGAGTGAGGAAAATCCAAGATTAATTAAAGTAAGAAACCGACTTCAAAAGGAATATCTGATTCCTTGGTACAATCCAGGATTTTTTAATAAACTTGATATCTACGAGAGACTTCAACAAGACTCCTCCGTTACTGCCTATTTGCCTGAGAGTTATCCGTTTACGTCCTTTTCTTCAATCGAAGTGATGCTTTCTAAGTATGGTCATATTTTTATAAAACCAAAGAATGGCAGTCTTGGTTACGGGGTTCATCAAATCATTTACGACAAACTCTCAAACGATTATTACTGCCGTTATCAAGACCATGAGGGTGTTAATCGTTTACGAAAATACTCCAGCTTGGAACGATTATTCCAATCGGTATTTGCTGCTCAATCATTAGATAGAATGATCGTCCAGCAGGGGATTCATCTGCTCAGAAATAATCAGCGCTCGGTTGATTTCCGCGTCCATACCAATAAAGATGAACACGGTCAGTGGCAGGTAACAGCCATTGCCGGTAAAATTGCCGGGCAAGGCAGTGTAACCACCCACGCACGAAGCGGCGGAGATATCAAAACAATCGATGAAATTTTCCCAAAAGATGAGGCAAAAATTTATCGAGAAAAACTAGGTAACGCGGCGCTCCTGTTAAGTAATGCACTCGATAAAAATATTGAGGGTATTATTGGTGAGATTGGTTTTGATTTAGGAATCGACCGTAACGGAGATGTTTGGCTTTTTGAAGCAAATTCAAAACCGGGCAGGTCTATTTTTAATCATCCGGAACTAAAAGAATTCGATTTATTAACCCGG
>Ga0308175_100003136_pt1 | contig 11421 bp, 11 predicted proteins | sample PhyCR1_3_FD_203893 | JGI IMG/M metagenome (GOLD analysis project Ga0308175, IMG submission 203893) | Soil microbial communities from UC Gill Tract Community Farm, Albany, California, United States - DLSLS.C.R1 | ecosystem: Environmental > Terrestrial > Soil > Agricultural land | place: USA... | reverse complement strand
GGCGAGCTGTTCATAGACGTACTGCGGTGAATCGGGGCTGATCTTGTCCACCGGGTGACCGTATGCCGCTATCCTCCACTGCGCATTACTTAGTACTACTACCAACCACTACCTACCACTACCGTTATCAAGGTAGGGTTCGGCGAGAGAAAGACGCCCCGGCGGGAAGGGTGAGAGCTTCCCGTGCCGGGGCTGAGCCGACTACCAAGGAGTCGACCTGTGCGCAGCCTACTGGCCGCGATCCTGACCCTCTTCCTGCCGCCTCGCGGAACACACCGCGCTCTCGGCACGCCCTCGTTCCCGGCCGTCGTTCCGCCCGTTCCCCCGCACCGGCCCGTGTCCGTGCGCCGGACAAGGCCCCACCTCCCGGACCTTGTCCCCGCCGACGGTCTGCCCCTGGTCAGGCCGTACCTCGCCGTCTGGGAACGCGAACGCGACGCCCGGGACCGCCAGTGCCTCCAGCGGGAGCGGCGCCGCGCGGCGGTCCTCGCCACCCTCGGACAGGACTACGTCCCGACGGAGGCCGCCGCATGAGCACGAGGCGCTTCCGCAGCATCGGCGTCGACCCCGCCACCGGCAAAGAGGCGTTCGTGGCCGCGCGGCCCGGCGGTCTGCTTGAGGAGCTGGCCGACGAGCACGCCTTGAAGGCCGCCGCCGTCCTGGTGACGGTCGTCGGTGCCGTACTGGAGGCAGGCAGGTCGTCCGAGCCCGAACTCGCCGCCTTCGTACCGTCACTGCACGCGGCGCTCGAGGAATGCGTCGGCATCATGGCGGCGGACAGGGAGCGCTGACGCGGCTCGCACACCGTACGCGGGGACCGGGATGTCGCTCAGAGGTCCAGGTTTCGTGCGAACCTCTGCGCGGTCTCCGCGAGTACCTCCCGCCCGTCCCGTGCCCACAGCTCGTCGTTGAACAGTTCCACCTCGATCGCGCCCGTGTAACCGGCCGCCTCGACGTACCCCTGCCACTCGCGCATGTCGATCGCGCCGTCGCCGATCTGGCCGCGGCCGTTCAGCACGCCCTCGGGCAGCGGTGTCGTCCAGTCGGCGAGCTGGAAGGTGTGGATACGGCCGCCCGCTCCCGCCCGGGCGATCTGGGCGGGAGCCTGGTCGTCCCACCAGATGTGGTACGTGTCGACGGTGACGCCGACCTGGTGGGCGGGGAAGCGTTCGGCCAGGTCGAGGGCCTGGGCGAGGGTCGAGACCACGCACCGGTCGGAGGCGTACATGGGGTGCAGGGGCTCGATGGCCAGCCTCACCGCGTGCTCCTCGGCGTACGGGCCCAGCTCCGTCAGCGCGTCCGCCACGCGCTCCCGCGCGCCGTGCAGGTCCTTCGAACCGGCCGGAAGGCCGCCGGAGACCAGGACGAGGGTGTCCGTGCCGAGGGTGGCCGCCTCGTCGATCGCCTGTCTGTTGTCGGCCAGCGCGGCGGCCCGTTCGTCCGGGTCCAGTGCCGTGAAGAAGCCGCCGCGGCAGAGCGTGGTCACGGTCAGGCCCGCGTCGCGGACCAGCTTCGCCGTCTCCTCCACGCCGTACGTCCGCACCGGCTCGCGCCACAGGCCCACGTTGGTCACGCCCGACTCGCGGCAGGCGTCCACCAGTTCGGGCAGGGAGAGCTGCTTCACCGTCATCTGGTTGACGGAGAAGCGGGTCAGGTCCGGGTTGCTCACTGGTTCACTCCGTACAGGGCGAGCAGGTTCTTCATCCGTTCCTCGGCGAGCTTCGGGTCGGGGAACAGGCCCAGACCGTCGGCGAGTTCGTAGGCGCGGGTGAAGTGCGGGAGGGAACGGGCCGACTGGAGGCCGCCGACCATCGTGAAGTGCGACTGGTGGCCGGACAGCCAGGCCAGGAACACCACGCCCGTCTTGTAGAAGCGGGTGGGGGTCCGGAAGAGGTGGCGCGAGAGGTCGACGGTCGGGTCGAGCAGGGCGCGGAAGGCCGCCGTGTCGCCCGTGTCGAGGACCCGGACCGCCTCCGCCGCCAGCGGGCCCAGCGGGTCGAAGATGCCGAGGAGGGCGTGACTGAAGCCCTTCTCGTCGCCCGCGATCAGCTCGGGATAGTTGAAGTCGTCGCCGGTGTAGCAGCGGACGCCCTGCGGCAGCCTGCGGCGGATGTCGATCTCCCGCCGCGCGTCCAGCAGCGAGACCTTGATGCCTTCCACCTTGTCGGGGTGGGCGGCGATGACCTCCAGGAAGGTGTCCGTCGCCGCGTCCAGGTCCGGCGTGCCCCAGTAACCCTCCAGCGCCGGGTCGAACATCGGGCCCAGCCAGTGCAGGACCACCGGCTCCGAGGCCTGGCGCAGGAGGTGGCCGTAGACCTCGAGGTAGTCCTCGGGGCCCGACGCGATCGCGGCCAGGGCGCGGGAGGCCATCAGGATGGCCCGGGCGCCGGAGGCCTCGACGAGGGCGAGCTGCTCCTCGTAGGCCGCGCGGACCTCGGCGAGGGTCGCCGGACCGGTGATCTGGTCGGTGCCGACGCCGCAGGCGATACGGCCGCCCACCGCCTTGGCCTCGGCCGCCGAGCGGCGGATCAGCTCGGCCGCGCCCGCCCAGTCCAGGCCCATGCCGCGCTGGGCGGTGTCCATCGCCTCGGCGACGCCGAGCCCGTGGGACCACAGGTGGCGGCGGAAGGCGAGGGTGGCGTCCCAGTCGACGGCGGCGGGCGAGTCGGGGGTGGTGTCGGCGAACGGGTCGGCCACGACGTGCGCCGCCGAGAAGACCGTACGGGAGGTGAAGGGGGTGCCGGGGGTGACGGCGAGCGGTTCGGTCCTGGGCTCGTACGTCCGCAGGCCGCCGTCCGCGTCCGGGAGTCGGAGGGTCACAGCGAGATCTCCGGGACCTCGAGGCGGCGGCCCTCGGCCGAGGACCTCAGGCCCAGTTCGGCGAGCTGCACGCCACGGGCGCCGGCCAGCAGGTCCCAGTGGTACGGGGTGCCGGCGTGCACGTGCTTGAGGAACAGCTCCCACTGGGCCTTGAACCCGTTGTCGAACTCCTGGTTGTCCGGGACCTCCTGCCACTGCTCGCGGAAGACCTCGGTGGCGGGGATGTCCGGGTTCCAGACCGGCTTGGGGGTGGCCGAGCGGTGCTGGACGCGGCACTTGCGCAGACCGGCGACCGCGGAGCCCTCGGTGCCGTCGACCTGGAACTCGACCAGTTCGTCGCGGTTGACGCGCACCGCCCAGGAGGAGTTGATCTGGGCGATCGCGCCGCCCTCGAGCTCGAAGACGCCGTACGCGGCGTCGTCCGCCGTCGCGTCGTAGGGCTTGCCGTTCTCGTCCCAGCGCTGCGGGACATGGGTGGTGGCCAGGGCCTGGACGGAGGTCACCCGGCCGAACAGCTCGTGCAGGACGTACTCCCAGTGCGGGAACATGTCGACGACGATGCCGCCGCCGTCCTCGGCGCGGTAGTTCCAGGAGGGGCGCTGGGCCTCCTGCCAGTCGCCCTCGAAGACCCAGTAGCCGAACTCGCCCCGGACGGACAGGATCCGGCCGAAGAAGCCGCCGTCGACGAGCCGCTTCAGCTTGAGCAGTCCGGGCAGGAAGATCTTGTCCTGGACGACGCCGTGCCTGACGCCCTTCTCCCGGGCCAGCCGGGCGAGTTCGAGGGCGCCGTCGAGTCCGGTGGCGGTGGGCTTCTCGGTGTAGACGTGCTTGCCCGCCGCGATCGCCTTCCGGATGGCCTCCTCGCGGGCGGAGGTGACCTGGGAGTCGAAGTAGATGTCGACGCTCGGGTCGGCGAGCACCGCGTCCAGGTCGGTGGAGACGTGCTCCAGGCCGTGCCGGTCGGCGATCTCCCTGAGGGCGTGCTCGCGGCGGCCGAGCAGGATCGGCTCGGGCCACAGCACGGTGCCGTCGCCGAGGTCGAGGCCGCCCTGCTCGCGCAGGGCGAGGATCGACCGGACGAGGTGCTGGCGGTAGCCCATGCGTCCGGTCACGCCGTTCATGGCGATACGCACCGTCTTGCGTGTCACGTGAGTCCCCTTCGTAACGCCGGGAAGGCCTTGATCGGTGGCGCCGGCGTCGTCATCATCAGCAAGTGCAGCAAGCGCTTTCTACGATGAGAAGTTAGCCTCCGCACAGTGGTCCGGACAAGACCGTGTCCTCTTCGAGTTGTTCGAGGGGGCGAACGAACTGCCTGGTTGGCCTTATGGTCTGCTCGGCACGCACGGAACCGTGACCGTGCCCGGCCTGTCTACGAGGACGTACGAGCACCAATGCGCGACCCCCCGCGCGACCGGAGGACGACGAGATGACGGTGACCCTGGCGGACGTGGCTGCCCGCGCCCAGGTCTCCCCCGCGACGGTTTCGCGCGTGCTGAACGGCAACTACCCGGTGGCCGCGTCCACCCGGGACCGGGTGCTGCGGGCGGTCGACGAGCTGGACTACGTCCTCAACGGCCCGGCCAGCGCGCTCGCGGCGGCCACCTCCGACCTCGTGGGCATCCTCGTCAACGACATCGCGGACCCGTTCTTCGGGATCATGGCGAGCGCGATACAGGCCGAGATCGGGGGGCCGGGCGGCCGGGCGGGCGGTGAGCGGCTGGCGGTCGTGTGCAACACCGGCGGCTCGCCGGAGCGGGAGCTGACGTACCTCACCCTGCTGCAGCGGCAGCGGGCCGCGGCGGTGGTGCTGACCGGCGGGGCCGTGGAGAACGCGCCGCACGCGGCGGCGGTCTCGGCCAAGCTGCGCAAGCTGGCCGAGGCGGGGACCCGGGTGGTGCTGTGCGGGCGGCCGCCCGCGCCGGAGACCGGGGCCATCGCGCTCACCTTCGACAACCGCGGTGGCGCCCGCGCCCTGACGGACCACCTCATCGGCCTCGGCCACCGGCGGCTCGGCTACATCGCGGGCCCCGAGGAGCGCACCACCACCCGGCACCGGCTGGAGGGCCACCGCGCGGCGCTCGAGGCGGCCGGCGTCGAGGAGGACCCGCGGTGGACGGTGTACGGCCGCTACGACCGCCGGTCCGGTCACGAGGCCACGCTGGAACTGCTGCGCCGGGACCCCTCCCTGACGGCGATCGTCGCCGCGAACGACTCCGTCGCGCTGGGTGCGTGTGCCGCGCTGCGGGAGTCCGGGTTGCGCATCCCCGAGGACGTTTCGGTGGCCGGCTTCGACGACCTGCCGTTCAGCATCGACGCGGTGCCGTCGCTGACGACGGTGCGGTTGCCGCTGTCCGAGGCGGGCGCCCGGGCGGGGCGCATCGCCATGGGCCGCGAGGAGGCTCCGCCTGGGGGGATCGCTTCGGTGCGGGGGGAGTTGATGGTGCGGGGGTCCTCCGGGGTTCCGCGGGGCGCCCAGTAGCTCGGGGCCTTGGGTGCTTGGGCGGGTGCGGGCTGGTGGGGGCTGGTCGCGCAGTTCCCCGCGCCCCTTCTTTGGTCGACGGAATCGTCTTGTGGGCCTTCTCCCGGATGCCGGCATTCCTCACTCATGTCGTGGTCCGCGCGTGCCGATAACGTCCTGGGGTTCACTGTGCTCGCGGTAAGAATTTTCCTGTTTGTCATGGTGTGCGCTTCGTCTCTCGTGCTGATCACCAACCTTCACGCCTTGCGAAAGGCGAAGCGTCTCGAATCCACCGGTATGCGCGTCGAGGGTGAATGCGTCGACCATTACTGGCCCAGTGGTGGATATGTGGGCGTGGTCTGCGCCTATTCCACAGGAGACAGGAATGACCTGGCGGTCCGCTCGTCCCGGTACTCCGTCGCACCCGTGGAAATAGGTGACGTCGTGGAAGTCACCTATGACCCGCGGGACCCGGAGCGCTCGATGCTGTCGTTCGAGGTGGACAAGCGGGTGGGCTTCGACACCGGACTGTCCGTCGCCGTGGGGACGCTGGGGGCGGCGGCCGTGGCGGGGATACTCCTCACCCTGTGAACCGAGTTCCGGTCCGCGATTGATGGTGTGCGTAGCTCCGTCTCAGGGAGAGTTGATCTGGGGTGTTGCGACGACCGTTGACCAGCCCGGGGTGTTGTGATGGGCGGTGCTCGGTCGGGATATTCGCTGGTCGCCGCTTGCTGGTGGTGTTCATACTGCCGCAATGGATCCGGTGACTCTTGAGACCGACCGACTGGTACTGCGGGCCTTCACACCTGCCGACGTGGATGCGGTGTACGAAGCCTGCCAGGACGAGGACATTCAGTTCTATACGCCGGTGCCGGTGCCGTACCGGCGTGCGGACGCGGAGAAGCTCGTCGGCGAGAAGCTGCCCGCTCAGTGGGCCGAGGACAGGGACTACACCCTCGGCGCGTTCCGTGAGGACACCGGCGCCCTGGTCGGCTCGTACTGCCTGACCCTCGTCAGTCGCGGCGTCTGGGAGCTCGGTTTCTGGGCGGTCAAGGAACAGCGCGGACGCGGGTACTCGGTGGAGGCTGCTCGGGCCCTGTGCGACTGGGGCTGGGCCACCCTCGACGTCCACCGCATCGAGTGGTGGGCCATGGCCGGGAACACCGGCTCGCGTGCCGTCGCCGAGAAGCTCGGCTTCACCGTCGAAGGGACACTGCGCAATCGCGGCATCGCCAACGACGGCAAGCCGCACGACTGGTGGGTGGGCGGACTGCTGAGGCCCTGACGCTCAGGCCGGTGCTACGCCGGCTGCGTGAGCTCTTCTGCAGGGACGTTCCCAGCTCGGACAGTTCCCGCAGAAGTGCCTTCTGCGGTGTCTCGCGTGCACATCGCCAGGACTGGCGGTTGGATCTCCGCGGATCGGGCACCTGACGAGTAGGGTCCGAGCATGAAGCTGGCGTTCTCCACTCTCGGTGTCCCCGGCCTGCCCGTCCCCGATGTCCTGGCGCTCGCGACCGCGCACGGTTACCACGGTGTGGAACTGCGCGCCCATCCCGAGGAGCCCGTGCACCCGGGGCTGTCCCCCGCCGAGCGGGCGGAAACGGCCGCACTGTTCAAAGCGGCCGGAATCGAACTGCTCGGCCTGGCCGGATACACACGCGTCGCCGCGCCCGGCGACGACGCCCCCGTCCTCAACGACATCCGACTGCTCCTGCAACTCGCCCACGATCTGGGCGCCCCGTTCGTCCGGGTCTTCCCCGGGGGCGATCCGGACCAGCCCCGCGAGGAGTCCGACGCCCTCGCCGCCCGGCGGCTCGGTACCGCCGCCGAGGACGCCGCCGCGCTCGGCGTCCGGATCCTGCTGGAGACCCACGACTCGCACCGCACCGGCGCCGACGTGATCCGCGTGCTGGGCCCGGTCGGGCACCGGCAGGTGGGCGCGCTGTGGGACGTGATGCACACCTGGCTGGGCGGCGAGCAGCCCGCCGACAGCTACGCGGCGCTCGCCCCGCACCTCGGCTACGTCCAGGTCAAGGACATCGCCTCGGCCGAGGACAGCACCCCGCTGCCGCTCGGCGCGGGCGTCCTGCCGCTCACCGAGTGCGTGGACGTCCTGTGCCGCAACGGCTGGGACGGCTGGCTGTGCTGGGAGTACGAGAAGCGCTGGCACGAGTCCGCCACCCCGCTCCCCGACCTGCTGGCCGCGGGCCGCGACCACCTCGTACGCCTGCTCGGCGAGGCGGCCTGACCGAACCTAACCCGTCCACGGCCGCCCGGCGCGGACGTCTCACCGCCCACCCCATGGGCGAGCGCCCCGCACCGGGCGGCCGGCCACGACTCGGCGCACCACTCCCCGAGCTGCCGGCCCCGGGTACCACCACCCCGGACACCCGCTCGGCGAGGCAGTCCGACCGGTCCCGCCGCCAACGGCCCCGGCGCTGAAGTCCCCCCGCGCACCGCACGCGTGGGCGTCCCGCGCCGGGGCCGGCGGTGTGGGGAAGGCGGTCGGGCGACGGGAAAATCGCTGGCCGGGTCCACTGTGAGCGGTTAGCCTCCCTCGGTGATTCAGCAGCCCTTGCGTCCCCGTTCGCTCTCATGAGACTCAGCCGCTCGCTCATCGACGTGACGCCGCTGCGCACCTCACCCGTCTTCCGGCGGTTGCTGATCGGCCGGACCGTGTCCGTGCTCGGCGGGTTCATGACCATGGTGACGGTCATGTACCAGGTGTGGGACATGACCCGCAGCACGGCGTGGACCGGCGCGGTCGGGCTGGCGCAGGCGTTGCCGCTGGTGGTGTTCGGGCTGTTCGCGGGTGCGTGGGTGGACCGGGCGGACCGGCGCCGGATCTATCTGGCGGCCACCGTGGGCCAGGCCGTCTGCTCGCTGCTGCTGGCCGTGCAGGGGTTCACCGGGCATGTCCCGGTGGTGGCGGTCCTCGCGCTGGTCGCCGTGCAGTCGGCCTTCGGCGCGCTCGGCGCCCCGGCGGCCGGGGTGTTCGTCCCCCGGCTGCTGCCCCAGGAGCAGGTGCCCGCCGGGCTCGCCCTGAACCTGGTCACCGGCCAGACGATGATGCTGATCGGTCCCGCCCTGGCCGGTGTGCTGCTGGGCCGGCTGGGCATCGGCGCCTGCTATCTGCTGGACGCGCTCAGCTTTGGGCTCGCCTTCTACGGTGCCTTCGGGCTGCCCGCGCTGCCGCCGGAGGGCGAGCCGTCGCGGGCGGGGGTGCACGGGGTGCTGGACGGGCTGCGGTTCCTGGCCGGGCACCGGGTGGTGCGGGGCGCGCTGATCACGGATCTGGCCGCCACCGTGCTGTCCTTCCCGGTCAGCCTGTTCCCGCTGGTCAACGCCGAGCGGTTCGGCGACGACCCGCGCACCCTCGGCCTGTTCCTGTCGGCCCTGGCGGTGGGTGGTGTCGCGGCGGCGGCCCTGTCCGGCTCGCTGACCCGGCTCGGCAAGCCGGGCACGGTGATGCTGTGCGCCTCCGGCACCTGGGGCGCGGCGATGGTCCTGTTCGGGCTGTCGACCAGCCCCTGGGCCGGCCTCGCCCTGCTCACCCTCGCGGGGGCGGCGGACGCCACCGCGGTCGTCTCCCGCTCCACGATCGTGCAGACCCGCACCCCGGACGCGCTGCTCGGCCGGGTCACGGCGGCCGAGCAGATCGTCGGCCAGGCGGGCCCCAGCCTCGGCAATGTGCGCGGCGGTCTCCTCGCGGGCTTCACCTCCGGGACGACGGCGCTGGTCAGCGGCGGTCTGATGTGCGTCCTCGCGGTGGCGGCGGTCGCGGCGGCGACTCCCGAACTGCGGGAAGGGGCTGGGGCACGCACCGTTCCGGAGGCGCCCTGAGAGCGGCACGGCAGCTCCCCGCGCCACCCGGGGACGGCCTTCCCGACGCCCCCCAGGGACGGCCGGCTCCCCCAGGCGCCCCGTCCAGCGTGGCCCCGGACTCGGGCCACGCCGGACACGCGGAATGCTTTCCGCCCTTCAGGGGCGTTTGCGTCCGATACGCGGCGTACGTCTAGTACGTCAGCCCGTATCCCAGGGGGTACAGCACCTGCGCCGGATCGTCCGCCCGCTGCACCGGCACCGGGAGCCTGCCGTGCGGTGCCACCCGGCCGGCGATCACCCGTGCGGCGGCCCGCAGTTCGACGTCGGTCCAGGAGTAGGTCGCCAGGAATCCCTTGACGGCGGGAAGCTGGGCGACGTCGTAGGGGTTCCGGACGGCGACTGCCACCACCGGTTTCCCGGTGGCGAGCAACTGCTCCACCAGGGTCCGCTGGCTGCTGCCCGCCGTCACGTTGTACGTGGCCACGACCACCGCGTCGGCGTCCCGCGCGGCCGTCACCGCCTTGCCGATGACCGTCGCGGAGGGCGCGGTGCCGGTGGACAGGGCGGTGGCGGTGAAGCCGAGTTCGGTGAGGGCGGCCGCCAGGACCGTGGTGGGCGGGCCGGTGGTGCCGGACGGGGAGGCCGGGTCGGCGCCGACGACGAGGACCCTGGGCCGGTCACGGCGGTCGAGCGGCAGGATGTGGTCCTCGTTGACGAGCAGGGTCGTGGTGCGCTCGGCGATCCGGTCGGCGGCGGCCAGATGGGCCTTGGTGCCCACCGTGCGGTCGACGCCGGCCCCGGTGACGTAGGGCGGCCGGTCGAGGAGTCCGAGCCCGGCCTTCAGCCGCAGGATGCGCAGGATCGATTCGTCCAGCCGGGCCTCGGTCAGCTCGCCGTCCTGGACGGCCTTGAGGACCGCGTGCCACGCCACGTCCAGCGACGGCGGGTTGAGGAGCTGGTCGACACCGGCCTTCAGGGCGAGCACCGGCACCCGGTCGTCGCCGTACTTGGTGCGCACGCCCTCCATGCCGAGCGAGTCGGTGACCACGACACCGTCGTAGCCGAGTTCGCCGCGCAGGATGCCGGTGAGGATCGGGTGGGAGAGGGTGGCGGGGTCGCCGGCGTCGTCGAGGGCCGGGAACTGCAGGTGCGCGGTCATGATCGAGTCGATGCCCGCCGCGATCGCGGCCCGGAAGGGCACCGCGTCCAGCCTCTCCCACAGCTCCCGGCTGTGCGTGATGACCGGGAAGCCGGTGTGGCTGTCGACGGCGGTGTCCCCGTGACCGGGGAAGTGCTTGGCGGTCGCCGCGACCCGGGAGGCCTGATAGCCCTTCACCTCGGCGGCGACCAGCCGGGCCACCGCCTGCGGGTCGGCCCCGAAGGACCGTACGCCGATGACCGGGTTGGCCGGGTTGACGTTCACGTCGGCGTCCGGGCTGTAGTCCTGGTTGATGCCCATCGCGCGGAGTTCGGCGCCGGAGACGCGGCCGAGGGTGTGGGCGTCGGCGGGGCGGCCGCCCGCGCCGATCGCCATCGCGCCCGGGAACAGCGTGGCCGGCCGGCCCACCCGGCAGACGATGCCGTGCTCCTGGTCGGTGGCGATGAGCACCGGCAGGCCGCGGGACTGCTCCAGGGAGGCCTTCTGGATACCGTTGGACAGGTCGGCGATCTGGTGGGGGTTCCTGGTGTTGTGGGCCCAGGTGAAGTAGATGATGCCGCCGACCCGGTACTTCGCGATCAGCTCGGCGGCCGTGCGGACCCCGATCTCCGCGAGGTTGGCGTCGATGTCGGCCTGGTCGGGGGCGGTGGCGGAGTGGCCGTAGACCCGCATCACGAAGAGCTGGCCGACCTTCTCCTCCAGCGACATGCGGGAGATGAGGGCGCGCAGCCTGGTGTCGCCGGAGGCGGCGGCGTGGGCGGTGGCCGGTACGGTCAGCGCGGCCGTGATGCCCGCGGTGGCGGCGAGAACGGTCCGTCTGGACGGCCGCGGGGTGTTTCCCGTGCTTCCCGTGCTGCTGTCGTGCACGCGTGCTCCTTCCGGAGGAGAACCGCTGAAGGAAACTTCCAAGGAGCCACCAATATCCGGGAAGTTTCTTTCCGTCAAGAGAACGCACAGGAAGCGGGGGTGAGGCCGCCGCCGGCGCTTGGGAGGGGGTGGCGCCGACGGCGGCGGCCGCCCGGCCCGGTGCGGCGGAGAGGGTGCGCCGGTCTCGCGTCCGAGGGCCGGCACCGCACCGCGGACTCGTCCGGCGGCCTGAGCGTTGGACGGCCGCCGGTGGCGACGGGTTCCGTTCGGGCGGACGACCGCACGGGTGAGT
>Ga0308175_100003135_pt1 | contig 11421 bp, 7 predicted proteins | sample PhyCR1_3_FD_203893 | JGI IMG/M metagenome (GOLD analysis project Ga0308175, IMG submission 203893) | Soil microbial communities from UC Gill Tract Community Farm, Albany, California, United States - DLSLS.C.R1 | ecosystem: Environmental > Terrestrial > Soil > Agricultural land | place: USA... | reverse complement strand
GCCGACACGGAACGGGGAGCCCGGGCCCACATCCGACCAGCCCAGCTCCGTCACCCACATGCTCGCGTCGGAATTGCCCGCGGCGTCCATGATCGAACGGATCCGCCGGAGCTTGCTGATGAGGCCGCGCGCCGTGGGCGCGTAGGGGTTGACCCCGAGCGTGTCGAACGTCCCCTTGGCGCCGGCTTGGTACATCTGCTTGATGAAGCGGTAGAGGTTGGGCTTCGACAGCTTGCTGTCCGGCAGTCCTGCCGTCACCACCTCGGCCTCAGCGTCGTTGGCCTTGATCTGCGGCGTCGTCGCCCTCAGCATCGCGACGTACCTGCTGGCGCTCGGCTTCGGCGGCGAGTAGGCGGCGAGGTTCGGCTCGTTCCAGATCTGATACGCCGTCATCGGCAGGTAGGGCACGTCCGGGTGAAGGCCCCAGAAGTAGCCGCCCCGCCCGTAGCGCTGCACGACGGCTGCAGCGAAGTTGCCCATCGCGTTCAGATCCTTTGGGAAGTACGTGCCGTGCTTGGCGTGCTTCCTGGGCTTGGTCGAGTTGAACGCAGGCGGGTTGAAGAGGATCGGCAGGACGGTGATCCCGTGCTGTGCCGCGTCGATGACGAAACCATCGAAGCTCGAGAAGTCGTACACGTTGGGCGAGACCTCGATCGAAGCCCAGTCGAGCGTCTGGCGGATCATCCCGACGCCGAGCGCCTGTTGCGCGGCGAACGCCTTCGCGCGATAGGAGGCGTTGCCGCCGTAGACGTCGCTGGCGACGATGCCCGCGAAGTTGTTGGCCGCTGCGCTGCCGGCAGCGGGCCCGAGGACGGCGAGAGCGAGGATGAGGGCCGCGGCGCGCTTCATCGGCTGGGGCGACCTTAGCGACCCAGCACACGCGCCGCAGCGTTTTTGAACGCGCGGTACGCAGGCTTGCGGTGCCCGTTGAGGGTCTCGAGGCCCGTGTGGAGCCCCCAGAAGTCGTGCCCGCCCGGGTAGATCGCGGAGTCGTTCAGCCCGAAGTACACGATCCCGCGCAGGCCGAGGCGCCGCCGGTCGACGGTGAGCGCCCTCAGTGTCGCGCTCACGCGTTGCGCCTGGCCGGCCGGTCCGACGGTGAAATCGCTCGGCGGGCCGGCCGATGCCCAGCCGACCTCTGTGACCCAGATCGGCGAGCGATCGCCGTGTCGGTCCATGAGCGCACGGGCCTGCGCAACGGCGTCGAGAACGCCCGCGGCGTCATGCGCGTAGGGATGGATGGCAAGGACATCGAAAGAACCCTTCGCGCCGGCGCGATACAGCCCCTCGGCGTAGCGCGCGAACGGAACTCCGATTCGCGTCTGCGGAAGGCCGGCGCTCACGATCGTCGCCCGCGGGTCGACCGCGCGGATCGCCTTGCCCGTGGCCTCCAGGAGGCGCGCGTAGGCCGCCGCGGAGGGGCCCGTCGGCCAGTAGACCGGCAGGCTCGGCTCGTTCCAGACCTGCCAGGCGCGAATCGGATCGGCGGGAAGCGACGGGTTCGCCCGCCAGAAGCTGCCGCGCGGGCCGTAGCGCCGCGCGACCACCGCCGCGAAGACGCCGAGATCACGCGGATGGCGCGGCGGAAATGTCCCGCGGGGGCTGGGCCGGGGAGGCCCGGAGGAGTGAAAGCCGGGCGGGTTGAACAGGACCGGAAGCACCCGCAGGCCGCGGCTGGCGGCAGCCCGCATCAGCGCGTCGTAACGGCGGAAGTCGTAGTGGCCCGGCTTCGTCTCGATCGCCGCCCAGTCGAACGTCTGGCGGATGAGCCCGGCATGCAGCGCGGCGGCCTGCCCGAGCGTCCGATCGAGCTGCGTCGGCGACTCGGCGATGAGCCCCGCCGCCATGAGGCCGAGAAAGTCGCGCGGCGGCTTGGACGCGGCGCGGCGCGGTGTCGCGCTCCCGCCGCCGACGAGCACGACCGCCAGCGCCACGACGGCGGCGGCGGCCGCCAGCACGACCAGTAGCCGGACGGGACGTGACATGACTAGCCGGCGCGACGGCGCAGCGCCGGAATCACGCATACGCCGGCGAGCAGCGCCAAGACGAGCGCCACCCAGACCGGCGTCACATCCGCCGGATCCGTCGCACGCGCGGTGGCCGCCCCGGCCCGAACCGGCGCGAGCGCACCCGCGAACGATCCATGCTCGAGCTCCGCCCGGGAGACCGGCGGCTGGCCACCGGGGGCGCGCAGGCTGTTGACGAAGCGCTCCGCGCGCTTGCGCGCGAGGGTCGGAAACGGCGAGTAGAGTCCGTTCCCGGCGGCCGCATTGTCGGGCGGTGCGGCGAGGATGACGCACATCAGGACGCTCGCAAGTCCGACCCCGAACCGAGTCATGGCCGCCCGGACCATACACACGCGTCCTCTCGCGCTTGCAGGTGCGGCGCTCGTGGCGCTCGAGGCGCTGGTCGCACTGCTCGGCGGCCACTCGCCGCCACTGGCCATCCTGGTCCTGGTCCTTGCACCGGGGCTCGCGCTGCTGCCCCTTCTACCCGCGCGCGCGCGAACCGATCTGGTGACCGGACTCGCGGCCGCGCCGGCGCTCGGGTTCGCGGCATCCTCGTGTGCGCTGATCACGGCATCGAGTGCCGGCCTTCCGCTGAACGGTTTGGTCGTACGGCTCATGCCCGCCTTGCTCGTCTTGGTCGGGCTCGCGTTGCGCGGTGACGAACCCACCCCTCGGATGACCCGGCCCGAGGCGGTCGTCGCCCTCGGACTGCTCGCCGCGGTCGGCGCCGGGATCCTGCTCGAGGGCCGCGTGATCCACGGATCCCCGGTGCCCGGGAACGACTGGGCGAAGTACGTCCTGTACGCCGACGAGATCCGCGCCCACCACGCGCTGCTGATCCGCAACCCGTTCTGGATCCTGGGGACTCCGTTCCGCGAGGACCCGGGCATCCCGGCGCTCTACGGCTCGTATCTCGTGATGACGGGCCAGGGCGCGACCGCGGTGGTGCACGGCATCTGGGCGTTTGCCGTGATCTCGACCCTCACGATGTTCGTGCTGGTCCGAGCACTGTGGGGGCCCGCGGCGGGATTCGTCGCGGCGCTGGTCTGGGCGGTGCTTCCGATCAACCACGACATCCTCGGCTGGCATGGGCTCCCGAACGTCGCCGCGCTGAGCCTGCTCGCGCTGCTGCTGCTGTACGGCGGCTGCCTCTTCACCGGCGGGCTGACCCGCTCGGAGGCGGCGGGGCTGGGGCTGACGCTGCTTGCCCTCGCCGCGGCCCACCGGCTCTCGCTGATCGTGGGCGTCGGCGGGCTGGCGATCATGGGCGCAACTGCGTTCGTCGTCGGCGGCCTGCGCAGGATGGCCGGCGAGATCGCCATCGCGGTCGGCGTGATCGTGGTGCTCGGGGGCGGCGTGATCTACGACATCGTTCAGCGCCAGCGAACCTTCGGCGGGACGCTCCCCTACCGCGATTACGGCGCGACCAAGTTGCCGATCGACCACACGGTGGCCGATCTGACGGTCGTGTTCACAGTGGTGGCTGGGCTGGCATTGCTGGTCTGTGTGCGGCGCGTCGTGAACGACCGCGCGCTCGTGCCGATCCTGGCGCTCCTCGCGTTCACCCTCGCCGGGGCCTATGCCTGGGTGGTGCACCTGCCGCTGGTGTACCTGCGGATGGCGTACTACCTGCCGCTCGCGCTGGTTCCCGCGGTGGCCGTCGCGCTGACGACCCTCGCGCGCGGCAGGACGGGCGTGGTCGCCGGCGCGGCACTTGCTGCCGTTGTCGGCGCGTTCGCGTGGCCGGCCGCACACGACGTGCGGTTCGTCTACGAGTTCGCCAACCGCGCGTCGCTGCGCGGGCTTGACGCGGTCGCCGCACAGCTGCGTCCGAACGAGGTCGTGGTCACCGACCGTTGCTGGAGCTTCCTGGCGACGTGGCTGCTGCACACGCGCACGCTGCCCGCGCTCTACCCCGTCGACATCCAACCCAAGGCCGAGCTCGTGCGCGCGAACGAGGCCCACGCGATCCTCGAGGGGACGCCCACGGGTCAGGTGCTCGCGCGGCGACTCGGAGTTCGGTACCTCGTGGTCGACCCGACCTGCCCGGACCCGAACGGCAGAGCGCTCGCCCCGCCGCGCGTCGGCAAGCCGGTGTTCACCAGCGAGCGGTTGGTGGTGCTGAAGCTCTAGACCGGGATGTAGGCCGCGTGCGTCGCCTGCGAGGCGACGAGCCCCGCCGGGCGCAGGCGCACCGTGCTGTAGCGCGTCGCCTGTGAGCCGCTGCGCGCGATGGCCGTGACCTTGATCTTCAGCCGGCTGGCGGAAGCGCCCAGGCGCTTGGCGAAGTTCACGCTCAGCGTCTGGCGGCGCGCGACGTGGCGGCTCGTGACGGCCAGCGTCGTCGTCCGCGAGGCCCACGCCACGCCCTGCGGGCGCGGGACGCCGACCTGGACCTGCAGCTGGCACGTGGTCGAGCAGCGCGCGGCGATGATCAGGCGGCCGGCGCGGCGCGGGTGGCGCCGGACCTTCACCTTCAGCTTCAGATGCGTCGCCTTCTTGCGAGCGGCGGTCGACGAGACCGAGCGCGTGCCGGCACCCGAGCAGAGATGGATCGTGTCGGTCGGGGCGCCGGTCGTCAGGCCACGCATCATCCGCACCGACGACGCGAACGCGTCGGCAGCTGGCTTGTTCGAGCCGTCCTTGTTCGCGATCCCGAACCACTGGCCGGCATCGCCCTGGTCCTGCTCGGGTCCGAGCCAGGCGTAGACCGAGAGCCGCTCGAGGCCGCAGTCCGTGCGCGGCAACGTGCTGGCGAGCTCGCGCAGGTAGTCGGCGCGCTTGGACTCCGAAACCAGATTGCTGGGCCAGCCGATCTCGGTCAGTTCGATCGGAAGGCCGGGGCCCGCGATCGAATCGACGTCGCCACGGAAGGCGGCGATCGTGCGGTAGACGGCCTCGGGATCGCGTGCGTACGGATGGAACGCGACGGCGTCGGTCTTGCCCTTGAGATCCGGCCGGTGCGCGTACATCTTGCGCAGGAAGTCGGCGGGAGCGAGGACCGAATCGGTCGTCTTCGATGCAGCCAGCCCGCCGATCATCACACGCGCACTGGAATCGACGTTGTGGATCGCATCGCTTGTCGCCGCGAAGAGGTCGGCGTAGTCCTCGGGCGTGGACGGATGCCAGTAGAGCTTCGCGTTCTCCTCGTTCCAGACCTCGTAGGCGGCCACGGGCTGCGCCGGGAGCTCCGGGTGCTCGGCCCAGAAGCTGCCGCCAGGCCCATAGCGTTTCACGAGTGCGGCGGCGAACAGCGCGAAGTTCTGCGTCCCATCGGGGGCGCCGTTGTAGTCGCCGGGGATCGTCGAGCCCCACGTGGCCGAGAAGCACAGCAGTGGCTCCCACTGCAGGTTGTGGCGCGCGAGCGCGGCGACCTGCTTGTCGGTGTCGCTCCACGAGTAGCCGTGCACGCCGTTGACGGGGGCGCCGGGCTCGAGATCCGACCACCAGGCGCCCATCCGCACAACCTGGATGCCATCGTCGGCGATCGCCTGCAGGTGCGTGTCCCACTGTGACTCGGGCAGGTGGAAGAGGTCCCCGGGGTTGACGCCGTAGAACTGATCGGGCGCCGGACCCGCCGCGAGCGCACTCGCAGGGAGGAAGGCAATGACGGCGACCAGGAGCATCGCGAGGGCGATCCCATGGCGCCGAAGCGGGGATCGCTTCGCGGACACGTGACAGCGATCGGCCGCCTTCCACGCCGCTGCGACGAACGATCCTCAGGCCTGGACGTATGGCCCATAACGCCCGTCAACCGCCTGGACGTCTGTTGGATCCTGCTCAATGGGGCTGAAGATTTCGCGCTCGCGGCCGGGCGCTCAACCACCGTGGGAGGTACCAGTTCCACTCGCCGAGCAGCTTCATCCCAGCCGGTAGCAGCACGGCTCGCACGATCGTCGCGTCGAGCAGCACCGCGACGGCCAGCCCGATGCCCGTCATCTTGAACTCGATCGCGCTGAGCGTCGCGAAGATGCCGAAGACCGCGACCATCACGACCGCCGCGCTCGTGACGACGCCGGCGGTCGACCGGATCGCCTGCGCCACGGCCTGGTCGGTCGGGAGCCCGCGGTCGTGGGCCTCGCGCACCCGGCTGAGGATGAACACGTGGTAGTCCATGCTCAGCCCGAAGAGCACGACGAACAGGAAGAGCGGCAGCCAGTCGACGATGCCGCCGACCGGGCGGAAGCCCAGCAGCGCGCGCCCGTGGGCGTCCTGGAACAGCCACGTCAGGATCCCGTACGAGGCGCCGACCGACAGCAGGTTCAACACGATCGCCTTCAAAGGGATCACGATCGACCGGAACGTCACGAGCAGCAGCACGAACGCGAGCCCGAGGACGAACGCGAACACGAGCGGCAGCCGCGCGCGCAGGCGATCGTTGAAGTCCTTGGAGTCCGCGGTGGCGCCGGTGACGTAGGCATCGACGTACGGGACACGCTCGACCGTCGAGGGGATCAGCTCGCCGCGCAGCGTCGCCAGCGCCCGCTCCGAACGCGCGTCGGTGCCGTTGCCGGCGAGCGGGATCTCGACCTTCGCGATCGTGCGGTCCGGGCTGACCGTCGTCGTGACCGGGCCGCCCATCTGGTCGTTGTCCTCGGCGATCCGCGTCATTCGCGCGATCGCGGCTCGCACCGCCGGCGCGGTGACGTCCGGCGCCTTCACGGCCACGACCGCCGGGATCGGGCCGCCGGGGAACGCGGCCTGGATGCGGTCGTAGGTCTTCATCACCTGCAGGCTGCGCGGCAGCGCCGCGATACCCGGCTCGACAGTTCGCATGTGCAGCATCGGCGTCGCGAGCACCAGCAGCGTTCCGGCCGACAGCACGACCGCGATCACCGGATGGCGCAGCACACGGTCGACGACCCACCCCCAGGCGCTCGGCGCATCCGCATCGCGGTGCCTGCGCCGCGCGATGACTGGCATGCGGCCGCGCTCGACCCTGTCGCCCAGCATCGCCAGCGCGGCCGGCAGGACCGTCATCGAACCGAGCATCGCGACGGCGACGACGAGCATCGTTCCGATCGCGAACGACCGGAACACGACGTTGCCGGCGAGCAGCATCCCCGACATCGCGATCAGGACGATCAGCCCGGAGGTCAACACCGCGCGGCCAGAGGTGGCGGCGGCCACGGCGAGCGCGTCGGCGTTGTCGCGGCCGGCGTTGCGCTCCTCGAGCTTGCGGCGCAGATAGAACATCGAATAGTCCACGCCGACCGCGAGGCCGATCAGCAGGATCACCGAGCTCGCCGTCTGGTCGAACGGCACGAGCCGGCTGATCGGGGCAACCATCCCGAGCGTCGCGACGACGGCGGTCAGGCCGAGCAGCAGCGGGATGCCGGCCGCTACGAGTGCGCCGAAGGCGACAAGCAGGATCGCCAGTGTGAGCGGCAGCGACGTCCGTTCGGCCTTCTGGAAGTCGCTCTCGAAGAGCTTGTTCAGAGCCTTGTTCGCGCTCGCCTCGCCGAACTGCTCGATGCGGATGCGCGGATGCGCGCGCTGGACGGCAGCGGTCACCGCCAGCGAGGCGGCGACGCGGTCCTGCGCCGCCTGCTCGCTCCCCGGCACCACGAACTTGACGAGCGCCGAGCGCCCGTCATAGGAGAGCTGGCCGAAGTTCGCCGGCAGCAGCGGCGAGCGCACGTCGCGCACGGATGGCAGCGCGCGCAGCCGCACGACCAGGTCGCGGATCGCGCCGTCGTAGGCGGGATGCCCGATCCCGACGATCCCGTGCCCCTGGATCAGCACCATCTCCTCCGCCTGCTTCGGGAACGCGTCGGCGATCAGCTGCCGGGCAACGCGCGATTCGCCGTTGCCCTGCTCGGAGCGCGAGATGTGCCGCTGCCCGACCGCCCCGCCGATCAGGTAGGCGACCACGACGAATGTCAGCCAGCCGAACACCGCCAGCCTGCGATGGCCGGCCGACCAGCGACCTGCCCGAGCAGCGAGGTTCTCCTGCCGCATGGCTCGAAGCTATGCCCGCCGGGAGGGGTCGCGCGTCCGTAGTCAGCCGCGCGATCCGTGCATGGTTCTCCGGCTCCTTCAGCCGAGGCTCGGTCGCCGCTGCATGTGCAGGTGGACGGGCAGCGTCCGGACCGTCGCACCCGCGACCTCGACCCGTACCTGGCCGTCGAAGCGCCTGACGCCACGTAGCGTTCGCCGCGCCTGCGGCGTCAGTTGCAGCCGCACCCCTGCGGGCGCGTTGCGCCGCACGACGATCTCGGCGGGCAGCGTCATGCGTGTAGCGCCCTGCCACAGGCCCACGTTCACACGGACCGTCTTCCAGGTCGAGAGCCCGATCCCCAACGAGCCATGGCGCCCGCGCAACCAGGCGACCTCGTCGCGGGCGCCGTTGTCCAGGAACTGCGCTTTCCATGCTGGATCGACCTGGAGCGTGGACCCTTCGAGGGGGCGGCCCGTGACCGTGATCCGGTAGTCGAGTGCAAACGGACAGGTGATCGCCAGGTGGTAGAGCACGCCGGCGCGGGCCACGAAGCGCCAGCGCCCGCTTCCCATCCCGCCGAACCAACCGCCCACGGGTTTGAGCGCCACGACTTGCGCGCCGGTGAACGCGTGGATGAAGACGTCGTCGTCATGGCACGTGAACTCCACCGAGCCGGCGGGCCTGGCGACGACCGTGACGCCGAGCGTGCGCCGGGTGCGCAGCTTGAACCAGACGGACTTCGGCCCGACGCCGGCGTCGCCTTCGCTCCACGGCGCCTCGAGCAGGTTGCCCTGCGCCCGGTATGGCAGCGAGATGGCCGTCGCCCTGCGGAAGTTGACGTTGGTGGCGAGCGGCCGCGGGTCGAGCAACCGCAACTGCATGGGCAGCCAGGGCTCGAAGGTGAGGTCCTTCGTCCGCAGCGCAACGGCGACGCGGTAGGTCTCTCCCACCCGCGCCTCCCAGGCAACGTACGGCGCGCGTCGCACCCCGACCATCGGCGCGGAGCCGATCGGCCGCAGGCTTGCGAGGTCGGACCCCGTGTAGACGGACACCACCGTGCCGGCGTCCGGCGGGTTCACGACCACCGCGACCCGCCGGGTGTAGGTGGGCGTGAACGTGAACCACACCGAGCCGACCGTCACCTCTCCCCCGTGCACCGGCTCGCCAGGCTCGAGCGTCGCCTGGTCGAGGCTGGTGATCCACGTGACCGGCATCGCGATCGGCCGCGCCGCGGCGAAGGCGTCGTTCGGCGGCTTCCCGGCCACCGCAGCCGACGGCACGGCGAGCACGGCGAGCACGGCGCCGAGCGCGGCCAGCAGCATGCGCCAGGTGCTAGGGGAACAGGACATCGTCGTTGAAATCCCCTGGATCGCCGATCCTCCACATCGGCGGCGCCACGGTGACCAGCCGCTCCGCGGTGAGTCGGCCGTAGCTTGCGCGCAGCAGCGTCGGGCCGACCAGCGTCGCGGCGCGGTCGGAGCGGTCCGGTAGTTGATAGCGCCAGCGCAGCCCGCAGCGTGAACTGACCGATGCAACGGTGTTCCACGCCGCAAACCAGGATCCGGGCAAGCCGCCGAAGAACGGCCACACGACACGGCCGCCCTGCGCGATGTGCGCCTGTCCCGGGGCACCCGCCGTCGCCGCTGCGTCGAGCAGAGCGCGACACGGCCGCGCGCCAACACGCAGCGCCCACAGCGCAGCCCACTGCGGCCTGTCGAAGTCCGCGGTCAGCAGGTCGCCGCGCAGGTCGACGGCCGCGGCACCACGCACTTCGCCGGAGCCGACCTGCGACGGGAGCGCGAATCGCTGCGGGCGGCCACCCCCGGTGACCACCACGTTGGGCGCGCCGCCGCATTCGACGCCCAGCGCCGTGCGGCCGCGCCAGCGCGCGACGAACGCGACCTGACAGCCACGGGGCGCCACGAGTCGCAGCGGCACGCGCGCTCCCGACGCCACGAGCCGCGACTGCCAGTGGCCGCAGCCGTTCGTGGAATCGCAGGTCGCGACCGTTGCAATCGCCCGGCCGCCCGCGTCCACCCCGACGTCGAGTCGCCCGAACCGCAGGGCCTGCGGCGGAGCGACCACGCGCTCGGGTGCATCCAGCCCCGTGCGCAGGTGCAGGAGCCCGTTCGGGTCCACCCAGGCGATCCCGCCAGGCGCGGCATCGAGGTCGGCGCCATGCACGAAACCGAGCCGGGTGCGCGGCTGCCACGGTGCCCCATTGACGGTCTCACAGCTGCCCCAGATGCGCATCGGCGCCGGCGCGAGGACGCTGTCGCGGCCGACTCCGCAGCGCGCCAGCGCAGCGCTCGCGCCGCGCAGGTCGAAGCTGTCGTTCCCGCCCTCCAGCGAGAAGACCGCGACCCGCATCCGCGCGTGCGGCTCGACGACGAGCCTGTGCGCGACGTCGAAGGCGAACGTGATCCTCGCGCGCACGATGGTTCCAGGACAGCGCGCGACGGCCGCGTCTCCGGTGCGCCTGCAGCGGCCGATCGCGCGCAACTCGCCGGTCGGAGCGTCCTCGCGCACGAGCACCGCCCCGTCGGGCGCTCGGCTCACCGTCATCACGCTCGGCCCGTTGCCGCTGGCCTGCAGCTCGTGGCCATCGGACCACACGACGCTGAGGACGGTCGTCATCGGTGGCGGCTGCGCGTCCGCGCCCGCTGCGACCAAAAGGAACGCGAACACCAGCGGCAGGCAGCGGCGCGTCATGTGCAGACGATGCGCTCAAGGGTCGCGCCTGCCATCCGCAGCACGTACGGCTGCCCCGCGGGCGGACTACTGAACCGCTTTCAGCCGTGCGGTTGGTGCACGGTTCCCACGCCCGCGCCCGAGCCCTGGCCGCACGCCTGTTCCCCGATGCACGCCGCCAGAACGCAGACGTCGTCGTCCTCGCCCTCGTCGCGCAGCTCGTCCACGAGCGCTGCCGCAAATCCGGGCGTGACGCCGTCGGCGGAAGCGAGTTGCGCCACCAGGCGGCTCATCCCCTCCTCGATGGTTCCTGTGCGGCGCTCGACGAGACCGTCCGTATAGAGGATGAGGGTGCTCCCAGGTGAGAGCACGTGGGTGGCCTCCGAGCGGGAGGTGGCGTCCACGCGGATGTCCAGCGGCGTCGAGCGGCCTTCCCACAGGAACGCAGGCTCGTCGTCCTGGCCGCGGACCACCGGCGGGGGATGACCTGCGCAGGCGTAGCGCAGTCGCCCGGTCGCGAGTTCCAGCTGGGCGTAGACGACCGTGGCCATCTGCCCGACGCGGTGCCTGCTCGAGTACGCGTCCAGCCCATCGAGCAACGCGGCGGGCCCCACGTGAGTCGCAGCGAGCGCACGCGTGGCGCTGCGCAGCTGGCCCATGGTTGCCGCGGCCTCGATTCCTCGCCCCACAACATCGCCGACCACCAGCCCCACCGTCCGCCCCGGCTCGAGCCAGAAGGCGTCGAACCAGTCGCCGCCGACCTCGAGGCCTCGCTCGGCC
>Ga0308175_100003134_pt1 | contig 11425 bp, 11 predicted proteins | sample PhyCR1_3_FD_203893 | JGI IMG/M metagenome (GOLD analysis project Ga0308175, IMG submission 203893) | Soil microbial communities from UC Gill Tract Community Farm, Albany, California, United States - DLSLS.C.R1 | ecosystem: Environmental > Terrestrial > Soil > Agricultural land | place: USA... | reverse complement strand
TCCCCTGCACCGCCGCCTGGGTGACGAACAGCGTGCCCGCGTTCAGCAGCAGCGTGATCGTCATCGCCAGCGCGACCAGCACCGTGACCTGCCAGGCGCCGGTGCCGATCAGGAGCAGCAGCAGGTCGGCCAGGAACACCCCGACGGCCACCCCGAGCGTCACCTCGATCACCCGGCGCAGCCGCTGGCCGTAGGACGTGCCGAGGCAGACGACGGCGACGATCGGGGCGAAGAACGGACGCGGGTGCCCGAGCACGTCGTGGGCCAGCCACCAGGCGAGGCCGGCGGCGACCGCGCACTGCCCGATGTGCCAGCTCTTGCTGCGCAGCCGGGCGCCCCGCGCCCGGAACGAGACCCGGCCGCGGTCCCAGGCGCGCTCCCGGAGGCGGTCGATGCGGCCGGCGTCGCTCACAGGAGGACGCTACGACAGATCGTGCCGGGTCAGCCGAGCTTGCCGGCCGCGCGCTGCACCGCGGCGACCATCGGCTCGTGACCGGCGTCGTAGTTGTAGTCCTGGCCGACCCGCCGCAGCTTCAGCATCGCGATGCGGTTGCCGACGACGGCCATCCCCTCGGCGTCGAAGGTCGCCTCGTCGGGGCTGCCGCCGGGTCGCCGGTAGGTCAGGAGGTACCACTCGCCGGTGCCGCCGTCGACCTGCACGCTCTGCAGCTCGCCCACGTGCGGCCGCTTGCCCGGCAGCCGGTCGGCGCACTGCGCGCGCCACGACTTCAGCACCGCGAACGCCCGCTGGGCGGTGGTCGAGTCGGGGAGCTCGGCGACGAGCTCACCGGCCGGGTCCGGCGCGTCCCCCGGCCCGGACTGGGCCGGGCGGTAGTCGCGGACCGCGACGGAGGTGGCCCCGATCGAGGTGATCCCGAAGCGCTGGCAGGTGCCGAACAGGTCGCGGCCCTCGCGGGTGCGGGTGGCGCCCGCGGTCCAGCGGTACTGCTCGTTGAAGCCGGGCAGCTCCTCGGCGGTGAGCAGCCGGTCGGTCAGCGTCCCGGTCGTCGTCGGTGCCGACGAGGTGGTCGGTGCCGCCGGCGTGGTGGTCTCGGTGGGCTCCGGCGTCGCCGAGCTCGCCTGGCTGTCCTGGGTCTTGGGTGCCGCGGGGCTGGTCGACGTCGCGGCGGTGGCGCGGGTCGGCTCCGGCGTGTCGGCGGCCCGCTGCGGCTGCTCGGCGCACCCGGCGAGCCCGAGGGCACCGGCGAGAGCGAGCGTCATCACGGCCGTGGCCGCACGGGTCGGTCGTGCGAGAGCACGGCTGCGGGTCACGGTCTTCCTCACTGTCTCGGGCGGTCACGACCAGCGTAGGGTGGGGCGCTCCGACTCACCGACACCTGCCGTGGCGTGTCCCGATACGGTGTCGGGAGTCGTCTCGACGCCCCGATCCCAGTCATGCGAGGAGGACCCAGTGGTGTCCGCACGGCCAATGCGGGCCCGTCGCCTCCGGCTGGCGGCGCCGGTGCTGGCCACGCTGGCCTGTCTGGGCGCGGCCGCCTGCACGTCCCAGTCGGGCGGGGCACCCTCGCCGTCGGCCAGCGCCACCTCCGCCCCGACGTCGGCGTCGACCACCAGCGGACCCGTGACGCTCAGGTTCGCGGTGTACGGCGAGCAGCCGGTGGTCGCGGCGTACCGGCGGCTGGCCGCCACCTGGAACTCCCGCCACCCCGACATCACCGTCAAGGTCGAGGCGGTCGCGGACGCGGTCACCTCCCTGGACCGGGTCGACCGCGGCTTCGCCGCCGGGCACCCGCCGGACCTGTTCCTGACCCCGCAGAGCGCGCTGCCCGAGCTGAAGGCCGACGACCGTCTCCAGCCGGTCGACCAGCTGCTCGAGCAGCGCGGCGTGCAGTTCGGCGACAGCTACCAGCGGCTCGGGCTGGAGGGCTTCGCCGGCGACGCCGCCCTGCAGTGCATGCCCAACGAGGTCTCGCCCTACGTCGTCTTCTACAACAAGCGGCTGATCGTGCCGCGCACGTTCGGCCAGCCCGGCGAGCAGCCGCCGAGCCCCGACCACGGCTGGACGTGGGAGCAGTTCGTGGCGGCCGCCCGGGCCAGCTCGCACGACGGCGTCAAGGGCGTCTACCTCCCGCCCCGGCTGACGACGCTGCTGCCGCTGGTGCGCTCGGCCGGCGCGGACCTGGTCGACGACCCGCGCAACCCGACGACCACGACGTTCGCCGACAAGGACGCCCGCACGGCGCTCGAGGACATCCTCACGGTCGCCCGCGACCCGTCGATCAACCTCACCGCCCGGCAGCTCGCCCGGCAGGACGCGGTCACCCGCTTCGAGGACGGCCGGGTGGCGATGATGGTCGGCACCCGGTCGCTGGTGCCGAGGCTGCGCGCCAAGCCCGACCTGCACTTCGACGTGTTCCCGCTGCCCAACCTGGGCCGGTCGCGCACGGTCGCGGAGATGACCGGCTACTGCCTGGCCAAGGGCTCGCAGCACGTCCCCCAGGCCGCGGACTTCCTGGCCTGGGCGAGCGGTGACCGGGGCTCGAAGATCCTCGCCGGCTCGGGCGGCATCGTGCCCGCGAACATCACGGCCCTGCACTCCCCGCAGTTCACCGAGCCGAGCGAGTTCCCGCGCAACAGCGAGGTCTTCGACGAGGTCATCCGCCGCGCCGACCCGCTGCCCAGCACGCCGCACTGGCCCGACGTGGTCAGCCAGACGCAGCCGTTCGTCGACCGGCTGTTCTACGCCCCGGTGCTGAGCCTGGACACGCTCCTGCCGCACATCGACGAGGTGTCCGCCCGGCTCCTCGCGCAGCCGACCCCCTCGGCCTCGCCCAGCTCCTGACCGGGGTCAGGACGACGTGGGCGCCGTCGTGGTCACGATGGCCTCGGTGAGCGGGCCGCGGGCCAGCTCCACCTGCCAGGCCCGGGCTCCGAGCGCGGCGAGCCGGGCCGCCACCAGGTCCGCCACGTCCTCTCCGTCGCCGGGCTGCGGCGGCTCCCACAGGACCCGGCGCACGTAGTCCGGGGTCAGCAGGTTCTCCACGGGCAGGTCGTGGTCCTCGGCGAGCGCCTTGAGTGTGGTGCGCGCCCTGACCAGCCGTGCCGCCGCCACCGGGTCCCGGTCCGCCCAGGCGCGTGGCGGTGGCGGCCCGTCGTAGCGGGCCGCGACCGGCGGAAGCTCCTCCTCGGGCAGCGACCGGGCCACCCTCAGCGCCTCGACCCACTGGTGCGCGTAGCGCTCGGCCCCGCGTCCGCGGAACCCCTTCACCGCCAGCAGCCCGGCCTTGTCGCGCGGCAGCGCGTTGGCGGCCTCCACGATGGCCGAGTCGGGGATGATCCGGCCGGGGGTGACGTCGCGGCGCGCGGCGATCGCGTCGCGGGTCTCCCAGAGCTCGCGTACGGCGGCCAGGGCGCGGCGGCCACGGGCGCGGTGCATGCCGGAGGTGCGGCGCCAGGGGTCCTGCCGCGGGCCCGCGGGCTCGGCGGTGACCAGGTGGGTGAACTCCTGCCGGGCCCAGTCGGCCTTGCCGGTCTCCTCGAGCTCGCGGCCGAGCGCCTCGCGCAGCTCGAGCAGCGCCTCGACGTCGAGCGCGGCGTACTCCAGCCACGGCTCCGGCAACGGCCGCGTCGACCAGTCGACCGCCGAGTGCTCCTTGCGCAGGCTCCGTCCCACCACGGTCTCGACCAGCGTGGCCAGTCCCACCCGGGGGTAGCCGAGCAGCCGGCCCGCCAGCTCGGTGTCGAACAGCGTCGTCGGGCGCAGCCCGACCTCGGCCAGGCAGGACAGGTCCTGGGTGGCCGCGTGCAGGATCCACTCGGCGTCGCCGAGGGCCTCGTGGAGCGCGCTCAGGTCGTCGAACGCGGTCGGGTCCACCAGCGCGGTGCCGGCACCCTCGCGGCGCAGCTGCACGAGGTAGGCGCGGGCGGAGTACCGGTAGCCGGAGGCCCGCTCCGCGTCGATCGCCACCGGGCCGGTGCCCTTGGCGAACGCCTCGACGACCCGCTCGTAGGCCTGCGGGGTGTCGACGACCGGGGGCAGGCCGTCGCGCAGCTCGAGCAGGGGGGCCGGCGCGGGCGTCTCCGGTGCGGCGACCTCCGCCGCGTCGTCGGTCTCGGGGGACAGCACGGTCTCCCCCTGCGCAGGGCTGTCGGTGGGACGGCCCATCAGCCTCGGCCGCGCTGTCCGCGCCGGCTGGGCATCGTCGCGACACCTTCGGGCACCGGGGGCAGCCCCGACGCCGTGCACACCAGCTCGCCCCAGGCCTCCGCGTGCGGGCCCAGGTCGAGCAGGCCGTCACCGGCCGGGTCGCTCACGGGCGTCCAGGAGGCGCGGATCTCCAGCTGCGCGCTCGGCTCCTCGCCCGCCATGCTGCCGAAGCTCTCCGAGGACACCTTCGTGACCGTGCCCGAGGGCGCGAGGTAGGTGGCGCCGTGCGCGGCCAGCGCCTCGACCAGCCAGGACCAGCCCACCTCGGCGAGCAGCGGGTCGTTGGCCATCTCCGGGTCGATCTCTGCGCGGGCGTACGCGACGCAGCGGAACGTGCCCTCCCAGGCGTCGTTGCCGGCCGGGTCGTGCAGCAGGACGAGCCGGCCGGTGCCGACGTCCTCGCCGTCGACCGTGACGTCCGCGGACAGCGCGGAGGCGTACGGCGCGATGCGCTGCGGCGCCGGCATCTCCTCGCAGAAGACCTCGGGGCGCAACCGGGCACCGCGCAGCTGTGCGACGGCTAGCCGGAACTCCTCCGGGAAGGCGGAGGCGTCCACACGAGGCTCTTGGCGTGCGGCCATGAGGTCAGAGTAAGCCGGAACCGGCGTGGTAAAGGCCCGACACGCGCTTCCGGATCGGTGGGCTGAGAGGATGACCGCGTGACGGCTGCCTCTGTTTCTGACCCCCGCGTGCGGGACTCGGCGTTCGTGCGCGCGGCCCGGGGGGAGGTGGCGCCGCACACGCCGGTGTGGTTCATGCGACAGGCGGGACGGTCGCTGCCGGAGTACCGCCGTGTCCGCGAGGGCGTGCCGATGCTCGAGTCGTGCATGCGGCCCGAGCTCGTGGTGGAGATCACGCTGCAGCCCGTGCGGCGCTACGGCGTGGACGCGGCGATCTTCTTCTCCGACATCGTGCTGCCGCTGAAGGCGGTCGGTGTGGACCTGGACATCAAGCCCGGCGTCGGCCCGGTGGTGGAGAAGCCGGTGCAGACGCTGGCCGACGTGGCCGCGATCCCGGACCTGACCCCGGAGCACGTGCCGTTCGTCACGGAGTCGGTGCGCGCCCTGGTCTCCGAGCTCGGCGCGACGCCGCTGATCGGGTTCGCGGGTGCGCCGTTCACGGTCGCGTCGTACCTCGTCGAGGGCGGGCCGTCCAAGGAGCACGCCCGCACCAAGGCGATGATGTTCGGCGCGCCGGAGGTCTGGGACGCCCTGATGCGGAAGATCGCCGCGATCTCCGCGGCCTACCTCGCGGTGCAGGTCGAGGCCGGCGCCTCCGCCGTGCAGCTGTTCGACTCGTGGGCGGGCGCGGTGTCCCCGGACGACTACCGGCGCTACGTGATGCCGTACTCCGCCCAGGTGCTGGCCGCGGCCGGCGAGCTCGGCGTGCCGCGGATCCACTTCGGGGTCGGCACCGGCGAGCTGCTCGGGCTGATGGGGGAGGCGGGCGCCGACGTCGTGGGCGTCGACTGGCGGGTGCCGCTCGCCGAGGGCGTGCGCCGGGCCGGCGGCCGGGCCGTGCAGGGCAACCTCGACCCGTCCCTGGTGTTCGCCCCCACCGAGGTGATGCTCGCTCGCGCCACCGAGGTCGTCGAGGCCGGTCGCGCCGCCCCCGGCCACATCTTCAACCTCGGCCACGGCGTGCTGCCCTCCACCGACCCCGACCAGCTCGCCCGGCTCACCGACCACGTGCACTCGCTCCGCTGACCCGTCACCTGGAAGGCAGGTTCACCGGCGCGTCGCGCAGCAAGTGACGGCTCACCCCCGGGTACGTCGACCCCGCGCGAGCTCCGTGCCCAGCGCGTCGAGCCGCTGCTCCCAGATCCCCCGGAACTGCTCCAGCCAGCCGTCCACCTCGCGCAGGCCGGACGGGTCCACGGAGTAGATGCGGCGGGTGCCGGCGGCGCGGACGGTGGCGAAGCCGCTGTCGCGGAGCACCCGCAGGTGCTGGGAGACCGCCGGCTGGGAGATGCCGAACTCGCCACCCACCGCCTCCACGAGCTCCCCGGAGCTGTGCTCGCCGGCGGCCAGCAGCTCCAGGATGCGCCGGCGGACCGGGTCGCCGAGCACGTCGAAGGCGTGCACGCTCAGGCGTCCTCCGGCAACGGCCGTCCCGTGTAGGCGGCGGTGGTGCGGGCCGCGGCGGCACGGGCGGCCGCCGGGTCGTCACCGGCCGCGACCGCCGCGTCGCCCCACGCAGTGCTGGTGGCGGTCGTGTAGGCCGCGCCCTCCTCGGAGCCGGCCCACGCGGCCGCCGCGGCGGGGTCCGGGAAGCCGCCCGAGGTCAGGTGCAGGTGCAGCCCGAGCAGCACCATGTCCCAGCCGACACCGGTCGCGCCGGGCCCGAACTCGGCCCACCGCTCGGGGGTGACGTGGGCGGTGTGCCGCAGCTCCAGGAGGGTGCCGTCGCCCTCGGGGGTCAGCGTGACGTCGACCCACGAGACGTCGCCGGCGTACTCCCAGGTGAGCGCGAGCGAGTGCGGCGGGTCGCAGGTCTCGACGGTGCCGCCGGCGTTCCCCTCGAGCTGGTAGCGCCCGCCGAGCCGGAGGTCGCCGCTGACCGGCAGGAACCACCGGGCGATCCGGTCCGGGTCGGTGAGGGCGTCCCAGACGTCGGCCGCCGGGGCGGGGTAGGTCCGGGTCGCGACGAGCACCCGGGCCGGTGACCCGTCGCGCTCGGTGCTCCCGACGGCGCGGGTCACCGCACCGATCTGGTCGAGGAAGTCGGTCATGTACCCCACGATGCCGGGATGCACTTATATAAGTCAAGCCTTCTAAGAAGTGGCGGCCTCGGACGGCGGCGGCACCTTGCGCCGGCGCACGAGCGCCCGGATGCCCAGCCAGGCCGGCACCCCGACGAGGAGGCCGGCGACCAGGAACGGCAGCACCGCCCCCAGCACGGTCACCCCGACCACCAGCACGTCGAGCAGCGCGTGCCAGCCCGCCTCGAGTCCGGCGAGGAACCCGGCGCCCTGGAGCGCGTCCGGCGGCGGGACGTACCGCTCCGGGGTGGACAGGTTCACCGTGATCGTGGACATCGAGGTCTGGTCGGCCAGGTAGGACTGCTGCGCCTTCAGCGACTGGAGCTCGGACTGCCGCTGGGTGATCTTCTCCTCGTAGGCGAGCAGGTCCTTGACGTCCTGGGCGCCGCGCTGGAAGCGCTGTAGGTCGTCGAGGCTGTTCTGCAGCGTCTGGACGCGTTCGTCGACGTCGATCACCTGCGTGGTGACGTCCTTGCTGTTCTCGTCGGAGTCCTCCAGCTTGCCCATCTTCATCAGCGCGCTCTTGGTCGCCGCGAACCTCTCGACCGGCACCCGCAGCACGAGCGTCGACTGCTCGAGGCGGCCGTGCCGGTCGTTGCTGCTCTGCTCGCTGCCGATCGTGCCGCCGACCGCGGCGAGCAGCGCGTCGATGTCGGCGCGCACCCGGGCGAGGTCCTTCGAGGTGAGGGACACCTCGCCGGTGCGGATCACCGCCTTGGTCGTGACGACGGTCCGGTTCGCGCCCGGCGGAACCGCCTTCTCGTCCGTCGCGTCCGCGCGCGCCGGCGCCGGGGCGGCCAGGCCTCCGGCGCCGGCGGAGTCGCTGGACGCACCGCCGGAACACGCCGTGAGGCCGGCCAGCGCCACCAGCACGCCGGCCGTCATCGCGCGCCTGAGAGTCCTGTTCCTCATGGCCTACCCCGTTTCTCCCACGAGTCCCGGTCCGTCCGTCTCGTGCCACTGTGACGCAGCCCCTAGGGGAGTGGTTCCACCCCGGTGGCGACCGTGACCAGGTGTTTGCCAATCTGTGACGTGTGACCCCGAAGCCGCCCCCTCCCGCCCCGCGCGTGGTCGTCGTCGGCGGCGGCATCGCCGGGCTGGCGGCCGGGGCCGCCGTCCGTCGTACGGCGCCCGGGGTGGAGGTCGTGGTCCTCGAGGCGGCCCCCTCGATCGGGGGCAAGCTCGCCCTGACCGAGGTCGGCGGCGTGAGCGTCGACGTGGGGGCGGAAGCGATGCTGTTCCGCCGCCCCGAGGCCGTGGACCTCGCCCGGGCGTCCGGCCTCGGCGACCGGATCGTGCACCCCGCGACCACCAAGGCGAACCTCTGGTCGCGCGGCCGGCTGCGGCCGATGCCGCGCACCCTGATGGGCGTACCGGTCGACACCAAGGTGCTCGCGGACAGCGGCGTGATCTCCCGCTCCGGCCTGGCCCGGGTCGCGCTCGAGCGCGGCCTGCCGCCGACCCACCTCGACGGCCAGGACGTCAGCGTGGGCTGGCTGGTCGAGGAGCGGTTCGGGCGCGAGGTTGTCGACCGACTCGTGGAGCCGCTGCTCGGCGGGGTGTACGCCGGGCACGCCCGCGAGATCTCGGCGCGGGCCGCGGTGCCGCAGGTGGTCGCGCTGCTGGACCGGGACCGCTCGATGATGCGCGCCGCCGCGGCCGCGACGCAGGGCACCAGCGACGTGCCCGTGTTCGCGGGCCTCGTCGGCGGGGTCGGCCGGCTGCCCCAGGCAGTCGCGACGAGCGCCGGGCTCGACGTACGCACCGGCGCCACGCTGCGCGACCTGGCGCGCGCCGCCGACGGTGGCTGGAACCTCGTGGTCGGCTCCACCCGCGACGCGGAGGTGGTGCACGCCGACGCCGTCGTGCTGGCCACGCCGGCCCGGGCCACCGCCCGGCTGCTGTCCGACGTGGTGCCGGACGCGTCGCTGGAGCTGGCCCGCATCGAGTACGCCTCGATGGCGATCGTGACGCTCGCCTTCCGGGACCGCGACCTGCCCGAGACGCAGGGCTCGGGGTTCCTCGTGCCGCCGGTCGACAAGCGGCTGGTGAAGGCCGCGACGTACTCCTTCGCCAAGTGGGACTGGGTCCGCGAGGCCGGCGACGGGCTGCTGGTGATGCGCTGCTCGATCGGGCGGCACCGGGAGGAGGCGGTGCTGCAGCGCACCGACGAGGAGCTCGTGGACCTCGCGCTGGGCGACCTCGCCGACGCGATCGGGCTCAGCGTCCGGCCGGTCGACAGCCACGTGCAGCGGTGGGGCGGCGCGCTGCCGCAGTACGCCGTCGGGCACCTCGACCGGGTGCGCAACATCCGCTCCTCGGTGGCGGCCGTCCCCGGGCTCGCGGTGTGCGGCGCGGCGTACGACGGGCTGGGCATCCCGGCCTGCATCGCGTCGGCCGAGCTCGCGGCCACCCAGGTCCTCGGCGCCTTGCCGGGCTTGGGAGAATGAGCGCATGACCGAGAGCAAGCGCCCGAACCAGGGGAAGGCCGCCAAGGACCTGAACACCACCATCCGCTACACGATGTGGTCGGTGTTCAAGCTCCGCGACGTCCTCGGCGAGGCCGACCGGGTCAGCGAGGCGGCGGAGGTCGAGAAGCTGTTCGCCGAGCTGGCCGCCGCCGACGTGACCGTCCGCGGGCTCTACGACGTGGCCGGCCTGCGGGCCGACGCCGACCTCATGGTGTGGTGGCACGCCGGCTCGGCCGACGAGCTCCAGGACGCCTACCACCGCTTCCGCCGCACGGCCTTCGGCGCGCGCCTCGACCCGGTGTGGTCGCAGATGGCGCTGCACCGGCCCGCGGAGTTCAACAAGAGCCACGTGCCGGCGTTCCTCGCCGACGAGCAGCCGCGGGCCTACGTGTGCGTCTACCCGTTCGTGCGGTCCTACGAGTGGTACCTCCTCGAGGACTCCGAGCGCCGCCGGCTGCTGGCCGAGCACGGCATGATGGCGCGCGACTACCCCGACGTGCGGGCGAACACCGTCTCGTCGTTCGCCCTCGGCGACTACGAGTGGCTGCTCGCCTTCGAGGCCGACGACCTCGACCGGATCGTGGACCTGATGCGGCACCTGCGCGGCTCGGAGACCCGGCGCCACGTGCGCGAGGAGGTGCCGTTCTACACGGGCCGGCGCCGTACCCCCACCGAGCTGGTCACCGACCTGCCGTAACCGTCACTCGGCAGGCTCCAGCGTCATGGAGATGCTGTTGATGCAGTAGCGCTGCCCGGTGGGCGTGCCGTAGCCGTCGTCGAACACGTGCCCGAGGTGGGACCCGCAGCTCGCGCAGCGCACCTCGACCCGCTTCATCCCGTGCGAGGTGTCCTCGAGGTACTCCACCCGGTCCTCGGCCAGCGGCGCGTAGAAAGACGGCCAGCCGCAGTGCGAGTCGAACTTCGTCTCGGACTTGAACAGCTCGGCCTGGCAGGCGCGGCAGCGGTAGACGCCGACCGTCTTGGTGTCGGTGTACTCACCGGTGAACGCGCGCTCCGTGCCCGCCTTGCGCAGCACGGCGTACTCGTCGCGCGAGAGCTGCTCGCGCCACTCCTGGTCGGTCTTCTCCACCTGGTAACCCATGCCTCCAGCCTACGGATCGGCGCCAGTCGGGCCCTTACGGTCCGATGACGCCCGATGACGTGGTTAGGCTCTCGCCATGGCCACCCCCGCCGCCGAGGTCGACGCCGCCGGGCGGCCCGTCCGTGTCTCCAGCCCCGACCGGGTCATCTACGAGGCCACCGCGACGACGGCCGGGGTCACCAAGCTGATGGTCGTGGAGTACTACGTCGCCGTCGGCGAGGGGATCCTGCGGGCGCTGCGTGAGCGGCCGACCGCGCTGGAGCGCTGGCCCAAGGGCGTGCACGAGGGGATCGTGCTGAGCACCGGCTACGGCGACAAGGCCGACGCGTTCTACCAGAAGCGGGTGCCCAAGGGCGCCCCCGAGTACGTCGAGACCGCGACCGTCACCTTCCCGTCCGGCCGCACCGCCGCCGAGGTCTGCCCGACCGAGGTCGCCGTGGCGGCGTGGGCCGCGCAGATGGGCACGCTGACCTTCCACCCCTGGCCGGTGCGGCGCGACCGGCCCGACCACCCCGACGAGCTGCGCATCGACCTGGACCCGCACGGGGTGACCGGCTTCCGCGACGCCGTGCGGGTGGCCGGCGCCGCCCGTGCGCTGCTCGAGGACCTCGGCCTGCGCGGCTTCCCGAAGACCAGCGGCAACCGCGGCGTGCACGTCTACGTCCGGATCGAGCCGCGGTGGGAGTTCGTGGACGTCCGGCACGCGGCGATCGCGTTCGGACGCGAGCTGGCCCGGCGTACCCCCGGGGTGACCACGAGCTGGTGGAAGGAGGAGCGCGGCGACAACATCTTCGTGGACTACAACCAGAACTCCCGGGACCGCACGATCGCCTCCGCCTACAGCCTCCGGCCCAAGCCCGGCGCACCGGTCAGCACCCCTGTCGAGTGGGACGAGTTGGCGGAGGTCGAGGACCCGGCCGGCT
>Ga0308175_100003132_pt1 | contig 11428 bp, 11 predicted proteins | sample PhyCR1_3_FD_203893 | JGI IMG/M metagenome (GOLD analysis project Ga0308175, IMG submission 203893) | Soil microbial communities from UC Gill Tract Community Farm, Albany, California, United States - DLSLS.C.R1 | ecosystem: Environmental > Terrestrial > Soil > Agricultural land | place: USA... | reverse complement strand
TAATAGCTCGTTCGGCTTGACCATAAAATGAATTCTACGGTTTACCGTTCTTCTGCTCCCTGTAGTTGCCGTCAATAACTATTCAATCCTTTTTTCTACCGAAATTTAGCAACACCAAGTTTCGGGTGATCCTAGCGAGAGGGTCCCACCCGTTCCCATCCCGAACACGGAAGTTAAGCCTCTCAGCCCCGATGGTACTGCACGCGCAAGTGTGTGGGAGAGTAGGAAGTCGCCCGATTAAAGATCCGAAACCCCGGCCAGACACCGATGTCAGGCCGGGGTTTTTGCTTTTGGTGCCGGGTTCGCTTGTGCGTGCGATCGGCCTTCTCGGAACAATTGCCGAACACGCAACCTGGCACCCGGCGAGGCAGAGGCGGAAGGCAGCCGCAGCCTGCCGGGTAGATCAGCCTAGTTAAGCGTGCTGTAGCGCAGACCCGCTCGGACCAGCTTTTCCCTGTCCAGCGCGTGGCGACCGTCCAGCACGAACGGTGACCGCATTTTCTTCGCGATCACATCCCACTCTAAATCGCGATACTCTTTCCACTCCGTCACAAGCACAAGCGCATCACACCCCTCGGCTACCTCATCAGGACGGTCGCAGAGCGTAACGCCCATACAGCCGTGCTCTTTTCGGAAGCGCTCGAGCGCGATTGGGTCGTGTGCTTTGACGCGCACGCCGCGATCGACCAGTTTCTGAGCGATTTCGATGGCCGGAGCTTCTCTCAAATCGTCCGTGTTCGGCTTGAAAGCCAATCCGAGCAAGCCGATGGTGCGGCCCTTCAGAATCTTGAGTTCCTGCAACAGCTTCTCGACGATTCTGTCCCGCTGCCTGGTGTTGATCGTGCGGGCCGATTCGACGATGGGCATTTGAAGCCCGTACTCGCCGGCCGTCGCAATCAGAGCCGCCGTATCTTTCCCGAAGCACGAACCACCCCATCCGATACCCGCATTCAGGAAACGCGAGCCGATTCTGGAATCGAGCCCGATCCCGCGCGCAACCTCCGTGATGTTCGCTCCAACGCGTTCCGACAGCAAACCGATCTCATTGATAAAGCTGATCTTCAGCGCCAAAAAGGCGTTCGCAGCGTACTTGATCAATTCCGCAGAAGCTAAGTCAGTTGAAAGCAGGGGAACGCCGCCTTGCGACTCGGGCCTAGGCAGGTAGCTAGGCGGTGTAAACGTCTGATCGAGAATGGGACGGTAAAGAGAATACAGGACTTCAAGCGCCCTCGGCTGGTCGGCTCCGATCACGATGCGATCGGGATACAGGCTATCGTGCAGCGCCGAGCCTTCGCGCAAGAATTCCGGATTGGACGCCACGGCGAATTCGGCAAACGGCTTCGATCCACGATTCTCATAGGAGTCGCGCAATAGAGATCCGACCCAGTTCCCGCTTCCTATAGGGACGGTGGACTTGTTTACGACAACCGTGAAGTTGCTGTCAACGCACTGCCCAATGCACCGCGCCGCCTGCGACAGGTATTCCAGATTCGGAGCACCAGACGGGGTGGGTGGCGTGCCCACCGCGATAAAAACGACGTCGGCCCCCGGTATCGCTTCGGCGTAACTGTCTGTAAACTTCAAGTTGGGGGCCGCTTCCTGAATCAGTTCCGTCAGGTAAGGCTCAAAGATGGGTACTTTCCCGGCTCGAAGCGCCTCGATTTTCGACAGATCGGTATCGAGACACCACACATCGTGCCCTATGAACGCAAGGCACACACCAGTCGTAAGACCGACATACCCGGTTCCGATGATCGCGACTCGCATGAATTGATAGGTGAACTTTCCTCGTGCCTGAACTCGGCACAATTTCGTATCATAACCCGAGAGATGGGCTCTATCTCTCATATCGAACCATCCGGCTGAGATCGTGCCCTACACTGTAACTTGTGGTACTAATTCCAGTTTCTTCCCGATGCGTTAAAAAACGTACCTCTTTTTCATTTTGTGCGTCTTTGATGTGAGGATCAGAACATGTCATCTCCCGCCGTTAGTGCAATTTCAGAGCAGGCTCCCACCGAACAGCCCAGCGCGCTTCCCAAGTTGCTGATGGCAGACGACCATCACCTCATCCTCGACGCTTTGGGCGCCATCATGAAACGCGAGTTTGACGTCCTAGCTGTCGACACCAGTCAAGCCTTCGTATCCGCTCTCGACGAATTTAAGCCCGACATCGCAGTGCTTGACGTCGGATTGCCGGGGGCTGACGGGTTTAGCACGGCCCGGACGGTTCTGGAACGCTATCCGAATTTGCCGATTGTGTTTCTGTCCATGTACGCTGAGCCAGCATACGCGGAGCAAGCGGCCAGGATCGGCGCCAAAGCTTACCTGTCAAAGCGGGTCCCTGCGCAAGAGCTGCTTTCGGCACTGCACACCGTTCTCGAAGGAGGATCGCTCCTTCCCCAGAAGCTTTCGAGTGGGGCTGTCATCGATCCCGATACGCAACGTACCGGTCTCACCGCCCGGCAGCGCGAGGTTCTGAAACTGATCGCAACCGGCTGCAGCGCCAAAGATATCGCGACCCAACTGAACATCTCGGTGCGTACTGCTGAGTTCCACCGTGCGGCCATCATGCAGAGATTAGGCCTTCACTCCACGGCCCAGATGACCAGGTACGCGATCGCAAACAACCTCGGGTAGCCCTCCCCGAGGCGTCTGGTTGCGCTATTCACGTTGGAGTCTACGCTGGATGAAATTGCGCCAGCGGGCTGTCTCCAATGAGGACTAAGTAGTTTTAATGATGCTAAATCGCTCCCTGCGTGCCATCGCACTCCACGGGATTGTTCTCTCCCTGGCTCTGATCAGCGATGCACAAGCGCCCCAGAGCGAACTACACATGGATCACGGCGCGAGGAAAATGATGAAGTCCCGGGAGGCCGCGTTTTTGATCAGGGCCGCTCAGGGCGGACGGGCAGAAGTGAAGCTGGGTCGTCTCGCCGCTGAGAAGGCCAGTTCGACGGATGTGAAAGCATTCGGCCGGCAGATGGTCGAGGACCATGGTAAAGCGAATGAGGACTTGAAATCAGTAGCAGAGTCGGAAGGAATGACTCTGCCGTCTGATATGAACGGGAAGCAACAAGCGATGTACAACCATCTTTCGAAGCTCTCGGGCGACGAATTCGATTCGGCTTACGTCAAAGGCATGATGATGGACCACGAGGAAGACATCAAGGATTTCAAGAAGGAATCGCAATCCGGGACCGACGAGAAGATCAAGCGGTTTGCCGCCCAAACGCTTCCCGTGATCGAGGGGCACCTGGACAAGCTAAAAGCGATCCAACCCAAGCTCAGCAGCTCTTCCAAGTAGCCGAGCAGATTGCGGACATTCTTTATGAGATACCGCGTCGTGTTCCGGGAACGTGTGAGCGGCCGAGAGGGTGCTCTCGAAAATCCGGTGGCGTTTTTGCAAGCAGACCGTTCCGACGAAATCGTACGCCAGGCCGTCTTTGTGCTCAGAAAGGACCCGGACGTGAGAACTTCGACGGATCCGTTGCCTGCCGACGAAGAGTTTCTAGGATTGGGGACGCAAACCTGGGAATACGAAGTCGTGGAAGGCAAGGATCAGGAATTTAAAGACGCGCTTCTGAACTCCGGCTCCATCGTGGAGTTTACTCCTATTGGCGCGGACCTAGGGAACTGAACACGCACGCACTCGTCAGCTTCGGGTCAGCAAACCTTCCTTTGTTCCGTGTGAGCATTCACAATAGCCATTGTGAGAACGTTCGCAGTCGACATTGGTGGAACTAAGTTTACCGTAGGTGCTTTTGAGGGTGACAGGCTGGTGGCGCGAGAAACGCGCCCAACGGACCGAACGGGTGGTCCGCGGAGCATCGTTGCGGCGATCCGGGAGATTCACTCGCACTGGCTGAGTGAACTCGATTTTCGTCCCGATCGGTGCGGCATAGGATTCGGTGGGCCCGTGGATTTCGCATCCCAGACCGTTACTCTCTCCACTCACGTTGGAGGTTGGAGTGGGTATGCTCTTGTCAGCGAAATCTCCGACATCACCGGCGTCCGCCCGATCATGGATAACGACGCGAACGTGGGGGCGCTCGGCGAGGCTTATTACGGCGCATCTAAGGACACCAGGTCATCGCTGTATCTCACGGTCTCGACCGGTATTGGGGGCGGAATCATCATCGAGCGCTCCATTTATCGCGGTATCGATTCCTTTGCTGGCGAGATCGGGCACATGAACCTGGTGCCTGACGGGCCGGATTGCTTGTGCGGTTCCCGGGGCTGCTTCGAACGAATGTGCTGCGGACTCTGGCTGGAACGTGATTATGGAAAATCGGCCAAAGAACTGCTGACCGATGTCGAGTTCGTCGGACGCTACGTCGTTTACCTCGCGCGGGGTCTGAAGGCGGCTCTGATGATCCTGAATCCCGAGATGATCGTTATCGGGGGTGGGATCAGCAAGACTGGAGACCGCTTATTCGTTCCGCTCCGTGAAGAGTTGGGAAGGCAGATGCCCGCGTGGTCGCGCGCCCGGCAGGTCGTGGAGCCAGCCCGGCTGGGGGACGATAGCGTGCTTTATGGGGCTCTGGTACTCGCTTCCCAAACGAGTGCCGTCCGTACCCCCGAGATGTAGGCGATTTAATACGACACCGTTCCAGATCGGAGCTACAACTTTGCACCTGCCTGCGTCCAACAGTTAGATCTACACGGAGGACGGAAGTGAAGAAATTCAATCGACTGTTACTCACGAGCTACTTAGGCGTGGGGCTAATGCTCGTCGGAGGCAGCGGAGTTGCAACTGCGGCTGATTGGGGATTCAAGCATCGGGGCGACCAGTACGACAAACTCCGGGACGTCATCGACCGCACACAAACTGATCTGCGCACCGCTGCCGATTTAGAGCCGAGGCATAACGATGATCACAATCGGTACAAGAATGCGCAGGGTCACCTTTCAAGTCTTGATCGCAAACTCGTCAAGGGCAAGATGGACAAAGGAGAGCTTGACAAGGCTTTGGACGGCTTGAAGGACATCCTGGATCACAACACGTTACAAGCCAGTGTTCGGGACAACCTGATGCGCGATATGACCGATCTGAAGGTCGCGCGCGATCGCAGCGAGTTTTAGGGTTTAGGCGCTCTTCGACTACTGTGGGCCGGCCAAGCCCAGCTGGGGAGCTTTCGCCTTCATTGCCTCGATACAAAAGGCGATGTGCTCTTCCAGCGGAACGCCCAATTCTTTTGCGCCCTCGGTAATGTCATCCCGGTTCACGTTGCGGGCGAACGCCTTGTCTTTGAGCTTGCGCTTGACCGACGGGACATCGACCTCTTGTATGCTCTTTCCCGGCTTGACGTAGGCGCAAGCGGTAAGGAAGCCCGACAGTTCGTCGCAGGCATACAAACTTCGCTCCAGGAGGGATTCTCGGGGAACTCCACTGTAGTTAGCGTGCGAGAGAATTGCTCGCCGAATCACGGGATCTACTCCGCGTTCGACAAGGATCCCCTCGCCTTTCATGGGGTGGTCGGGTGCGGAAGGGTGAATTTCCCAATCGAAATCGTGTAGAAGAGCCGTTACCGCCCATAACTCTGGATCCTGCCCGAACTTGTCGGCGTAAGCCGTGAGGCATGCTTCAACGGCTAACATGTGCCGGCGCAGGCTCTCGCTGGCCACGAACTCGCACACTACACTCCAAGCTTGATCTCTCGTCATGCCGGGATGTTGCCGCTTCTACGACTCTTCGATCTTTACGGATTTCAGCGTGTCGCCCTGCTTCACTGCATTGACGACGTCCTGGCCTGAGCGCACCTCTCCGAATACCGTGTGCTTCCCGTCCAGCCAGTTTGTTACTACATGAGTGATGAAGAACTGACTCCCGTTCGTGTTTGGCCCTGCATTCGCCATTGATAGCGAACCTACTTTGTGCTTGTTCGGGTTGTTCTTGGTTTCGTCTTCGAACTTATATCCCGGACCGCCTCGACCAGACCCTTCGGGATCTCCGCCCTGGATCATGAAATCCGGGATGACGCGGTGGAAAACAGTTCCGTCGTAGAAGCCTTCACGTGCAAGGAATACGAAATTGTTGACCGTCTTGGGCGCATCCTTCGGAAAAAGATCTACTACGATTGTTCCTCGCGACGTCTCGAACGTTGCCGTGTAATTCTTCGCAGCATCAATCGTCATCGGCGGCGGCGCCGAGTATTGTTTGCTCATCCCTCTCAGTGTAGGCCACGGCTTGCCGTGCGCAGTAAGCTGTTGAGGAAGAGTTCCATGTCCCTCCAGCCCTCTTCTTTCTCCGAACCGGTTCGCGGCATCCTGGCGGGGCTGACGGAGCGCCCTTTTCCATTGATTCGCACAACGGTCGAAGCCGACGTCATGCCGGGCGGGCTAAACGCCAAGTCCTCTGCTCATCTCTTCCCCGGGGCGCGCTACCCTCAGGAGGCACTGAGCGGTCTTCTCCTGCGATTGAACCGCTGGGAGGCGAGTCACGAAGTTTCGCAAGAACTGAACACGGTAGAGGGAAGCTACTGGCATGGAATTGCTCACCGCCTCGAGCCGGATTATGGAAACGCCTCTTACTGGTTCCGGAGAGTCGGGCGACATGCAATCTTCCCCCGGTTGCACACCGCCGCGGCTCAGATCCTCTCAGACGGGAACACACAGTGGAACCTGAAAGAACACTGGGATCCATTCCTGTTTGTTGGGTGGTGCGAGGAAGCAAGCCGAGCGGCGGACCCGGGTAAACTGAAGGCTGCCATCGCCATCCAGAATGCCGAGTGGGAACTGCTGTTTGAGTGGTGTGCAGCCCCGATTTGACAGCTTTTAACGTCCGATATCCGTAGCGAGGGCATCGGCTACACTAAAGAGTTTGAGTTTACTTGTAGGGGACAAGTGTACCTGCCTCATTTTTGCCTCTGCTGAAACGCATACGTTGTGCGGGACGTCAGGGTCTACTTCCAAGGCATGGAAAGGATTAGCTTTTAGATGATTCATCACAGGCTCCGAAGCCTGCGTATGTCTGCCGTCGCAGCCCGTGCCTCTCGGGTTTGCCTTTCGTGTTCGCTGATGTTGGGTGCGTTCACGGGAGGTGCACTCGCCAACTCGTTTTTCACCTCTGATGACGAGGCCATCTCGCAGAATGTGAACTCGCAATCTGCGCAGGACGCGAATTCGCAAACGAAGACGCCTCCATCCGCTCAGACCAACACAACGCAATCTGCGCCTTCGCAGCAGCAAGCGAAGCCTCCCCAGAATCCTCCTCAGGGACAAACGCCTCAGCAGCCGACCAAGCCGAACAATCCGTTTGAAAATGTTCCGACTACTCCGGAGACGCAAAAAACTCCGGAGAAGCAGGCTCCAACCGGTATCCAGGAAGCGAAGCCTGTCACGATTGGCGAAAACATCATCGAAGCCGTCGAGTTTCGCGGCCAAAGGAAAGTTCCCCAGGACACCCTGCGCGCCCTTATCTATACGAAGAAGGGCGATGTCTACGATGAGGAAGCTCTTCACAGGGACTTCATCGCTCTCTGGAATACCGGCCGCTTCGACGACCTGAAAATCGAAAAGGAGAAGGGTCCTGCGGGAGGTGTCATTCTGCGCTTCGTCGTCACTGAGCGCCGGACCGTTCACACCATTGACTACACCGGCAACAAATCGATCAGCAAGTCCGAGATCCTGGACCGTCTGAAAGAACGGAAGGTGAGTCTCACTCCGGAATCCCAATACGACCCTGGGAAAGTGCAGCGCGCGAAGAACGTGCTGCAGGAGTACGAAGCAGAGCGCGGCCATCAGTATGCGACTGTGACTCCGCAAATCCGTCAGGTTCCCCCCGGTGGCGTGGACGTGACGTTTGCGATTGATGAGGGCCCGAAGGTGAAGGTGGGCCACATCATCATTGATGGCAATACGGCATTCAGCGATCGTCAGGTCATTCGCGCCATGAAGAATCTGAAGCCGATCGGGATTCCCCACTCGCTGTTATTCGAGGATCTCTTTGCACGAACTTACGATTCGACGAAGCTTGACGAAGACTCAGACCGCATCCGGCAGTTCTATCAGACGCGGGGCTACTTCACGGCACGAGTAATTAATCACTCCGAAAAGATCTATGACATCCACGGCCGCGGCATCAAGATTCCGATCTTCAATCCCAAGAAGCCGGGTAAGCGTGTGGACATTACCATGGTCGTGCGCGAAGGCGATCTGTTCACATTACGTAACTTCCAGTTTGTCGGCATGAAGCTTTTCCGGACCCCGGACCTGATCGGCCGTCAGGTGTTCAAGATGGGACCGGGAGATGTCTTCTCGACTGAGAAACTGCAGAAGGGCCTGGAAGATCTCAGAAAGCTCTACGGGAACTTCGGTTACATCGATTTCGTTCCATCGCCTGATCCAGAGGTCGTGCCCGGCAAACCGCAGGTCGATTTAACGATCGACGTGGACGAAGGTCATCAGTTTTTTGTGCGCCGCATCGATTTTCAGGGCAATACAACAACTCGCGATAAGGTGATCCGGCGCGAAATCCTGATCGACGAAGGTGACCTTTACAGCCAGCAGTTGTGGGAAACCAGTATCCTGCGCCTGAACCAGCTTGGCTATTTCGACCCGCTGAAGCCGGAGGACGCTGCGGATGTCAAACGCGATACGAAGACGAATACGGTCGATCTTCTGCTGAAGGTGAAGGAACGCGGCAAGAACTCGATTCAATTGAACGGTGGCGTTTCGGGTATCTCGGGTAGCTTCATCGGCTTCTCGTACTCGACCAATAACTTCCTGGGCCTTGGCGAGACTCTGAGCCTCGGTGCGCAGATCGGAACGCTGCTCGACAACATCACCTTCGGGTTTACCGAACCGTATCTGTTTGACAAGCCGATCCAGGCCGGATTCACAGTTTTCTACCAGCGGTACAGCTACGATCAGGGGCAGCAGGCCTCGATCCTCGCCGGCCAAAATCTGACGTCTTATTACAACTCGCTTGGGACACAGAACCTGCTCAACTACGTCACGAACGGAAAAGGATTCACGACCTTCCTGAGTTACGCATTGCGCCGGAGCTTCGCACGTGTCGGCTTGAGCTACGGCTACAGCGTGCAGACCCTGAGACCGCTGACCGACGCGGCGAAAACCTACTTCAATTACCTGAATTTCCAGGGTGTTGGCGGGCCGAATTCGTTATCGGGCATTGCGACGAGTACAATCACTCCGACTTACGCGTACAACACCGTTAACCACCCAATCATTCCGACGCGCGGACTTCGTGTGAACGCCAGTCTGAGTTTCTCCGGGAGCATCCTCGGCGGAAATGTAAATACGATTCAACCTGCGTTCGACATCGCTTATTTCCGTCGCGGCATTTTCCGGAACAATGTCATGGGCTTCCATTTGAACGCCCGATTCATTAGCGGTTTCGGTGGCAAAGTGGCGCCTCCTTACAGCCGATATTACATGGGTGGAGAAGACGACATCCGCGGATTCAATATCCTGACGATCAGTCCGATCGCCTATATCCCGACGGACACGCAGATTCCGGTCTTAAACAACGACGGCAGTGCGAGAGTTCAGAAAGCATTGAACTCGGATGGAACTGTGTCGAACATCGGTGTCACACAGACCATTCCGACATATCAATTGATTTTGCCCGGCGGTGACACAGCCGTTGTGTTCAATTACGAGTACCGGATACCGATCGTGGGGCCGGTGACCCTCGCACCCTTTATAGATGCCGGCGTTGATCGCCTCACGTTGGCGAGCCAGCTCGGTCTGAACACCGACCGTGTGACTCAGCTGAACGCGATCTTCCCGCAGGCGGATTTTGGCAGGCGAGCCTATGTCGCGCCCGGTACTCAGGTGCCGCGCGTCTCGGCTGGTCTTGAGCTTCAGGTCCTGATGCCCGTGGTGAACGCACCTTTCCGATTGTATTGGGCGTATAATTTGAGTATCGTCAATACTAATTTGCAGCCCCCGGTGGCGGCGGACCGCTCGTTCTTCCCGAATAATGCGACGTACCAAAGCGCTCTAGCGGCATTTGGACAGTCAACGGCATTTGCTGAGAAACGATCAATGTTCCGCTTCTCGATTGGCCGCACGTTCTAGTCTGGGCTCTCCTACAGAGCCGCGTCCCGGTATAGCGATAATTTTTGTTTTTGTTTGGTGTACGGAAGGAATTATGACGTTGATGGTAAAGAAGAACGCGCTGGTGGCCGGAGCTGCATTGCTTTGCCTTGCTTTCGGAGCAAGCGCGCAGACGAGCACCAAAGTTGGTGTCATCAGTGTGCAGGGCGCAATTGTTGGCACCAAAGACGGCCAGAAAGCCTCGCAGGAACTGGATGCGAAGTTTGCTCCGCGCAAGAAAGACTTTGATGCCCGCCAGAGCGAGTTGGCATCTCTTCAGGATCAGTACAGCAAGGGCGGCACTGTCCTAAGCGAAGACAAGCGTAACCAGCTTGCCCGTGATATTGACGAAAAGAAGAAGCGCCTGGAACGAGACACGCAAGACGCGCAGGAAGAGTTGCAGAGCGAACAGCAACGATTACTGCAAAGTTTGGGCCAGCGCATGATGGCCGTGATCGAGAAGTACGCAAAAGACAACAACTATACGTTGATTCTTGACGTGAGCAACCCCAATACGCCGGTGCTGTACGCCTCGAGCGGAATCGACATCACATCGGACATCATCTCTCTCTACGACAAGAACCCGGGTCCGGCCACGCCCACGGCCACGACGCCGAGTGCGGCTGCCCCTGGCTCGACGGCACCACGACCAGGAACGGCGCGTCCTGCAACCCCGCCTGCCAGCAGGCCTTCGACCACCACAGGCAAGTAACGCAAGCTGAATTCGCGTAGTATACCGAGGGGTTCTCGCGGTTGCGAGAGCCCCTTCTGTTTTTGTATGGGGCCGTCCGGCCAGCTCTCCACGCGGCGGCTCGCTCGTCAGTAGGACCCACGTTAGCATGAGTACGTGTTACCCCAACGATTCGTCATCTCGTTGTTAGCGGTCTCCTGTGCATTCGCCGAGAACCGCTCCCTGACGCTTCCCCAAGCGCTCGAGATCGCAACCCGCCAGAATCCTGATGTTGCGTTGGCCCGCCTCGACATGCAGCGGGCAACGGAAGGCATCGCGGTTGCTCAGGATCCGTTCCGGCCTAAAGTCTTCGCTGGCAGCGGACTCGCGTACACGTATGGGTATCCAAATAGCATCGAAGGCAATGCTCCTAGCCTGTTCCAAGTCAAGACCGATATGGCGATCTACAATCGCCCTAAAAGCTACGAAGTTGCATCGGCTCGTGAGACGGCGCGCGGTTCTCAATACGGAGCGCAGGCGAAGAGCGAGGAGGTTGCTTACCAAACCGCAGATCTTTTCTTAACGGCGAGCCAGATGGAGCACGCGCGAGAAACGCTCACGAATCAGCTGCCGAGTTTACAGAAGGTTGTACAGTTGACGGCGGCTTCCGTCACTGAAGGTAGTGAGTTGCCG
>Ga0308175_100003131_pt1 | contig 11428 bp, 10 predicted proteins | sample PhyCR1_3_FD_203893 | JGI IMG/M metagenome (GOLD analysis project Ga0308175, IMG submission 203893) | Soil microbial communities from UC Gill Tract Community Farm, Albany, California, United States - DLSLS.C.R1 | ecosystem: Environmental > Terrestrial > Soil > Agricultural land | place: USA... | reverse complement strand
GCGGGTCTGGCCAGCCTGTGGGTGATGGACCACTTCTTCCAGATCGGCACCATCGGGCCACCGGAGCTCGACATGGTCGAGGGCTACACGGCGCTCGCGTTCGCCGCGGGGCAGACCAGTCGCATCGAGCTGGGCACCCTCGTCACCGGGGTGACCTACCGCCACCCGGGCGTGCTCGCCAAGACGGTGACCAGCCTCGACGTGCTGTCCGGTGGCCGCGCCTGGCTCGGGGTCGGTGCGGCGTGGAACGTGCATGAGCACCGGGCACTGGGCGTGCCGTTCCCGCCGGTGAAGGAGCGGTTCGAGCGTCTGGAGGAGGCCCTGCAGATCTGCTTGCAGATGTGGAGCGGTGAGGACAAGCCGTACTCCGGACGGCACTACCAGCTCGAGCGCACGCTCAACGTGCCGCAGAGCGTGCGTCGTCCGCACCCGCCGATCCTCGTCGGCGGTGGCGGGGAGAAGAAGACCCTGCGGCTCGTGGCGCAGTACGCCGACGCCTGCAATCTCTTCGACAGCGGGCTGGGCCCCGAGGGCCTGCCCCACAAGCTCGATGTCATCCGGCGGCACTGCGAGGACGTCGGCCGCGAGTACGCCGACATCGAGAAGACCGTGCTCGCCAGGGTCGCCCTCGGCGAGCAGTCCGGCGAGGCCCCCGGCGGCATGGCCTGGGCGTCCGTGGACGAGACGGTCGAGCGGTTCGGGAAGCTGTCCGAGGCGGGCATCGACACCGTGATCATGGGGATGGTCAACAACACGGACGACGCCGCGTATCCCCTTGTGGCAGAGGTCGTTCGCCAGGTCGAGCCCCTGACGGCGCCGGGCCGGCGGACCCGCCCCCACGCTGCGACCTGAGCACCTCGACCCGGGCACCCATGTGGGCCTCGGGTGACGGGGTCAGGCGAGTGGCCACTCCTGCAGAATCCGGCACCCGTCCTGCGCGTACCACGCGAGCTGCACGCGGTCCGCGCGGCAGCCGGTGGCGGGCACCAGACCCGCGACGGCTGCGGTGACCGACTCCTCGGTGACCTCGCCGTTGGCCAGGTCCAGCGTGAGGTGAGGGACGGCATCGGGGAACTCACCGGCATACGGAGGGCATTGCGGAAACGCCGCCACGAGCTCGGCGGTCAGCCGGCGGAAGCTGTCGTCCGGGTCGGGGAGGGCGTGGACGATCCCGTTGGGAAAGGTGTCGATCCGTCGCAGCTCGAACTGGAAGGCGCGGTGCCGGCGGAGCACCCGCTCGAGACGACGAAGGGCGCGCGTGTCGAGGGGTGGTTGCAGGAAGGGTGAGAGCAGCGTGACGTGCGCATGGGCGAAGGCGGGATCGGCGCTCACCCAGGCGGGGTCGTAGTGCTCCCAACGAGCGCGCACGAACGGCTCGAATGCGGGGACGGGGACGAGCAGGACGGAGTGACCTGGGCTCACCACGGGCGGGTCAGTGCGCCTGCACGAGGCGCAGCCCGAGGTCTGCGTATGCCGCGCCGATGGCTTCCGGGGTACGCCGGATGTCGGGGTCGTACCAGCGGGCGACGTCGACGACCATCGAGAGCAGCGCCAAGGTGGTGTCGGGAACGTCGTCGACGACGAACTCGCCGGCCGTCACGCCGTCGGTCACCACGCGCCTGACGACCGCGTCGATCTCCTTGCGCAGCAACAGGACGGCGTCGCGGTGCTCGGGGGTCAGGTTGCCGAACTCGTACTGCACGATCCGCGCGACGCGGTGGTGCTCGGCGTGCCAGCGGGCGAAGGTCGCCATGATCGAGCGGAGTGCCTCGGTGGGGGAGGCGGCACCCGCTGCGGCGGCGACGAGCAGGTCCCGCGCCGCCAGGTGGCCGGCGCGGCTGATCTGGAAGAGCAGCTCCTCCTTGGACGCGAAGTGCACGTAGACGCCCGCCGGCGACAGCCCGGCCCGCGAGGCGATGTCGCGGGTCGAGGTGGCGTGGAACCCGCGCGCCGCGAACGCCTCGGCGGCCGCCTCCAGCAGGCGGTGGGGCGCATCCGTGCCCGTCTCGGCGGCACGCGCGGGGCTGGACATGGTTGACAGCATGCCGCAGGCGACGCAAACTAAGCAAGCGCTTAGTTACCCACGGTCGCAGGAAGCGCCGCCCGCGTCATCGGCAAGGAGAGCCATGCCCCGCAACATCTACGGCCCGGACCACGAGGCCTTCCGCAGCTCCGTCCAAGAGTTCGTGGACCGCACGCTCAAGCCCCGTGCCGAGCAGATGCTCGAGGTCAAGTCGATCGACCGCGACATCTGGAAGGAAGCGGGCAAGCAGGGCTTGTTCGGGCTCGACATCCCCGAGGAGTTCGGTGGCGCCGGTGCTGACGACTACCGCTTCAACGCCGTGTCGGCGGAGGTCGTCGCGGGGTTCAACTTCGCGGTGTCGTCCTGCTTCGGGATCCATTCCGACGTGTGCCCGCCCTACATCGTCGACCTCGGCACGCAGGAGCAGAAGGAGCGCTGGCTCCCGGCGATGGCCAACGGCGACAAGATCTGCGCGATCGCCATGACCGAGCCGTCCGGCGGCTCCGACCTCGCCGCGCTCAAGACGACGGCCGTGCGCGCCTCGGACGAGTCGGGCGAGTGGGTCCTGAACGGCTCGAAGACGTTCATCACCAACGGGTTCCAGGCCGACCTCGTCATCGTCGCTGCCCGCACCGACCCCGCGAAGGGGGCCAAGGGCATCACCCTGTTCATGGTCGAGGACGGCATGGAGGGCTTCTCCCGTGGCCGCAAGCTCGACAAGGTCGGCCAGGAGGAGTCCGACACCGCGGAGCTGTTCTTCGAGGACGTCCGGGTGCCCGACGCCAACCGGCTCGGCGAGGAGGGCATGGGCTTCATCGCGATGATGCAGCGCCTCCCGCAGGAGCGGATCGGCGCGGCCGTCGCCAACACCGCGCACGCCTTCCAGATCCTGCGCGAGACGATTGATTACACCAAGGAGCGCAAGGCGTTCGGGCAGTCGGTCGGCTCGTTCCAGCACAACAAGTTCAAGATCGCCGAGCTCCTCACCCGGCTCGAGGTGACCCAGGCCTACGTCGACGACTGCGTCATCGCCCACTCCGAGGGCACCCTGACCCCGGTCGACGCCGCCAAGGCCAAGTGGTTCTCCGCGCAGGTCCAGAACGACGTGCTCGACGAGTGCGTCCAGCTCTACGGCGGCTACGGCTTCATGAACGAGTACCGGGTCGCCCGCGCGTGGCGTGACGCCCGCGTCTCGAAGATCTGGGCCGGGTCGAACGAGATCATGAAGGAGCTCATCGGCCGCGACCTCGGGCTCTGAGGCCGGCATGGGATCGCACGACGGGGCAGTCGCCATCATCACCGGCGCCTCGCGCGGCATCGGGCTCGGCATCGCCGAGAAGCTCGTCGCCGAGGGGGCGCGTGTCGTCATCACGGCACGCAAGCCGGAGGCGCTCGCCGCCGCCGTCGGGCACCTCGGCGGGCCCTCGAAGGCGCTGGGGCTCAGCGGCAACGCCGCCGACGAGGCCCACCAGGACGAGGTCGTGGCAGCGGCGAGGGAGACCTTCGGCGGTCTCGACTACCTGGTGAACAACACCGGCATCAACCCGGTCTACGGCCCGATGCTCGACGCCCCGCTCGACGCGGCCCGCAAGATCTTCGAGGTCAACGTGCTGGCGGCGTTCTCCTGGACGAGGAAGGCGGCGGCTGCCGGTCTCGGCAGTGAGGCCCGCCAGGGCTCGGTGGTGAACGTCGCGTCCATCGCCGGTCTCGGTGCGACGGGCACCATCGGCTGGTACGCCGTGAGCAAGGCCGCCATGATCCACCTCACCACCGAGCTGGCCTACCAGCTCGGCCCGCAGCTGCGGGTCAACGCGGTCGCGCCCGCGATCGTGAAGACCCAGTTCGCCACCGCGCTCTACGAGGGCCGGGAGGAGCAGGTGGCCTCGGCCTACCCGATGAAGCGGCTCGGTACCCCCCAGGACGTGGCAGGCGCGGTGTCCTTCCTGCTGTCCGGGGATGCCGCGTGGGTGACCGGCCAGACGCTGGTCGTGGACGGCGGCGTCACCCTCGGCAGCAACCTGTGAGCCTCGACCTCGCCGGCCGCGGCGTGGTCGTGACCGGGGCTGCTCGCGGGATCGGCGCTGCCTACGCCCGGGCGTTCGCCGACGCGGGGGCCCGGCTGGTGCTGAACGACCTGGACGTCGAAGCGCTGGCGCGCACGGCGGACGAGCTGGGTGGGCTGGCCGTGCCCGGTGACGCCTCGAGCGAGCCGGGCGTGGAGGCCCTCGTCGCCGCGGCGCGGGACCACCTCGGGGCGGTCGACGTGTACTGCGCCAACGCCGGCGTCGCCCGTGGTGGCACCGAGGCGGTCGCGGAGACGGCCTGGGAGGTGTCCTGGAACGTCAACGTCATGGCCCACGTGCGAGCCGCCCGGCTGCTCGTGCCGGAGTGGCTCGAGCGGGGGAGTGGGACGTTCGTGGCCACGGTCAGTGCTGCCGGACTGCTGTCCATCCCGGGCGCAGCGCCCTACGCCGTGACCAAGCACGGCGCCCTGGCGTTCGCTGAGTGGTTGTCGATGACGTACGGGGACAGGGGGATTCGTGTCCATGCCGTCTGCCCGCAGGGGGTCAGGACCGACATGCTGTGGAACTCGGGTGCCGCCGGCCGGGCGCTCATGGAGCCGGGTGCGGTGGCCCCGGAGCAGGTGACGGCTGCCCTGTTCGAGGCGATGGCGGAGGACCGGTTCCTGGTGCTTCCGCACCCCGAGGTGGCGCAGATGTACGCGAACCGTGCCGCCGACCCAGATCGCTGGCTGGCCGGCATGCGCAGGATGGCCGCGGCCCTGCCCGCGGTCACCATGGGCACCGACTGAGCCGCCCGGCATACGGGCCCATCCCCGGCTTTGGGGGCCCAGAGGTGACGTATGGCTCACCCCTTGACCCCCAAAACACGGGGTATCAGGCGGACTGGAGCCGGGCGAGCAGGTCGTCGATGGCGTCGTAGGACGACTGCAGGCCGCCCTCCATGCCGGACCCGATGACCATGCCGACGGTCTCTGGGGAGTCGTAGGTGCAGACCGCGAGCAGCGTGGTCACGCCGTCCTCCTCGGTCAGGGTGGTGACGATCGTCGCCGGCTGGCTCTCCGGCATGTTGTCGAACTTCTCCGTGTGCACCATGCGGCCGGGCGGGTCGAGCTGGAGGTACTCGCCGGAGAACGACACCTCCTGGCCGTCTGGCGTGGTCTGGGCGAAGTGCCAGCGGCCGCCGACCCGCAGGTCGATCTCGCAGGCGGTCATGGTGCCGTAGCCGGCGCCCCACCACTGCCGCACGTGCTCGGCCGTGGTCATCACGTCGTACACGAGCTGGGCGGGTGCGCTGAACTGGCGGGTGATGACGATGTCGGCGCCCTCGGTGGTCACAGTGGCGCGGCGCGTGGTGGTGGTCATGACGGGTTTCCCTTCGGGTCGTGCTGGATGCGGGTGAGGTAGGCGTCGAGGGAGTCGAGGTTGGCCTCCCAGTGGCGGCGGTACTCCTCGAGCCAGGACGTCGCGGACTTCAGGGGCGTGGCGGTGATGCGGCAGTTGCGGCGCACCCCCTCCCGCTCCTTGCTGACCAGCCCGGCGCGCTCGAGCACCGACAGGTGCTTGGAGATCGCCGGCAGGCTCATGGCGAACGGCTCGGCCAGCTCACCCACGGTGGCGTCGCTCTCGGCAAGGCGCTCGAGGATCGCTCGACGAGTCGGGTCGGCGAGGGCGGCGAAGGTGGTGCTGAGCCGGTCGTGCTGCATAAGGCTTAACCTATCAGTTAATAAACCAAGTGGTCAAGTAGTGGGTCGGTGCCTCGTGCCGGGTTACCGTCGGGGGTGGTCGCTTCGCGCAGCGCCGACTTGCCTGGGTGGCTCAGGACAGCGTTCCGGGTGCCGAACTCGTTGTATGCCAACGGGTTCGGCTGGATCCTTCGTCACCGCTTCCTCCAGCTGACCCACACCGGCCGACGCACCGGCCGACGTCACCAGGTCGTGCTCGAGGTGGTCCGCTACGACCGCCACAGCGGTGAGGCAACCGTCATCTGCGGCTTCGGCCAGCACGCGGACTGGCTGCGCAACGTTCGCGCCGGCGGGCCCGCCTGGGTGGACTTCGGGCGCGGACCCAGTCCCGCGGCATACCGGGTCCTGTCCTTGGACGAGGCGGAGGAGGTCTACGCCGCGTACGAGCGGCGCAACTGGGCCGTGAGCCCCGGGGTGCGCTGGACGCTCACGGCGCTGCTCGGCTGGCGCTACGACGGCACGCAGCAGGCTCGGCGGCGCATGGTCGAGGAGCTGCCGATGGTCGCGCTCAGTCCTGCGGGCCGCCCGCCACGTAGATGACCTGGCCCGACACGAAGCCGGCCTCGTCGGAGGTCAGGAACGCGATCGTCGCGGCGATGTCCTCGGGCTGGCCGACCCGCTGGACCGGGATCTCGGCGGCGGAGTGGGCGATGAAGTCCTCGAACGAGACGCCGAGCCGCTCGGCCGTGGCCCGGGTCATCTCGGTCTGGATGAAGCCGGGCGCGACGGCGTTGGCCGTGACGCCGAACTTGCCCAGCTCGACCGCCAGCGTCTTGGTGAAGCCCTGCAGCCCGGCCTTCGCCGCCGAGTAGTTCACCTGGCCGCGGTTGCCCTGCGCGGACGTCGACGAGAGGTTGACGATGCGCCCGAACTTCTCCTGGGTCATGAAGCCCTGGATGGCCCGGGTCATGAGGAACGAGCCGCGCAGATGCACGTTCATCACGGCGTCCCAGTCCTCCTCGGTCATCCTGAACAGGAGGTTGTCGCGGGTGATGCCGGCGTTGTTGACCAGGATCGTGGGCGCCCCGAGCTCGTCCGCGACGCGCTTCACCGCAGCCTCGACCTGGTCCGCCTTCGCAACGTCCACCCCGACGCCCACGGCCCGCCCACCGGCCTTGGTGATGGCGCCGACCGTGTCGGCACAGGCCGACTCGTCGAGGTCCAGCACGCCCACCGCACGGCCGTCGGCGGCCAGCCGCCTGGCCGTCGCGGCGCCGATGCCGCGGGCCGCTCCGGTGACGATCGCTACGCGCTGGGTGCTCATGGAAACCTCCGTGGTCGTGGCGGCGCCGGTCACGGCGCAGGTATGCCGGGGAGTGTAGCTAAGCGCCCGCTTACCGATCCGTGGGTGTCCGGTTCGGTGCTCCGGGCCGGCACCACTAGGGTTCGTCACGATGGAGACCTGGCCGGGCAACCCCTACCCCCTCGGTGCCACGTTCGACGGCACGGGCGTCAACTTCGCCCTCTTCTCCGAGGCCGCGACCGCCGTCGAGTTGTGCCTCGTCGACGACCGGGGCGCAGAGACGCGGGTCGAGCTCACGGAGGTGGACGGGTTCGTCTGGCACGGGTACCTGCCGGGCATCCAGCCGGGGCAGCGTTACGGCTACCGCGTGCACGGTCCCTACGAGCCGGCACAGGGCCACCGCTGCAACCCCTCAAAGCTGCTCCTCGACCCCTATGCCAAGGCGGTCGACGGCATGGCCGACGGCGACCAGTCGCTGTTCTCGTACGACTTCAGCAACCCCAGCGACGAGCCGGCCAAGGCGAACGTCGACGACAGCCTCGGCCACACCATGTACTCCGTCGTGATCAACCCGTTCTTCGACTGGGGCCAGGACCGGCTGCCCCGCCACGAGTACCACGAGACCGTGATCTACGAGGCCCACGTCAAGGGCCTCACCCAGCTCAACCCGGAGATCCCGGAGGAGATCCGCGGCACCTACGCCGGCATCGCCCACCCGGTCACGATCAGGCACCTCGCGGCCCTCGGCGTCACCGCGATCGAGCTGATGCCCGTGCACCAGTTCGTCAACGACTTCACGCTGCGCGACAAGGGCCTGGGCAACTACTGGGGCTACAACACGATCGGCTTCCTCGCGCCCCACAACGGCTACGCGGCGTACGGCACGCGTGGCGAGCAGGTCGCGGAGTTCAAGGGCATGGTGAAGGCCCTGCACGAGGCCGGCATCGAGGTGATCCTCGACGTGGTCTACAACCACACCGCTGAGGGCAACGAGCTCGGCCCGACGCTGTGCTTCCGTGGGATCGACAACGCCAACTACTACCGGCTGGTCGACGGTGACGAGGCGCACTACTACGACACCACGGGCACGGGCAACAGCCTGCTCATGCGCAGCCCCCACGTCCTGCAGCTGATCATGGACTCGCTGCGCTACTGGGTGACCGAGATGCACGTCGACGGGTTCCGGTTCGACCTCGCGGCCACGCTGGCCCGGCAGTTCCACGAGGTCGACAAGCTCTCGGCCTTCTTCGACCTCGTCCAGCAGGACCCGGTCGTCAGCCAGGTCAAGCTGATCGCCGAGCCGTGGGACGTCGGGGACGGCGGCTACCAGGTCGGCAACTTCCCGCCGCTGTGGACGGAGTGGAACGGCAAGTACCGCGACACGGTCCGCGACTTCTGGCGCGGCGAGCCGGCGACGCTCGGCGAGTTCGCCTCCCGCATCACCGGGTCGAGCGACCTCTACAAGGACGACGGGCGTCGTCCCATCGCCTCCATCAACTTCGTCACGGCGCACGACGGGTTCACGCTGCGGGACCTGGTGTCGTACAACGAGAAGCACAACGAGGCCAACGGCGAGGACAACAACGACGGCGAGAGCCACAACCGCTCGTGGAACTGTGGTGTCGAGGGCCCGACCGACGACCCCGTCATCAACGCCCTGCGCAGCCAGCAGCAGCGCAACTTCCTCACGACGCTGCTCCTCTCGCAGGGCGTGCCGATGCTGCTGCACGGCGACGAGCTGGGCCGCACCCAGGGCGGCAACAACAACGGCTACTGTCAGGACAACGAGACCAGCTGGGTGCACTGGGACCTCGGGGACGAGGGCCGGGACCTGCTCGCCTTCACCCAGCGGCTGGTCGAGCTGCGCCGCCAGCACCCGGTGTTCCGCCGGCGGCGGTTCTTCGCCGGGTCGGCCGCCCACGGTGGTGAGAGCGAGGTCGGCGACATCGCCTGGTTCCAGCCCGACGGCCAGCACATGGACGAGCAGGCGTGGGACAACAGCCGGGCCAGTGCGATGACGGTGTTCCTCAACGGTGCGGCGATCCCGGAGCCCGACGCCCGGGGCAACCCGGTCGTCGGCGACAGCTTCCTGGTGCTGTTCAACGGATCCGCGGACCCGCTGCCGTTCGTGCTGCCCGACAAGTCCTATGGCGAGTCGTGGACTGCCGAGATCGACACCGCGGCCAGCGTGGTCGACACGACCACGCACCAGCCTGGGTCCACGATGACCGCCCAGGGCCGCAGCGTGGTGGTGCTGCGCTGCACCCGGGTCACCGCGACCGGCGCGCCCGCGGGGGCGGCCACCGCGCGCAAGTGACCGCCTTCGGGGGCGGCACGCCCGAGGCAGGTATGCCGCGTGGCCGGGCCGGGCACCGCGCCGCGCCCGGGCGCGTGGTCCCGAGCGGGACGTACCGTCTCCAGCTGCAGCCGGCGTTCACGTTCGACCAGGCGGCGGGGCAGGCGGACTACCTTGCAGCGCTGGGTGTGTCGCACGCCTACCTGTCGCCGGTGCTGGCGCCGGAGCCGGGCTCCACGCACAGCTACGACGTGGTCAGCCACGAGTACCTCAACGAGGAGCTGGGCGGCTCGGCCGGGTTCGACCGGCTGACGACGTCCTTGCGCGACGTCGGTCTCGGGGCAGTCGTCGACGTGGTGCCCAACCACATGGCCACACCGACACCGGCCTGGCTCAACCACCCCTGGTGGCTCCTGCTGCGTGACGGTCAGGAGTCCGACCACGCCCAGTGGTTCGACGTCGACTGGTCGGTCGAGGACGGCAAGGTGCTGGTCCCCGTGCTCGGCCAGCCGCTGGCTGCCGTCCTCGCGGCCGGCGAGCTGTCGGTGTCCGGTGACGGCGGACACCTGCGCGACGAGCCCGTGCTGCGCTACTTCGACCACGAGTTCCCGGTCCACCCCGGCACCGAGATCCTTGAGCTGCCGGATCTCGTTGCGGCGCAGCGCTACCGGCTCTGCGACTGGCGGGAGGGAAGGACCAGGCTCAACTACCGCCGGTTCTTCGACGTCACCACGCTGGCGGCGATCCGCGTCGAGGACCGCGACGTGTTCGACCACTCGCACCGCCTGCTCCTGCAGGAGCTGAGGGCCGGCAACGTCGACGGGCTGCGCATCGACCACCCCGACGGCCTCGCAGACCCCGCCGGCTACCTCGACTGGCTGGCCGAGGCGAGCGGCGGCGCGTGGGTCGTCGCCGAGAAGATCCTCGAGGGCGACGAGGAGCTGCCACGGGACTGGCGCTGCGCCGGAACCACCGGCTACGACACGCTCATGCGGGTGGGCGGGGTCTTCGTCGACCCTGCCGGCGCCGGCCCGCTCACGGACCTGCTGGAGCGCCTCGTCGGCGAAGCCCAGGACCTCGAGGTGATGACGCTCGACGCCAAGCGCCAGGTCGTGACCGAGGTCCTGCCGGCCGAGGTGAACCGCCTGATGCGGCTGGTGGCACGAATCCTGCCCGGCGAGGACCAGATCTCCCTGCGCCGCGGCCTCGAGGCGCTGCTCGTGGCCGTCGACCACTACCGCGCCTACCTCGAGCCCGGCCACCCCGCGGACCCTGTCCAGCTCGAGGTGCTGGCGCGTGCCGAGGCCCGGGCCCGTGACCGGGTCGCCGTCGCCGACCGCGACTCCGTTGCCGTGCTCGCCGAGCTCGCCCGGGGAGGTCGCCTGCCGCAGGCATCAGGGGACTCGGCCGGCGCGCAACACGAGCTCATGGTGCGCTTCCAGCAGACCTGCGGGCCGGTGATGGCCAAGGGGATCGAGGACACCAACTTCTACCGCTACGCCCGCCTCACCGCGCTCAACGAGGTGGGTGGCGACCCGGGCCGCCTGGGCATCGAGCCCGCAGAGCTGCACGACTTCGCCGCCCGCCAGCTCGCCTCCTGGCCCACCACGATGACCACCCTGTCGACCCACGACACCAAGCGCTCAGAGGACGTTCGGGCCCGGCTCTCGGTGCTGTCCGAGCTGCCCGGGGAGTGGAGCGACTGGCTCGACCACGCCCGTGCACTGGCCAGCCGGCACCTCGACGCCGTGCTCGACCCGGCCACCGAGTACCTGCTGTGGCAGGCGGCGGTGGGCGCCTGGCCGATCAGCCGCGAGCGGCTGCAGACCTATGCCACCAAGGCGGTTCGCGAGGCGAAGCTGCGCACCACGTGGACCGCCCCGGACGAGGGCTACGAGGCCGCGGTGGCGCGCTTCGTCGACGGGTTGACCGGCGACGCGGCCATCGCCGACCACCTCTCGACCTGGTTGTCCCGCACCGCGGACGCCTCCCGAGCCACCATCCTCGGCCAGAAGCTGCTGCAGCTGCTCGTGCCGGGCGTGCCCGACGTCTACCAGGGCAGCGAGCTGGTCGACCTGCGGCTCGTCGACCCCGACAACC
>Ga0308175_100003130_pt1 | contig 11428 bp, 9 predicted proteins | sample PhyCR1_3_FD_203893 | JGI IMG/M metagenome (GOLD analysis project Ga0308175, IMG submission 203893) | Soil microbial communities from UC Gill Tract Community Farm, Albany, California, United States - DLSLS.C.R1 | ecosystem: Environmental > Terrestrial > Soil > Agricultural land | place: USA... | reverse complement strand
GGGCAGGGCAACACCAGCAGGGTGCCGGCCGAATTCAACGTCGGCTTCGATCCAGAGGCGGCGCACGTGGTGTTCGAGGCGTTCGAGGATTTCGACCTGGTCGACTGGGAATTAACTCTGCGCCATGCCTTCGACGAGGACGATTTCGATGCCTGGCTCGCCGCCGGTGACAAGCGGGCGCAGCTCTACGGACAGATCTGCCAGGTCGCGCGCCGCACCAACCGGGAGCGCGGTCGCCGCGGCATCATCGCGGCCGATGCGCTGGCAATGGCGGTGGCGATCGACCCGGCAGTAGTCGTGCGCAGCGAGCGGCGTGCCGTGGCGGTCGAGCTGGATGGCCGTTTGACGCGGGGCGCCACGGTGGTGGATTGGAGTGGCCGCCTGGGTCGGCCAGCCAATGCGAATGTGGTGCTGGAATTGGACCAGGCGCGCTTTGCCGCGATGGTGCGGCGGGCGTTGGGGATGGCCTGAGCGGGATCCGGGAGCCGTTCCGGCCCCGGCAGGGGCCAGAGGAAAGAGAGCCGGAGCCTGCGTCTTCCCCGCTTCCACTGCGGCACAAGTTGACCCCACCCTCACCCACTCGCTACAATGCCGCTCTTTTCACCCGCCGCTTTGAGCCCGTCATGAAGCCTGATATCCATCCCAACTATCGCCCGGTCGTGTTCCAGGATCTGTCGTCCGACTTCGCGTTCCTGACGCGCTCGACGATCTCCGCCAAGGACACCGTCAAGTGGGAAGACGGCAACGAGTACCCGCTGGTCAAGGTGGATATCTCCAGCCATTCGCACCCGTTCTACACCGGCAAGCAGAAGAATATCGATGCCGGCGGCCGCGTGGACAAGTTCCGCCGCCGCTACGGCCAGAAGTAAGTCGCAACAACCAGGCCCGCCGCCGCGGCAGTGGCGGGCTGTGGACAAAGGACACGGGGCGGGCCATCGGTTCGCCCCGTGTCTTTTTTCATGCCTGGCCCAACCATCCGCGGGCGGATGTCGACGGGCTGATGTGCGATAATGTGCCGGTTGCGTCGCCCGCCCTCCCCAGGCGCGATGCCATTCCCTTGCCGGCCGGTGCCGTGGTGCGGTTGCCTCCGGTACGTCTATCGTGAAGGAGGTTCCCCCGTGTCCGATCCCAAGGTCGTCAAGCTCGTTGATGAAGCGAGCAACCGCAGCAGTACGTTGCCTCTGCTGAGCGGCACCCTCGGGCCCTCGTGCATTGATCTGGGCACGTTGTACAAGGACACCGGCCACTTCACCTACGACCCGGGTTTTGGCAGTACCGCCAGCACCAAGAGCGCCATTACCTACATCGATGGCGACAAGGGCGTGCTGTTGTATCGCGGTTACCCGATCGAACAGCTCGCCGAGAAGTCGACTTTCCTCGAAGTGGCCTACCTGTTGCTCAACGGCGAGCTGCCGAACCAGCAGGAATTTGCCGGCTTCGAGCACCAGATCACGCATCACACGATGATGCACGAGTCGCTGAAGAACTTCTTCCAGGGCTTCCATCACGATGCGCATCCGATGGCCATGCTGGCTGCCTCGGTGGCCTCGTTGTCGGCCTTCTACCACGACGACCTCAACGTCGATGACCCGGGCGATCGCAAACTTGCCGCGATCCGCCTGATTGCCAAGATGCCCACGATCGCCGCGGCCTGCTACCGCTATTCGATCGGCTGGCCGTTCCGCTATCCGCGCAACAACCTCGAGTACGTCGAGCGCTTCCTGCACATGATGTTCGAAGTGCCGAGCGAGCCGCTGCAGATCAATCCGGTCGCGGCCCGTGCGCTGGACCTGTTGTTCATCCTGCATGCCGACCATGAGCAGAACGCCTCCACCTCGACGGTACGTCTGGTCGGTTCGACCGGCGCCAACCCGTATGCTTCGATCGCCGCCGGCATCACCGCGTTGTGGGGCCCGGCGCATGGTGGCGCCAACGAGGCGGTGCTCAAGCAGCTGGAAGAGATCGGCTCGCCCGACCGCGTGGAAACCGCGATCAACCGCGCCAAGGACAAGAACGACAGCTTCCGCCTGATGGGCTTTGGCCATCGCGTCTACAAGAACTTCGACCCGCGCGCCAAGATCATCCGCGAGATGTGCCACAAGGTGCTGGCCGAACTGGGCGTCAACGACCCGTTGCTGGACGTAGCGATGAAGCTCGAAGAGGCGGCGCTGAAGGATGATTACTTCGTCGAGCGCAAGCTTTACCCGAACGTCGATTTCTACTCGGGCATCATCTACAAGGCGCTGGGCATCCCGACCGAGATGTTCACCGTGATGTTCGCCATCGCCCGTACCGCCGGTTGGATCTCGCACTGGATCGAGCAGCACGAAACCCCTGGCTCGCGCATCGGTCGCCCGCGCCAGATCTACACCGGCGCCGACGTGCGCAATTACGTGGCCGCCGAAAAGCGCTGAGCGCACCGGCTCGGCCAAGAAAAAACGCCCCGGTCATGCCGGGGCGTTTTCGTTTGCGAAGGTGTTGAAGCGGCGCCAGCCGTCTGATACATCCCTCGTCGCACGGGGGAAGGTGTCCGAAGGGCGGATGGGCAAGCCTGCGGTGAGCGGCAGAAAGCCCCTCAAACAAAGCCGGCTAGCGACGGACCGCGGCCAGCATCCGTTCGACGTCGTCGCCTGCGTCGTCCTCTGAAAGCAGCTCCTGCACGGCGCCCAGCGAGGCGCGCCGCATCGGCTTTTCATCGATGCGATCCAGCGGCGCCTGCCGCAACGCGTCGCGTGGCATCACCGTGAGATCGAAGGGCAGGCCATCGGCCGCGAACAACAGCACCGGGTAATCGGCCTGTTCCTCACGACTCAGGCGCAGGCGCCGGGTCTGCAGTTCCGCCGGCACGCCGTGTTCATGCAGGAACAGCGTGACCGCATCCGGATCGTCGCTGAACAGGTGCAGGCAGACGGCGGAATGGGCATCGGCAGTGCCCTCGAGCACCGGCCCGACCAATCGCGGGTCGAACCGGCCAAGAAAGCGCATCGCCTCCAGCGCGGCCTCGCGCCTCACCTTTAGCTGATGTGGCTGGCTGTCGGCATCGAAAAGCCGCTGGCGCTCGCGCAGCGCCTGTTCGATTTCGTTGTTGCGCGGAAGCGCCTGCGCGTCGTCGATGCCCAGCCGCTCGGCAGCCTTGAGCTTGGCGTGGTGGAAGTCGCGGATGCCTTGCTCGCTCATCAGCCGGGCGGCCTCCTGGGCCACCCGCAGCCGGTTGCGCTGCTGGCGATCGTGCGCATGGATGCGATGGTGCTCGCCGCGTGCCATGGTCGTCGCTCCTTGTCGGGACACCGGATCGGTGCAAAGCACAGCCGATCCGGCGTGAGTTCTGCGTCAGCCTCAGAAGATATCGTACGGGTGCTGCTCGTTCTGGTCCTGTTGCTGTTGTGCGGCCTGCGCGCGCAGGCGATCGACATCTTCCACTTTGAGGATTTCGCTCATGCCGTTGGGATCCTCGGCGGAGGTGGGCAGACCGTTCTGGCGGTTGATCTGCACGGTGGCGATGCCCGGCGGCATCGACAGGGTGCTGGACGGCAGGCCCTTCAGTACCGTGCCCATGTAGTCCATCCAGATCGGCAGCGCCGCCTGTGCGCCGAACTCGCCAACGCCGTGTGACCGGCCCAACGAGCTGAAATCGTCGAAACCCACCCAGACCGAGGTGGAAAGGTCGCCATTGAAGCCGACGAACCAGGCGTCACGGTGGTCGTTGGTCGAGCCGGTCTTGCCAGCCAGGTCGTCGCGGCCCAGTGCCTTGGCCGCGAAACCGGTGCCACGCAGGATCACATCCTTCATCAACGAAGTGATCAGGTAATCGTTGCGCACGTCGATCACCTGTGGCGCGAGCATGGGCGGGTGGGCGCCCTCGCCATGCGCGTCGGCGGGCAGCACGGCATCGCCCACGCCGGCCACGGTGCTGCTGCTGGCGGGTGCCTGGACCACGGCATTGGCCGGATGCCCGCCCGTGTCGGCGGGCGGTGGACCGGGCGGGCGGGTGTCGAGCAGGCGTTCCTGGCAGGTGCGGCAGGCGCGGGTGGGGTTGGCCACGTACACGGGCTTGCCATCGCGGTCGTCGATTTCCTGGATGAAGAACGGCGTGACCAGATAGCCGCCGTTGGCGAACACCGCATAGCCGCGCGCCATGCCCATCGGCGAGACCGAAGCCGTGCCCAGCGCCATCGACAGGTTGTTCGGCAAGGCGTCGAGCGGGAAGCCGAAGCGGGTGATGTACTCGCGTGCGAAGCGCACGCCGATTGCATCGAGCAGACGCACCGAAACGAGATTCTTCGATTGCACCAGCGCCTCGCGCAGGCGCATCGGACCGTCGAACTTGCCGTCGTCGTTCTCCGGCGTCCACAGCCCGTTGGGGCGGGATGGATCGGGCAGAGCGAGCGGTGCATCGTTGACGATCGAGGCCGGCGTGAAGCCGCGCTCGAACGCCGCCGAATACAGATACGGTTTGAAACTCGAGCCGGGCTGGCGGGCGGCCATCACCGCGCGGTTGAACTTGCTGCGCAAAAAGTTGAAGCCGCCGACCAGCGCCTGGATCGATCCGTCCTCCGGATTGACCGAGACCAGTGCACCCTGCACCTTGGGCAGTTGCGCCAGTTCCCAGTCGCCCTTGTCGTTGCGCGCCACGCGCACGATGTCGCCACGCTTGAGTACCGCATCGACGCTCTTGGGCGCCGGGCCGGTGTGGTTCTCGTCGCGGTAGGCATGCGCCCAGGCCATCGCGGCCAGGTCCAGCGTCACGCTCTGGCGGCTGGCCAGGTACAGGCTGGCCTGGGCGGCACTGGCCGCGGTGACGACCGCCGGCTGCATGCCGGAGATATCGGTATAGCCGGACAGCAGCCGATCCAGATCCTCGTTGCCGGCGGTGGCGGGCAGTTCCTGGTGCGCTTCCGGACCGCGCCAGCCGTGGCGGCGGTCATAGGCAACCAGGCCGTTGCGCATGGCGTCGACTGACGCCTGCTGGCGAGCGCTCTGCACGGTGGTGCGGACCACGTAGCCCTCGGTCAGCGCGTCGTTACCCAACCGATCGAGCGCCTGCAGGCGCACCATCTCGGCGAGGTACGGCGCGTCGACCTCGATCGGCTGCTCGTGCGGGAACGCATTGTTCGGCTCGTTGACCGCCTGTTCGTACTCGGCCTTGCTGAGGTAGCGGTGTTCCAGCATCTGTCCCAGAACCCAGTTGCGGCGCGCGATCATCCGTTTGGGGCTGTTGATCGGATTGACCAGCGAGGGCAGCTGGAAGGTCGAGGCGATGGTGGCGCACTGGGCGTTGGTCAGCTGTTCCAGCGTCTTGCCGTAGTAGTACTCGGCTGCCGCGGCCACACCATAGGAGCGATGGCCCAGGAACATCTTGTTGAGGTAAAGCTCCAGGATCTGATCCTTGGTCAGCTCGTTCTCCATGCGCAACGCAATGAAGATCTCGGTGAGCTTGCGCGAATAGAGCTTCTCCGGGCTTAGGAAGAAGTTGCGCGCCACCTGCTGGGTAATGGTCGAGCCGCCCGATCCCTTGTCGCCGCCGGAGATGATCACGTGCCAGCCGGCGCGCGCGATGCCGTGCCAGTCCACGCCGGGGTGGTTGTAGAAGTCGGCGTCCTCGGCGGACAACACGGCGTGCTTGAGCTTGTCCGGCACCTTGGTGATGTCCACCGGAATGCGGCGCGTCTCGCCGAAGGTGGCGATCAGCTTGCCGTCTGCGCTCAGGACGCGCAGCGGCACCTGCATGTGGTAGTCCTTCAGCACTGCCACCGAGGGCAGGCGCGGGGAAATCAACCAGTAGGCGACCCCGACTGCGGCAATGGCCAGGAACAGGCCGGAGAACGCCAGGAGCAAGACCCAGCGCAACAAACGCTTGAAAATTGGCATGGTTTGGAAGAGCGAGACTCAAGTCAAAACACGGTCGAGTATAGATGTTGCACTATCGATCGCCCGCCCGAACCGGGGCTGGATCGCGAAAACGGCCGCCAGGTGCGATGTCAACCAAATGTGCAGGCCATCACGCGATTTTGTTGAGAAAGTTGTCGTAGGCCGTTGCCATTGCGTTAATTTTTGGATCTAATGCCCTTGCGCATCCACCGGTTTCCGGTCCGGACGCCAGGGGCAAGGGGGAAAAACGTGGGTCTTTTTACACCCAAGAAGCCGCCGCTGATCGGCGTCGACATCAGTTCGACCGCGGTCAAGCTGCTGCAGCTCAGCCAGGCCGGTGGCCGCTATCGCGTGGAGCATTACGCGGTCGAGCCGCTGCCCCCCAACGCGGTGGTCGAAAAGAACATCGTCGAGGTCGAGGCGGTGGGCGAGGCGATCCGGCGCGCGTTGGCGCGGTCCGGCTCCAAGCTCAAGCACGCCTCGGCGGCGGTCGCCGGCTCGGCAGTGATCACCCGCATCGTACCGATGTCGGCCGACCTCTCCGAAGAGGACCTGGAGGGCCAGATCCAGGTTGAGGCCAACCAGTACATTCCGTACCCGATCGACGAGGTCAGCCTCGACTTCGAGGTACTCGGGCCGGTACGCGACAACCCGGACATGCACAACGTGTTGCTGGCGGCATCGCGTACCGAGAACGTCGACATGCGCGTCGCCGCGCTCGACCTGGGCGGTTTGAGCGCCAAGGTGGTCGACGTCGAGGCCTTCGCGATGGAGAACGCCTTCGCGATGCTGGTCGACCAGCTCAACGTCGGTCGCGATGCGCTGGTCGCCGTGGTCGACATCGGCGCCACCATGACCACGCTGTCGGTGCTGCGCCACCAGCGCACCATCTATTCGCGCGAGCAGGTCTTTGGCGGCAAGCAGCTGACCGACGAGATCATGCGCCGGTATGGGCTGTCGTACGAGGAAGCCGGCCGTGCCAAGCGCAAGGGCGGCCTGCCCGAGTCCTACGAGGCCGAGGCGCTGGAGCCGTTCAAGGAGGCGCTGATCCAGCAGATCAGCCGCCTGCTGCAGTTCTTCTTCGCCGGCAGCGAGTACAGCAAGGTCGACCAGGTGGTGCTGGCCGGCGGGTGCGCTTCGATCGAGGGCCTTTGCCCGATGCTCGAGGAACAGCTGGGCGTGCCCTGCATGGTGGCCAACCCGCTGGCGCGCATGTCGCTGGCGCCCAAGGTGCAGGCGCAGTCGCTGGCGCAGGACGCGCCCGCACTGATGATCGCCGTCGGCCTGGCGCTCAGGAGTTTCGACTGATGGCACACATCAACCTCCTTCCCTGGCGTGCCGAACGGCGCAAACAGCGCGAGCGGGAGTTCTTCATGCAGCTGGGCGCGGCCTTCGTGGCGGCGCTGCTGGTCGTGCTGCTGTGGGGCTTCTGGATGGGCATGCGCACCGATAACCAGAACGAACGCAACGCCTACCTCGATGGCCAGATCAAGCAATTGGTCGAGCGCAACGACAAGATCAAGGATCTGGAAAAGGTCCGGGATCGCCTGCTCGCTCGCAAGGAAATCATCGAGCACCTGCAGTCGGACCGCTCGCAGATGGTCCATCTGTTCGACGAACTGGTGAAAACCATCCCGTCCAGCGCACGTCTGACCGGGGTCAAGCAGAGCGGTGACTCGATGTCGCTCGATGGCGTCGCCCAATCCAATGCCAGCGTGGCCGAGTACATGCGCAACATTGAAGCCTCGCCCTGGATGGGCCATGCCGACCTGCGCAAGACCGAGAACACGCACAGCGATTCGCGCATGCCCTACACCTTTGGCCTCGACGTGGAGTTGAGCCGTCCGAAGGACAACCAGGACGACAGCAAGACGCCGGTACTGATCAGGAACGGCAGTTCCGCGGCCCCGGCTGCTCGCAGCGGAGGGGTGCGCCCATGAAGCTCATCGACGAACTGCGCAGTCTCGACCGCAACAACATCGGCGGCTGGTCGGCTTCGGTCAAAGCCTTCTTCACCGTGCTGCTATTCCTGTTGGTGTTGTTCTTCGGCTGGTACATGTACATCAGCGACCAGCAGGATTCGCTCGACCAACTGGTCTCGAAAGAACAATCCCTGAAGCAGGAATTCATCAAGCAACAAGCCAAGGCAGTCAACCTTGAAGCGCTGCAACAGCAGCTGGACGAGATGCAGGACATGCTGCGCCAGTTGCTGCGCCAGCTGCCAAGCAAGACTGAAATGCCCGAGCTGCTGGTGGACATCTCGCAGACCGCGTTGTCGGCCGGTCTCGAAGTGGAGCTTTTCCAGCCCGGTTCCGAGGCGCCGAAGGACTTCTACGCCGAACGGCCGATCAATCTGAAGCTGATCGGTACCTATCACCAGTTCGGTACGTTCATCAGTGGTGTGGCTTCGCTGCCGCGGGTGGTGATCCTGACGATGCACGACGTGTCACTGACCCCGGAGAAGGCCGACACCGGCGGTGCTCCGGCATCCGGGCAACTGGTCTTGCAGGGCACCGTCAAGACCTACCGTTATCTCGAGGATGACGAGAGTGGCGAAACCAAGCCCTCGGGCAAGGCCAAGGCAGGAGGGCGCAAATGAGCAAGTTCATCGCCATCAGGCCCGCCCGCATGGTGCAGCTGTTGTTGATGCTGGGCGCGGCGCTGGTGTTGTCCGGTTGCACCCGGGGGATGTCCGACCTGCGCGACTGGGTCGCCCAGGAAAAGGCGAAGAAGGGCGCGCCGATCCCGCCGCTTCCGGTCATCAAGACGTTTGAAACCTTCCAGTACGCCGACCAGGACAAGCGTGATCCGTTCAGTCCGAGCACGGCCGAACTGCAGCCGACCGCTGTCACCAGCGGCCCGCGTCCGGACGAGGATCGCCCGAAGCAGCCGCTGGAAATGTTCGCACTGGACAGCCTGAAGATGGTCGGCACGGTGGGCATCGGCGCGAGCGTGGAAGCGCTCGTGAAAGACCCCGGTGGCGTAGTCCACCGCGTGCACGGCAACGAATACATGGGACAGAACTATGGTCGGGTCACGGATATCGGGGAAGACCATGTCGACCTGGTCGAGCTGGTCCCCAATGGCAATGGCGGCTGGATGGAACGTTCGGCCAGCATCGGGCTCGGCGAGAAATGAACACAGGGGCTGACGCAATGAGCAATCACATCCAAGCTGTCCGGGGCCGAGCCATGCGCCAAGCGAGCCGTTGCCTGACGATGGGCCTGTTGATCGTCACCGCGGCCTGGGCGGGCGACGCCGCCGCGGCCACGAACACCCTCAAGGGAATGAGCTACGACACGCTGCCAGGCGGTCGCGTCGAGCTGCATCTGAATTTTGCTGGCGGTCCACCGCCGCAGCCGCGCATCTTCACCACCGACAACCCGCCGCGCATCGCGGTGGACTTTGCCGACACCTCCAACGCGGCGCCGCGCCACCTGGATATCGGCAAGGGCTCGACCTCCGGCGTCTCCGCGCTGTCGGCAGGCGGGCGTACCCGGGTGGTGGTCGAGCTGATGCGCGATGCGTCCTACCGGACCCGCGTCGACGGCAACGATCTGGTTCTCACCGTCAACAACGGCAGTGAAGCGCAAAGCGTCACGACGGCGTCGACCATCGACCCGACCAAGGCGCTGCCATCGATGGCCACCGGGCCGTCGGTTTCGGGTATCGATTTCCGCCGCGGTCCGCATGGCGAAGGCCGCGTGCTGATCAACTTCAGCGGCGCTGGTGCCGATGTCGATATGCGTCGCGAGGGTGACAAGCTCATCGTCAACCTCAGCCATGTGAGCCTGCCGGCAAGCCAGGCGCAGCGCCTGGATGTGCTCGATTTCGCCACGCCGGTGCAGCAGATCACCACGCATGCGGGTGCCGCGGGCGGCGCACGCATGGAAGTAGCCATCAAGGGCAACGTGGAAACCTCGTCCTACCAGACGGGCGACCAGTACGTGCTGGAGGTCGCTCCGAAGAAGGCGGCCGAAGGCAACGATGGCCGGCTGGCCAAGGGGCAGGAGCCGGTCTATACCGGCAACCGCGTGTCGTTCAACTTCCAGGATATCCCGGTGCGCTCGGTGCTGCAGCTGGTCGCCGAATATTCCGGCCAGAACCTGGTGGCCTCGGACAGCGTCCAGGGCAACATTACCCTGCGCCTGTCCAACGTGCCGTGGGACCAGGTGCTGGACGTGATCCTGCGCGCCAAGGGCCTGGACAAGCGCCGCGACGGCAACGTCATCTGGATCGCCCCGCAGGCGGAACTGGCAGCCTACGAGCAGAACGTGGCGGAGGCGCGCCTGAAGGCCGAAGACACCGCCGAGCTGATCACTGACTACCTGCCGATCAGCTACGGCAAGGCAGCCGACATCGCCAAGCTGCTGACCACGGGCAGCATGCAAGCCAGCGGCGGAACCGGTGGCGCTGGCGGCGCCGGGGCGGGAGTCAGCAGAGGCTTCCTCTCCATCCGCGGCAGCGTGTCGTACGACGAGCGGACCAATACTCTGCTGATCAACGACACGCCGGACAAGATCAAGGACCTCCGGGCGCTGATCGCAGTGCTGGACAAGCCTGTCCAGCAGGTACTGATCGAATCGCGCATCGTGGTGGCGACCGATGACTTCACCCGCGAGTTGGGTGTGAAGTGGGGCGTACAGGGCTACAACACCACCAGCGGCGGACACGGCATCGTCACCAGTCCTACGGGCACTGGAGCGGCCACCGCCGGCATCGATCTGCACAATGGCGACCCAATCACCTTCCAGACGGGTGACGTAGGTGGATTCAACGTCAACCTGCCGACAACGCTTAAGGCTGGCTCTTTCGGTTTGGCCATCCTCGGCGCTAACTACCTGGTCGACCTGGAACTCTCGGCCGCGCAGAGCGAAGGCCGCGGCGAAGTGATCTCCAGCCCGCGGGTGATTACCGCCAACCAGCAGGAGGCGGTGATCCGCCAGGGCCAGGAAATCGGCTACGTGACGTATCAGAACAGCGCCACCGGTACGGCCGGCAGCGGCACCGCCACGGTGCAGTTCAAGGATGCGGTGCTGGAGCTGCGGGTGACTCCGACAATCACGGCGGACAATCGGGTCTACCTGAAGATCAACGTGAAGAAGGATGCGCTCGCCGGTTACGTCGACGCCCCGGGCAGTGGCAAGATCCCGACCATCGATACCCGCGAGGTGAACACTTCCGCGCTCGTGGACAATGGTCAGACGGTTGTGCTGGGCGGTATCTACGAGATCACCAAGGCCAACACCATCACCAAGGTGCCCGGTCTGGGCGATATCCCCGGCCTCGGCGCGCTGTTCCGCAAGACCTCGCGCAGCAACAACAAGGCGGAGCTGCTGATTTTCGTGACGCCGCGCATCCTCAGCGACACCTTGCAGTAAGGTCGATCGAGGGACATACGGCAAGGGCGGCTTCGGCCGCCCTTTTCGTTGGTGCCGTGGATGTGAGGGAAAGCGCGTGGGTGCAGGCTAAACTTCCCGGCCTTGCCGTGGTCACTAACACGTTCGCATACCGGGACTTCCGATGGATACAGCACAAACCGCCCCGCGGGATCGCCTGC
>Ga0308175_100003129_pt1 | contig 11430 bp, 12 predicted proteins | sample PhyCR1_3_FD_203893 | JGI IMG/M metagenome (GOLD analysis project Ga0308175, IMG submission 203893) | Soil microbial communities from UC Gill Tract Community Farm, Albany, California, United States - DLSLS.C.R1 | ecosystem: Environmental > Terrestrial > Soil > Agricultural land | place: USA... | reverse complement strand
GCCGTCAACGTCCGCGGGACGCTCCCCGACGGCGTCACGGCCAAGGACATCGTCCTCGCCGTCATCGCCAAGATCGGCACGGGCGGCGGCCAGGGCTACGTCATCGAGTACCGCGGCGAGGCCATCGAGGCCCTGTCGATGGAGGCCCGGATGACGGTCTGCAACATGTCGATCGAGGCGGGCGCCCGCGCCGGCATGATCGCCCCGGACCAGACGACCTTCGACTACCTCCAAGGGCGCCCGCACGCCCCCACCGGGGCCGACTGGGACGCCGCCGTGGCCGAGTGGACCGCCCTGCGCACCGACGACGACGCCGTCTTCGATGCCGCGGTCGACATCGACGCCTCGTCGCTGACGCCCTTCGTCACCTGGGGGACCAACCCGGGCCAGGGACTCCCGCTCTCGGCGTCGGTGCCCGACCCGGAGGAGTTCGTCGACGAGAGCGAGCGCCTCGCCGCCGCCAACGCGCTCGCCTACATGGGCCTCGAGCCCGGCACCCCGCTGCGCGAGATCAGGGTCGACACCGTCTTCGTCGGCTCGTGCACCAACGGCCGCATCGAGGACCTGCGCGCGGCTGCCGCGGTCGTCCAGGGCCACCGGGTCGCCGACGGCGTACGCATGCTCGTCGTCCCCGGGTCCGCGAAGGTGCGACTGCAGGCCGAGTCCGAGGGCCTCGACAGGGTCTTCACCGATGCCGGAGCCGAGTGGCGCCTGCCCGGTTGCTCGATGTGCCTGGGGATGAACCCCGACACCCTCGCGCCGGGGGAGCGCAGCGCGTCGACCTCCAACCGCAACTTCGAGGGCCGCCAGGGCAAGGGCGGTCGCACGCACCTCGTCAGCCCGCTCGTCGCTGCGGCGACCGCCGTCCGCGGCACCCTGTCGAGCCCCGCCGACCTCGACACCGTCGACCAGCCCCTCGACCAGCCGGCCGTGCTGGCGTCCGCCACGACCGGAGAGGCCTGAGCCATGGAGAAGTTCGAGACCCACACCGGTGTCGGCGTGCCGCTGCGCCGCAGCAACGTCGACACCGACCAGATCATCCCCGCCGAGTACCTCAAGCGCGTCACCCGCACGGGCTTCGAGGACGGGCTCTTCGCCGCCTGGCGCAAGGACGAGTCGTTCGTCCTCAACAACCCGGTGTACGCCCGTGGCTCCGTCCTCGTCGCCGGCCCGGACTTCGGCACCGGCTCGAGCCGAGAGCACGCCGTGTGGGCGCTGATGAACTGGGGCTTCCGGGTGGTCATCAGCTCCCGCTTCGCCGACATCTTCCGGGGCAACAGCGGCAAGCAGGGCCTGCTGACGGCGATCGTCGCCCAGGACGACGTCGAGCTGATCTGGAAGTACCTCGAGAACAACCCGGGGGCCGAGATCACCGTCGACCTCGTGGGTCGCACAGTCCGGGCCGGAGAGATCGTGGCCCCCTTCGAGATCGACGACTACACCCGCTGGCGCCTGCTGGAGGGGCTCGACGACATCGGCCTCACCCTGCGACACGAGGACCTCGTCGCCGAATTCGAGTCCCACCGTCCCCGCCACAAGCCGGTGACCAGTCCGGCCTGACCCCGGCGGCCTGTCGCGGCCCTCGCAAGCGTTGTCAGAGCGGATCCCCTTGATCGCCAAGGGGATCCGCTCTCTCGTGCACCGTGCCGGAGCCACCGGGGGTGTCGTGCGCGAGCCGTCCGGGGGTGCCCCAGACCCGTCAAACACCTTGCGACACAACGAAAGACCCGGAAAGTGGTGATGGACGTGCCTCGAGAGTCGGCCTAACGTCAGGAGGTAGCCGGACCTGTTCCGGACGCACATCGTCGGGTCGCCTGACGCCGACAGTCCTCTGGAGGGGAAAAGACGTGAACAAGGCAGAACTGATCGACGCGCTGGAGACCCGGCTCGGCAACAAGAAGGTCGCCTCCGAGGCCCTGGAGGCCTTCCTGGACGTCGTCATTAGAGAGGTCGCCAAGGGCGGCAAGGTGGGCATCACCGGCTTCGGCACCTTCGAGCGCGCCGACCGCGCCGCGCGCACCGGCCGCAACCCCAAGACTGGAGCGACCGTCAAGATCAAGAAGACCCGCGTCCCCAAGTTCCGCTCGGGCACGAACTTCAAGGAGATCGTGTCGGGCAGCAAGAAGCTCTCGAAGACGGAGTCCGCTGCCTCCCGCGCGTCCGCCGGGTCGTCGGCCGCGGCCGCGACGAAGTCGGCCGCCAAGAAGACGGCGACGAGGAGCACCGCCAAGGCTGCTCCCGCCAGGGCCGCCACCGCCAAGACCGCTGCCAAGACGGCCACCAAGTCGGCAGCCACCAAGTCTGCGGCTCGGACGACGACGAAGGCCGCCGCCACCAAGGCGGCTCCGGCCACGCGGGCGACCGGCCGTGCCGCCGCCACGAAGTCGACGGCGACCAAGGCGACCCCGGCCAAGCGAGGGAGTGCGACGAAGGCCGCGGCCACGAAGGCCACGACCAGGTCCGCCGCGACGAAGTCCGCTCCCGCCAAGACCGCCGCCTCGAGGTCGACCGCCGCGAAGTCGACCACGGCCAGGACGACGACCGCCGCGAAGTCGACCACTGCCAAGCGGGCGAGCACGACCAAGGCCGCCCCGGCGAGCAAGAGCACCGCCAGGGCCACCGCCGCGAAGACCACGGCGAAGGCCGCCTCGGCGGGTTCCGCAGCCGCCAGGAAGACGACGGCCAGGAAGACGGCGAAGAAGACCGCCACCCGCTGACGCCCGACTGACACCGGCCCAGGTGGGCCCGGCCGACGGCGGCCGGGCCCACCTCGTGTCCGGGGCGGCCCAGCCGACGGTGAGGGTCAGCGGATGGTCTGGCCGGGCCCGATGCCGACGATGTGCAGGCCCACGACGAGGTCGTCGACGACCTCGACCGTCAGGCGCTGACCGCTGCGCAGCAGGCGCAGGCCACTGGCGTCCAGGGCCGCGGCCTCGAAGCGCAGCTCGACCCCGTCGTCGCGCAGCACGCTCCCGGTGCGGGTCTCGGGGTCGAAGCGGTGGACGGTCGCCTGCATGCTCCTGATCCAACCAGACGCGCGGCGCTCGAGGACCGCTCGAGTGGCAGGGCCGAGGCCAACCTGTCGCGCCTGCGACAGGCTGCGGGCGTCGTCGACGTCGGTGCGCAGCCGGGGGAGCGGCAGCTCGAGGCGCACGGCCCCGTCGGCCTCGTGGCGCGCTGCGCTGTCGGAGCCGAAGCGCGGCCTGAAGTCGCGTCCGCAGCGCAGCACCGTCCCGGTGCCGTCGGCGTCGGGGACGAAGGACTGCGCGAGCCCGGAGGCCGTCTGCAGCGCGCTGCGCAGGGAGCCGGCGTCGAGCGCGGGCAGGTCGCCGAGCAGGGCCGCCACGGGGGCACCCGCGCCGGCATGCTGCATACCCAGCGACACGGCGTCGTTGAGCCCGCTGCCCGGGTCGGCCAGCACGTGCGCCCCCCGCGCGCGCCACGTCGAGCCGAGCCCCGCGTCGCCGGTGACGAGCACCAGGCGCTCGGGGCCGACCGCCTCCAGCGCGGCCGTGAGGGTGTCGGTCGCGATCGCGGTGCTGAGGTGGGCCCGGTCCGAGCCGACGGCCCGCGCCAGCCGGGACTTCCCGTGCGCCGTGTCCTTGACCGGGACGACGACGTGCCAGTCGGAGGCTGCGCGGGGGAGGGAGGAGGTCGACATGCTGGCGATATCGTCGCACTCGCCGCCTCGCTGCTCGACACCGCGCCATGAGGTGGACAAGATGAAGCCCCAGCCACGTCGACCGGCGTGCCCACGACGAGGAGGACGCGACACGTGACTGTCGGCGCACGCAAGAGGAAGCTGCCACTGGCCTACCGGTTGGTGGCGCTGGTGCTCCGGCCGGCGCTGATGCGGGTCACCAGGCGCGACTGGCGCGGCCTCGAGAACATCCCGGCCGAGGGCGGCTTCGTCGTCTCGCCCAACCACATCTCCTACGCCGACCCGCTGGTCTTCGCGCACTTCATGTTCGACAGCGGCCGGGAGGCCTACTTCCTCGGCAAGGAGAGCCTCTTCACGATCCCCGTCGTCGGCTGGGTGCTGCGCAAGTGCGGCCAGATCCCCGTCTACCGCAACTCGCTCGCCGCGGCCGACGCCTACCGCGCCGCGGTGGAGGGCGTCCGACAGGGCAAGGCGCTCGGCATCTTCCCGGAGGGGACGATCACCCGCGACCCCGACCTGTGGCCCATGCGCGGCAAGACCGGTGCCGCTCGCGTCGCCCTCGAGACCCGGTGCCCGCTCATCCCGGTGGCCCAGTGGGGTGCCCAGGAGATCCTCTCGCCGTACGGCCACCGGCCCTCGCTCTTCCCCCGCAAGACGATGAAGATGTATGCGGGGCCGCCCGTCGACCTGTCCGACCTCTACGGCCGTCCGATCGACACCAAGGTGCTGCGCGAGGCGACTGACCGGCTGATGGACCACATCACCGGGCTGCTCGAGGTCCTGCGCGAGGAGAAGCGACCCACCGAGCGCTTCGACCCCCGCCGGCACGGCGTGCCGGAGGTCGGCAACCCCTTGCGCCACGACGACATCGGACGGTCCCGGCCCCTCGAGCCGGGCGAGGGGGACACCGCGTGACGACCCGCGTGGCGGTCATGGGCAGCGGCAACTGGGGCACCGCCTTCGCGATGATCCTGGCCGACGCCGGCTGTGACGTGACGATGTGGGCGCGGCGGCAGGAGGTCGCCGACGCCGTCAACGCGGGCTGCAACGACGCGTACCTGCCCCAGCTGCGTCTGTCGCCGTCGGTGCGCGCGACGGTCGACCCCGCCGAGGCGCTCGCCCGGGCCGAGCTCGTGGTGCTCGCCGTCCCCTCGCAGACCCTGCGCGACAACCTCACCCGGTGGGGCGGTGCGATCCCGGGTCGCGCGCCGGTGGTCTCCCTGCTCAAGGGGGTGGAGCTCGGCACCACCCTGCGGATGAGCCAGGTCATCGCCGCGGCGGCAGGCGTCGACGACGACCGCATCGTCGTGGTGTCGGGTCCCAACCTGGCGCACGAGATCGCCCTGCGCCAGCCGGCCGCCGGCGTCGTCGCCTGCCGCGACATGGCCACCGCGGAGCGCGTCGCGGGCGCCTGCGCGACGCCGTGGTTTCGTCCCTACACCGACACCGACGTCATCGGGGCGGAGGTGTGCGGCGCCGCCAAGAACGTCGTGGCCCTGGCCTCCGGCATGGCCGAGGGCATGGGTTTCGGCGACAACACCAAGGCCACGATCATCACCCGCGGGCTCGCCGAGACGACCCGCCTCGGGCTGGCCCTGGGGGCCGACCCGCAGACGTTCATGGGCCTCGCCGGCGTCGGTGACCTCATCGCCACCTGCATGTCCCCGCTGTCGCGCAACCACAGCTTCGGCGTCCACCTCGGCCGCGGCCTCACCGTGGCGCAGGCCACCGCGGAGCTGCGCACCACGACCGAGGGGGTCAAGTCGTGCGAGTCGATCCTCACGCTGGCCCAGCAGCACGACGTGGACATGCCGATCTGCGAGCAGGTCGTGGCCGTGATCCGCGACGGGCACCCGGTCGGCGAGATCGGGCCGCGGCTGATGTCACGGGACCTCAAGGCCGAGAAGCACTGAGGGCGTATGCCGTCCGCTCCCTAGGGGTGGGCGGGGTAGGCGTGCACCACGGCCCTCGTGAGCTTGGGCGTCGTGCGGACGAGGTCCGCCTCGGCCCGGTGCGCGAGCGCGTGGGCGTCGACGAGGGACGTCGCGGGGTGGACGTCGAGCTCGGCCTCGGCATGGATCTCGTGGCCGATCCAGCGCATGCGCACGCCCCGGACCGCCGTGACGCCGGGGACCTCGGCAAGCGTCGACTCGGCGGCCTCGACGAGTCCCGGCTCGACCCCGTCCATGAGCCGGCGCAGGACGTCACGGGCCGCGGTGCGCAGCACCATGGCGATCGCGACGGTGATGGCCAGACCCACCACCGGGTCGGCCCAGCCCCAACCGAGAGCGACGCCGCCGGCGCCCACCAGGACCGCAAGGGACGTGAACCCGTCGGCGCGCGCGTGGTGGCCGTCCGCGACGAGGGCGGCGGAGCCGATGGCCCGACCCTCCCGGATGCGGAGCACGGCCACGGTCTCGTTGCCGAGGAAGCCCACCAGCCCGGCCAGGGCCACCCAGCCGAGATCGGTCACCGGCGCCGGGTGCAGGAGCCGGTCGACGGCCTCCCAGCCGGCCAGCACGGCTGACAGGGCGATCATCGCGATGACGAAGAGCCCGGCGAGGTCCTCGGCGCGGCCGTAGCCGTACGTATAGCGCCGGGTGGCGGTGCGGCGACCGAGCGCGAAGGCGATCCAGAGCGGCACCGCCGTGAGGGCGTCGGAGAAGTTGTGGATGGTGTCGGCCAGGAGGGCCACCGAGCCGGAGACGTAGACGACGGCGAGCTGGGCCAGGGCGGTGATGCCCAGGACGACGAGGCTGGTCTTCACGGCCCGGATGCCGCGCGCGCTCGACTCGAGCGCCGCGTCGATCGAGTCGGCGGCGTCGTGGGAGTGCGGCGTCACGGCGTGCCGCAGCCGCCCCCAGAGGCCGTGGCCGTGGTCGTGCCCGTGGCCGTCCCCGTGCTCGGAGCCGTGGTCGTGGTCCAGGCCGTGGTCGTGGTCCAGGCCGTGGTCGTGGTCCAGGCCGTGGTCGTGGGCGCTCATCGGGCCACGTCCTCACGCCGCAGCCGGACGGGAGTCACGACGGTCTCCGTCGGGGACCGGTGGTGCGCGGGGACGTCGTCCGAGGCGTGCTCGGCGTTGTGGACGGCATCGCGGACGAGGCTGGCGATGTGGTCGTTGTCGATCCGGTAGTAGACGTGCGTGCCCTCCCGCCGGGTCCGGACGATGCGAGCCATCCGCAGCTTGGCCAGGTGCTGCGAGACCGCAGGAGGGGGTTTGCCGACGGCGTCCGCCAGCTCGCCCACCGACAGCTCACCGTCGTGCAGCGCCCACAGCAGACGGACGCGCGTGCCGTCCGCCAGCATGCGGAAGGTCTCGACGGCGAGCTCGACCAGCTCGTCGGGCAGCGTCCGATCCTGCGTGTCTGCGTTCATGCGCAGATAGTAGTACTGCTGTCATCGGGCCGGTGTCAGACCCGAGGCGCGCGTTGACGCGCAGGAACAGGGTGGTGCTGAGGTCGAGCAGGCTGCTCACGAACGTCCTTCGGTTGGGAGGCGGCGGCGACCGCAGGTCGTGCGGGCTGGGTCAGCCTCCCGGAGGGTCTGAGGGAAATCTCAGAGAGCCGGCCTCACGCGGCGCGCAGGGCCTGGTCGAGGTCGGCCCACAGGTCCTCGACGTGCTCGATGCCGACCGAGAGCCGCAGCAGGTTGAGCGGCACCTCGCACGACTCGGAGGGATGGCGGCGGCGACGCTCGACCTGCGACTCCACGCCGCCGAGGCTGGTCGAGTGCAGCCAGACCCGCGTGGCGGCGCAGACGCGCTCGGCGGCGGCCTCGCCGCCCGCGACGTCTATCGAGAGGATGGCGCCGGAGCCGGCGTAGCGGACCCGCTCGACGGACGGGTGGTCGCCGAGGCGCCGGGCGAGCTCGGCTGCGCTGGCGCTCGCCCGCTCGAAGCGCACCGAGAGCGTGCGCAGCCCGCGGAGCGCGAGGTACACCTCCATCGGTCCGGCGATCGCCCCGTGCAGGGTGCGGTGGCGACGCAGGCGCTCGCCGATGCCACGCCCTCGCTCGGTGTCCGCGACGACCGTCGCGCCGAGCACGACGTCGCTGTGGCCGGAGAGGTACTTCGTCACCGAGTGCACCACGACGTCGGCGCCCAGCGCGAGGGGGCGGCAGAGCAGGGGCGTCGAGAGCGTGTTGTCCACGACGCTCGTCACGCCGAGCTCTCGGGAGCGGGCCAGGACGACGTCGAGCTCGGTGACGTCCATGAGCGGGTTCGTCGGCGACTCGAGCCACAGCAGGTCGGCCGACTCGAGGGCGGCGAGGAAGCCGGGCGTGTCGGTGGCGTGCACGCGTACGACCGTGCCGCCGGCCTCCTCGTGGGCGGCGAGCAGGTCACCGGTGCCGTTGTAGGTCGTGTCCGGCGCGACCACCGTCCCGCCGGGCGGGACGAGCGACAGGGCCGCCGAGATGGCGCCCATGCCCGAGGCGTGCACGAGCGCGAGGCCACCCTCGAGGCCACCGAGGGCCTCCTCGAAGGCGTTCCACGTCGGGTTGCCGACGCGTGCGTAGTTGACGGCGCCGTCGGCGGCATACGTGGACGTCAGCTCGACGGCGACGTTGACCGACGCGCCGGGGGCGCGCTCGGGGCGACCGGACCCCACGAGGAACGTGTCGACGTGCAGCGGCTGCGAACTCTCTTCCCTGACCACGCCGTCAGCGTACGAGGGCCTCCCGTGAGCCTTCGATAGAGTCTCGACTGATGACCACGGACCAGCCCCAGCCCGACCAGCGCAGCCGCCGCCCGCGCGTCGCCATCGTCTTCGGAGGACGCTCCTCCGAGCACGCGGTCTCGTGCTCCACCGCCGCGAGCGTGCTGCGCTCCATCGACCGGGAGAAGTACGACGTCGTGCCGGTCGGCATCGCCAAGGACGGCCACTGGGTCCTGGTGGCCGACGACCCCGAGCCGCTGCGCCTGCGGCCCGGCCAGACTCCCGAGGTCGACGGCGCCGGCGCGTCCGTCGTCGTCCCGCTCAGCACGGGCGACCGCTCCCTGACGGTGCTCGAGCCCGGTCAGCCGCCGCGAGCCCTCGGCGAGGTCGACGTCGTCTTCCCTCTGCTCCACGGCCCGTTCGGTGAGGACGGCACGCTCCAGGGGCTGCTCGACCTCGCCGACGTGCGCTACGTCGGGTCCGGCGTGACCGCCTCGGCCGTCATGATGGACAAGGCGATGATGAAGGTCGTCTTCGAGGCCGCGGGCCTGAAGGTCGGTCCCCACGTCGTCGTCACCGACCGCGAGTGGAACCGCGACCCCGAGGGCGCCCTCGCGCGGGTCGAGCCGCTCGGCTGGCCGGTCTTCGTCAAGCCCGCCCGCGCCGGCTCCAGCATGGGGATCTCCAAGGTCGACGACGCATCCGGCCTGCGCGCCGCCGTCGAGGCCGCCCGCGAGCACGACCCCAAGGTCGTCATCGAGGCCGCCGTCGAGGGGCGGGAGATCGAGTGCGGCGTGCTCGACGGGCACGGCACCGAGGCGCCGCGCACCAGCGAGCTCGGCGAGGCCGTCGTCGTCTCCAACCACGCGTTCTACGACTTCGAGGCCAAGTACCTCGCCGAGAACGACGTCCGGCTCGACTGCCCGGCCGACGTGCCGGCGGCGGTCGCCGACCGGATCCGCGAGATGTCGGTGCTCGCCTTCGAGGCCGCCGGGTGCGAGGGACTGGCCCGGGTCGACTTCTTCTACACCCCCTCGGGCGACGTCGTCATCAACGAGATCAACACGATGCCGGGGTTCACGCCGCACTCGATGTACCCCCGGATGTGGGCCGCGTCGGGGCTCGACTACCCCGACCTCATCGACGAGCTGATCTCCCTGGCCCTCGAGCGGCGGACCGGGCTGCGCTGACGCGGCGCGCCGGAATGGCACGCGTCACGAGCACCCGTCAGGAGCAGTGGCGGCCGTTCGTCGTGAGGGACTTCGCCGCGGTGGTGAAGGCCGGCAGCAGCAGGGGCACCGGGCCGTAGGTGCCCGGCGCGAGGACCTCGATCGCCGGGTCGCGCCCGAACGTCGTCGCCTTGGAGCCGTCGCTGAGGGGACGCACCACCCAGTCGACGCCGTCGACCGTGACGCAGCTGTCCGTCGTGGGGCCGAGCGGGTCGAGCCCGCAACGAGCGAAGATCGCGGGGTCGCCCCACGCGGCGACGGACGCGTCGTCCGGCTGGGTCACGACGCGGGCGTGCCCGCTCACGGTGCCCGGCCACGCCACCGAACGGCATACGGCGGCCGATGACCGCGGGGCCAGGGCCACCTCGGGCGCCCGGTTGCAGGCGGACAGCACGACGGCGGCGCAGAGGAGCGCCGCCGTCGTGGGGAACGAGCGTTGGAACAGGTCGACCTCAGACGTGGACCACGGTGCAGGTCAGGGTGCGGGTGATGCCCGGGACGTCCTGCAGCTTGGCGATGACGAGGCGGCCGAGGTCGTCGACGTTGGAGGCCTCGACGCGCGCGATGACGTCGTAGGGGCCGGTCACGTCCTCGGCGAGGGTCACTCCGGTGATCCCCGCGATCTGCTCCGCCACGCTGGCGGCCTTGCCGACTTCGGTCTGGATCAGGATGTAGGCCTGGACCACGTGTCACCTCACTGTGTGTCGATCGTTGGTCGGTCTGCTGGCACAGCCCGCAGGGGCGCTGCGGCAGCGGGACCGGTCGGAACGGCAGGCCTCAGTGTGACTGCGACCGTGCCCTGACGCTACCTTGCCATGGGGCTCCACGTCCCGCCGGATACCAGGCCCCGAGCCGGCCGCCGACCGAGAGGGTGTGTGACCCGTGCCGAACGCGCGGCGGTCCGAGCGCGGGCCGATGATGACGGGTGGCACGCCGCTCCGCTCCCTGGACGAGGAGGAGCTGCTCGGGCACATCATCCCGGCGTTCCCACCGAGTGACGACCTCGTCGTCGCACCCGGTGACGACGCCGCGGTGCTGCGCACGTCCGATCGCACGATCGCCACGACCGACACGGTCGTGCTCGGCCGCGACTGGCTGGACGCGTGGTCCTCGGGCGCGGACATCGGGCACAAGGTGGTCGCGCAGAACCTCGCCGACGTCGCCGCGATGGGCGGCGTCCCGACGGGGGTGCTCGTCACGCTCGTGGCCGACCCGGAGCTCTCCCTCGAGTGGGTCATCGACCACACGAGGGGCCTGGCCGAGGCGTGCACGGCCGCCGGGGTGTCGGTGCTCGGCGGCGACCTCTCGTCGGCGCCGGCCGGTGTGGTCATGGTCTCGGTGACGGCCCTGGGCCGGCTCGAGGGTGCACCCGTGCTCCGCTCGGGCGCGCGCCCCGGCGACGTCCTCGCCGTGAGGGGCTCCCTCGGACTCTCCGACGCGGGCCTGCGGCTTCTCCAGGCCGACGCCGTCGAGCGGCTGCCCGAGGCGGTGCAGACGCACCGACGTCCCCAGCCGCCGCTCGCGGCCGGACCCGCGGCCGCTGCTGCCGGCGCGACGGCCATGCTCGACGTCAGCGACGGGCTGCTCCGGGACGGAGGTCGGATCGCGCGAGCGAGCCACGTCGTCATCGACCTGGACCTGGAGGCACTCGTGCCCTACGTCGACGTCCTCGCCGACGTGCTGGGGGCCGAGCAGGCGCTCGACTGCGTCCTGGCCGGGGGAGAGGAGCACTCGCTCCTCGCCACGTTCCCGCCCGGAGACCTGCCGGACGGGTGGCGGGTGATCGGCAGCGTCCGTGCCCCGGGCGACGGGGAGGCGGCCGGCATCCTCGTCGACGGACGCGTCGTCACGCACACCGGCTGGGACCACTTCCGCGCCACGTGAG
>Ga0308175_100003128_pt1 | contig 11435 bp, 14 predicted proteins | sample PhyCR1_3_FD_203893 | JGI IMG/M metagenome (GOLD analysis project Ga0308175, IMG submission 203893) | Soil microbial communities from UC Gill Tract Community Farm, Albany, California, United States - DLSLS.C.R1 | ecosystem: Environmental > Terrestrial > Soil > Agricultural land | place: USA... | reverse complement strand
GTCGAGGACGCCGCCCTTGATCACCAGGGCCGGGTTGGCCCGGGCGAAGTCACGCAGGCCCTTGGCGGCCTCGACCACGTCGCCGTTGATGAAGGCGATCGCGGTGGGACCGCTGAGCAGGCCGTCGAACGCGTCGACGCCCGCCTGGGTGGCGGCGATCTGGGTCAGCGTGTTCTTGACCACGGCGTAGTTCGCGTTGTCGCCGAGCGAGCGGCGCAGGTCCTGCAGCTGCTTCACGCTGAGGCCGCGGTACTCGGTCAGCACCGCACCGGCAGCGTCCTGGAACGACTCCACGAGCTCTGCGACGGCGGCTGCCTTGTCTGGCCGCGCCATGGGTCTCCTTCCGGTCTGTGGAGGTGGCGGGCGGGTGCCCGTCGCCGTCGAACCGGAAGGCCGCACGAAAAAAGCCCCGGGCGCAGGGCCACAGGGCGTCCGACGGCTTCGCCGCCAAGCTCACTGTCCCCTGCGCAGGCCATCCGCTGGCGCGGATCTTCGGACACCCTGAGGTGCCGACCGGCGGTCTTCGGTTCCAGACGTCATCCTACGGCGGCGGGCCGGGACCGCCAAATCGCGCCGGGCCGCGTGCACACCGGCGTGCGGGCCGCCCGTCGTACACGAACAGGCAGAAGTGGGCCGCGGGTCCGCTCCTCACGCTCAGGGCCGAGCCGCCGAGGGACTTGTGCCTGTCGGTATACGAGCCGCACCATGACCGGCATGGACGTCCGCGAGGAGCTGCACCGGCTCGGTGGCGTCGCGGACCGGGCGACGCTGGTCGCACTGACCTCCCGTGCCGAGGTGGAGGCCGCCCTCCGGTCCGGTGACGTCGTCCGGCACGCGCGGGGGCACTACGGGCTGCCGGTCGCCGACGAGGCCGTGCGGACCGCCGCCGCGCTCTCGGGCGTGGTCTCCCACCGGAGCGCGGCGCTGCACTGGGGCTGGGAGCTCAAGACCGTGCCGGTCAGGCCCGAGGTGACGGTCCGGCGGAAGCGCCGGCTCAGCCCGCAGCAGCGCAGCCTCGCCGCCGTGCACTGGGCCGACCTGGCCGTCGACGAGGTGTCCGGGCCGGCGACCTCGCCGCGCCGCACGCTGGTCGACTGCTTGCGCACCCTGCCGTTCGACGAGGCCCTGGCGGTCGCCGACTCGGCGCTGCGGCACGGCAGCGCCACCCGGGAGAAGCTGGCCGAGGTGGCCGACAGCGTCCGCGGCGCCGGTGCGGCGCGGTGTCGCCGGGTCGCGCGGCACGCCTCGGCGGCCGCCGCGAACCCCTTCGAGTCGGTGCTCCGCGCCATCGCGATCGACGTGCCCGGCATCAATGTGGTTCCGCAGGTGGTGATCCGCGACCCCGGCTTCGAGGTGCGGTGCGACCTCGTCGACGTGTCCCGGAGAGTCGTGCTGGAGGCCGACTCGTTCGCCTGGCACGGCGACCGGTCCGCGCTGCGCTGGGACGCCCGCCGCTACGACAACCTGGTGGTCCGCGGCTGGCTGGTGCTGCGGTTCGCCTGGGAGGACGTCATGCACGACCAGGACTACGTCCGCCATACCCTCCGAGCGATCGGCGAGCTCGTACACCGACAGGCACAAGTGCGCCAGCCCCGCGCCTGCGACGCTTGAGCCACCACGGCTGCGGGACTTCTGCCTGTCGGTGTACGACGGACCTCAGGCGTCGACGGTCTCGTCGGAGGCGACGTTGCGGGTCTTGTTCGGGTCGACGGGCACGCCGGGGCCCATGGTCGTGGAGACCGTGACCTTCCTGAGGTAGCGGCCCTTGGAGCTGGCCGGCTTGAGCCGGAGCACCTCCTCCAGCGCGGCGGCGTAGTTCTCGGCCAGCGCGGTCTCGGAGAACGAGGTCTTGCCGATGATGAAGTGCAGGTTCGCGTGCCGGTCGACACGGAACTCGATCTTGCCGCCCTTGATGTCGGAGACCGCCTTCACGACGTCCGGGGTGACCGTGCCGGTCTTCGGGTTCGGCATGAGACCGCGGGGACCGAGGACGCGGCCGAGGCGCCCGACCTTGCCCATCATGTCCGGCGTGGCGACGACCGCGTCGAAGTCCAGCCAGCCGCCGCCGACGCGCTCGATCAGCTCGTCGGCCCCGACGTGGTCGGCGCCGGCCTCACGGGCGGCCTCGGCCTTGTCGCCGCTGGCGAACACGAGCACCCGGGCGGTCTTGCCGGTGCCGTTGGGCAGGTTCACGGTGCCCCGGACCATCTGGTCGGCCTTGCGCGGGTCGACGCCCAGGCGCATGGCCACGTCGACGCTCTCGTCGAACTTCTTCTTGCTGCCGGTCTTGGCGATCCGGATCGCCTCCAGCGGGGAGTACAGGGCGTCCTTGTCGAACGCCTCGGACGCTGCCCGGTAGGTCTTGCTGCGCTGCATGTCTGGTTCCTCGTCTTCCAGAGTGTGGTGAACGGGCGCTCAGCTGCCCTGCCACGGTGGTCTCGACGGGCCGGACGGCCCGCCGTCGTGCTAGTCGGTGGTGATGCCCATCGAGCGGGCCGTGCCCTCGACGATCTTGACGGCGGCGTCGAGGTCGTTGGCGTTGAGGTCCGGCAGCTTCGTGGTGGCGATCTCGCGGACCTGGTCCTTGGTCAGCTTGCCGACCTTCTCCTTGTGCGGCACGCCGGAGCCCTTCTGCAGGCCGGCGGCCTTCTTGATCAGCTCCGCGGCCGGCGGGGTCTTGGTGATGAACGTGAACGAGCGGTCCTCGTAGATCGTGATCTCGACCGGCACGACGTTCCCGCGCATCTGCTCGGTCTGCGCGTTGTAGGCCTTGCAGAACTCCATGATGTTCACGCCGTGCGGGCCGAGCGCGGTGCCGACCGGCGGTGCCGGGGTGGCCGCACCGGCCTGCAGCTGCACCTTCACCAGTGCGGCGATCTTCTTCTTGGGAGGCATTGTCCTTCTCTTCTCTCTCGTGGTCATGACGGGGATGGCCCCCTGCCACATGTGCTTCCTGACCCTGTGAGCCCTCGCGAGCCGGGGCTGGGTCAGACCTTCTGGATCTGGCTGAAGCTGAGCTCGACCGGGGTCTCCCGGCCGAAGATCTCGACGAGCGCCTTGACCCTCTGCGACTCGGCGTTGATCTCGGTGATGGTGGCGTGCAGGGTGGCGAACGGTCCGTCCACGACCATGACCGAGTCGGACACGTCGAAGTCGGCGACCTCGACCTTCTTCTTGGTGGCGGTGGCGGCCTGCTGCTCCGGGGTCCCGGCGGCCTCGGCCTGCGCCACGACGGCTGGCGCGAGCATGCTCTCCACCTCGTCGAGGCTGAGCGGGACCGGCTGGTGGCTGTGCCCGACGAACCCGGTGACCGACGGGGTGTGCCGAACGGCGGACCAGGACTCGTCGGTCAGGTCCATCCGGACCAGCACGTAGCCGGGGAGCACGGTGCGCTTGACCAGCTTGCGCTGGCCGTTCTTGATCTCCGCGACCTCCTCGGTCGGCACGATCACCTCGTGGATGTAGTCCTCCATGTTCAGGGAGGTGATCCGGTTCTCGAGGTTGGCCTTCACCCGGTTCTCCATGCCGGAGTAGGTGTGCACCACGAACCAGTCGCCGACCTTGGAGCGCAGCGACTCGCGGAACTCCTCGAGCGGGTCGGCGGGCGCCTCGTCGACCGGCGCCTCGTCGACCGGCGCCTCGTCGACCGGGGTTCCCACGGCGGGGTCCTGGTCGTCCGGCGCGACGACCGGGTCCTCGTCGGCGGCAGGAACCGTCTCGGAGTCCGCAGCGGCCTCCTCGGCGACCACGTCGCGGTCGGCGTCCACGTCGACGGTGTCGTCGGCCTGCTCGGGGGCCGTCTGCTCGGGGGCCGTCTGCTCGGGGGCCGTCTCGGCGGGGGCCGTCTCGGCGGGCGACTGCTCCTCGGTGTCGCTGGGAGTAGCGCCCTGGAGCTCTTCGTCGTACTGCTGTGACACGGTTACTCAGTCACCTTCGTTGTCTTGGTTGTTGCCTGCTGCGGCTGAGGACTGAAGGCCCGGCGCTAGCCGAAGACCTTGAAGACGAGCCGTCCGAAGCCGAGGTCGAGCAGGGAGACGATCGTCATCACCACGAGCACGAACACGAGCACGACGATGAAGTAGGTCACCAGCTGCTGCTGGGTCGGCCAGACCACCTTGCGGAGCTCGGCCACGACCTGCCGGTAGAACAGCGCCGGACTCGTCCGCTTCTCCGTCGCCGACGACGAGGTCGAGCGGACCGGGCGGCTCTGCGTCACGGTGTCCACCTTCCTTTGCGCAGGATCTGGGTGTCGTGCAGGTGCTGCGGGTCTTCTGCATCAGCCGGCGATCCGTGCGCCGCCGGCGTCGAGCAGGGCACGAGGGACTTGAACCCCCAACCTTCGGTTTTGGAGACCGATGCTCTGCCAGTTGAGCTAGTGCCCTCCGATGGCCCGCGGGCACGCCGACCATGGGTGGGAACCCACCAAAGTCGAAGTGTACGGGGGCGGTCGTGGCGAAGTCGAACCGAGGAGCGGACCGCGCCGCCGCGCCGTCCCTCGAGGTGCGAGCATGGGCCCATGACCGACGCACGCCCGGAAGCCAGCAGCAGCAGCCCGAACCCGGAGACTACCGCGCGGCGGGTCTCGGCCCGGATCGGCGGCATCGCGGAGTCCGCGACGCTGGCGGTGGATGCCAAGGCCAAGGCCCTCAAGGCGAGCGGCCGGCCGGTGATCGGCTTCGGCGCGGGTGAGCCGGACTTCCCCACTCCGTCGTACATCGTGGAGGCTGCCGTCGAGGCCTGCCGCGACCCGCGCAACCACCGCTACACCCCGGCCGGCGGGCTGCCCGAGCTCAAGCAGGCCATCGTGGACAAGACCCGGCGCGACTCGGGCTACGAGGTCACGCCGGGCCAGGTGCTGGTCACCAACGGCGGCAAGCAGGCGATCTACGAGGCGTTCGCGACGATCCTCGACCCCGGCGACGAGGTGCTGCTGCCCGCGCCGTACTGGACGACGTACCCCGAGGCGATCCGGCTCGCCGGCGGCGTGCCGGTGGAGGTCCTCGCCGACGAGACGCAGGACTACAAGGTGACCACCTCGCAGCTCGAGGAGGCGGTCACCGAGCGCACCAAGGCGCTGCTCTTCTGCTCGCCGTCCAACCCGACCGGCGCCGTCGACACGGCCGAGGAGGTCGAGGCGATCGGCCGATGGGTCCTCGAGAAGGGCCTGTGGGTGGTGACCGACGAGATCTACGAGCACCTGACGTACGGCGACACGAAGACCACGTCGCTGCCGGTGGTGGTTCCCGAGCTGACCGACCGCTGCATCGTGGTGAACGGCGTGGCGAAGACGTACGCGATGACCGGGTGGCGGGTGGGCTGGCTGATCGGCCCGACCGACGTGGTGAAGGCCGCCACGAACCTGCAGTCGCACGCCACCTCGAACGTCAACAACGTCGCCCAGCGGGCGGCGATCGCGGCGCTGACCGGCGACCTCTCGGCGGTCTCGGAGATGCGGGAGGCGTTCGACCGGCGACGCCGCACGATCGTTCAGATGCTCAACGAGATCCCCGGGGTCGACTGTCCCGAGCCGACCGGCGCGTTCTACGCCTACCCGTCGGTCAAGGGGGTCCTGGGCCGCCAGGTGGCCGGACACACCCCGACGACCTCGGCCGAGCTCGCGGAGGTGATCCTCGACGAGGTGGAGGTCGCCGTCGTGCCGGGTGAGGCGTTCGGCGCGCCGGGGTACCTCCGGCTCTCGTACGCACTGGGGGACGAGGACCTCGTCGAGGGCGTGGGGCGGATCCAGAAGCTGCTGACCTGAGTGGTCTCGCGGGACGTGCGGGCGCTGCCCAAGGCGCACCTGCACCTGCACTTCACCGGGTCGATGCGGCACTCCACGCTGGTGGAGCTGGCCCGACGGGACGGCGTGGTGCTGCCGGACGCACTGGTCGAGGGGTGGCCGCCACGGCTGTCCGCGGCCGACGAGAAGGGCTGGTTCCGGTTCCAGCGCCTGTACGACGTCGCCCGCTCGGTGCTGCGCACGCCCGACGACGTACGTCGGCTGGTGCTCGAGGCTGCCGAGGACGACGTCGCGGACGGCGGTCGCTGGCTGGAGATCCAGGTCGATCCGAGCGGGTACGGCGCGCGCTTCGGCGGGATCACCGCGTTCACCGAGCTGGTGCTGGACGCGGTGCAGGCGGCGTCGGCTGCCACCGGTCTGGGCATCGCCGTAGTGGTCGCCGCCAACCGGACCCGGCACCCGCTCGACGCCCGGACCCTCGCGCGGCTCGCCGCGCAGTACGCCGACCGGGGCGTCGTCGGGTTCGGCCTCTCCAACGACGAGCGGCGCGGGACGACCGCCGCCTTCGCACCTGCGTTCACGATCGCCGAACGGGCCGGACTGCTTCTCGCCCCGCACGCCGGCGAGCTGCTCGGACCGGACAGCGTCAGGGTCTCGCTCGACGCGCTGCACGCGGGCCGGCTGGGGCACGGCGTGCGCGTCGTCGAGGACAAGGCGCTGGTGGACCGTGTGGTCGAGGCCGGGGTGGCGCTGGAGCTGTGCCCGGTGTCGAACGTCGCCCTGGGGGTGTACCCCGACGCGACGGCGGTGCCTCTGCGGTCCCTGATGTCCGCGGGGGCCACCGTCGCGCTGGGCGCCGACGACCCGCTGCTGTTCGGCTCGCGGCTGGCCGACCAGTACACGGTGGTGCAGGCGGCGCACGACCTGACCGGCGCCGAGCTTGCCGAGCTGGCCCGGATGTCGGTGCAGGCCTCGCGGGCGCCCGAGCAGCTGCGCCGCGACATGCTCTGCGGAATCGAGGCGTGGCTGGCCGAGCCGGATCCGGCCGCTGCCCAACCCCTATCCTCGTCGCCATGACCAACACACCGGGGGACGGCGACCAGGCCGAGGACCCCTACCGCACGCCGCCGCCGCAGTCCGACCAGCCGGGTCAGGGGCAGCCGGGTCGGGACCAGCCGGGCTACGGGCAGCCGGGCTCGTGGCGACCGCCGACGCAGCCGCCGTACGGTCAGCAGGGCTACGGGCAGCAGGGCTACGGGCAGCAGGTTTACGGGCAGCCGCCGCCGGACCAGCAGCAGTACCCGCCGTACCCGCAGTACGGGCACCCGGCGTACGGCGGCTATCCGGCACCGCCCCCGGCCAACCACGGCGGCGCGCTCGCGTCCATGATCGTCGGCATCGCCTCGCTGGTGCTGTCGTGCGCCTACGGCCTCGGCCTGCTCGGCTCACCGGTCGCGTGGTGGCTCGGTGCCAAGGCCAAGCGGGAGATCGACGCCTCCCAGGGGCGGCTCGGCGGCCGTGGCATGGCCCAGGCCGGGTTCATCCTCGGCATCATCGGCACGGTCCTGCTGGTGCTGGTGATCATCGGCTGGATCCTCTTCATCGTGCTGGTGATCAACGGCCAAGGCATGCACACCTCGCCGTAGCGCGGGAGTGCCGGATCCGCAGTGGGCAGCGCCTCGGCGACCTACCCTGGGCACCATGTCGAACACCACGGGGGACGGCGGGCCCGGCTGGCCGCCGCAGGGTTACGCGCTTCCGGAGCACCCGCAGGCGACCACCGCGATGGTGCTCGGCATCCTCGGGCTCGCGACCTGCACCGTCCTCTCCCCCTTCGCGTGGCGCATCGGCAAGCGGGCGGTCTCCGAGATCGACGCCTCGAACGGGCAGCTCGGCGGGCGGGGTGCGGCTCAGGCCGGCTACGTCATGGGGCTGGTCGGCACGATCCTGCTCGGCATCGTGGTCGGCGGCCTGATTCTGATCCTGGTCGTCTGGATCGTCATCGTGTCGCTGGTCCTCGGTCAGGGCTCCTAGGCCTGCTCCGCGGAGCCGAACTCGCCGCAACAGCGCACGTGTGCTGGTTCAGCGAGGTGCACCCCGCTTGAGCTCACCGCAACGGCACACGTGTGCTGTTGTAGCGACCAGAGCTGAGGCAAGCCCGCCTTCGCCCAGCTGCGCCGCGAGTCCTCAGGGAGCGCCGTGGTTGCGCAAGTTCGTATCAGGACATACCTCTTCGCCAATTTTCGACGCTGGAACGGGCGATTCGGCCCCAAGAGGTACGTCGAAATACGACTGCGACGAAGCGGATGGCTCGCGTCCGGATGGTCGCCGGCTCCCTTGGCGCAGCGACAAGCCCCAGCACTCGGTATGACGTGCGGCCCGGCGTCATACCGGGCGTCGCGGGGCGGTGGCCGTCCTCAGCGGGCGGGGACGGGCAGCTCGCAGCCGACCAGCACGGGCTCGTTGACCAGCCGCACGCCGTACCTCTCGAGCACGCCCTGCTGCACCTGCGCGGCCAGGTCGAGCAGGTCCGCGGTGGTGGCGCCGCCGCGGTTGGTGAGCGCGAGGGTGTGCTTGCCGGACAGCGCGACCCGGTCGTTGCCGTAGCCCTTGCCGAACCCCGCATGCTCGATCAGCCAAGCGGCGCTCGTCTTCACCACCCCGTCGGGCATCGGCCACCGGGGGGCCTCGGGTGGCAGACCGGTGGCGGCGTCGGGGTCGAGCACGGGGTTGGTGAAGAACGACCCGGCGCTCCAGGTGTCGTGGTCCGCGGCGTCGAGCACCATGCCCTTGCCCGCCCGCAGTCCCAGCACCGCCTGCCGTACGTCGGACATCGGCACCCGCGCACCCACCGAGACGCCGAGGACGCGTGCCAGCTCGACGTACGCCACGGGGGCCGACAGGTCGCCGAGCCGGAACTGGAAGGTGACCGTGAGCACCACGAACCGGTCCGGGTCACGCTTGAACCGGCTGGTCCGGTAGCCGAACCCGCACTCGGACGCAGCGAAGGTGCGCACCCGGCCCTCCGACCGGTCCCAGCAGCGGACCGACGCGAGGGTCTGGGCGACCTCCTGACCGTACGCGCCGACGTTCTGCACCGGCGTCGCACCGACGCTTCCCGGGACCCCGGAGAGCGCCTCGACGCCGACCCAGCCCCGGTCGACGGCCTGGGCCACGAACGGGTCCCACGGCTCGCCGGCCGCGACGGTGACCATCGCCCCACCGCACAGGTCCTCGTCGGCCTCGACGCCGGCGGTCTCGATGCGCACCACCCTGCCGTCGAAGCCGTCGTCGGAGACCACGAGATTGCTGCCTCCGGCAAGCAGCAGGAGGGGTACGGCGGACTCGTCGGCGTCCCGCACGGCCTCGACGAGCAGCTGCTCGGTCGTCGCGTGCACCAGCTCGCGGGCGGGGCCGCCGAGGCGAAGGGTGGTCAGATCGGCGAGCCGCTCCGGCTCAGCCACGCAGCACCGCTCGGGGCATGCCGAGCACCTTCTCGTCCCCGCAGGTCACCTCGAGGGACACGTGCACGCCCTCGTCGGACACGTTCTTGACGGTGCCCCGGACCACGACCTCGACACCGGTGTCGTCGTCGGGCACCAGGACCGGCTTGGTGAACTTGCATCCGAGCTCGGCGACCCGGCCCGGGCCGCCGGCCCAGGTGTCCAGCGCGCGGGCGGCGAGCGCCATGGTGAACATGCCGTGGGCGATCACGCCGGGCAGCCCCACGGAGGTCGCGACGCGGTCCGACCAGTGGATCGGGTTGAAGTCCCCGCTCGCGCCGGCGTAGCGGACCAGGTCGGCGCGGGTGACCGTGTAGGTCTGCTCGGGCAGCTCGTCGCCGGTCTTCATGCGTCGTCCCCGCGGTGCACGAGGGTGGCGAACGCGGTGCACACCGGTTTCTCGTGCACGTCGACGATCTCGGTGCGCGTGCCGATGATGTCGGCTCCGCCGATCTGCCGCAGCGAGTCGACGGTCAGCGTCGCCGTCAGCTCATCGCCCGCGACGACCGGTCGGGTGTAGGTGAACCGCTGCTCGCCGTGCACCACCCGGTGCAGGGAGATACCGATGTCCGGCTGCTCCATCAGTGCCGTCATCGCCGAGAACGCCACGACGATCGCGAAGGTCGCCGGCGCCGCTCCCCCGTCGTACTCCGAGCCGGTCGCGCGCGCGAACTCGCGGATCTTCTCGGCCGACACGTCGTAGGCCGCGGTCGGCGGAAAGGTCCGTCCGACCAGGGAGTCGTCGACCGGCATCTCGATGCGACCAGCCCGGTCAGCGGGTTTCGCGGTGCTCGGTGTGCCGCCGGCAGAACGGGCAGAACTTCGACAGCGTCATGCGGTCGGGGTCGTTGCGCCGGTTCTTCTTGGTGATGTAGTTGCGGTTCTTGCACTCGACGCAGGCCATCGTGATCTTGGGACGGACGTCGGAAGTCTTGCTGGCCACGGAACTGCCTCTGCTTTCGGTTGCAACTGGTGTGTAGCGGGGGCGGGACTCGAACCCGCGACACCACGATTATGAGCCGTGTGCTCTAACCACCTGAGCTACCCCGCCGCGCAGGGCACGGGTCCCGCTGCCCGGCGCCGGGGCCGGCCACCGGCGGGACACCCGCCCAGAGCCCCTTTACGGAATCGAACCGTAGACCTTCTCCTTACCATGGAGACGCTCTGCCGACTGAGCTAAAGGGGCAAACGCCAACGAAGGATACACAGGGCCTCGGGCGTTCAGGAAATCGGTTCGTGCCCGGTCAAGATGGCCTCCGTGCAGCCCTTCTACCTCCCCGACGGACTCGGCCGGTTCACCTCCACGCGCTCGACCGCCGGGCCGTGGGGCCCGGACAGCCAGCACGGCGGCCCGCCGGCGGCACTGCTCGCCCGTGCCGTCGAGCGGCTCGAACCCGAGCGAGTGGTCGGGCGGTTCACCATGGAGCTGCTCGGGCCGGTCCCGGTGGGTCCGCTCGAGGTGCAGGCGTCCGTCGTACGCCCCGGGCGGTCGGTGTCCATGTGCGAGGCCACGGCGTACGAAGCGGCGCGCGACCGCGCCTGCGCCCGGGCGACGGCGTGGCTCTTCCCGGCCCGCGGCGACGGTCCGGAACCGGCGGGTCGACCGCTGCCGCACGGGCCGCAGGACGGGGTCGCCAAGCAACCCCCGGGCAGCTGGTCGGGCGGCTACCTCGACGCCGTCGAGTGGCGCTGGATCAGCGGCGCGGTGACCGAGCCGGGGCCGGCCGTTGTGTGGATGCGGCCCCGGGTCGACCTCGTCGAGGGTGAGGCGATCAGTCCGGTGCAGCGGCTGATGGCGTGCGTGGACTCCGCCTCGGGCGCGTCGGCCGCCCTGGACCCCGCGCACTGGGGCTTCCTGAACACCGAGCTGTCGGTGCACCTGCTTCGCCCGCCCGTCGACGACTGGGTGTGTCTGGACGCCTCGACGACGCTCGGCGGCGGCAGCATCGGCCTGGCCACGTCCTCGGTGTACGACGAGCGCGGGCTCGTCGGGCGTTCGGCACAGGCCCTGCTCGTCGTACGCCGCTGAGGGCGGCCCACGTCGGCCCACAGTTGGGCCGCCTTTTTTGGAATCTCCACAGGCGACAGGCGCGGAGACTGCACGTCACGAGCAGCGGCGGCCTACGGCTGCGCGCCCACCGGATCACCGTCAGCACCACGGGCCTGGACCGCGGCGAGAACTACGCGATCCG
>Ga0308175_100003126_pt1 | contig 11437 bp, 12 predicted proteins | sample PhyCR1_3_FD_203893 | JGI IMG/M metagenome (GOLD analysis project Ga0308175, IMG submission 203893) | Soil microbial communities from UC Gill Tract Community Farm, Albany, California, United States - DLSLS.C.R1 | ecosystem: Environmental > Terrestrial > Soil > Agricultural land | place: USA... | reverse complement strand
CAGCGTGCGCTGTGCGCGCAAGTGGGTTGGTCGCTATCGCCTGGAGGGCGAGCTCGGACTCCGTGATCGTTCGTCGGCGCCGCGGCATGTGGCCAATCGCACCGCGGCTGACCGGGTGGAGGCGATCGTCAAGTTGCGCCGGTTGCGTTTCACTGCCGCCGAGATCGCCGAGACGCTTGGCCTGGCGCTCTCGACGGTGTCCGGGATCTTGACCCGGCTCGGCTTGGGCAGGCTGGGCCGGATCGGGCTCGAGCAGCCGGTCCGCTGCGAGCATTCGCGGCCGGGCGAGCTGATCCACATCGATGTCAAACGACTCGTCCGGATCGAAGGCGGAGCCGGTAAGCGTGTCCGCGATGGCCTGCGCAAGCACTACGTGCGCAGCTACACCGACCGGGCCGGCAAACGGCGGCTCGCCGTCGGCTGGGAGTACGTCCACGTCTGCGTCGACGACTACAGCCGGCTCGCCTACGTCGAGGTGCTGCCGGACGAGAAAGCGGTCACCGCGGCCGCCTTCCTGCGCCGAGCGGTCGCCTTTTACCGCCGCCACGGCATCCGCGTCGAACGCGTCCTCACCGACAACGGCAGCCCGTACGTCTCCACCGTCCACGCCGTCGCCTGCCGAGCGCTTGGCGTCCGCCACAGCCGCACCCGTCCCTACCGGCCCCAGACAAACGGGAAAGCAGAACGCTTCATCCGCACCATGCTCCAAGGCTGGGCCTACGGAGCGATCTACGACTCAAGCAACGAACGAACCGCCGCCCTTGACGGCTGGCTCTGGCACTACAACCATCGACGAAGACACTCAGCCCTCGGCCACCAACCCCCGGCCAGCAGAACCAACCTGCTCAGGTCCTACACCTAGGCACGCTGTTGGTGGGGCCGCAGGCGCCCTTTCACCCCTTCGGGCGCCTCGCGGCCCCTCTCTCCGAATAGGCGGACCCCGGGTTCTTAGCTTCCTCCGGACGGGCGGGAACGTTCAGCACGTTAGGCCGAAAGGCTGTCGGCGTCCGAGGCACGCCTAGAGAGCGCTTGGCGCGACCGTCGGTCGGATGCGCAGCAGCCGCCGCCGCAGTACCTGGGCCGCGTACCGCTCCCCCCGCGAACGAGCGCGGGAAACCGAGGCTCTCCTTTGCGCGTTGAAGGCCAGTGAAGCTGGCTCAGGCGTTCGAGGTCTTCGACGAGATCGTCGCTGCCGGCCTCGAGGGGTCGATCCACGCGCGCCGGTTGGACCCGGAGCACATGGACTTCGCCATCACCCTCTCACTCGCTACCGTCTCGCCACGCTCGCCGCCGTCGTCGAGCGCTACGACCTCGAGTTCGATGTCGACGACCACCGGCTCGCCTCCCTGAACTAAGGCAGGAGTTAGCGGAGGCGGGCATATCTCAGGTCAGGGGGGTCTCGGTCGTCCCTCTTCGCGAGGCCTGCCGGTGGGATTGAGAGGGAGGCTGGCGGGAACAGGGTTCGGCGATGGATGAGAGATCGGCCCGGCTTGCGGCGAACGAGGCGGTGTTCCGGGCGGGGAACGAGTCGATCGGGAACGCGACGCGCGGCCACTCGGAGCGGACCGAGTTTCTGTGTGAGTGCGGCGACCCGCAGTGCTTTCAGCGGGTTGAGCTAAGCCACGAGGAGTACGAGGTGGTTCGCTCGCATCCGGCTCGGTTCCTTGTCGCTTCAGGGCATGAGGATTTGACCGCAGGAGAGGTGGTGGTCGAGGAGCGGGGTGAGTGGAGGGTCGTAGAGAAGCGTGGCGAGGAGCGCCAGATCGTCGAGCGCAGCGATCCGCGAGCCTCCTAACCATGCGCGAGCGGTCGAAAGCCAGGAACGAGGAGCTGTTCAGGAACGTGAACGAGCAGATCGAAGCGCTCAGTCAGACGGTCGAGCGCGACGATCCGCTGATGGAGTATCTGTGCGAGTGCGATCGTCAGGACTGCTACGAGAAAGTGAAGGCGACGCGGGCCGAGTACGAGTCGGTCCGTTCCGACCCGACCCATTTCATCGTCTCCCTCGGCCATCAAGATCCAAGCATGGAGCGGGTGTTTGCATCGAACGACCGCTTCCTGATCGTCGAAAAGCTTGGCGCAGCCGCAGGCGATGCCCGCGAGACCGACCCACGAAGCTGAACGCGGAGAGCATGGTTCAAGGAGACGCGTTCAGCCCTGGAAGCCTTGCCGCGATGCGCACCGATCGCCTCCGCTGAGCGAGTAGCAATACGGAACCGAGGTACATACCCGGTCGTGCGAGCGGGAGATCAAGTCGCGGGCCGCTACCGGCTCGACGAGCTGCTGGGCTATGGCGCGATGTCAGCGGTCTGGCGCGCCCACGACGAGACCCTCGACCGGACGGTCGCTCTCAAGGTGCTTTCGCCAACGGCCGATCTGGAGCGTTTCCGACGCGAGGCTCAGGCGGTGGCCGCGCTCGCGCACGAGAACGTGGTGCGCGTCTACGACTACGGCGAGGACGAAGCCGGCCCCTTCATGGCGCTCGAGTGCCTGTCCGGCGGAACGCTCGAGGAGCGGCTCGCCCACGGCCCGCTTTCTTCGGGGGAGATCACGCGGATCGCGACCGGTATGGCCGCCGGGTTGGCGCACCTCCACGCCCGCGGCCTCATCCACCGCGACCTCAAACCGGCGAACGTTCTGTTCGACGAAGAGGGAAGGCCGAAACTGGCCGACTTCGGCCTCGCCCGCCCCGCCACCGGCCCCGGAACCCTCACCGACGCGGGAACAGTCCTGGGCACGGCCGCCTACATCCCGCCGGAACAGGCGGCGGGTGAACCCTCCGGAGCCGCGAGCGACGTCTACTCGTTCGGCGTGATCCTTTTCCAGATGCTGACCGGCACCCTCCCCTTCGTCGCAGACGACGCGCTCGCACTCCTCGACATGCACCGCGGCCAGCCGGCCCCGGCCGTCGAAGCGCTGCAGCCCGATGCGCCGCCCGCACTCACCGCACTAACCGCGGCCACACTGCGCAAGGACCCGGCGGCGCGACCGGCAGACGGCACCGAACTGCTCGCCGCGCTGGGCGGAGCGGAGACGCCACTCACGGCGACGCCCGAACCGGAAGAAACGCTCCTCCTTCCCGCCGAGACCATCGCCCCGCCCGCCGGGCGCGCCACTCGCCGAGCAGCCGCGATAACCCTCGTGCTCGTGCTCCTTGCAGCAGCGGGAAGCCTGCTCGCCTGGGCCGTGACCCGCCCGCCCTCAACGGCGCCCGCTGGAATCGCCTCGACCGGATCAGTAGCCGGGACGCAGAAGACCCACCGCCGCCGTTCCAGCCAAGCGTCACTGCCAACGACGACACGCACGCCGACCCACACCGGGCGGACGCGGACCGGAGGGCCAACAACAACCAAACACATGACCACTGCCACGGCGACCGCGCCAGCCACGACTGGACCCGCGACCACTCAGCCCACGACGACCACCCAGCCGACAACAACGCAGAGCACGACGAGCTCGACTACCACTCCGACGACAACAACCTCGACCACCACTCCCACGACAACGACCTCGACCACCACTCCCACAACAACGTCGACGACGGGAACCGCCACGAGGACATCAGTGGATCGCGCATCGGGCCGGGGCCTGCCGAGGGTGATCGCCAGATCGCCAACGCTGTGAAAACACACGTCACGTGCATCCTTGATCAGACTGTCCATTCGCGACCGCGTGAAAGCAGTCGTACTCGCCTACGAAGCTGGCCTCGTCACCCCCGGCCACGCCAACTGAACCTGTCCATGCCCTCCAACTCGAGTTTGGCGGTTTGAGCCGGCGACTTTGACGGGACCTGTGTCAACGGAAACGGGCCGCGAATGTCAGCCGGCCGACCTGAGTCGCCGCCCGAAGCAGACAAGCATCCGTCAAGGATGAGATTGTGAGCTTGCCCCTCGGGGAGCTCACTGCTGCCTTTCGGCGGCTGATCCTGCGTTGGCTTGGGCGATCAAGGAAGCAGCGCCGACTGGTAGTACGAGCGAAGCCAGCGTTCGACCTCGTCGGGCGTGCGACCGGCGTGCTGGGTGAGCGTGCGGTACGTGCCCCAGTCGAGCGCCACCCAGAAGATCGCCTCGACGTCACGCCGGCGGAGGCCGCCGCGGCGGCCCGGCTTCGCGAGAAACGTTTCGGCCGCCCATCGCACCGCGTAGGTACGGTTCCGGTTCATCTCGTGCCAGAGCGCGGCCACGTCAGAGTCAGCGCCGGACGCCTGTTCAACCGCGGCGGCGAGGCGCGCAGAGCGCGCGTTGATTGTGCGCAGATGAGCAGCGTGCAGCCGCAGCATCGCCGCCGCATCCGGGGCCGCCTCGATGCACTCCACACGCGCACGCTGAGGCATCGGGACCGGGTCGAGATCGCCACGAATCGCGTACTCGACCGCAACGCGTAGGAGGGCAGCCTTCGTACCGAACACGGCCTCGACGGTCTTCGCTGAGACGCCGGCGACCTCGGCCACGGCGTTCATGGTCGTCCCCGCCCAGCCGTGCTCCTCGAAGAGTTTCTTCGCCGCCCGCACGATTGCTTCCCGCGTCTGCGCGGCTGCCATCTCCCGCTTCGGCGCCCGGTAGCGCCGTTTTGCCTTGCGCCGCTCAGTCATATTGAATAGGGTGTAACCCTACTCAATCGACCGGACGGAGGTGGACTGTGAAGCGCTTGTTCGCCGGTTTGCTGCTCGCAGCCGGGCTGCTGCTGATCCCGACTGCCGCAGCGGCTCCCGAGACAGAGTTCGTCTACGCCGACGGCCAGACGTACCAGATGGTCGGAGCAACGCTCGTGACGAACGCCAGCCCTGGTCTCCTAACGGCCCCGCCCCTCTACCTGCTCGGCTTCCCGGCCGCGGGCACGGAGCCGATCACGCTGCCCTCTGGCTATCAGCCGCAGTGCAACCCCTGCCTACAGGAGCCGATCGCATTCCACGACCACCTAATCACCGGCGCGCCGGGCCTCGGAACGAACGGAACCTCCAGCGGCAACTACCTGGCGCCCTGGCGGGTCGTGATCATGGTCTACGCCCACGCCTATGCCTACAGCCCGGACTTCCAGCCTGTCACGAGCGACGACCAGCTCGCGGCCGCCGAGACGGCAGGCGACTTCGCGGTCATCAACCCCGGGGCCGCCGACCCGTACCAGATCTGGACTGACAACGTCCTCATCTGTCCCGTCGTGCGAAAGAGCGGCTAGCCGGACGCGGACGCCGGTCGCGTCGCCTGTCCTACGACACACCCACCGCGCTAGTAGGAACGCGCTGACACTGTCCCGAAGCGATAGGAACACGCTGCGCCGTCCCATGAGGGAAGCGGCAAGTGGCTAGTTCGAGGTGTCGGTGCTCGGGCTGGCCTCTGGCGTACGCTGGGAAAATCGAGAGAGCTCTCCAGGACGACATCCTGGAGTCGAGGTCCCCGGCGAAACCGGGCCGGCTCACTCCTGTAGGCGACGCTCCTGCCCCCACCTCCGGGACCGTTCCCTGGCCTTCGCACAGATCGCGACCAATGAATCGCTGCAACACACGCGTGCGCGCGTGCGCATCACTCTCGGTCTCGCCCTGCGATGCGCTCTCGCCGTGGCTCAGGATGAACTGCCACGGGCGGCGATGCCCGTGTCGCGCTGTCGGGCCTGCTCGGCGACGACTTGCTCGTAGAGTGCGGCGATCCGGCCGGCGATCGCCTGCCAGCCGTAGCGTTCGCGGGCGTCGTTTGCGGCCTGCTGGCCGCGGCGGCGGCGCTCCTCCGCGTCGGTGACCGCATGGGCGAGCGCCGCCGTCAGCGCCTGCTCGTCGTCGGCTCGGACGAGCCAGCCGCTACCGCCGTCGCGGACGATCTCGGCTGGGCCGTGCGCGTCGCAGGCGATCACGGGCAGGCCGCAGGCCATCGCTTCGACGAGGGCGAGCCCGAACGCCTCCGCGACCGAGGGCAGCACGAGCAGGTCTGCGGCGTTGAGCGCCTCGGGGAGCTGGTCGTGTGGCCGCCAGCCGGCAAGGAAGACGTTGCGCGCGTCGAGCCTGCGGATCGCTTCGAGCGGATGCTCGCCCTCCCACTCGCCCGGATGGCCGCCGACAAGAATCAGCGGCAGGTTGCGGCCCAGCTCGGCTTGGGCGTGCTGGTGTGCCTGGATCAGCAGGGGCAGTCGCTTGACGGCGGTGAAGCGGCCGAGGTAGAGGAGCACTGGTTCGGAGGCGAGCGCGGCGAGCTCGTTGGGCTGGTAGGCGACGCTTCCCGGGATCCCGTGCTCGTCCCAGGCTTTTGGGTCGTCGACGAGCCAGTGCCGCCAGAAGGCCTGCCGCGCTTCGCCGCTGAGCGGTCGCGGCCGGAACCGGTCCAGCTCCACGCCGCTCGGGAGCCCGTGCAGCCGCGAGCGCTCGAGGCCGAGCAGGTCGGCCACCTCGGCCTCGGCGCCGGGCGGCACGATCAGGCGAGCGCAGCCGCCAGCCCAGCGGCGCAAGCGCCGCTCCCAGGCGGACGCGTGGCGCCAGGCCGGCGGCGGTCCCGCTATCAGTCGGCGCAGGAACGCGAGCTCGGTGCCGTGCAGTTGGCCGACGATCGGCACCCAGGGAAACGCGCGCAGCGCCGCCTCGTGCGCCGGGGTCAGATGGTGCAGGTGCAGCAGGTCAGCCCGCGCGGCACTGGCGCGGGAAAGCGCTCCTGTCCAAGCGGCAACCAACCGCTCGTAGGCGGCATCGTCGACGACCGCGAAGACGCGGTCGTCGCTCCCCGGCCGATCCTCATAGGAGGGCTGGAAGGGAACCGAAGCAGCGAGCGGATCGTCAAGCGCAAGCGCCGGCGAGTAGTCGAGCGCCGCCACCTCGACGCCCTCGTAGAAGCTGCCGGCATGGGTCGACTCGCCAGGTTCGCCGAGCGAGCCGCTCGCGAGCGTCACCCGCCAGCCCCGGGCGGGCAGCGCGCGGCCGAGCGCCCGCACCACCTGCGCGGAACCGCCACGAGGAAAGAAAAACAAGGCCGAGCAGACACGACTATCCACTCCGGTCACAGCCCGCCGCGCACCCGCAACCGACATCGACCCGCCTTCACCAGCCCGCCCTGCCCACGCCGGCAATCTTCCTCGACCGCGAGGACGGCACGCGCCGCAAGGCCATGCCGCGCCACCGCCGCGGGGTTCGGATCGCTGAAAGCCGCCTGCGCGCTGGCTTCGCGGGTTGTCGGCACGCCCTTCCCGTGGATCACGCTATGGTCCTAAGAGCGCGTTGGTTAGCGTTGAAGCCGCCGAGGCTTCGCACCTTCCTCTCCGACTGTTAGACGCGACCTGGGCGCTGCAGGGAGTCGATCCGTGCTCTCTGTCCCACACGAGCGAAAGGAGCAGCGCATGCATGCGACCATTCGCCGTTACGACGGTGTAGACCAGAATCGAACGGACGAGCTGACCCGCAAGGTCAACGGGACGCTCGTCCCGAAGCTTGAGAAGTTGCCCGGGTTCGGGGGTTACTTCCTGATCGAGGCCGGCAACGGCGTCGTCAGCTCGCTCGGTCTCTTCGAGACGCCTGAGCAGGGCAAGGAGTCGACAAAGCTCGTCGCGAACTGGATCCGCGAGGAGAAGCTCGAGACGATCATCCCCAACGAGCCGAAGATCACGAGCGGCGAGGTCATCGCTCACAGCGACCGCGTCCTGGTCGCGTAGCTCGACCACAACGCATTATTCGGGTGAGGGCTCGGCTTGCCGAGCCCTCACCCGTTTTCACCGTTAACTGAATGAGCCGACGTAGCCCGCTGCCTCTGCACCCCTCAAGGGGCATTCCCGACACTCGCCCACTCGACCGTGGTGGCGCTCGTTCGTCCGGTCGAGCCATGAAACGTGATCTGATTCACGTGTCGACGGGGAAGGCGGAGCCGTGGTGGACGATTTGACGCCGGCGGAGGTGCAAGCGCTGCGGCGTTCGTGTCGCCGGTTCGTCCAAGCGCCGCCGGTGCGGTCGGCCTCGATCGCGGTCTTGTCGTTGAACACGCCGAGCAGATTCGGGGCCGCCGAGCCCTTCGCGACCACGGTCGTGCCGTAGTACTGGAGCCCGTCGCCACTAACCGGCCCGTTCTGGCCTTGGGGGTTGCGGAACCGTGCCACCCATTCGTCGCCAAAGGTCTTCGCCGAACCGGCCGGGTCGCCGGACGCCTCCGCGCCGAAGAACGCGCGCCCGTGGTTATCCCACGCGATCACGGGATCGCCAGCGGTCGCGGTCCGCACCTGCCGTGCAAGCGAAGCGTACGGCGAGGAGTCGTCGGGATAGCCGGGGACGAGCGAGCTTCTGAAACTCTCGCCTCCGTTCTGCGAGCGGTAGTAGCCGAGCCAGATCGGCCCGGACGGAATCGGCGCCCCGTCCTGGTCGACGCCGTCGTTGTAAACCCCGCAGTAGTCGTTCGAGCTTCCGAGAATCACCTGCGCGTCGCGCGGGTCGAGCTCGTCCGCGGGCTTCTATAGAAGCCGACCGAAAGGCGATGCCCAGTCGAACGGGCCTTGCAACCTTCATGGCCTGACAGACGACCTCCCCCTAGCAGGCTCGCGTAGCGCCGTCGGGTAGGTGCCGATTATCGCCCGGCTCGGGATGGACAAGCCTCCTACGAGGGCTGCACCGCCTACTGCAGCCGTGCCGGTCGCTACGACTCCCGCCGCGCCTCCGCGCCATACTTCGCGACCTTCCAGAGGGAGCACCCTTGCTCCAAGCCGACGCTTTGTTCGCGTACCCATTAATCGCCCATAACGCGGGGTTGAACGTCAGAACGGCAGACGAGGAGACCACTGGCTGCCAGCTGGTTGATGCAGTTGTTCGAGCTGAAAGGATCGCCCCGCCGCTTGAGCGCCTAACTTCAGTACGGCGCCTGCGGCACTGGAAGCGGAAACGTGCCGCAGGCGTGTGAAGTGAAACTAGGGGAGCGTCACATACTGGCTCAAGAAGTCTCGGGCTGATTCGGTGTCGAGGCGGTAGTCGACGTTGGTAGAACGGCAGGGCGTGTCGCCCGTGATCGTGGTTCCGGCGATGACGTTTGTCTCGGTTGCGGCGGCGCCGAGGAAGTTCGGGCCGCCAGAGTCCCCGTAACAGGTGCCGCCGTTGCCGGTCGCCGGGTTCTGCGAGATTCGCAGCCACGCCGGGTTGATCGAGTTCAGCGTGCCGGTGCTCACATAGCGGATGTCCGCGTAGTGGAACGTCTGACCTCCGGGCCCGTTGCTCACGGACTGCGCGCCGTAGCCGACCGAGGTGAACTGCTGATCAGGCGAAAGGTTGCTGAGCGAGTCCGCCGCAGGCAGCCGAGCGGGGGTAATTCCCTTGATGGCCTTGTCGAGGACGACTACAGCCAGGTCCTGCGGGTCGTCCTGGGCCTGGTTGTAGTTCGGGTCGGCATGCCACGTTCCCCAGTACGTCGTTCCACTGGGATAGACATAGGAAGACTCGAATGTGACCGCGACGCGGCTGACACCCTCATCGCAGTGAGCGGCGGTCAGAAAGACGCGTGGCGCGATCAACGTCCCGGAGCATTCCTCCCAGGTCCCGTCCGAAAAAGCCTGCTGCGCCAGCAGCGCTCCGACCTCCGGGTGCCCGTTGCCGTCGGGGACGCCGTAGGTGATAGCACCGGCAATGCCGATGCACGCCAGCATCACAGCAGTCGCGGCGCCGGCCAAGACCACATACCTCATGAAGACCTCCCTCGGATAAGGGTCGCCACCCTAACGCGTACCGCACCCCTCCGCGCCCTTGAGTCTTCGCAAACCCTCGACGGCTTAGGACGCCGCACACGTGGTGATGTCATGCCGTTAGCCCAACTAATGGCCGGACGAGACCGGGCAGAGTGCTGCTTGACGAAGAGCTGTCTGCGCCGCCTCACTGCTTCTCAAGGTCACTCCGCAACCCTGGAGCGTGAGGCGGTGAAGGTGCGGCGCCAACTACTGACACGAACGCAGCCCACTCGTTGTGCCGCCAACTCAGTTAGCGGGGGCACGTTAAGACGCTGTCCCGTTCGTCCTCTCGAGGATGCGCTTCAGCTTCTCGTGCGAGGCCGCGACTTGGCGGGCCGCCTGTTTGCGCGCAATCGGCAGCATCAGCGTGCCAAGCCCGTGTCCGCGCATCTCCATTTCAAAGGAGACACGGCTCCCGTCCCCTACCCGCTCGACCCGCTGACTTCCTTGGGCACGGATCGGGCCGTCAAGGCCCTTGAAGCTGACGACTTCTGGAGGATTGAAAGCTGTGATCTCAGAGATTGTCGCCACTGTCCTCCGGCCGAGCTTCCGTCTGTGCACAACCCGGCTTCCAACTTGCACCGGCTTGTTGTCCTGCAGGCTGGCGGAGACAAGCCCTTCCTGCCACTCCGGTTGACGCGATACGTCCGCGATATAGGCGAACACATCCTCAGGGCTCCGGGCTATTTCTACCGAAGTGGCGATCTGGGCCATCGGTCCTCCTCATGATCGTGTACTAGCTAGGGCGCCGAATGTCGAGCCAGATGCTCGATCATAGGGCGTTCGCATAGCAGCATCACACCGTCTGACGCGGCAGCGTCTGCTCAATCTTCATGGGAGTCCGTCTCTCTTGGTTCACACGGTCTGGGCGTTCGATCTGCTGCGCCGTGCCGTTCTTGCTCGCCGTCGGCCTGCCTCCGCAGGCTCCGTACGATTCGGGAACTCTTGATCGTCCGCGACAAGCGAGCCCGTTCCCGGCCCTCCGCTTCGGCTCAAATGCCTAAGAGGGGGTGTGTGAGCATGGGCGTTAGTGGCTAGTCTACGCACCCCGTTTGACTAGTCGGCAAAGAGACCGCCCTCCGCAAGAGTGGGCTGGGCGAGAGACTTCGGGTCTGCGCTAAAGCCACTACTTCGCCGAGCCGATCTCTAGGGAGATGAGACCCTCGGGGGGCGTTTTGCGGCCCTACGCCGCTCGTCCAGGAACAGACTCGGTGGGTCTTCCCAGAACCGCTCGCTGGCCTCCCGCCGCGAGCCGTTCGCTTTTCTCAGCAGGCTGGCCTGATCGCCCGAGTAGGATCGCTCGGCCGATTTAACGATCCGGGAGGTTCGATCTAAGTGGCCCGAAAGACAATCCGCATTAGCGACGTAAGCGGGGAGGAAATCCCAGAAGGAAAGGGCGCAACCGTCAGGATCACATTCACGGATGCAAGGAAGGGCTCGCGTGAGCTGGACGTCACGGACGCCGAAGCAGAGAAGTTCGGTGGTCGGGCGGTAGCCCGTAGGGGGCGCAGGCCCAAGTCAACCGCCTGAGATGGCTTTCAGGCGGGGGCGTCCTATCTTCGTGCGGGACGTGAGGTAGCACCTTCGCGTTCGGCCTCAATCTCGCGCGCGGTCATCAGGTCTTGCTCTTTCTTGAGGCGCGTCGGGAGTGGCGCAGAGATGTCCATGGGATCGCCTTCGGGCACCTGGCGTGCCGGCATCCGCCGGTGGGTGTGGTGAACGATCGCGTAAATCGCCGCGACCCAACCCCAGAAAGGCATCTCTTCACCCA
>Ga0308175_100003125_pt1 | contig 11441 bp, 9 predicted proteins | sample PhyCR1_3_FD_203893 | JGI IMG/M metagenome (GOLD analysis project Ga0308175, IMG submission 203893) | Soil microbial communities from UC Gill Tract Community Farm, Albany, California, United States - DLSLS.C.R1 | ecosystem: Environmental > Terrestrial > Soil > Agricultural land | place: USA... | reverse complement strand
TCCATCATCATGGCAGTCTTCGCTTTGTCGTATAAGCCGATCGGCCCGGGAAGATGCGCCTCGAGGCCGACGGCGTCGATGCATGCGTCGGGTCCGCGGCCGCCGGTCATTTCCTTCAGGGTTTCGAGCACGCTGGTCTGCTCGTAGTTGATGGTTTCGGCTCCAACTTTTTCTCGCGCCATGCGGAGGCGTTCGGGGAAGCGATCGATGCCGATCACGCGCCCGGCGCCCAGGAGAAAGGCGCTCTTCATGGCGAACTGGCCTACGGGTCCACAGCCCCAGACCGCGATGGTGTCGCCCGGCTGAATGTTGCACATTTCGGCGCCCATGTAGCCCGTGGGAAAGATATCGGAAAGGAACAGGACTTTTTCGTCGGGCAGTTCCTCCGGGACTTTGATGGGGCCCACATCCGCGAAGGGCACGCGCGCGTACTCCGCCTGACCACCCGCATACCCGCCGACGAGATGGGAATATCCGAAAATGCCCGCCGGCGAATGACCCCACATCTTCTCCGCCATCCACGCATTCGGATTGGAGTTCTCGCACAGCGAAAACAGACCGCTCTTACAGGAAAAGCAGCCTCCGCAGGCGATCGGAAACGGAACCACAACGCGATCGCCCTTTTTCAGATTGCTCACTCCCTTCCCTACCTCGACGACCTCGCCCATGAACTCGTGGCCCAGGACGTCGCCGCTCTCCATGCTCGGAATGTAGCCGTCATAGAGATGAAGGTCGGATCCGCAGATCGCAGTGGATGTAATGCGAACGATGGCATCGCGCGGATTGATGATTTTCGGGTCCGGAACGTTTTGAACCTCGAGTTTATGGGTGCCCATCCAGCAGTTGGCTCTCATGATTTCTCCTGTGTGTAATTGATTCAGGGTTATGCGTGCGCGAGTTCCTGCGGGGGCTGAGCCTGATGCACGCCGGCTTCAGCAGTTGCGGCCGACGTGGCAATCTCGCCGGTTTCCACCAGCTGTTTGAATTTGCGCAGCTCGTTTTGCAGCAACTCGCTTCCCGCGATGCCGAGGAGCTTCCCGGCCACTCGAGCCACCATGCCGGCCGAGGGCGATTCCAGCTCCGCGCGCACGACTGTGCCGCGGTTCGCGTGGGCCGGCTGGAAACGAACGTTTCCCGCGATGGCGATGCCCTTAATGGGATGTGCGCGCCAGCGGAGGCGCTGGCCCACGGCGTCTTCGGTGATCTCGACGCCCGAGGTGAAGATGCGGCTTTCCCCGCCCTCTCCGCGGGTGCGCATGAAATCGCGCAGACGGCGGTAAAGATCGTCCGCAGGACGATCGATTGTTATCACCGCGCTGTTCGATGCGCGAATCGATTGTTGATCCTGTTCCGACCGGCTGCGCGGGAGCCGGTCCAGTTGCGATGCGCAATAGAAGTCGAGCGCGGTAACGCCCGCAACGGCGCCGATGGAGCCCGCGAGGCGGCGACCGCTCGATCCGCGGGAACCGACGGAGGCCGCAAGGGACCCGAAATCGAGCAGATCGCCGCCCACTCGAGCCCACATCCAGCCGACAGGCCGCTCCTGCATCAGAATGCCTAAACCGGCGGCGATTTCCCGCATCCCATATGCGCGCAGCACGCTGCGATTCCCGCTCGAATTGCGCACGCCGATGAAATCCGCCATGGCTCCGGGAGCGATCAGTTCGCTGAGGCCAAGTCCGATGCTGAACCAGCCGAGTCCTTTGCCAAGGCGTTCCCAGGCATCGTTCGTATTCGATCTCGGTTGCGGGCTCATATTGTCTCCTGCCCGAATGCTAGTACGAATGGGGCGCCATTCGGCGGCCAGCGGGCAAGGCGGTTTCGCTTGCAGTGTCATTCCCCTGACGACGCGCCGGCATCAGCGATGTCAGATGTGGCTGAAAGCCTGTTCAGGCGCGAGTCCACGCAAGAAGAGCGCGAACCAGTCCCGAGCGGAAAAGACCACGGGCCGTTGACTTCAAGCGTGAGTCGAAAGTAATATGGACCAAAGAGGTCCGAGTTCGCCGCGCCTGCTGGCGCCGTGCGCAGGGCCTCTCTGTGCGGAAAAAGAAAAGGTCTCCGTGGCTGACTTTTGGCGAAGCTCCACGAAGACCTTGAATCGACAACCGGGGTTGGCGACGCCTTCATTATAAGGCCGCAAACCTCGAATACAAGCGCCAGGCCGCCGCGAACTCCGTCAGGAGCCGGTCGGCCGTTTTGCGCGAGACGTAAAAGCCGCCGAAGAGACGCGGCCCAGACGACATCGAGGTTTGATTTGGCGATCCATAAAAAGAAGCCGCATTGCTGGCCCGTCTCGTACAGGTGGGCCGCTGTAGGAACGCTGGTGGCGTATTCGGCGATCGGCGCGAAACAGGTGGCAAACGCGCAGGCGCTGCCGGTTTCAGGACGGCCCGAAGATGCGCCCGCTCAAGGCTCGCGTCCGGTGCGGCGCTTCAACATCCCGGCCCAACCGCTTGGCGAAGCGCTCGCCGCGTTCGAAGCGGTCAGCGGCGTCAGGGTGACGCTTCCGGAAGAAGGAGTGCGCGGCATCCCCTGCCCGGGCGTATCCGGTTCTTACACGCCTGAGCAGGCGCTGGACAGCCTGCTGTCGCAAACGAGCCTCACCTGGCGCTTTACTTCGGCCACAACCGCGGCGATCGAATTCGCGAAAGTAGCCACGGTGGTGGAGGTTGGCGCAAGCGTAAATGCTCTTGCCCAGAGCATGACGAAATACCCGACCGATCCGCTCGACACGGCGCAAACCATAAGCGCTGTTCCGCAGCAGGTGCTCGAGGAGCAGGGCGTTACCACCCTGCGCGACGCACTGCGTAATGTAGCGGGGATCAGCCTTGCGGCCGGGGAGGGAGGCGCGCAGGGCGACAATCTCACGATTCGTGGATTTACCGCACGCAACGATCTGTTCATCGACGGCATGCGCGATTTCGGCAGCTATTACCGGGATCCGTTCAACACCGAGGAGGTGCAGGTGCTGCAGGGCCCCTCGTCAGTGACGTTCGGACGCGGCTCCACCGGCGGCGTGGTGAACCAGGCGTCAAAAACGCCTGGACTTACCCGGTTCATTTCGGGCGATGTGGATTTCGGAACGGACCTGACGAGGCGCGGCACGCTCGATATCGACCAGCCCATTTCGAAATGGGGCAACGGCGCGGCCTTCCGGCTGAATGTGATGGGCAACATGGGAGACGTACCGGGTCGTGACGTGGCGGAGAACCGTCGTTTCGGGATTGCGCCATCGCTTTCGCTCGGATTGAATTCGGATACGCGCTGGACCTTTAGCTATTTTCACCAGAATGCGGATGACAATCCCGATTACGGGCTTCCCTGGCTGTTCAACGGACCGCCGCCCGTGCCGCGCCACAACTACTACGGTTTCAAGAACGGCAACTATCTGCGGAGTTACGACGATATCGGCACCGTGCGAGTAGAGCACGACGTCAACAGCCACATGACGCTGCGGAGCCAGACGCGCTACGCGAACTATGTGCGGGACGCGCTGATTACCGAAGCACAAACCACTGGAACGAAATTCGGCACGCCGCTGGATGCCATTCAAGTCACGCGGCATGAAATCGGCGTGAACAGCGTGGAAACGAACCTTGACGAGCAACTCGATCTGACAGCGAACTTCAAAACAGGTTTCATTCAGCACGCGCTGGTTACCGGGATCGAAGCTGCGCGTGAGACGTCTGACCCCACGCGGCCAACATGGAGCAACGTACCAGGGACCAGTCTGCTGAATCCCGATTTCAACCAGGCGCTCACGGGCACGGCGCCGATCACGTCCATCGTGCACACGACTGCATACAGCCAGGGGGCATATTTGCTGGATACGCTCCGGCTCGACAGCCACTGGATCCTCTCGGGTGGGGTTCGGTGGGACCGGTTCGACGCCAGGTACTCGCAAAGCGTTGCTCCCGCATCGGCGTTCAACCGCGTGGACGAAATGCCCAGCTGGCGCGCCGCCGTGGTCTACAAGCCGGTGCAGGCCGGCAGCATTTACTTCGACGCCGGCACATCCTTTAATCCTTCGGCCGAGTCCCTTTCGCTGAACGCCTCCACGACGAGTCTGCCGCCTGAGAAAAATCAGACATACGAGTTCGGAACCAAATGGGATCTCCCGCATCAGCGTCTTTCATTGCAGGCGGCGGTCTTTCGCACCACCAAGCTCAATGCGCGCGAGCCCGATCCTTTGAACCCCGCGTTGAACGTTCTGGCCGGAACGCAACGCGTGAATGGCGCGCAGTTGCAGGTGCGGAGCCGCCTGACGAGCCGCTGGGACCTCCTCGCCGGATACGCGAATCTGGATGGGCGCGTTGTCGGTTCGCAATACTATCCGGCCGCCATTGGCGCCATGCTCGCCAACGTCCCCCGCAATACCTTCAATTTCTGGAGCCTTCATCGATTGCCATGGCGGCTTGAAGTGGGCGCCGGTGGGAACTACGTCTCCAGCCGGACGGCGAGTTCCACGGCGCCGTTCGATCCGGTGACTGGCCTCGTGAAAGAGGTACCCGGCTATTGGGTCTTCAACGCGATGGCGAGCCGGCGCATCAGCGAGCATCTCTCGCTGCAGGTGAACGTCAACAACATTGCCAATCGCTATTACTACGATGAGCTGCACCCCGCGCATATTGTGCTCGGGCCCGCACGCTCCGCGCTCATCGGGCTTAAATTCCGGTTCTGACAGGTTGCCGGAAAAAGAATCGGCCGCAGATGAACACAGATAAACGCGGATTGAATTCAGGAGAAAAAGTAACCAGATGGTTCTGGCCATACCCGACGTGTTGAACGCAGACCAGGTTCTGCGCGCAAGACAGATCATGAATGATGCCGAATGGGTGGATGGCCGCGTTACCGCGGGCCATCAATCGGCGCTCTCGAAAGACAACATGCAGTTGCCCGAAGGATCTCTCGCCGCGCGCGAACTCGGCGCGATGGTTCTCTCGGCGCTGGAGAACAATCCGCTGTTCATCTCCGCGGCGCTGCCGGCGAAGGTATTTCCGCCGCTCTTCAATCGCTACCAGGGGGGACAATCCTTCGGCACCCACGTGGATAACGCGATCCGCCAGATCACCGGAACCGCGCATCGCATCCGTACGGATCTCTCGGCCACCCTGTTTTTCACCGGCCCGGATGAATATGACGGCGGAGAGCTGGTGGTTGAAGATACTTACGGGGTGAAGAGCGTCAAGCTGCCCGCGGGACACATGATCCTGTATCCCGCCACCAGCCTGCACCATGTCCGGCCCGTGACCCGCGGAACGCGGCTGGCCTCGTTTTTCTGGATGCAGAGCATGATCCGCGACGACGGCGAACGAACGCTTCTGTTCGATCTCGATACCGCAATTCAGCGGCTCGCGGTTGGTGGAGGCGATCAGGCCGCCGCGGTACAACTCACGGGCGTTTACCACAATCTGCTGCGCCGCTGGGCCGAGGTCTGATCTCCGGTGTCACTTCAGCCACTTACAATAATTTCGAATGAAGGGCAACGACAAAATCATCGCCGCGCTCAATGAGGCTCTCAAGGAAGAACTGACCGCGATCAATCAATACTTTCTTCATGCAGAGATGTGCGAGAACTGGCATTACCAAAGGCTTGCCGACCACATCCGGAAGGAGTCGATTGAAGAGATGCGCCATGCGGAAGCTCTGATCGAGCGCATCCTCTTTCTGGATGGCACGCCGAACATGACGGAGCTGATGCAACTCAGCGTGGGCGCCAATGTGCGCCAGCAACTCGAAAGCGATCTGAAACTCGAGATCAACGCGGTCGCGATGTATAACCGCTTCGTTCGGCTGGCGCAAGAGGAAGGCGACAATGCCTCGCGCGAGCTTTTCGAACGGCTGCTCAAAGACGAGGAGGGCCACGTGGACTGGCTCGAAGCCCAGGCCCATCAGATGAAGGAGATGGGCTACGAGCGTTATCTGAGCCAGCAGATTCGGGACGAAAAAGGCGACTGAATCACGCCTGTCTTGCTTCCGCGTTCGCGCGGTTGAACAGCGCCTTCATGTACGCGAATCCGTACGCCTGCTCGGCGTAATGTCCGCCGGTCAGCGACGGCGAGTGATCCAGAATCACAATGCCATCGAAGTTCACGTCGCGCAGCGCCTTCGCGATTTTGTACATGTCGTAATAGCCGTCGTCCATAAACGTTTCGACGAAGCGCGGCAACGGCGCGCTGACGTTCCGGAAGTGAATCTTCCAGATCTTGTTCGCGCCGAAGTAGCGAATCATTTCCTCCGGATCCTTGCCCGTGAGCTGCTTGCCGCCTTCGAGCCACGTCCCGCAGCACAGGCAGATGCCTACGTTCGGGCTGTTCGCGATCTCCATCGCCCGCCTGTAGCCATCGAAGTTCCCGAAGATGCAGCGCGGCACGCCGGCCAGGACCGGAACCGGAGGATCGTCCGGATGAATTCCGATCCGAACGCCGTTTTCTTCCGCCACAGGCGCGACCTGCCGGATGAAATACGTGTAGTTGTCCCAGATCTCTTCCTGGGAGAACACGCGCCCGTGCGAAAGCGGCTCATGAAACTGCGCGCCTGCCCAGACGCCCACCTTGTTGGGGCTGTTCATATCGAAAACGCGGGCTGACGAGCCCCGAATCTCCGCCCGTCCGCTGTTCCAGATGCCGTTCCCCATGTGGGCGTACGTGGTGTAGTAAATACCGGCCTTGCCCAGATTGCGCAGATATTGCTTGTACTCTTCGATCTTCTTGTCGCGGCCGGGGAGATTCAGCGTCACCTCCGGCATATTGTGAACGTCGGTGTTCCCGATGTTCCAGACGGTGATGCCTGCGTCCGCATACGTTTTTTTGATTTGCGCGAAACCCTCCGCCGTTCGCAGATCCGGCGTGGAACCGACGCTCACGTACCCGCAGCCGACCTGCTGCCAGAATTTCAGTTCTTCGGGGGTCGGTTTGGCCGAAGCCTGCCCGGTCAGCTTGATTCCGGGCTGCGCATTGTGAACGGTGGCCGAGGCGCTGCCTTCGGAACCGAAGAGCGCCGCGGCCCCGAATGCGGAACCGAGCGCGATTTTGGCGAAATCGCGCCTCCCCGGCTCTGTCGCGTGCGCGGCCTGCGCTGGCCGTTCCTTGGAAAGGGATGGGCTTTCCGTTCTGTTCTGTTGCTTCATGGGTCTCCCGTCTCGACGATTCTATAACCTGAACCTGAAGCGCGCGCGACGGCCACCCCTGGCCAGGGGCTTTGGTCTGCCGCCGTCCTGCGGAGGGGATAGTGAGGGTTTTCCGGTGATCCGAGAAGCCTCCCGCCAGACCACGGAAGAATCGAACACTCGCCCCGGAGCCCGCTTGCGGCAGCCTGCGCCTTCCGATACGCTGGAAAGTCAGGTTATGGCTGCGCTGGGCCGGTTCGTCCAGCTCCTGGCCCTAAACCGCACATGGGAACTGGCGGACCGGTACCGGCGTCCATCTAACCAGAAGCGCCTTGATTGCTGGACCGAATCAGGTTCGGTATACTCCGCTTGTCAAGTCCAAAAAGGTTTGTGTTCTTTGGGAACTTTTACTTCATCGGAACAGGCGATCAGAGAGGCGGGAGGCAAGAAAAACGTGTTTCATCGTTCCCTAAAAGCGGCACTGGGCGTAGCCGCGATAGCGGCCCTGGCGGCAAACGGTGTGCTGGCCCAGCAGCAGGCACCGCCCCAGGCAGGCGCAGCACCTGCGGCAGCGGGTGGGCAGCCCCAATGGAAAGACCAGGGCGAGTATGAGGTTGCGACCGCGGCCCAGAAGGCCACCGACCCGCAAAAGAAGATAGATGCTCTAAAACAGTGGGAGCAGAAATATCCCGAGTCCGCGTTCAAAAATCAGCGGCTCCTGATGCAGGCGCAGGCGTATGACCAACTGGCGCTCGCCGCGTATGGAAAGACGGATCCTGCGGTCCTCGATTCCGGCCAGCAGGCCGCTCAGACCCTGATCGACAATCTTGATAACTACTTCGCGCCCACCGTGAAGCCTGCCAATGTGACAGACCAGCAGTGGGCGGACGCGAAGAAGACGATGCAGATCCAGGGGCTCTCCGTTCTCGGCTATGTCGCGATGATGAAAAAGGACGATCCCACCGCGGAGAAAAACTTCAAAGCGCTGCTCCAGATCGATCCCAACAACGCGCAGGCGTCCTATTGGCTCGGCAGCGTCATCATGCGGCAGCGTAAAGTCGAGCGCTATTCCGAAGGGCTCTACGAAATTGCGCGCGCGATTTCCGTAACGGGACCCACGGCTCTCAATGCGCAGACGAAAGCCGCGGCGCAGGATTACCTGAAGAAGGCGTACATCGGCTACCACGGCGATGACAAGGGCCTCGATCAGCTGATGCAGCAGGCGAGCGCCTCGGCGCTGCCACCCGAGGGCTTCCATGTGGATAGCGTTACGGATGTTCAGAACAAGCAGTTCGCCAACGCCGCGGAATTCAAGAAGGCGCATCCGGACGTCGCTCTCTGGCGAGAAATCAAAACCACGCTTACAGGCGACACCGGCGATGCCTATTTCCAGCAGGTGAAGGGCTCCGAAGTCCCACCCGAGAAGGACAACGAAGGCAACCCGATCGGCATGTTCAACGCGAAGGTCGTTTCCGTGAATGGCAAGGAACTCGTCGCAAACGTGGATAACGCTGGTGGCGATGCCACGCTGAAATTCGAGCACCCGCTGAATCCGAAGGTCCTTCAAACCGGCGCGGACTTCAAATTCAAGGGCGTGATCGATTCGTTCACCAAAGACCCGTACATGCTGACGTTTACGATTACGGATCCGAAGACGGACATCTCGGGCCTGCCGCCCGGATCCTTCTCGGCCGCTCCCTCGACGCGCCGCCGGCCTGCAGCGCGCCACAAGAAGTAAGCGAAAAAGGAAGTCCGAAGCGAGAGTCACAGATCAGAATGGCTCGCCCCGCTTCCCGCTCCGCCGAATTTCTGACCGCCCGATACGAGAGGCCGGCTAAAAGCCGGCCTCGTCGCGTCTGTATTCTGGCCTGTGACTTCTTCCTGTTAAACTGAAATTGCTGTATGCCTCTGTACGAATACAAGTGCTCCGGTTGCGGTAAGACCTTCGAGGTGATACAGAAGTTCTCCGACGAACCGCTGAAAACACACCCGGAATGCGGCGGCCCCGCGGAGCGGCTTTTGTCGGCGCCGACCCTGCAGTTCAAGGGTTCCGGCTGGTACGTGACGGACTACGCCCGAAACAAGGAGGGCAAGCCGAACGGCTCCGCCAAATCCGAAGGCGCTTCGGACGCGAAATCCGGCTCGGGCGATAAAAAGTCCGGCTCGGACTCGTCTTCTTCCGGGAGCAAGCCCGCCTCTTCTTCGGAGAGCAAAAGCTCGCCGAACTCGTCCTCGACTTCGAACCCGAAGTAGGTAAACCGGAACCAGTATCGATTGCGAATGCCGCAGCCCGATGTGGTGAAACGACATCCGGTTGCGGCATTCTTCGCGGAACTCGGTCCCGGCCTGATTACCGGCGCGGCCGACGACGATCCCTCCGGCATCTCCACCTATTCCGTCACGGGCGCCGCTTTCGGCTTCTCCTCGCTCTGGACCGCTCTGTTCAGCTTTCCTCTCTCAGTCGCCGTACAGTTGATGTGCGCCCGCCTCGGCATGGTCACCGGCCGCGGTCTCGCCGGAAACATTCGCCTCCGCTTTCCCAAATGGGTGCTATGGGCCTCGTGCCTCATCCTGCTCGTCGCCAATATCTTCAACATCGGCGCCGACCTGGCGGGCATGTCCGATTCGCTCGAGCTCGTCACGCGCATTCCATCGCTACTCTGGACGCCCTTCATCGCGAGCGGCCTCGTGGCGATGGTCGTCTTTACCTCTTATCGGACGGTGGCCTCCATCTTCAAATGGCTTACGCTCGTCCTGTTCGCCTATGTGATCGCGGCGATTCTGGCGCGGCCTAACTGGCTGGAAGTCTTTCGTGAGACCTTCGTGCCGCAAATTCGATTTACGCGCGAATATTGCGCGGTGCTGGTCGGCATCTTCGGGACCACCATCTCGCCTTATCTCTTTTTCTGGCAAGCCTCTCAGGAGGTGGAGGAAGAGCGAGCCATGGGGCGCCGAACCGTCGCGCAGCGCCGCGGGGCCACGTCCGAAGAAATCGCCAGATCGCGCCGGGACGTTGCGACCGGCATTTTCTTCTCGAACGTCGTGATGTATTTCATCATTCTCACCACGTCCTCCACCCTGCACGCGCACGGGATCCGAAACATCGAGACCGCGAAGCAGGCCGCCGAAGCGTTGCGTCCGCTCGCCGGGAACGGCGCTTACCTGCTGTTTGCGATGGGGCTGGTGGGAACGGGCATGCTTGCCATACCCGTTCTGGCGGGTTCGAGCGCCTATGCGGTTGCGGAATCGATGCGCTGGGGCGCGTCGCTCGACCGGCCCCTCAGGCTCGCCCCGAAATTCTACGGCGTGCTCGCGGTGGCCGTTGCTCTGGGATTGCTTCTCGATTATGCGGGACTGAACTCGGTGCGTATGCTGTTCTGGTCCGCCGTTTTGAACGGCCTGCTTGCGCCGCCGCTCATTGTTCTCGTCGTGTTGCTCACAGGCGACCCAACGGTCATGGGCGGCCGCCCTTCCTCCCGGTCCACGCGAACTGTCGGCTGGATCTGCGCCGCAGTAATGGCCGCGTGCGCCGCTGGTCTTGCGCTGGCGTGAAAGTGAAGAAGGAGTCAGAAGTGAGAAGTCACAGGCCGGAATGAGTCGGATCCATGTTCGGAGCAAACAGAAAAGGGCCGGCCAGGGGCCGACCCTCTTTTTCTGACTTCCTTCTCTTTTCTAGCGGCGCGTCTGGCTTGTGCCGCTCCTGGCCCTCATGGAAGGCGTGCCGGTTGAAGTTTGCGATTCTTCTGAAGATGAGGCGTACGAGCCCATCGAGCTGCCCGCTCTCATCGTGCCTGTCGACATGGACTCTTCGCGACCCGCATGCGCGGCCCGCTGGTTGATCATGCCCTCCGCCAGGGTGTTCAGTTTCTGGTCCGTCTGCTTTTCCTCGTCGAGCGTTTCCTCCAACAGCCGGACCGCCTGTTGATGACCAAGCATCTCAGCATGTGTCCGAACCGAGCCGTAGCCGGAGATCTCGTAGTGTTCCACCTTCTGAGCCGCGGCGATCAGACCCGCGTCCCGCACCGAATTATCGTCGGTATCGGAGGCAACGTCCTCACCTTCCTTGATCAGCCCGTTCATGGCGGCGCACTTCTTGCCGCTCGCTTTCTGCCCGAGCTGCTCGAAGATCTGTTCAAGGCGTTCGACGTGTCCCTCTGTCTGCCGGAGGTGCTCTTCAAAGGCCGTCCGGAGTTGCTCCGAGGTCGAAGCCTTCGCCATTTTCGGCAGAGCTTTGGTCAGCTGCTTCTCGGCGTCGTAAAGGTCTCTCAGTTCGTCGATCAGCAGTTCGTCCATTGTTGTTGTCTTAGCCATTGTTGCTCCTTTCCGGGTCGTT
>Ga0308175_100003124_pt1 | contig 11442 bp, 10 predicted proteins | sample PhyCR1_3_FD_203893 | JGI IMG/M metagenome (GOLD analysis project Ga0308175, IMG submission 203893) | Soil microbial communities from UC Gill Tract Community Farm, Albany, California, United States - DLSLS.C.R1 | ecosystem: Environmental > Terrestrial > Soil > Agricultural land | place: USA... | reverse complement strand
GCGGCGAGTGACGATCCAAGTTGGGTGGCTTGGGCTATCCTCTATTTTTTCACGTAATCGTCTTACCGTTACATCGACGGTTCGAACATCTCCATAATAGTCGTATCCCCATACGGTTTGCAGTAAGTGTTCCCTAGTCATAACTTGGCCAATATGCTGGGCTAAGTAATAAAGCAGTTCAAATTCACGGTGGGTTAGTTCAATTGTTTCGCCTCGTTTTGAAACCACATAGGCATCTGGATGAATCACAAGTGAACCAATCTCAATTTCATTCGAATCATTTTCAGCATCTGTCTGCGCTAAAATTTGATTATGACGACGTAAATTAGCTTTGACACGGGCAATTAATTCCCTTGTACTAAAAGGCTTTGTTACGTAATCATCTGCTCCTAATTCAAGCCCTAACACTTTATCAATCTCTGAGTCCTTAGCCGTCAGCATAATAATGGGCATTTCATATTTCTTACGGACCTCACGGCATACTTCCATTCCGTCACGTAATGGAAGCATAATATCTAAGAGAATTAGGTCAGGCTGAATTTCATCCACTAATTGCAGCGCCTCATTGCCATCATAGGCACAATAAACGACATAACCTTCTTTTTTTAAGTTAAATTGCAAAATATCTGCAATTGGTTTTTCATCATCCACAACAAGAATTTTCTTTTCCATACCATTACTCCTTTTCGTTCAACTGATTTCATCTATTCAATTAAAAGCCTTTAGAAGTCATACCTATACTACTTTACTTTACCATTTTATAAGTAGAAATTCACCTATAATCAGCATTTGGCAAATAAGGAAGGTGGAAGTACCTTGACTTGGGGCTAGAGGTCTACGTTTCTCTATTTAAATAGAAGAGTCTCCAGCAATGAACTAGAGACTCTTACCATTAATGTATATAGGATAACGGGTTGACTAAACTGCCGTTTTTATAAACCTCAAAATGAAGATGGACTCCGGTTGCATCACCAGTTGCCCCCATAATTCCAATCGCTGTACCCTTTGACACTGTTTGCCCCGCTTTGACGTTTAGGGAAGACATGTGTCCGTAAAGAGTGCGGAAGCCATTGTGGTGGTCAATAATAACTTTGTTTCCATAGCTATTGCTCCAGCCTGCAAAAACAACTACGCCATTATCAGCTGCCTTAATGGTCTTATTACTAGGTCTCGCGATATCAATTCCTTTATGCATTTTACCCCAACGCATCCCCTGCTTACTTGAAATATAACCGCCGACAGTCGGCCAGGCAAAGCTGCCCTCCCCGCGCGAAGGGATGACTTTCGTTCCTTTTAAAACAACATGATTAACAGGCTGTACTAGAATCTGTTCATCGGACTGATCTTTTTTAACTGTTACACCGTTTTGTTCTGAAATTTGATAGGTAACCAACCGTGCTCCATTCTGTCCTGCTTGTTTTTCCTTTGTCTCCCCCTTTGGCATAGAGGAATCCTCAACAACTTGATTAGCAAATGGAATAGTTTCCTTTTGATTGATTTCCTTGTCAACGATCACTTCAACAAACGGCTTAATCGCTGTAACATTTATCTCCTGACCAATCTTTAACACACTATCCGAAGCCAAACTAGGGTTTAATGTGATTAATTCTCCCACTTTTAAGCCATGACTATGAGCAATTGTTTCAAGAGCATCGCCTTTTGCTACCGTATACTTTTTTTCCTCTAAAGTACCCTTTTGTAAATAAGCAACGGCATCATCAGCGCTCATAATTTTCTCTGGTGTAATATTTTTTTCCTCAATCGACACTTCTTTCGATAAGCGTACATCTAAAAGACGTGTTTCGTTTTCTTGTAAAGGCGGAAGTGCTGCATCCTTTTGATTTTTTCTTGCTTCTAGTTCGGTTAGCTGTGCATTAGAAACATATTGCAGTTTCAGCTTTTTTATAACTTCCTCAGCAGATTCTTTATTATCTAGATAAACCACGGGTGCCCCATCAATTACAATGGCGGAAGATTCTGCCTCCAATTGGAAGATATCATTAAACTTTTGGACTGTCTCCTGATTATTGGCTGTTGCGTGCAAGACCTGTTCAGGTATGTACTGGACTTGCGGCTCAATCTTCAGGTTAAAACTTGTAAATGATTTCTTTGCACTATCCACTTTTTCAGCAATTAACGTGTTCACTACACTTTTATCCGTAACATTACCTACATAGGTACCATTTAGATATACATGGTAGATTTTAGTTGAATTGGCTGATAGGGCAAAAGCAATAGGGCCATTACTAAAGGCAACAACTGAAGCAGCCATGGCTGTAATGACCGTTGTTTTTAACCATAAAAACTTATTTTTTTTAAATTCTCTATTTGAAAATAACATTTTTTCCCCCTAAACCACGGTAAAACCCTTCTCAGTCTGCTATGTATGTCTTGTAAAGAATTTTCCTTATTTTTAACCTCTATTAATTTAACATAGTTTTTTTTTGAAAGATTAATAGTCTTAATAATGTAACAAAAATGTATAATACCTGACATTTTTCACATTTTAGCGACATATTCCAGGTCTATTATCCCAATATTGTGGCGGAGTTTATTTCTTGAATTAGGAGAATTACCCTTATAATGTAAGGGGTTTTAATAGGGCAAGAGTCGTAGATTTAAATTTTATAGAAAAAAGAGTGAGTTTTATTACGAAGTCTTTGCGGAGCATAAAAAAAGAAGCTTCGCATAAGCAAGCTTCTTTTTTTATGGCTCAGGACGGAATCGAACCGCCGACACAAGGATTTTCAGTCCTTTGCTCTACCGACTGAGCTACTGAGCCAACAATGGCGGTCTGGACGGGACTCGAACCCGCGACCTCCTGCGTGACAGGCAGGCATTCTAACCAACTGAACTACCAGACCATATTTAATTGATCATCAGCAAGGAAACCGTCCTTGCCAGCCACTCGCTGATAATCAAAAGCCATGACCCCTACGGGACTCGAACCCGTGTTACCTCCGTGAAAGGGAGGTGTCTTAACCGCTTGACCAAGGGGCCATATTAAAGATAAATGGTGAGCCATGAAGGACTCGAACCTTCGACCCTCTGATTAAAAGTCAGATGCTCTACCAACTGAGCTAATGGCTCGTACTAATGAAGTTTCCTAAACTTTGAATTCGCCGGATGCCCACGCCTCAGTAAGATCATTCAAGCAGCAGCTCGGCGTGTGCCCTGATGCTGTTTCAATGAAGCTTATTCGATCGTGCTCTACCAACTGAGCTAATGGCTCGTACTAAAATTCTTTTAAATTTTTTTGTCGTATCGTGACGACGCTTATTAATATATCATGGATGTAATAGTTATAGCAATACTTTTTTAAAAAGTTTTTTAAAAAATGTTGAAGCCCTCATAAAGAGGGCTCCTCATTAAGGCGCTTCCGCTTTTATATTTGTCTCCAAGGGCTGCGAACTACGTTTGTTTGCATACGATCGGGGCCGACAGAGAAAGTAGTTAATGGAACTCCTGTAAGCTGGGTTACCCGTTCAACATAATGGCGGGCATTAACAGGAAGCTCATCCAGTGATTTCACACCAGTAATATCCTCAGTCCAGCCTGGAAGTTCCTCATAAATTGGCTCACATTGTGATAAAATCCGTAAATTTGCAGGGTATTCAGTAATAACTTCATCCTTATAACGATAAGCCGTACAAATCTTTAAAGTTTCAATGCCTGTTAACACATCAATTGAGTTTAAAGATAAATCAGTTAAGCCGCTGACACGACGGGCATGACGCACAACCACACTATCAAACCAGCCAACACGGCGCGGACGTCCAGTTGTTGTTCCATACTCACGGCCAACTTCACGGATACGATTGCCAATTTCATTATTTAATTCCGTTGGGAATGGGCCATCACCTACGCGGGAGGTATAGGCTTTACAAACACCGACTACATGAGTAATTTTAGAAGGACCCACACCTGATCCAATCGTTACTCCGCCTGCTACAGGATTTGAAGAGGTAACGAATGGGTAGGTACCTTGGTCAATATCAAGCATAACCCCTTGGGCACCTTCAAATAATACACGTTTCCCTTCATCTAGAGCATCATTTAAGACAACAGAAGTATCACAGACATATTTCTGAATCTGTTGCCCATATTCAAAATACTCGTCTAAGATATCTTCCTTTTTAAAACCTTCTGTCTCGTAAATCCGTTCAAATAAACGGTTTTTCTCTTCAAGATTTTGTTGTAATTTTTCTTCAAAAATTTCACGATCGAGCAAATCAGCTATCCGAATACCCACGCGGGCAGCTTTATCCATATAGGCTGGGCCAATGCCCTTTTTAGTTGTACCGATTTTATTCGCACCCTTGCGCAGTTCTTCCACTTCATCTAATTTTAAATGATAAGGGAGGATGACATGGGCACGGTTACTAATCCGGAGATTATCCGTAGTCACACCCTTTTCATGTAAATAAGCAAGCTCTGCTACAAGTGCTTTCGGGTCAACAACCATTCCATTACCGATAACACTTATTTTTTCTTTATTAAAGATCCCTGACGGTATTAAATGTAACTTGTAAGTTTCTCCGTTAAATTTGATCGTATGGCCAGCATTGTTGCCGCCTTGATAACGTGCGATTACTTCTGCATTTTCAGAAAGGAAATCGGTTATTTTCCCTTTTCCCTCGTCTCCCCATTGCGTTCCAACAACTACTACTGATGACATGTAAGGCACCTCCAAATTAAATGGGCTTTCCTTTTTCCATACACAAGTTTATCAATTTTCAGGCCTAAAAGCAAACAAAACACGAACATTTAAATAAAATTATTATATTATGTTCGTAAAATATTAATATAGTAATCTAGTGAATTTTTTAGCAGTAGTAATAAAATTTATCCTCAAAAAAAACGACTAAAAAGGCTAGCCAAAATGGGCTAGCCTTTAAACCTATGCACCTGGAGGCTCATAGCGTGTCTCTAGGTTTACGAACTTATTATATTCCTTAACAAAGGCTAACGCTACCGTTCCGGTCGGACCGTTACGCTGTTTAGCAATAATGATCTCAATAATATTTTTATTCTCTGATTCCTTATCATAGTAGTCATCACGATAAAGAAAAGCAACAATATCAGCGTCCTGCTCAATACTACCAGATTCACGGATATCCGACATCATCGGACGCTTATCCTGACGCTGCTCAACGCCACGAGATAGCTGTGAAAGGGCAATTACAGGGACCTTAAGTTCACGGGCTAATTGCTTAAGAGAACGTGAAATCTCGGAAACTTCCTGCTGACGGTTTTCACCCGATCTGCCGCTTCCTAAGATCAGCTGCAAGTAATCAATTAATATCATGCCTAAGCCATGCTCCTGCTGGAGGCGGCGGCATTTTGACCGAATATCACTAATTCTAACCCCTGGTGTATCATCGATAAATATCCCAGAGTTTGAAAGGCTGCCCATTGCCATTGTCAGCTTGCCCCAGTCATCATCTGTAAGAGAACCGGTACGAAGCCGTTGTGCATCAATATTGCCTTCTGAACAAAGCATACGCATAACGAGCTGCTCAGCACCCATCTCAAGACTGAAGATCGCTACATTTTCACCTGTTTTTGTAGCTACATTGGCGGCGATATTCAAGGCAAAGGCTGTTTTACCTACGGAAGGACGGGCACCTACAATGATTAAATCATTGCGCTGAAATCCTGCTGTCATTCGATCAAGTTCAGCAAATCCAGTTGAAATTCCAGTAATCTCGCCAACCCGGTTATGCATTTCTTCAATATTGTCATACGTACGAACAAGAACATCTTTAATATTATGGAAAGCTCCGGCATTCTTTCTTTGTGCCACTTCCATTATGCTTTTTTCTGCTTCACTTAAAAGAGCTTCAACCTCGTCTTCACGAGAATATCCATCAGAAGCAATATTTGTGGCTGTCCGGATTAATCTTCGTAAAAGAGACTTCTCTTCTACGATTCTAGCATAATACTCTATGTTAGCGGCCGTTGGTACAGACCCGGACAGATCACTTAAGTAACTAACACCGCCAATATCCTCAATCAGTTTGGCAGCAGCTAATTCCTCTGTTACGGTCACAAGGTCAACGGCTTTACCTTGGTCATTTAAATCCAGCATAACATTAAATATCTTTTGGTGAGAGGCACGATAAAAGTCCTCAGGGATTAATATTTCTGATGCAACAGTAAGCGCAGAAGGCTCTAAAAAGATAGCCCCTAAAACGGCCTGTTCCGCCTCAATATTTTGCGGCGGCATACGATCTGCTAATACATCATTCATCTATCAAAACCTCCTAGTCTAGAAGGATAATTAAAACTATAGTAAAAATATCATATTTCGAAAAGAAAAAAGTGACCAGTTATAACCGATCACAAGAAGATTTGCTACATATTATTCTATCATGTTTATCGTTACTTTCGTACTGGCAATTTTTCACCTTATTTTACTTCTGTTACCGAAACCGTTAACGCTGCTGTTACTTCGTGATGGAGCTTTACTGGTACCTTTGTATGCCCTAAGGTCCGAATTGCATCATCTAATTCCATTTTACGTTTATCAATCTTAATGCCATGCTTCTTTTGTAATTCTTCAGCAACTTGCTTGGTCGTAATAGAACCAAAGAGTCTGCCGCCTTCACCGGCCTTGGCTTTTAGTTCAACTGTAATATTATCTAAAACTTCCTTCAGCTTTTTAGCCTCCTCAAGCTCCTGGGCCGCCGCCTTTTCTTCTTTTTTCTTTTGAGCATCAAGAGAACTGATATTGGCATTGTTTGCCTCAGTTGCTAAACCTTGCTTGATTAAAAAGTTATGGGCATAACCATCAGCCACGTTTTTTACTTCTCCCTTTTTGCCTTTTCCTTTAACATCCTTTAAAAAGATAACCTTCATTCTTTTTTCACTCCTTCAAAATATTCATCAATGGCCAGTTTTAATCGGACCTCTGTTTCATCAATCGTCAGTCCGGTCAGCTGGGTAGCTGCATTTGTTAAATGGCCGCCGCCCTTCATGCTTTCCATAATTACCTGAACATTGATATTTCCAAGCGATCTCGCACTAATGGCGATCACGCCCTCATCCCTTTTCGCAATCACAAAGGACCCGCTCACCCCATCCATAGCTAATAAGGTGTCTGCTGCCTGGGCAATGATCACTTGGTTATACTGGTCTTGTTCTGAGCCTTTAGCAATCGCTATCCCATCATGGTAGAAAGAAACCGATTCAATTAACTTTGATCTTTTTATATAGGTATCAATATCCTCTTTCAAAAACTTCTGAACGAGAATCGTATCGGCTCCATGTGCCCGAAGATAGGATGCTGCATCAAATGTCCGTGAACCCGTTCTTAAAGTAAAACTTTTTGTATCAACAATGATTCCGGCTAAAAGAGCGGTTGCCTCAATCATTTCAATTTTACTCCGTTTTGGCTGATATTCCAAAAATTCCGTCACAAGCTCTGCAGTTGACGAGGCATATGGTTCCATATAGACAAGCAAAGGATTTGCAATAAAGTCTTCACCACGGCGATGATGGTCAATTACCACTACATGGTCAATTTTATTCAATAACCGTTCCTCAATCACCATGGAAGGCTTATGGGTATCAACAACAACAAGTAATGTTTTATCTGTGGCAATTTCTAATGCGAGTTCAGGTTCAATGAAGTAAGAATATAATTCCTCTTGATGGCGTATCTCTTCCATTAACCTTTTTACTCCGCTGTCCATTTCCTGCTTATTAACAACGATATAGGCTTCCTTCTGGTTCATTTGGGCTACCTTGTAAATCCCAATGCTTGAACCAATCGAATCCATATCAGGATTCTTATGACCCATAATAATGACTTTATCACTTGCGATAATTAAATCTCTGATGGCATGAGAGATAACTCGTGCTCTCACTCTTGTCCGTTTCTCAACAGGGTTCGTTTTGCCGCCATAAAATTTCACTTTGCCGCTTGGCAGTTTAATGGCCACTTGATCCCCGCCTCTTCCTAAAGCTAGATCAAGGCTTGATTGGGCCATAGCACCCAATTCTGGAAGCGAGGATACGCCTGTTCCCACACCGATACTTAGGGTAAAGCTGACATTTTGCTTAGAGGTCATTTCTCTAACTTCATCGAGGATCGTGAATTTACCTTTTTCAAGAATACGAAGTATTCTTTCACTAAATACAGCAATAAAACGTTCAGATGAAACTCTTTTCAAATAAACCCCATTATCCTGGGCCCACTTATTTAAAATTGAAGTAACTAAATTATTGATACTGCCGCGCATTTGATCATCCATGCCTTGGGTAAGGTCATCATAATTATCAAGAAAAATGGTTGCAATAGCCGTTCGATCATCTTGATATTTTTTCTCAATTTCGGTTTGCTCGGTGACATCAAAGAAATATAACAGCCGTTCTTCCCGTTTATGGACAACGCGGAATTTCCGTTCATGAAGGGTAATTACTTCTGTTTCCACCTCTTGTTTAATCAAAGGAATTAACGCATCTGCAACATCATAAAGGGATCTGCCTACCAATGTAGCTTCATCAAAACAGGAGGAAAGATAAGGATTCGTCCACTCAATATAATACTCCTCGTTGATCAGCATGATCCCGATCGGCATCTCCATCAGTGCTTCTTCGCCAACCTTCTTCACTCGGTAGGAAAGGGTGGAAATGTATTCTTCCATCTCTTTTCGCTCTCTGCGGTCAATGATTAGCATATAGTAGAGGGGAACTAACATTAATAAGAACCCAGCTGTGCTTAAAATCCAATTATATAACCACAGGATGATAAGCAGAATCACCGTAACGCCAATTAGCCCATAAAAAGGGTAACGAATTGACCGCTTTTCAAAAAATGCAGGCAAAGTCTTCAGCTCCTTGACGTTTTTACTCTTTTTTTACGAATCGATTTCTAAAATCAAAACCTAAATCGGTAATACCTAATATCATTATTATATAATGAACAATCGGCAGGATGAAAGAAAGAATTACTACAAACACCGCAAGTCCTTTGCCAATGGAACGCTGATGGAAAATATAAAATAAACATGCTAATCCTTGTATTAATAAAAATAGTTCCAAAACAAATCTGGCGTTAATTAATGCTAAGTATAGATAGGTTCCTTCTTGGGGATGAATCAGCAAATATCCGCCTAGAGCCGCTAAATAATACCATAAAAGGCTTTTCGGCAGTCTAAGATTTCTAAATTTCCCCCAAGAAGGTACTGTAATTCCAAACCTTTTGGCAATAGGAAAACAAATCAATTGGGTAATAAAAGCATAGACAATTGATACAGTTATTAAATAACCTGGCGCTAATTGCTGAATGTTTTTAATTAAGTTGGCATTTTGCGCCTGCATCAGCTTAATTTGTTCTTCATTCCCAAATGCTTTCAACATTGCCGCTGATTGTTTCAATGATTGGTTTAACATTGTATTCAATTCTTGGATAAAATTGATGTTCATAAAAGTAACGAGCACTACATAAAAAATAATTAAACCTACAATAAAGGTAAGTGTACTTCCAATTAAAATAGCAGAACGGCTTTTAGTTTTTTGAGTCATATAACCCATGACCACACCAGCAGTCCCAAAAAGCGCCATCAGGCCCAGCCCTTGCAATGAACTTGAAATAAACGAAATAAGAAAAGCAGCGATAAAGAAAACAGCGATATATTTCAGATCATTTTTGGCCGAAAACATGATAAAGGGCAGCGGCAGAATAAAGACACTTATGATGCTTAAAGGCGGGATGTAGATGGTTATTAATAAAAAGACAGTTAAGGCAGCTAAAAGAATAGCGCCTTCCGTTAAGTTACGGACATTTTTCACTTCAACACCTCTTACAATTAAATCTATCTCTTTATTTTAGCCACTTACGTGTTTTGATACAACTATTGAGAAAAGAAAAAGACAGTAAGGAAAATCCCTACTGTCTTTTTAGACACAATTTATTATTCTCCAGCCACGAATGGTAGTAATGCCATTTGACGTGCACGTTTGATTGCAACTGTTAATTTACGTTGATATTTAGCGCTAGTACCAGTTACACGACGTGGTAAGATTTTTCCACGCTCAGAGATGAATTTTTTTAGTAAATCTACATCTTTATAATCGATGCGAGTGATACCATTTGCTGTGAAATAGCAAACTTTACGACGCTTTGCGCGACCGCCTTTACGTCCTCCTGCCATGAAAATTCCCTCCTTTATTTTTTTATGAAACAGCTCAAAAGGTTACTTTTAGAATGGAAGATCATCATCAGAGATGTCAATCTGGCCAGTTCCGGCAAATGGATCTTCATCCATACGGGTAAACCCTTTGTTTTGATTTTGGTTTGGACGTTGATTCTGATTGCCGCTGCCATATGAATTACCTTGTTGTGGTTCCATAGGAGGAGCACCATAATAATCGTTGTTGCTTCTTCCGCCGCCGCCAGAAGAGGACGAAGAGGACTTAGGTTCTAGAAATTGAACACTTTCCGCTTGAACCTCTGTAATGTAAACACGTTTACCATCTTGTCCCTCATAGTTGCGCGTTTGAATACGGCCATCAACACCTGCAAGACTGCCTTTTTTTAAGAAGTTCGCCACATTTTCAGCTGGTTTACGCCAAACAACACAATTAATAAAGTCTGCTTCCCGCTCACCTGATTGACTAGAAAATGGACGGTTAACTGCTAAAGTAAAAGTAGCAACAGGAACCCCATTTGGTGTATAACGCAAATCTGGATCTTTTGTTAAACGACCTACAAGCACGACACGATTCATCATCAGAATCAACTCCTTTTCTTTTGGAAATCTGTTCCACGTGGAACAACTTTACCAAGAAATCTATATAATTCTTAAGCTTCTTCTTTAATTACGATATGGCGAATGATATCTTCGCTGATCTTTGCAAGACGAGAAAATTCTTGTACTGCAGCAGCTGAAGATGTAGTTTTAGCGATTTCGTAGTATCCGTCACGGAAATCGTTGATTTCGTATGCTAGACGGCGCTTACCCCAATCTTTTGTTTCAGCAGTTTCCGCTCCGTTTTCAAGAAGAATAGTGTTAAAACGCTCTACAAGAGCCTTCTTTGCTTCATCTTCAATATTTGGGCGGATGATGTACATGATTTCGTACTTATTCATCACAGTCACCTCCTTTTGGTCTAAACGGCCCAGTTATGGGCAAGGAGCAATTAATTAATTACTCACAAGTTGAAATTATAGCACATTAAAAATGAAAATGCAATGACGTTCATATTTCTGCCACTTTATTCATGGTAAAGCTTTAAAATAATGAAAAGCTCTGCCACAGGACAGAGCAAAAAAATAAATTATACGTTAAAGCGGAAATGGATGACATCGCCGTCTTTTACTTCATAGTCTTTACCTTCTAAGCGGACCTTTCCTGCTTCCTTTGCTGCATTATGGCTGCCAGCAGCTAATAGATCATCAAAAGAAACAGTTTCTGCACGGATAAATCCACGTTC
>Ga0308175_100003123_pt1 | contig 11445 bp, 8 predicted proteins | sample PhyCR1_3_FD_203893 | JGI IMG/M metagenome (GOLD analysis project Ga0308175, IMG submission 203893) | Soil microbial communities from UC Gill Tract Community Farm, Albany, California, United States - DLSLS.C.R1 | ecosystem: Environmental > Terrestrial > Soil > Agricultural land | place: USA... | reverse complement strand
ATCGAAAGCGGCATGGATACGGCTGCGGCAGAAGAACTTTCCGAACCGGTGACCATCGGCGTTGATGCGTATATCTCCGAGGACTATGCGCGTGCCGAGCGGGACAAGCTGTGGCGCAAGGTATGGCAGCAGGTAGGGCGCGTCGAAGAGATCCCAGAGGTCGGCGACTATCTCACCTACGACATCCTCGACGACTCCATCATCGTCGTGCGGACCGGACCCGACGAATTCAAGGCCCACCACAACGTCTGCATGCACCGTGGCCGGCGGCTGGTCGACACCCCGGAAGGCGCCAAGAGTGCGTGCGGCCGCGCGCGCAAGTCGTTCGTCTGCGGGTTTCACGGCTGGACGTACGGCCTGGACGGGGCGTGCACGCACATCCGCGAGCAGGACGACTGGAAGGGCGCGCTGACGCCGCAGAACACCCACCTCGCCCCGGTTCATGTCGACGCCTGGGGCGGATGGCTGTTCGTCAACATGGATCCCGACTGCGAGCCGCTGGCCGACTATCTGTTCCCCGCCGCGAAAATCCTCGACCCGTTCGGGCTGGAGAACATGCGCTACAAGTGGCGCAAGTGGCTGAACTTCGACTGCAACTGGAAAGTCGCGATGGAGGCCTTCAACGAGACCTATCACGTGTTCACGACGCATCCGGAGTTCAACAAGTTCGGCGAGTTCAAGGGCTGGGCCAAGGCGCAGGGCAAGCACAGCAACATCGGCTACGACGCGCCGAAGGGACTCGACGAAACCAAGTCAAAGATCCGGCTCGGCACCGGCGACCCGCGCATCTCTACTGCGGAGATGCAGGTCTACACCATGGAGGAGACCAACGCGACCACCACGCAGACGCTGGTGAACGCCGCCAAGCGGCTGGTCGACGAACTGCCGGAAGGCACGCCCGCGGACAAGGTGCTCGAGCACTGGCTGAGCTCCGCGCGGCGCGACGACGAGGCCCGCGGCGTTATCTGGCCTACCATCCCGGCCGACATCCTGGGCCAGAGCGGCACGGCATGGCAGCTCTTCCCGAACTTCCAGATCGGGCAGGGGCTGACCAGTGCGCTGTGCTACTGCGCGCGGCCTCACCCGAGCTACGACCCCAACAAGTGCATCTTCGAAGTCGCGGTTTTTGAGCTATATCCCAAAGGCCAAGAGCCGCAGACGGAGTGGCAGTACACGCCGGTCGGCGACCCCCGCTGGATGTCCGTCCTGCCACAGGACTTCTCGAACATGGCCGCGGTGCAGCGGGGCATGAAGTCCCTCGGTTTCCCTGGCACCAAGCCCAACCCCTATCGCGAACGCAGCACCGTCAACCTGCACACCCAGCTGTCCAAGTACATGGGCACCGGCGAGCCCCGAGACCTGAGCTAAAGGAGAACAACGCCCATGACGGCCCCGAACACCGGCTGCCAACCAACGCAGACGCCCACCGACATCGACATCGATGCGTTGCGGGAGCGCTACAGGCACGAGCGTGAAAAGCGTCTCCGCAAGGAGGGCTCGAAGCAGTACGTCGAGATGAAGGACGAGTTCGAGGATTATTACGACGTCGATCCGCACACCCCGGTCGTGCCGCGCGAGCCGATCATCGAGGACATCGACGTCGCTGTTCTCGGCGGAGGGTTCGCGGGACTGCTGTCGGCCGCGCAGTTGAAGCAGGCGGGCGTCGACGACGTCCGGATCATCGAGAAGGGCGGTGACTTCGGCGGTGTCTGGTACTGGAACCGCTATCCCGGCATCCAGTGCGACAACGAGTCCTATTGCTACGTCCCGCTGCTCGAAGAGCTGAACTTCGTCCCGTCGAAGAAGTTCGCCGACGGTGCCGAGATCTTTGAGCATTGTCGGCGGATCGGAAAGCACTACGGCCTCTATGACGGCGCCATCTTCGCCACGCAGGTGACGGGGCTGCGTTGGGACGACGACATCAAGCGGTGGCGGATCGGAACCGACCGCGGCGACGATATCCGCGCCCGGTTCGTCGTGATGGCTTCGGGGGGCTTTCATCGTCCGAAGCTGCCCGGTATCCCGGGGATCAAGGACTTCAAGGGCCATAGCTTCCATACGTCGCGTTGGGACTTCGAGTACACCGGCGGCGATACCAGCGGCGGGCTGGACAAGCTCGCCGACAAGCGGGTTGCGGTCGTCGGGACGGGCGCCAGCGGCATTCAGGTCATCCCGTTTCTCGGGGAATCCGTCAAACACCTGTACGTCTTTCAGCGGACACCGTCGACCGTCGATGAACGCAATAACACCCTCACCGACCCGCAATGGGTGACGTCGCTACAGCCCGGCTGGCAGAAGGAGCGGCAGCGCAACTTCCACGCTTGGACCTTCGAGGGCATGGCGCCTGGCCAGCCCGACTACGTCTGTGACTTCTGGACCGAGCTCGGCCGCAACACAGCGGGTCGGGTGCTTGCGCTGGAGGATCCCGCGTCACTGACTCCCGCGGAGTTCATGGCCATCCGGGAGGAAGAGGATTACAAGATCATGGAGCGGCTGCGGCGCCGCGTCGCAGGGCTCGTCGAGGACGGGGACACGGCCGAGATGCTGAAGCCCTACTACCGGTTCCTGTGCAAGCGGCCGTGCAGCAATGACGACTATCTGCCCACTTTCAACCGCCCGAACGTCACGCTGGTCGATGTCTCGGACTCCAAAGGTGTAAAGAGAGCAACGGAGAAGGGGCTCGTTGCAAACGGTACCGAGTACGAGGTCGATTGCATCATCTATGCCAGTGGCTTCGAGATCACGACCGACATCAGCCGCCGGTACAGCATCGACGCGATCGAGGGCCGCGACGGCTTGTCGCTCTTCGACTCCTGGCGGGACGGATTCAAAACCTTCCACGGGATGACGAGTGTCGGATTCCCGAACCAGTTCTATACCGGGTTCACCCAGGTGGGTATTTCGGCGAACATCTCCGCGAACTACGAGTTGCAGGGTGAGCACATCGCCTATGTCATCTCCGAAGCGCTGGCCCGCGGTGTGACAACCGTGGAGCCAAGCCAGCAGGCTCAGGACCAGTGGTGCAGCACCATCAAGGAGACCTTCGTCGACAACTCGGCGTTCGACGCCGAATGCACGCCGGGCTATTACAACAATGAGGGCGGCGGCGGCGGTGAAGGAATCAAGTCGCACCTCGGCGAGCCCTACGGGCCCGGCTTCTACGCCTTCGGCGACCTGCTGAAGGCATGGCGCGACAAGGGCGACATGGACGGACTCGTGCTCGGAACGTGAATGCCTGACTTGAGATTCGACGGCCGCGTGGCCGTCGTCACCGGAGGCGGCAGGGGACTGGGCCGCGCGTACGCCGTATTGCTGGCGTCGCAGGGAGCCAAGGTCGTCGTCAACGACCCTGGCAGCAGCCTCGCCGGTGACGGGACCGACGCCGGACCCGCTCAGGAGGTGGTGCGCGAGATCACCGCTGCGGGCGGTGATGCCGTCGCCAACACCGACTCCGTGACGACGCCGGCGGGCGGCACAGCGATCATCGATGCCGCCATGGACCGCTACGGTCGGATCGACATCCTCGTGCACAACGCGGGCAACGTCCGTCGAGCGTCGCTGAAGGAGCTGACCTACGAGGACTTCGAAACCGTCGTCGATGTGCATCTGCGCGGCGCCTTTCACGTTGTCCGGCCTGCGTTTCCATTGATGTGTCAGGCCGGCTACGGCCGCATCGTGTTGACCTCCTCGATCGGCGGCCTTTACGGCAACCACGAAGTGGCGAACTACGCGGTGGCCAAGGCGGGTGTGATCGGTCTGTCGAACGTCGCGGCGATGGAAGGCGCCGCCGAGGGTGTAAAGAGCAATGTGATCGTGCCCGCCGCCGTCACCAGGATGGCCGAAGGTATTGACACGTCGGCTTACCCGCCGATGGGTGCGGAGCTGGTCGCACCCGTCGTCGGTTGGCTGGCCCACGAAACCTGTTCCATCACCGGCGAGGTCCTTATCGCACTTGCAGGCAGGGTCGCCAGGGCCGTCGTCGCGGAAACCCCTGGCGTGTACCGGCCGTCGTGGTCGATTGCCGATGTGGGCGAACACATGGCGGCGATTCGCGACGTGTCCGAGCCGGTGATCTTTCCCGTGGTTCCGGACGGCCATGGCGATCACATCCGTTACAGCTTCTCGATGGCTGCCCAAGGGGTGCACCATGTCTAGCGCCGGGCCGCTGGTCGGGATCCGGGTGGTCGACCTCACCGCGATGGTGATGGGCCCCTACTGCACGCAGATCATGGCCGACATGGGCGCCGACGTGATCAAGGTCGAGCCGCCCGAGGGCGACAACACCCGCTACATCTCGGTCGGACCCGTGCCCGGTATGAGCGGCGTGTACGTCAACGTGAACCGGGGCAAGCGCGCCGTCGTGCTGGATCTGCGAACCGAACAGGGCAGGACCGCACTCGAGGCGCTGATCCGGACGGCCGACGTGTTCATCCACTCGATGCGCTCCAAGGCGGTGACCAAACTCGGTTTCGGCTACGACGACGTCGCCGCCATCAACCCGACGATCGTCTACACGAACTGCTACGGATACGGCAGGCGCGGACCAAACCGCGACCTGCCCGCCTACGACGACACCATTCAGGCGGAATGTGGGTTACCCGCGGTGCAGGAGCAGCTGACGGGCGAAGCCAATTACGTCGGCACGATCATGGCCGACAAGGTTGCCGGCCTGACCGCCCTCTATGCCACGATGATGGCGTTGTTCCACCGCGAGCGAACCGGCGAGGGCCAAGAGGTAGAGGTCAGCATGTTCGAGACGATGGCGTCGTTCATGCTCGTCGAACACGCCAACGGCGCCATGTTCGACCCTCCCCTCGGCCCGGCGGTGTATCCGCGCACTGTGGCGCCGAACCGGCGACCCTACCGCACCAGCGACGGCTACATCGCCGCGCTGATCTACAACGACAAGCACTGGAACGCCTTCGTGAACGCCGTACGTCCGGCGTGGGCGACCGATTTGTACGCCACTCTCGAACTGCGTGCGAACCAGATTGACACCGTGTACGGACTTGTGGCCGAAACGATGCTGGAGCGCACGACCGACGAGTGGATGGCGTTGTTCCGCGAGCTGGAAATTCCCGCGGCGCCGTTGAACACACCCGGTGCACTGTTCGACCATCCGCACCTCAACGCCGTCGGGTTGTTCGAAACGGTGCAAACCCCCTACGGGCCGGTGCGCATGCCCGGTGTGCCGATCTGGTTCTCGCGTACGCCGGGCCGGATCGCAGGCCCCACCCGCGAATTGGGCGCCGACACCGCGGAGGTGCTCGAGGAACTCGGACTTGGTTCGACCGAAATCGAGCCCGCCGTGGGCTCGGGATAGGGGCGTCTGTGGACTTCGAGATGGGGCCGAAGGCAGCGGAGCTTCGACGCGAGCTGCGCGAACTCGTGAAGGCCCATGTGCCGGAAGGCTTTCTCGGTGCCTTCACCGACAATCCTGCCGACCTCGAGACGGCCCAGCAGTTCTGCCGGACACTGGCCGAACACAATCGGTTGTGCCTGTCATGGCCGGAGGAATTCGGTGGCGGAGGGGCGTCGGTCTGGGAACAGACCGTGGTCCGCGAGGAGATGTGGGCCCACCACGAGCCGCGCGGCGCCCAGTACATGGGCGTCAACTGGGTCGGACCCATCATCATGCGACACGGCACCGAGGAGCAGCAGCGCAAGCACCTGCCACCCATCGCGCGTGGCGACGTGATCTGGTGCCAGGGCTTTTCCGAACCGGAGGCGGGCTCCGACCTCGCGTCACTACGGACCACCGCGCGTTCGGATGGGGACGGTTGGCTGGTCAGCGGCCAGAAGATCTGGACGTCCTACGCGACGATGGCGCAGTGGTGCTTCCTGCTGGCGCGCACGCACAAGGGGGAGAAGAAGCAGCAGGGCCTGACGATCTTCCTTGTGCCGATGGATGACCCGGCGATTCAGGTCAGACCCATCCGCTGCATGATGGGCCCGCATCACCTCAACGAGGTGTTCTTCGACAACCTGCGTGTCGGTCGATCCGATGTGCTCGGCGAGGTCGACCAGGGATGGTCCATCGTTCAGGACGTGATGGCCTTCGAGCGCGTCGGCATCGCCAGGTACGCGCGGTGTGAGCGGCTGCTGGCCGCGGCCCCTTCGGTGCTCGGCGACCGTTGGGAGGACCTGCCCGCAGAGTTGCGCGGCCGGTGGGTGCGCATGCTGACGCACTGCCGCCGTGCCCGTCTGCTCGCGTATCGCGTTGTGTCGCTGCAGAGTAACGGGCGCATCCAGCCCGGCGATGCCGCCGCGTACCGGATCGCCGTGACGAAACTGGATCAGGACAGCGCGGAAGTGCTGATGGATATCGCGGCCGAGGTGTCGCCCGACGATCCAGGTGGCCGATGGTTCCTTGGCGAAGCCGAGGACCACTGGCGGTACTCGCAGGCCTCGACCGTATCGTCCGGCAGCATCGAAATGCAGCGCATCCTGCTGTCCCGAGCCATGCTGGCGGCGGCGAAATGAGCGAGATGATTCTGGATCTCGGCGAGGATGCCAAAGAGTATGGCAGGCAGGCGCTTCGGGCATTCGAGGCCGCCGGTGGCGACCAGCTGGTGCAGCAGGCCGAAGCCAAGCCCGACACCAGGGATGCGCTTGTAGGGGCTGTGCTGAACGAGCTCGGGGCCTGGGAGCTTGACGCCCGCACCGACGCAGACGGGCTCGAGGCAGCCGCGGCGCTCTGCCGCAGCGCGGGCTACTGGGCGTTGCCTTATCCGGTCGCCGAACGGCTGGCGTGCCCTGTCGATCTCGACGTCGACGGTTTGATCGTGGTGGCCGACAACCAGCAGGCAGGCGCCATCGGCGGCCTCGAGTTGCGTTGGGCAGCAGTCACTTCGGACGGCGTGCGCAGCGATGTCGTCGGTCGTGGGGTGAGCGGGCCTGCGTTCGTGACCGCGCTCAAACTGTCGGAAACCGATCGCAACGGCGCCGGAGACGTCGCACTCGGGCTCGTGCTGCCGTGCTGGACGCTTCTCGGCATGCTCGACCGTGCCGTCGAACTCACCATCGCCCACATCACCCTGCGCAAGCAGTTCGGGCAGCCGCTGTCGGCGTTCCAAGGCGTCCAGTTCCAGCTCACCGACGCCGAAGTCGAACGCAGCGGGCTGGAGATCCTCGCCAAGTACGCGCTCTGGAGCGCCGGCGCCGGCAAGCCCGAGGCCCTCGAAGACGCGCTCGCGCTCCGGATGTCGGCCATCGAGGCGGCAGAGGTGGTCTTCCGCGTGTGCCATCAGCTGCACGGCGCCGTCGGGTTCTGCGACGAAACCACCCTGTCGTGGTTGTCCCGATACAGCCAGCCGATCAGGCGGCTGCCGCTCGGGTTGTCTGCGACACGCGACCTACTCACCCGCCGGGTGGGCCGGGACGGTCTCACAGGGCTGTACGCGTGAGCCGGGCCACCGAATCTGAAGATATGCACGAGATTTCGTCGGAATCTCGCACACAAGCTCAGTTTCGGCAGCGAGTGCGGACCTGGTGTGAAGAGCACATCCCGCCGGACTGGCGGGCGGCCCAAACCGGCGTCAGCGACCAGGAATTCGCGCGATTCCAGAAAGCCTGGTTCGCCGAACTGCACAGTGCCGGCTACGCCGTGCCGCATTGGCCACGCGAGTGGGGTGGTGGCATGCCGATTGCGGAGCAGATCGTGCTGTATCAAGAGCTGGCCGCCCACGATGCACCGCGGCTCGTCCTCGCGTTCGTCGGCATCCATCACGCTGCGTCGACGTTGCTCGTTGCAGGCACCGACGAGCAGCGCCGCAGGCACCTGCCCGCGATACTCGACGGCGAGATCTGGGTTCAGGGTTTCTCCGAACCCGAGGCCGGATCCGATCTGGCAAGTCTGCGGACCACGGCGCGCAGGGCCGGGGATGGGTACGTCGTCAACGGCCAGAAGCTGTGGGCCAGTGGCGGCATGCATGCGGACTGGTGCCTGTTGTTGGCCCGCACCGATCCGGATGCGCCCAAGCGCAAAGGTATTTCCTACTTCCTGCTCGACATGGCGACCCCGGGGGTTGAGGTGCGCCCCATCCGCAACGCGGTCGGCGACTCTCACTTCTGCGAGATCTTCCTCAACGACGTCCAGATCCCGGCCACCAATCTCGTCGGCGCCGAGAACTCCGGATGGCAGGTGGCGCAGGCCACGCTGGGCGCGGAGCGCGGCATGACGATGCTCGAGCTCGCCGAGCGCCTCGGCAACGCCGGCTTCTGCTGGCTGGTGCGGGCTTGTCCCACCGACGACCCGTTGGTGGCCGACCGGCTTGCCCAGTTCGAAACGGAGATCACCGGCCTGCGCGGGCTATGCAGGCAGCTGGTGGAGAGCAACGACGCCGGGACCGCAGGCGCCGCCGACGCGTCCATCGTCAAGCTGTATTACAGCGAGCTGCTGCAGCGCATGACGGACTTCGGCGCCGAGATCGGCGGCGTTGCTGCACACACCGATCTCGTCAAGTCGGCATCCAGCGGGTGGGAATCCGGTTCGTGGGTTTTGGATTTCATCGGCTCATGGGAGTGGACGATTCCGGGTGGATCGAGCGAGATCCAGCGCACGATCATCGCCGAGCGCGGGCTCGGAATGCCACGAGAGCCGAGCGTGGCCTGATGGCAACCGAATTCGAGGAATTCCACGCCGAGCTCAGGTCGGTGGCCGGCGACCTGCTCGCCAAGGACCGCTCCGTTGAGTGGCCGGTGCTCGTCGATGCCGGGTGGACGGGTCTGGAGGTACCCGACGAGTTCGGCGGGGCGGGCGCGACGTTCGCGGAGACGGCAGTGATCTGCGAAGAGATCGGCCGCGCCGCCAGCGCCAACAGCTATCTTGGTAGCGCCGTGCTGGCGGTCGGCATCCTGAAGGCACTGCAACCCAATGCTATTCGCGACGAGCTGCTCTGTGGTATCGCGTCCGGCACCGTCAGGGCCGCCGCCGCAGTCGGGTCGCTCGACTTCGTGGCCGACGCCGAGGGCGCCGACCGGTTGCTGGTGGTTACCCACGATTCCGACGGCACCCCGGTCGTCGTCGCCAGCGCGGGATTGGCCGTCACCCCGCGACCGGTGGTCGACGAAACCCGGCGCCTCGCCAGCGTATCCACGGACGGTATCGAGACCACCGGGGCACTGCGCTTCGACGGTGACCCCGAAGCTGCGGTCCGCCGTCTGCACGACCGTGCCGCGGTCGCGGTCGCCTGCGACAGCCTGGGTCTGTCCGAGGCGATGCTTTCCGCGACGGTCTCCTATGCAAAGGTCCGACACCAGTTCGGCCGCCCGATCGGCTCCTTCCAGGCGGTCAAACACGCTTGCGCCGACATGTCGGTCAAGATCTCGGTGGCTCGCCAACTCGTCGTCGCGGCAGTCGATGCCGTCGCACAGGATCGACCTGACGTCGATGTCGCTGCCGCGATGGCGAAGTCCTACGCAACCGGCACGGCGGTCGACATCGTCGGCAAGGCCATGCAGTTGCACGGCGGAATCGGATACACGTGGGAGAGCGGCATCCACGTCTATCTCAAGCGTGCCGTGCTGAATCGTTCATTGTTCGGATCACCTGCGGAACACCGCAGTCAACTGACGAAGCGTTACGTCTAGGAAATCAAGGAGTTTTCACATGGGTGTACCCGTCTACAAGCGGATCCTCGACCTGTTCGAGGCCGAGGGCGTCAACACGTTGTTCGGCATTCCCGACCCGAACTTCGTGCACATGTTCGCCGAAGCCGATGCGCGCGGATGGTCGGTGGTGGCACCGCATCACGAGTTGAGCGCCGGCTTCATGGCAGAGGCGGCATCCCGAATGACCGGTAAACCCGGCCTGTGCATCGGCACGCTCGGCCCGGGTGTGGCCAACATCTCGGGGGCGATGATGTGCGCGCTCGTGGAGAACTCGCCGGTGATCTTCCTCGGCGGGCAGCGCGCGCGCATCACCGAGCGGCGCGTGCGCCGCGGCCGCATCCAATTCGTCCAGCAGGAAGGGCTTTTCACCCCGGCGGTGAAATACAGCAGCTCCATCGAGTACGCCGACCAGACCGACGAGATCATCCGTGAGGCGATCCGCCGCTCGATGTCCGGCACCCCTGGACCGTCCTACGTCGAGTTTCCATCGCACGTCATCCTCGAAGAACTCGATGTTCTGGATCCGCTGCCGCCCAATCGGTATCGCCTCGTGAATCAGGGCGCGGGCGCGCGCGAGGTGGCCGAGGCCGCAAAACTGATCCGAGACGCAAAGAGCCCGATCCTTCTTGTTGGTCATGGCGTGCACACGTCGCGCACGGCACCGGCGGTCAAGGAGCTCGCCGACCTGATGGCATGCCCGGTTATTCAGACCTCTGGGGGCACCTCGTTCATCCCGGGGCTGGAGGACCGCACCTTCGCCTACGGGTTTTCACCCGCAGCCGTGGAAGCGGTGGTGAAGTCCGACCTGTGCGTGGCGTTGGGAACAGAGCTCGGCGAGCCGAGCCACTACGGCAAGACCCGGCACTGGGCGGAGAACGACGCCAACCGTAAGTGGGTGATGGTCGAGCAGGATCCGGTGGCCATCGGGGTGAACCGACCGATCGACGTGCCACTGGTCGGCGACTTGCGCGGAGTGGTGCCGCAGCTTGTCGATGCCCTCAAAGACGATCCCAGGCCCGCGTCGGCCGACCTGGACCGCTGGATCAAGGAGGACGCCGAAGAGCTGGCGCAGCTCGCCGAGAACGCGCCGACGGGCCGGACGCCGGTGCACCCGGCCCGCTTCGTGGTCGAGGCCACCAAGGCCTTCCCCAAGGACGGCATCATGGTGCGCGACGGCGGCGCGACCGTCATATTCCAGTGGACGTACTCGCAGGCCAAACCGCACGACGTGATCTGGAACCAGAACTTCGGACACCTGGGCACCGGCCTGCCCTACGCCGTCGGCGCCTCGGTCGCCGAGGGCCGCAAGCGCCCGGTCATGCTGCTGACCAGTGACTCCGCCTTTCTGTTCCATATCGCCGAGTTGGAGACCGCGGCGCGGGAGAACCTGCCGCTGGTCTGCGTGGTGGGCGTCGACCACCAATGGGGCCTGGAGGTAGGTGTCTACAAGCGCACGTTCGAGCAGCCGTCACCACAGCCGGGCGTGCACTGGAGCAAGGATGTGCGGCTGGACAAGGTCGCCGAGGGGTTCGGCTGCCACGGTGAGTACGTCGAGAAGGAAGACGAACTCGGCCCGGCCATCGAACGGGCCTTCGCCAGCGGCAAGACCGCTGTCGTGCACGTCTGCATCGACCCGAAGGCGAACTCGGAGGAGATGCCGAAGTACGACGAATTCAGGACCTGGTATGCAGAAGGCACGCAGTAGCGTTCCCGCACGCGAGGAGGACGACTTAGGAGATGATGGCATCATGCGCGAATATCTGAAGTTCTACGTCGACGGCCAGTGGGTCGACCCGATCGAGCCCAAGACGCTCGACGTTGACAACCCGGCGA